>Ga0164309_10001658_pt1 | contig 10723 bp, 10 predicted proteins | sample Whisoiple_247_MG_FD_109984 | JGI IMG/M metagenome (GOLD analysis project Ga0164309, IMG submission 109984) | Soil microbial communities amended with fresh organic matter from upstate New York, USA - Whitman soil sample_247_MG | ecosystem: Environmental > Terrestrial > Soil > Unclassified >... | reverse complement strand
TTCGCGAAAGCAACCTCGTTTTGGTCCGGCCCGAGGGTACGCGACGGCTATATCGGGCCAATCGCCAAGCAGTAGCACGGCTACGTGCAGAGTTAGGGGCATTCTGGGACGACCGTCTTGCGCAGCTCCAGGAGGCTGCCGAGGCATCGGAACGAAAGAACCGACGGCGATGAACGTTGACGGTACTGTTATCGAGCGACAGATTTTTATGGGTGCGTCGCCCGAGACAGTGTTTAGCTTTCTCGTCGATCCGAGTCTGATGGTGCACTGGATCGGCGTGTTGCATTCTCTGGACCCGCGCCCCGGGGGGATTTTCCAGGTCGAGGTCAGCCGCGGAAACGTAGCCCGCGGCGTCTACACCGAGGTAACGCCACCAAGCCGCGTCGTGTTCACTTGGGGTTGGGACTCCGATGACCCAAACCTTGCTCTGACGCCGCCGGGGGCGTCTCTGGTAGAGATTGATCTCGAACCGAAGGAGGGCGGCACGCTGCTAAGTCTGCGCCACAGCCGCCTGCCGGAGGAGAACTCTCCGATGCACCGCGAGCGTTGGTCGTTCTATCTCGACCGACTACGGGCTGCAGCACGTGATCGGCACGGCCAACCCGCGGCCTGACGTGATGCAACCAATGTCAATGGACCCAAGCTAATTCGAGCCGATCAGGTCCGAGGGAACGACAAATGAAAACGAAAACTCTTCAGCAAACGGTCAGGTTCAAAGCCTCCCCTCAGGAGGTGTACGACACGTTGATGGATTCGAAGAAACATAAGTCGCTGTCAGGTGAGCCAGCCAGGATCAGCAAGAAGGTCGGCGGTAAATTCACCGCTTGGGGATCGCATTTGTCGGGGATCAATCTCGTGCTGAAACCCGGTGAGAAGATCGTGCAGGCATGGCGCGCGACCGGGTGGTGGCCGGATCACTATTCCATCGCAATTTTCGATATCAGCAAGGTGGCAGGCGGCTCGAAGCTCAAATTCACCCAGATCGGCGTTCCTCCCGGCCGTTACAGTGGGCACTACCGCGGTTGGATCGAAACGTATTGGACGCCAATGAAAGAAATACCGGGGCCGTCAGTAACAAGACACGCGCACGAGTTAAGATCGACCTGGAGCAGCGTATTCGTACCGGAAAATTCCGGAGAAAGATTTCAGGGAGCACATAAAGTACTTGTGGAAGGTCAAGAGTGTTGGATTCGAGTCGTGACCTACCAGACGAGCGAACTCTTGAACCAAAACCAGACTAGAATCATCTTTTGCCCTTTCGAATCCGAAGCTTGCAAAAAGAGGATATTGCAAGGTGGTGTGAACTTCGGATTCGGGCCGCTAGCGAATTCGCCCCGACAGCCGCAGCACAAAGACCAGCACTTCGGCGACCGCCTTGTAAAGCTCCGGTGGAATTTCATCGCCGAGTTCGACCTTGGAGAGTGCGCCCGCCAGCACTTCGTTCTCCTCGATCGGGATATCGTGGGCCTTGGCGAGTTCGATGATCTTCTCACCGATGCTTCCTTTGCCCTTGGCGACGACTCGCGGCGCGCCTTTCTTGTCGTAATGCAGCGCGACCGCGAGCTGGCCTCGTGCTTCCACGCTGATAGCGCGCGATTGAGAAAATGTCCGGCGGGCGCCGGCGCGGGTTGCGGGGGCGCACCATCGCGGATCACGATGTCGCCGGGCTGAAGCTCGGCCTCGCTCAGCGCCTGGCTGAGGCGGCTTGCGCCGGCGCGCAGCTGCGCCGCGGTCACGGGGCGTTCCGCCCAGATTCGCACCGACGTCCGCTCGCCGCTGAGCGATACCAGCGCGTGGACCGGACCGGCAGGCTCGACATCGAGCGAGAACCGCGCCCGCCAAACCCGTCTTGTCGCATCGACTTCGCCGCGGCCGCCGTCGCGCGATATCTCCAACTGCGCCATCGCGGTTCCCTGCAGCGTCGCGAACGGGATTTCGAAATTCCATCGCGGCGCGGTTGGATCGAGGCGTACGCTGGCGATGTCGACATGATCCGGCAGCGACGCCACCTGCAACAATGTCTGGCGCGCAATCGCGGCGTCGGTGTCGCCGAGCAGATGATGCGCAATCGTTGGCAGCGGCGCACCCGGCGCGATCGATGGCGAGGCAACCGGTTGCGCCGAGGGCAGCGCCCCGCGAAACGGCGGAGGCGGCGTGTTGGTATGGACGGTGACGTCGTCGTTGTCGCCGCCTTTCAGTGATGCCGTTATCGGTGAAGCGTTGCCGGTTTCCGGCGGACTTTCCGGCAGCACCTCCTGCAGCAGGGTAAAGGGGGCGGCAGCTGTAGCCGGGCGCGGCCCGGCAATATCAGGCGTTTCGGGGAGCACGATACGGATCGTGCTGCCCAATTCCAAAGTGTCATCGGCAACCGGCACGCGTGCCTGCGGCAAAAGAATTTCCTGCACGTCGATTTCGGGAGAGGATGGGGCAAGCGTTGGTGCCGCAGCATGCGGCGGCGGAGCCGCTGCTTCGGCTTCCGAAATCGCATGAACCGCCGGCGAGACCGGTTGCGGCGCGACCGCCCCCGATGCGGCATCCACGGTGGGATTGATGGGGACACCCGCCAAAACAGGCTGCTGCGCGGCCGTTGCGGACGCGGCAGGGCTTTCGGCGGCTCGGGCTGCACCGAGCGACGACAATAGCGTCTGTCGAAGCACGATCAGTGCAGCCTTGAGATCGGGTATGCCGGCCGGCGACGAAACAGCTCCCGATGCCAGCGAAGCCTCCAGGAAAAGCCCGGACTTTTGAAAGGCATTTTTGACGCCGCTGCCGCTCAGATCTTGATCGAGGCTGGTGCGCTGCCCCAGCACCTGCATCACGGCCTGCTGCAGTTTCGGCGGCAGCGCATCCGACGGGGCCACGGCGTCCAGATTTGCAAACAGCGGCGCAAGACTCTCCTGCTGCGTGGCCGCGCTCTCGGCCGCCACCGCGACCGCCACGCGCTCGACCGGCGTCAGCTCATTTCTTGTAGGCTGATTGATTGGCGGCGCCGCCCCGACCTGCGGGGTCGGCGCGACGTCGATAATCGTATCCGGCGTCGGCGTTACCGCATCAGCGGACGCCACGGCCTTCGTCCCGGACTCCTGCCCCACCACCGCAAGCCTGATACCCTCAGGAGTCTGCGATACCGCAAGCTGCAAAGCCTGCCCGACCTGAAGCGGAATCTCCGAGAAAACCTCGATCGAAAGGCCGGATATCGCGATCCGCACCAGATCGTCGGAGAGAATCTTGAGCACCTCGGCGTCGATCACCGTCCCCGGCTGCAGCACCAAATCGGGTGCTGCGCCCTGGGCGGCGATCACGGGAAAGATCGGATTGATGGAGATCGACATTTTGAGGTCTCGGCTCGGCCAGCAAGCTAGCCCAGCGTCGTAAACCTCTCGTTAATCCTGCCATGCAGTAATCGATCTTTCATCGCTTGCGAACAAAATGTCCTCGGCAACCATATCGGGCTTCGAGGGGCAAATTGTCGACGATGAATTCCAGAAATGGCATTGTACAAGTGGGGCTGAAGACCGCGCTGTCCTGCGCTTTGCTTGTTATTGCCTCGAATCCCCCGGCTGCTTTGGCTCAGTCACGTGATGCCGATGCAGGTATTGCCAACACCAGAATGGCATTCCTGTCCGCGCCCCGGGACGAAGCGCCGCGACCCCTGGAAGAAACTTTTCGCGCCATGCCGCAAGTGGACAATAGAAATTTTGACGGGGCATGGATCTTCACCAGCGCCGGCTGCCCTTATACCGGCTCGTTGCCGGCGATGATCGCCGGCGGCAGGATTCTCATTCGGGGCGGCAGCGGTCAGGTCGATCCCGATGGCACGGTGCCGGCAATGGCATGACCCTTACCGCAGCCGGACGATTGTCGGGAAATACCGGCGCTGGAACATTCAGCCGATCCGACGGCTGCGTCGGCAGCTGGATCGCGATCAAGCGGTAGATTTGAGAACGGTTGCGGCGGCCCGGAAATCGACCAGCCGCGCCGCGCGGCGCGCGGCAACCTCTTCATCTCCGCCCCATTGTTCGATGTTCCAGTCCTCATCGACGTGGGCCGCCGCCCAGGCCTGGTCCTGATCGATGACGCCGCGCATCAGCGCCAAAGCAAGCAACGCCGAGCCGGTCAATGTCGTGACCACGTGCAGGGCCGCGATCGACCAGGCATTGGTCGGCAGCGCCGCGCGGGCAGCGGCTATCGCCGAATCGGGCTGGCGGACATGCACGATGCCTTCGGCCAGAATAAAATGCGCGCCGAGCGCATTGGTGGCCCAGAACACGATGGGATCCCAGTGCGCTGCTTCCCGCGCGACCAGCGTTTCCGGATGACCGGCGCGATAGAACAAGAGATCGGACCCGAAATATTTCGCAACGTCGTCGGCAACGGCCTCGACCCGGTCGACCACGGCATCGATGACGCTGTTTGCCAATCGGGTCAGCGGCATCGTCAACGGATCGATGGTCTCCTGCTGCCCCTCCCATTCTGCAACGATGCCATCCGCGATCTCCCGGTTCGGCGCAGCCAAGATACGGCCGGAAGGCGTCCGGACCGGCTTGTCGTCGAGCGTGATGACAAAGCCATCCGGGGCTTCGACCAGGCCGGCATGGGCGTAAAAGCGCTGGCGGCGCGGGACGCGCGTCGCACGCCGTACCGCCTCCTCCGGGTCGAGCGGAGATTTTCCGGCCACTTCATCGAACAATTCGCGCATCCGCGTTTTCGGCCGCCTATCCGACAGTGCTCATTGATGGGCAAAGAATATGATAAGGCTGCAAGCAAATAAAGCGAGCTGCGATGGCAAAGATAGTTGGAACGATTCTGGTTTTTGTGATTGCCGTGCTCGAAACTTCGGCCGCAGCAGCCGGATTCCGCTCGCCGGAATCGCTGGTCAGAAACGTTTATGCCCACTACGGCGACGGTTCGTCCGATCACTCCAACGGACTGCCGCATGACGCTGCCACGGCGCGCCAGTTCTTTGATCCGAGTTTGCGGGCCGCATGGATTTCGCTGAAGAACAAGCCCTACGATTTCCTTGTCCAGAGCACGACATGGAAGCTTGGCGCCGTCGCGATATCGATCCTGCGCAAGCAATTCGACAAGACCTATGTCGCTGTCGCCTTTGACAATAATGGCCGGGCGGTGATGCTGAACTTCATCGTCGTCAATGGTCCCGACGGCTGGTTGATCGCTGATGTCGAGAGCCCGCATGATTCATTGCGGATGTTTCTCAGCCATTATCGAAACTGAGGCGAGTTTGCGATTATTGATTGGCGCAGGCGCGCGAATAGGCCGCGCGCGCGCTCGGGCCGAGCCCGTTGGCCGCCGCTTCATCGAGACAGCCGGTGATCCGGTCGCTGAAGGAGGGCTGCGGCGCCGGCGCATAGTTCTGCGTCGTCGGCGCATCCATCTGCGGGATGACCGGCACCTCGATCCTGGGCGGTGGCGGGGGTGGCGGCAGCGGCGGGCTGAGTTGCGAACTGCCGGGCGGAATGAATTGCGCCGAGGCCACGCCCGGCGCGAACAGCGCGCACGCCAGGCAAATGACGATCAGAATCCTCATGATGAGTATGTCGCGACCGTCAACGCCGATCACAAGACCGCAACGGGTAACATCCCGTTGAGAAACCGCGTTCAAGGCTTCTGATAGACGATCTGGCCGGCGCGGATCGTGTAGGCAACCTTGGCGAGATTGCGAACGTCGGCGATCGGATCGCCATCAAGCACCACAAGATCTCCGTCAAATCCCCGTTCGACCCTGCCCTTCTTCGCGGCCTTGAAGTATTGCGCCGGGTTGGTCGTCAGCGTCGCGAGCACCTGCCGTTCGGACAGAGCCCGGTGCATCAGCTCATATTCGAGCGTGGTGTCGTAGATCCTGGTAAAGCCGACATCGGTCCCGAACAGAACGACGCCGCCATTTTCCGAAAATTGCCTGAGCTGATTGACGGTTATGGCGGTTATCTGGGCCGTAACACCGGGATCGAGGACGACGGTTGTAAAAACCGAGAGCGTCGGAATCAAAGCGGTCCCTTGCGATTTGAACCGCGCTAGCTGCTCGGAGGTATATTGAGTATATCCCGGGCCGGGAGTGGTGTATGCCATCACGTCCACGCCGGCCGCGATCAGCGTGTCCACGCCGGTCTTGTTCTGCGGATGGGCGAACACCGGTGTTCCTTGCGCATGCGCCACATCGACCGCGGCCTTGGCGACCGCAACGTCCATGTTCACCACCGGCTTGTTTTCGCCCTTGTAGGAACCGGTGAAGAGTTTGATGCCGTCCAGCCCCATGCCTAGATAAGACCGCGCCAATTGCGCTGATACATCCGGGTCGGCGGTTTCGGGCAGCGTCATTTCGGCAGGGAGATAGGCGGGATGACCGTCCTTGGGAAAGATGCTGCCGACCGAAAAATGTTAGGACCGAGCACTTCGCCGGCATTGACGCGGCGGCGCAGCGGCAGCGCGTCGGCCGGGTCGGAGCCCAAGTCCCAAACGGTGGTGAAACCCCACCGCGTCAGCATCTCCTGCATGTGCGCCGTGAGCGGCGCCGCCGGCCCATTCGCCGCGCTCTTCCACACCGCCTCCGTGAAATGGACGTGACTGTTCCAGAAACCGGCAACAACCGTCTTTCCGGTGCAATCGATCACGCGCGGATCGGGCGGGACTTGAACGTCGCTTGCGCCGCCGACCGCGCTGATGACACCACCGGAAACGACGACAACCGCATCCGGCAGCGGCGCGGCATCGGCCGAGGCGTACACGGTGCCTCCCCGCAGAACCAGCGTCTGCGCGCTCGCCGCGGTACCCGAGGCAACAACGGAACCAAGCAGGCCAAGGGATAGCGCGGCGCGGAGCCAATTGGCGAACAAACGTAAAACTTTGAGGTTTTCCATGAAACGCCCCGATGCTGCGAAGCTTGGTCCCAACGATAACCTGACGAGGTGATCCCGCCTTGATCGCTCTTGCTCACCGAGCCGATTTTATTCTTCGGGCGCGTTCTCGATCGGGTCGAACCTGTCAGCCTCAAGGCCAAGCAGATTCCACGATTGCAGCATGTGCGGAGGCAGCGGCGCGGTTACGTCGATCACACCGCCGCGAGGATGCGGGATCACTATCCGCCGCGCCAGAAGATGCAGCCGGTTCTGCAGTCCGCCCGGCAGCTGCCAGTTTTCCCGATTGAAATATTTCGGATCGCCCACGATGGCGTGATCGATATGGGCCATGTGGGCGCGCAATTGATGGGTCCGCCCGGTGACCGGCTTCAGCGATACCCATGCGAGCTTCTGCGCCGAGGTCTCCACCACGGCATAATAGGTCACGGCATGGCTGGCGCCCTCGTCGCCATGGGCTGCGATGCGCATGATGGTATCTTCCTCACCCTCTTCCTTGGCGAGATAGGTCGAAATGCGGCCCTGCTTCGGCTTCGGCACGCCGGCGACCAGCGCCCAGTAAATCTTGCGCGCCGAACGATGGCGGAACGATCCGGTCAGCGCGGTCGCGGCGAAACGCGTCTTTGCGACCAGCAGGCAGCCCGCGGTGTCCTTGTCGAGCCTGTGAACCAGCCGCGGTTTCTGGCCCTTGGCATCGCGCATCACTTCCAGCATTTGATCGATGTGACGCGTGGTGCCGGAACCGCCCTGCACCGCAAGCCCGAAGGGCTTGTTCAGCACCATGACGTCGGCGTCCTGATACAGGATCATGTCCTTCAGCGTCTGAAGCGTCTTCGTCGCCGCTTCCGAGAGATGTCCTGCCGCCTTGGGCGCATCGAGTTTCAGCGGCGGAATGCGAATGTTCTGCCCTTCCTGCAACCGGTCCTTGCTGTCGGCGCGCTTGCCGTTCACGCGCAACTCGCCTTTGCGGACGATGCGCTGAATGTGCGAGAATGAAAGGCCGGGAAAGCGCGCCTCGAGAAAGCGGTCGACCCGCATGTTGTTCTCATCCGCCGAGACGACGACGGTTTGAACTTTTGTCGGAAGCGGAGGCGGCTTGGCGACAGGCTTTGGAGGAGCTTCGGCGACGAAAGCAGCCCGCTTCTCGGCGCGCGGCGCCGAGGCCGCAAACCGCGTCGGCTTGCCGCCCGGGCGATGCGCCGGCGGGCGCTCGGCATGCGAGCCCCGATACGGTCGCGCCCCCTTCGGGCGATCGCCCGGCGCGCGGGATTTTGCCAGTGGTCTCCTGACGCGGCGGCTCATGATGACGCTAGCTCCGAATTTGTCGTGAAGTCGGCCGCTGGCCCGCACGGCGGGGTAATGCAGCGATCTTCGCGCCAACCTCGTTTTCGGCAAGACGCAGTTCGTAGAGCTGCTGCAAGTTCATCCAAAATTGCGGGCTGGTGCCGAACCAATGCCCAAGACGTAACGCCGTATCGGCGGTGATCCCGCGTTGGCCGTGAATGATGCCCGTGATACGATTTACGGGCACATCGATCTGGCGCGACAGTTCCGCAGCGCTGATGCCAAGCTCGCGCAACTCTTCGGCAAGATGTTCGCCGGGGTGAATGGGGGTACGAGGCATGATAATATTCCCTCAGTGGTAATCGACGATCTCGACGCCAACAGGCCCTGGTGATCCGTTAGGCCATGCGAAGCAAATCCGCCATTGATCGTTGATTCGAAGCGAAAACTGTCCGCCGCGATCACCTTTCAGTGCTTCCAGCCGATTGCCGGGCAATGCCGCCAGGTCAGCCAAGCTCGTCGCGGCTTCCAGTCGATCAAGACGTGTCTCGGCCTGCCTTGCGAAGCCAGAGAACTCCCTGACCCGTTGACCGGAAGCAAACCGCTCGGTGCGCCTGTCCCGGTAATTGACGATCATGACCCCAGCAATAGCGGGGTTTACGACTTACGTAAATAGTAAATTAGGTTTCCCTCTACGACAGCCGAACTTCGCCAGTTGCCAACCCTTGCGACTATCTCGCCTGCCGCTCCCCGCGCAGCTTCGCCCAGTAGTCCAGCCGCTTGCGTATCTCGCGTTCGAAGCCGCGATCGGGCGGGTCGTAAAAGGTCTGCCGGCCAAGGGCCTCCGGAAAATAGTCTTGTCCCGAAAAAGCTTCCGCCGTGTCGTGATCGTATTCGTAGCCGCTGCCATAGCCTTCCGACTTCATCAGCCTGGTCGGTGAATTCAGGATATGTTTTGGCGGCAGCAGCGAACCGCCCTCCCTTGCGGCGCGCATCGCCGCGCCAAACGCCTTGTAGGCGGCGTTGGATTTCGGCGCGGTGGCGAGATAGATCACGGCTTGTGCGATCGCAAGTTCGCCCTCGGGGTGACCGAGGAAGTCATAGGCATCCTTGGCGGCGTTGCAGATCACCAGCGCCTGCGGGTCGGCGAGACCGATGTCCTCAACCGCCATGCGGACCACGCGCCGCGCCAGAAACAGGGGATCTTCGCCGGCGTCCATCATGCGCGCGAGATAGTACAACGCCGCGTCGGGATCGGAGCCGCGCACCGATTTATGCAGCGCCGAGATCAGATTGTAATGTCCGTCGGCGGATTTGTCGTAGATCGGCGCGCGGCGCTGCAGAATCTCCTGCAGCTGCTCGGCGTTGAAGCTCTCGCCCTGGCGTGCCGCGCGCCACACTTCCTCGGCGAGCGTCAGCGCGGCACGGCCATCGCCGTCGGCCATCCGCACCAGCACGGCGCGGGCCTCGTCGTCGAGCGGCAGCTTTTTGCCCTCGATCTTCTCGGCATGAACCAGAAGTTTTTCGAGCGCCGCCGCATCGAGCGGATTAAACACCAGAACGCGCGCGCGCGACAACAGCGCGGCATTGAGCTCGAAGGAGGGATTTTCGGTGGTGGCGCCGACCAGCACCACGGTGCCGTCTTCCATCACGGGCAGAAACGAATCCTGTTGCGCGCGATTGAACCGATGCACCTCATCGACGAACAATAGCGTCCCTTTGCCCATCTCGCGGCGCGCCCGCGCCGCGTCAAAAACCTTCTTCAGGTCCGCTACGCCGGAAAACACCGCTGAAATCTGCTCGAAATGCAGTTCGGTGGCATCCGCCAGCAACCGCGCCACCGTGGTCTTGCCGGTGCCCGGCGGTCCCCAGAAGATCAGTGAACCCAGCGTGCGCGTCGCCAGCATGCGCGTCAGCGCCCCGTCCAGTCCGAGGATGTGATCCTGTCCGACGACTTCCGACAGCGTGCGCGGACGCAATTTGTCCGGAAGCGGATGCGGCGCATCCCGCTCCATCCCCGCGGCAGCGAACAGGGTTGCACCTTGGCGTGGTTGCTTCGGACTCATCCGCCGAGCGTCACCTGGATTTGCTGGCCGCCGCGCACCACGGTGATGCGCCACAGCCGCGCCGACTCGCGCGTCGCCTTCTCGAGGTCGCTGGTCTTTGTGATCTTCTGATTATTGACCGCGGTGATGATATCGCCCTTCTGGAATCCGACGTTGGCGGCGGTGGTGTCGCCACCCAGATCGGTCACCACAACACCTTCTGTGTCCGCGTCCAGATGCAGCTCGTCGGCGACCGCAGGCGAGATGTTGGCAACCTTCGCACCCTGGAACGGCGAGCGCGTCGTGAGGACGATCTCGTTGCGGTTGGTATCGGGTGCGGTCTCCAGCGGTACCGTCAGCCTGATCGCCTTTCCGGCACGCTGTACATCGACCTGCGAGGTGCCGCCGAGCGGGCGCGTCGCAAAGCGATAGTCGAAGGCATTGGGATCGTCGACCGCCTGGCCGTCAATCGCGACGATCAGATCGGACAGCTTTAGCCCTGCGCGGGCCGCCGGACTGTTC
>Ga0164309_10001657_pt1 | contig 10727 bp, 9 predicted proteins | sample Whisoiple_247_MG_FD_109984 | JGI IMG/M metagenome (GOLD analysis project Ga0164309, IMG submission 109984) | Soil microbial communities amended with fresh organic matter from upstate New York, USA - Whitman soil sample_247_MG | ecosystem: Environmental > Terrestrial > Soil > Unclassified >... | reverse complement strand
GAGGACAGAGGACGGAGGACGGAAGAGCGATGCGTGATCAGTGATTTGTCACAACAGAAGTCAGCGGTCACCTTGGGCGACTTGATCTGCATGCCGTGGTCGTTAGAGCTGATCTCTGATCTCTGACATCTGACCTCTGGACGGCGGCCTAAAGCCGATGCAGTAACCGGGCCGGATTGCCGGCGTAAATGCCAGACTTAACGATATCTTTGGTAACAACTGCGCCGGCTCCGATGACTACTTGATCGCAAATCGTCACCGGGAGGATCGTAGCGTTTGTTCCGACACTTACATGATTGCCAAGTTTGGTCGGCCGCCAGAGCTGCGGTTTTTCAGCAGGCCCACCGGCGACGAACACATCATTAATAAACATAGCGCCATGAGAAATGAAGCAGTCGTCTCCAATTGTAACGAGCTCACAGATAAATGAGTGCGATTGAATCCTGCACCGTTTGCCGATCATTACTCCCTTTTGTATCTCTACAAATGGCCCTACAAAGGTCCCATCACCAATCGTGCACCCGTAGAGATTGACCGGCTGCACAACCTCCACATCTTTACCGAATGTTACATCGACAATCCCTGCATGGCGGATTTCTGGCTTTGCCACGAAGGTCTTGCTTAATGGTTGAGTTGAAGAAGCCCGGGTAGTCAAGAACCTAGGTGCGATTTATCTGGCAGAGGCCGAGCCAGGCTGGAACGGCTTTCTGTGGATTCTTTCCCGCAGTGAGGTTCACAGGAGTATTTCATTTCGGCCAAGAGCGTCTCGTATGCAGTCAGAAGGTTGTTCCCGACCTTCGCCCACTGCAACTCGTCCTCAACCCGGCGACGACCGTAAGTCCCCATTTGTTTTCGAAGCTCGGGCTGGTCGATCAATTGGGCGATAGCTTCCGCGAACCCAGTTTCGTTGTTCGGTTCAACATAGACGGCAGCGTCTCGGGCAGAAAACCGCGTTTCCCTCAGATCGAAAGAGACGATCGGCTTTGCCGACGCCATGTATTCCATCACCTTGATCCAAGTGGACAGGTCGTTCAACGGGCTGGAAGGATCGGGGTCCACGCAAATATCCGCAGCGGCAAGATTAGCCTGCAAATCTTCATCGGAGACGAAACCCGTTAGTTCGACGCAACCGTTAAGTTGTAGGTTTCCAGCCAGATCACGCAAATCTTGAAGTGAGTCTCCGGTGCCCATTATTACGCAATAAAAATCCGAACGCTGCAAGCCATGCATTAAATGGCGTAAGGAACGAAGCAGGTAATCGACACCATCTTGTGGATTTAGGCTGCCAATGTAGCATAGGATGGTCTTGTTCATCCCTTTCAGACGGACGCTCGGCGCAGCCGGAGTCATTCGCATCTGGTTGGGACCATTTCTTACAACGAAGACATCGGCGGGATTCTTATTCGCCCGCTCAATTTGTATTTGTTTATACGATTCGTTCGTAGCGATCGTGACATCAGCAAGTTTCAAGCTGCACCACTCAAACATTCTTAGAAACCGGGTGTAAACTCCTTCCGCGGCGCCATAACGGGATCGGTAAAGTTCGGGGCAGAGATCATGCTGATCAAAGACAAATTTCTTCCCGAGTAGTTTGAAAGGCACCGCCACTAAAAAGAGAGTATCCGGCGGATTGTGGGCGTGCATTACGTCGAAACCACGCCTCACAAAAATACATGTGCTAACAAGAAGGCAAGCTGAAGTGAAGTAAATGTATTCTACCACATAACCAAGAAAGGATTTTAGCCTAACAAAAACCAGATTGATTCGATTAACGTTTGCGGATGGAGTCTTTTTAAATAGTTCCAGCGTCGGCAGGCGGTAAACTTCGACACCGTCTACGGTCTCGCGCCTTGGCTGTCCCTGTTTCCGAAGCGCGATCACTGCGACCTTGTAACCTGCGTCAGTGAGTAAAGCCGCCTCGTTCTTGACACGGGTGTCTTGCGGAAAATAGTTCTCAACCAACATCAGGATTTTGCTTTGGGACGAGCTCATGGCCAGACTGCGTTGTGACCGTGCTACCAGCAAATGCCTTGGTAATTCGGAGAAGCCTTCACGGCGTCGGCGGGCAACCGGATTAAGTCAATAACCAACTTTGAATCGCTATTATTGGCTACAGCTTCCTGAATTTTGGAATTATTTTTGCCGACTACAACTACATCGCTGGCTTCGATGGCTTCCTTTGGAGAAGAAACCATCAGCGATGAGATGTGAGGTATTGCCTGCTCGATGTAGTACTTGTTCGCGCCCACGAGTCTCGCCAAAGCAACTTCTTCGTCGTAGATAGCCAATCTATATCCTTTGCCGATCAAGGTTTCGATCAATCCGACGATGGGACTTTCGCGAAGATCGTCGGACCCGCCTTTGAAACTGAGGCCCAAGACCCCAACACGATTTTTTCCTGTGTGTCGGATGAGATTGAAGGCTAGCTCGATCTGCTTACGATTTGTTTCGAGCACAGCCCCCAGCACCGGCAGTTCCAAATCCAGTTGCTTTGCCTTGTAAAGAATAGCACGAAGATCCTTTGGTAGACAAGAACCACCGAAAGCAAATCCGGGTCTAAGATAATACGGAGAGATGTTCAGCTTCGTATCTTTGCAAAAAATCTCCATCACTCTGTGGCTGTCAATACCCATAGCCTTACTTAAATTTCCGATCTCGTTTGCGAAACATACCTTGAGTGCATGAAATGCGTTCGAGGCATACTTAATCAACTCAGCTACTGGAATGGAAGTGCGTTCCACGGGGATTTTTAGACTTGAATACAGCGTGGCAACGCTTTCGGCAGCACGATCGCCAGCGGCCCCGATGATCGTAAAGGGAGGATGATAGAAATCATGAATTGCCGTAGTTTCACGCATGAACTCGGGATTCATGCAGATGCCGAAGTCCTTTCCATCCTTTTTAGCAGATTCTTGTTCGAGCAAAGGCCGCACCACATCGTTGACCGTTCCCGGTAAAACCGTGCTTCGGATGACTACAACGTGGAAGCCGTTTGCGTTTCGTAGCAATTCGCCAATCTCGCTCACAACTCTTTTTAGCTGGTCAAGACCCAGGCTGCCGTTGTCGTTACCAGGTGTACCAACACAGACCAGGGAAATGTCGCCAAGTCTCTGCACGCGCGGAGTGGCTTGCAAGCGTCCGGCGTCAACTCCGCGGCGAATCAACTGTTCCAAGTCCGGTTCGATAATAGGACTTTTCCCCGAGTTAATGAGAGAGACTTTGAGTTCTTGTAAGTCCACGCCGGTCACTGAATGGCCCATCTCAGCCAAGCATGCCGCCGTGACACAGCCGACATATCCCATTCCGAAAACGGTGATATCCATAAACGGTGATTTCCCGATAACTCTAGGCTTCCTTGACGGCCTGATCGCCCACGCCTGTTCTATCCCTGGTTGTGGGATGGCGCCTAATGTTGAGCACGTGAGCGGCGACTTGTCTAGGGAGAGCAGGCCAATACTCGCCCGAATATGTTGAGCGGATGTAATTCAAAAGCTCCTTGTAAAGTTCGATCGGGTACTCCCCAGTCTTTTGACTTGAAGCGTTCAGCGCCATGTAGTCTGGATGTGTGTCGATTAATGCCATTCCACCGTGCTTAGCGATCCAATCAAGCTTGCGCATCCAGATCTCGGGAGTCGTTTCGTCTAACAGCACGAACAAAGTTGAATCCTGAGGAAGCGTGTAGGGTAACTCGACGTAGCCCTCCGAAGAAGCGGGCACTGCTGACCCATTGCCATTTGGACGCGGCACCCAGAATGGGAAGATAGTATGATGTCCGTCTGGCTGCGGCTCGAATGGGTCGGTGTCGAATGTGGATGCATCATATTGCACATCGAGATCGTGCAGCCAATCGAGATTGCGCAACATGAACCCCGCCCTGAATCCCGATGCGCCCCATTCACGCGCATAGTCGTTGATCCTTACGGAGCGTCGTTTGAACCCACGATACGAGGAAAAGAGATGACCATCATGCTTAAGATCATGTATTCCAACCTCGAACCCCCGGGCGGTAAGTTCCTCTCTTAGTTGGGCTGGAACCCGGTAACTTCCTTCGGGGATAAAATTAAAGGAAGAGCGGAATCCAAGATCCAGTTCCATTTCCATCAAGGATCGGCATTTTTGAAGCCCTGCGTTACTTTCGACATCGTGTGTCAGGACGACAGCAAATTTTCTTCCCTCCGGCCAGCCTGGCCAGTTTTCCGGTGGCCGCTCCGATCCCTGCATAATAGGCCAGACCTCCCCAATGCGCTTGCGCAAGTGCCTGGCCAGTTTTCGCCGAATCGCCGCTCGAAGGGATTGTGGAACGAAAGGCTTTAGCCAGTAATAAACTCTATTGCGTGCCCGCGCGCAGAGCGCTGAACTCAGGATCAATGCGCAAAGGAACCAAACATGAGATATCGCTAGCTTAGCAATCGGGCCAAACCTCAGTGCGATCACCCAAAGAGTGTTGAAAGCTCTGGTGTGCATCTAGTCAACCCTGTGTGGGAGCACGAGCATGGTATAAGCAAGAGTAAGAAAACAAAGAGCCTCCATAGGATCAACAATCCCGGGCGACAGGAAGCGAACCATTAAGGAAATTGGAACCGCGGCCCAGCTGTTATGAACGCCGCCAATCAAGACTCAGAATCAAGCCACTTCGGGACGTAGGACCGTACCTTGTTGACCACGACTGCAACGTTGTTTCGTTCAGCGAGCAACTTCCCGTAGCTGCGCTTGATAACCTCGCGGCTGTTCTTCTCCGCCTCGACTACGAGCAAAAGCTTATCCATGAAAGCAGCCATTCCCCACGTAGGACTCGTCGGCTGCAGCGGGGGCATATCAAAAATGATGTAGTCGAAGTCGCTTGCTTTTAAATTCGGCATCATGTCGAAGAATTTTTTTAAACCGAGTTGCGCCGGTCCGGTATTGGGGGATCCCACGATAGCGAGATAGAGATTCTCCGAAGCCGAGGCGATGGCACCGTTTGGCTTAAGAGCTGCGTTAAGAGGATAGGCAGGCTTGCCCTTGAAAAAGGGGTGCACCTCTTCCGGGCCCAGGTTTACATCGACCAAAAGCACCTTGCCGTCGTTCGTTTCCGAAAGTGAGGCAGCGAGTCCGGCGGCGAGAGTGGAAATTCCCGCGTCTTCCGAAAAACCGGTAACACCTACCAGCTTTGGTTTATGCGTCAAATGATTGAGTTCGAAATAAAGACCGAGGCGGTCCCGGATGGCATCACAATACGGCCGAACGAAATGACCGGCCTCCCATGGCGCCAACTTGGGGTGGTGACGTCTCGTTGCCAGCGCTCCTGGGTTCGTCGGTGAACCACTACGAGGCAAGGCGAACTGTCCATTCGCATACGGGATTGAGAGCATGAGCGGAATGTCCAACTGGGTCTCCAGCTCCAGTGGCCGCCCAACTGTCCGGTTCAGAAACAATCCCCTTAACAATGCGAGCGCTATCCCCATGGCTATCCCTCCGCCGGCCAGTCCCAGGGCAATCTTATTGCGCTTTCCGGTTCCTAACATGGGAGGAGAAGGCCGCTGGACGGCGCTAATGTTTGGCATCTTGGAGGGGTCCAATGCCTCGTCGATTCGCGCTTTTTCCAGCGATGCCGCGAAATACTTGTAGTTCGCTTCATCCATCTCCCGCTTCCGTTCCAATGCTTCCATTTGCGGCCTCAACTCCGAAAGCTGCTTCATCTTCTGCTGAATATCGCGAAGCTTGGTCCTAAGCGTCCCAATCTTTGCTTCGATACCGGCAACACGAGCCTTTTCCGATGGCGCGCTTTTTTCAGATGGCTGGCCTTTTGTCCCCCACTTCTTTGCCTTGCTCTCACCGATCTGATTAGCAACGGCTTTTTGCTCGGCGAGTTCCGCCTCAGCCGTATTAAGCGCCTCCTGCGTTCTTGCGGCCTCGCTGCTAAGGGCCGCTGAGCCTTCTTTGACCGACGCAATTCCTGTTTTCTCTCTCAGCGATTTCAGAGCGTCTTCAGTCTGATTCAAGCGCGCACGGACCTGATCGGTTTGTTGAGTCACAAAATCGAAAGCGCCGACGGAGCGGTGCACTTCAAGATGCTTGACGAAATAACGACTCAACAGTTCCTGCAAAACGAGCGTCGCGATCTCCGGATTACGGTTCTTGTAGGAAATTAAAATGATGTTGCTTCCTTTGTTTGAAATTACCTTTAACCCTGAAGCGATGCTGCCAGCCGCGGCGCCTTCCGTTGCCGATGGTCCAGAGGGCGGCAGTAATCGTTTCAGACCGAGTGCCTGGACGAGGTGGGACAACAGATCCCGGGCTGGTGGCAGCAGTCGCTGGGGACCGAGTGCCTGGGCGACTTGCACGGCAAGATCCCAACTGGTCAGAATCTCAATTTCAGCGCCAATCACCATGTCGTTTGTCGCAGCCGCAGAGTTCGCCCCATCAACCGGGTCAACGCCGCTTCTTTCCAGAACATACCGCACCAACAACTTAGCCTCTGACTCGTAAGAAGGGGGGTAGAGAAAATAAACCGCCGCAGCGGCAATAATGCCCACCGCCGCGCATCCCATGATTGTTCGCTTGCGCTTGAACAGAGCGAAGAGAATGTCGCCTAGCTTTACGCCGGAGTGATGTTGCGGTTCCCGTCGGATTTCAGCCATAATTCTAACTCCTAGTCGAGATGCGGGTAGATGATTGAGCCTGCCAGCCGGTTGAACATCCGCGGTAACTTGGCAAAGAGTCTCTTGTGAAAACCGAAGTTGTGGGGGGCTGGCATTAAACGCTGCCGACCCAATGGATCAATTTGACAGTAATTAATTACTTCTTCCTGGGTGCCCCAGGAAAGCTTGAATCGTCGCAGACCTTCGTTTTCGCGCTCGGTCCGTCCGAAATGTAGTTTCTCTACACCGGTTCGCAGCAGAAACTGGATGCCGTGCCACATGACAAGATTATTCGCGCGGAACTCCTGAAACCGCTTATCAGAAGCACCGTACTTATAAAGAGCGTTCTTTCCGAAGCGGAAGAAGATCGCGGCGGCAATTGGGCGTGACTCGCGTTGCGCGAGAACGGTGAAGCCCAGCCCCGGTTTAATGATGTGTTCGTAGATGTTCAGGAATAAGGAGGCCGGTTGCGGCGGGAGACCGTGTCGCCGGCGCGTTTGAACATGGAGGCGGTAAAAATCGTCGACGACTTGGCGAGTGCGCCCTACGGCCACGCTCACATTACTGCGCTCCGCTTTGCGAATCGCACGGCGCACTGAACTGTCAAAGCAATCGGCCAGATCTCCTACGCGGCGGCGCAAATCGAGTGTATGCCCGTAGAATTTTGCGACTGAGCTCGAAGCGGGTTGAAACCACTTGCCACCGCGTATTTCGAGGTGTTTCCAGCGGCGTTCTCGCGCGAAGCGAACGAGCCGATCTCTTATCAAATCGGCCGCTTCCGGATCAAAGATGAGCGGTTCGCAGGCATCGCTAAATGGGAGGCAAACGCCACGGCGGCCGGTGAATGGACTACGAACTTCCATAAGCGGTATCAACACAGCTAACCTGCGTCCGCGGGAAAACTGAAGGTAAAAAGGGTGATGGTTATAAGTCTGACGAAGCACCTTTGCCCAGGCACTGGTGTGGAAGCAACCTGCATCGCGATGCAAGGCAATTACAACGTCCCAACCTGGATTGTGGACAGGATCGAGAATCCGCATTTGCAGCGATTTGTCGCTGGTCTTCGGTTCGACAAAAGAATCGTCGCCAGCGAGCGGCGTTGTTTCCACCGCTTCCGATTGTTCCAGAGTCTTCAAAAAACTTTTCCCTAGACCAGTGCTTCTACACCAACCGCTTCGCTGACGCAGCTAGCGACATATTCGGCTTCCTCCTCGGTTAATTCAGGAAACATCGGCAAGGAAAGAAATTTTTCCGCCAGGTCCTCCGCGATTGGAAACGCGCCCTCCATGTAGCCGAGACCTCGACACGCTTCCTGAAGGTGAATCGGAATGGGATAGTGCACGCCACAGTCAACGCCTTTCTCCTCCAAAAATCGCCGAACTTTGTCGCGTTCCTGCACTCGAATGGCATAGACGTGATAAACGTGCCGCGCGTGCCTTGCCTCGAGTGGTGTGAGGACGCCATCGATTCCGGCGAAAGCCTGGTTGTATCCCAGGGCATGTTTGCGCCGCAGGAAATTCGCTTCATCAAGGTACCGCAGTTTGATGGACAAGACTGCCGCCTGAATGCCGTCCATCCGGCAATTCCAACCCATCGACGTATGATAATATTTTTGCGACTGACCGTGGTCTCGCAGCACCTGGATTTGCTTCCGTAATTCAGGGTCGTTCGTCACGACTGCGCCCGCCTCACCAAAAGCGCCAAGATTTTTCCCGGGATAAAAGCTGAAGCAACCGGCGTCGCTGAAAGTGCCTGCCTTTCGACCCTTGTACTCAGCGCCGTGAGCTTGAGCTGCATCTTCTATCACAAAAAGCCCGTTTGCCCGCGCGAATTCCAAAATCGGATCCATGTCTGCGGGTTGCCCGAAAAGGTGAACCGGGATGATTGCCTTGGTTCTCTCCGTCAGGCTGTTCTCAAGTTCCGCTGGGTTCATCGTGAACGTATTTTCGTCCACATCCACAAACACTGGCCGAGCTTTGCAGCGATTAATTGCCTCGACCGTGGCGAAGAATGTGTTCGGAACAGTGATTACTTCATCGCCCTCTCTAATCCCAAGCGCCAGGAGAGCGAGCCAAAGTGCGTCTGTGCCGTTGCCCACACCGATGGCGTACTCGGAGCCACAGTAGGCCGCGAACTCTTCTTCAAATCTTTCCACGAACGGTCCGCCCGCAAACGCGCTACTCTCGATTACTTGGCGAATAGCGCGATCGAACTTGTCGATCAAGGCCGCGTGATGGGCCTTCAGATCAAGAAAGGGAACTTTCATTTGCGGCTTGGCGGATTGCGCTGATAATCCGGGCAGCTCCGGCCAAAAGCTTCACGCGTTCCGCAGTGAGCCGGTGCGACGCTTTTCGTTTGATTTCGAAAGCCATAGTTTCTCCAGTGTTCGTTTAAAATCTTCTTCTGCTTGAGTTTTCCTGGCGCTCTTCTTTAGTTGTTGAACGACCTCAGCTGAGAGCTCCATCCCCTCCAGTGCTCACGTCTGGCGCGGCACTTATCCGGCGAATGCTTCAACCTCAAGAACCTCTTCTGTTTTGGCGGGGGCGAAAGCTGGCGCCGGTCGAGTGGAAGAGGCGAATGTCACCGGTGCGCCGTTCATTTTGAGGGAAGCACTAGCCGCTTCGAGGATCCTGACCATCTCCAGTCCCCGACGGCCATTCGTTAGCGGTTCAGAATTCGTGTTGATGCAGTCAATAAAATGCTGGCAGGCTAGCTTTAGAGGTTCCTCCTGCTGGAGGTGTGGGATGTAGCTGTCGCCGTAATGATACGAGTATTGAAATTCAGCGAACGTGTCGTAGTGCGGCGGACGTTCTACCCGTGTATCATAGATGCGGATTTTTTCGCGTGTCCGCAAATCGTCATATACGATCATGCGTCGCGTGCCGACGATAGTCATTTCGCGAATCTTCCGCGGCTCGAGCCAGCTGCTCTGAATGGTCGCAAAGCGCTTGCCCGAGAAGGAAAGCGACATGTTTGTCACGTCCTCTATCCCCGGCGTAATATGAGCGTTTCCCTGGCAGTTAATCGCGGTGGGAAATTCGTTAAGAATATGGAGAATGATCGAGATGTCGTGCGGCGCCAGGTCCCAGGCGACATTAATGTCCTTTTGGAATAGTCCCAGGTTGAGACGCCGACAATTAATATAGCGGATCTCGCCCAGATCTCCGGCTTGAACAATTTGGGCAATCTTTTGCACTGGCGACGAGTAGAGAAACGTGTGATCGATCATCAAGACCAGACCGTTGCGCTCGGCGATTTCGATTAGTTCCTCGCACTCGGCAGAAGACGAGGCCATCGGCTTCTCAATGAACGTATGCTTGCCAGCGAGCAGGCTTGCCTTGGCCAAGGAATAATGCTGCTGCACTGGGGTGGCAATAACGACGGCGTCCAAGTTTAAGCCATTGAGCAAGTGCTGCGCGTCGCCCATGCCCTCAACATCCGGATACAACATGCCAAGATGTTTTAAGCGTGATGCATTGACGTCGCAGACCGCTTTGAGTTGGCTATCCGGAAGACTTTTGAAGTTGCGAACTAAAAGAGGTCCCCAATAACCGCATCCGAGGACGCCGACGGCGATTTTTCTTTTCATATTTTTGGAGCTAATTCCGTCAAGGTTTGTAAAGTCGTCGTCCGTGAGCGAGGGCTTCCATACTCCTCCCGACTGCGGTGCGGCGCTTGGTGGGATTCGAAGAGTTGCCCGGCGATAGCGGTGCCGGTCTTAAGCATGATTTTCAGGTCGAGCAAGATCGACATGTTCTTGAGATAGAATAGATCCATCGCAATCATCTCGCTGAACGTCGTTTTGTTTTTTCCGTTTACCTGCCAGTAGCCGGTCAGGCCCGGCAGACAGTTCACGCGTTGCCGTTGCCACGGTTCATAGTGGGCAAATTCATTTGGGATGCATGGCCGTGGACCCACCAAACTCATCTCACCGTGGAGCACGTTGAAAATTTGAGGCAGTTCATCCAAGCCGCTCGCACGCAGAAAGCGACCGAAAGGGGCCAGTCGGGGGTCGCCATAAGCATCCAGCTTCGTCATCGGGCAATCGACCCGCATCAAATTTTCGAAATAGTGCTCGTGAGTTTGTGTCTCCGCGCTCAACTTCAT
>Ga0164309_10001656_pt1 | contig 10732 bp, 12 predicted proteins | sample Whisoiple_247_MG_FD_109984 | JGI IMG/M metagenome (GOLD analysis project Ga0164309, IMG submission 109984) | Soil microbial communities amended with fresh organic matter from upstate New York, USA - Whitman soil sample_247_MG | ecosystem: Environmental > Terrestrial > Soil > Unclassified >... | reverse complement strand
GCATCTCGTGATCTTCGGCGGCGTGAACGACCTGTACAGCGATCTGACCGCGTTTCGCACGCCCGCCAAGATCGAGAAGGACCTCGACTACATGTACACGTGGGGCAAGGCGCACCACGTCAAGGTGGTCGCACTGACGGTCGCGCCCTGGGGCGGCTTCAAGCGCTATTTCAACGACTCGCGTGCCGCCGCGACACGCACGGTCAACGCCTGGATCCGGGAGCAACCCAAGGCCGGATATGTCGATTCTGTCATCGACGCGTACGCCCTTTTGTCCTGCGGCGACCCGGAAAGGCTGTGCGAACGCTACCTGGAGCCGTTCAAGGACGGCATCCATTTCGGGCCGAAGGGCCACGAGGTGCTCGGCCAGGCGCTGTATCGCGAGGCCTTTTCCGACTGCGAATGAGCGCCTTTCCCGGCCATTTTCAGCGGCTTTGCCAAAGCACATCGGAGCCCTTGGGAGCGCCCCCATTTTGCGCTATTGAAGCGCGCGATGGCGACGAGCGAAACGAAGGAACCGGAAGTCAAGGGCGCAGCGAGTGAGCCTGCCCCCGCCAAAAAGGTCACCCGCCGCGCGGTGGTGGAAGAGGAGCCGACGCCAGTCGTGGGCGGTCGCTTCCTACTCGCCGCGGTGATCATCGGCGCGCTGACGGTGATCCCGATGTCCGCGCTCGGCAACCTGTTCGAGCCCGCGGAGCCGCCCCCCACGGACACCGCTGCCTGGCAGGCGGGTTCCAAGGGCACGATTCGTCTCACCGTCGTCACGGCTGACGCCAACGCGCTCACTTGCGCTTCGACGCAAGAGTTCGAAGGCCGTCACTGCGCCATGAAGAGCGAGAACGAGGTCTGGCCGCGCGATCCGAGCGCCCCGCTCGACGACAACAAGGCCAGCATCATTCAGCCGTACCGCACCTGGCTGGACAACAAGCTGATCATGGTGTCCGGTGTTTGGTCGCATCCTTCGGTGGCGTACCGCGTTCACCAAGAGCCGCAGGGCAACGTGCAGTTCGACAAGCTCGCGCGCTTCGTCGTCGAGTGCGAAGTGCACTTCCCCGGTCAGATGGAAAAACCCGCGCTCCGTTGGCAACCCGGTCAATCCTGGGGCACTGAATCGCCGACCATGGTTGCCATCACGGACAGCTGCAAAGTGATCGAAGAGCCGTCCGCGGCTTGCCCCTCAGGCCCGATCTGCGCGCTGATGAACGCCTTCAGCACGATCAAATGAGCGAAACGGCGACGCGCACCAAGGCACCGCTCGTGGTGCGCGCGCTTTCGACCTGGTTCGGCTGCGGCGCATCCAAACTGGCCCCGGGCACCATGGGCTCGTTCGGCGCAATCCCCGTTCACCTCGGTTTGCGGCTGCTGCCCTTGCCCGTGCACTTGGCAGCGGTCGCCGGCATCACCGCGCTGGGCGTGTGGTCCGCGAACGAAATGTCCAAAGCCATGGGCGTCGAAGATCCACAGTGCGTGGTGATCGACGAAGTGGCGGGCACCTTGATCGCCATGAGCATGGTGCGCAATGGTCCGATCGGCGTGCAAATACTCGCCCTCGGCCTATTCCGGCTGTTTGATATCTGGAAGCCCGGCGTGATCGACACCGTGCAGAACGCCAAACCCGAGGGCCTCGGCATCATGGCAGACGACGTGCTCGCAGGTCTTCTCGCAGGCGTGCTCAGCCTCGCGGTCGAACGCTTCGTTCCCGGCGCCAGCGGCCTCTGATCTTTTTTGATGGTCACGCGCCACGCCGCGACCGTCAAAGCCTTCGGCGTCGCGGACGAAGGAGACGCGCATTTCGGCGAGCCGCGTCGCATGTTGATCCAGGCGACGCTCGGTTCGACTCCCAGAGTTTAGACCGCCAAGCCGCCAAGACGCCAAGTCCTCTCGACATCCCAGAGCCCTCAGCACCCACCGGAGTTTCACGATGGATTTTGGAGTCGCCAAATACGCTGCAGCGAGTCGTATGTTCGACGGGGCGCGGTTCATCGAGTGAACCCGATCTCCTTCGCTTGGCGGCTTGGCGGCTTGGCGGTTCAAAAATTCTGGAGGCCGCCGCTAGACGTCAGCGGTGGCGGATGTGCCGACCCAACTGAACGCAGCGCTCGAGCTTCGGTAGCGGCCGATCGTCACCTGTGACAAACATCGGGGCTTGTCCACACCGCAAGATCGCTGTGCGAAATTTCTCGAGCGCTTGGACGCGATTTTCAAAGTGGAGCCCGAGTTCTTCCCGCTCGAGTCGAAGCTCCCCGGTGCGCCGAACCTGGTCTGCATGGTGTATCGCGACATTCCGGAAGCCGACCACATCACTGGCGTTACCTTCGGGCTATCCGAGGTGGATCTCCCAGCCTGGCGTTCCAGCAGACCCGAGCTGATCATCTCGCTGCAATCGACTGACCTGGCTTGGCCGCTCGCCGTCGCAGAGATGGCGAACCAACTGCGTGGGCACTGCCCATTCGGCTACGGCGACGTGATCGACTACGGCCGCCCGATTTCCGAAGAATCCGAGATGTCCGGCTTCTTGGTGTTCACTCCCGCCATCCTCTCGCCCCACGCCGCGCTCGACATCGACGTCGGAGCAGAACGGCCGATCAACATCGCGGGCATGTACCCCATCTACGCGAGCGAAAGCGCGCTACTCGCAGAAATGGGACTTCAGAAGTTCTGGGAACACCCAAACCTCGACCGCTACGACGTTCATCGCGCAGCCGTGAGCGGGACCTGAACGAACCCTCCAGCGCCGCCCTCGCCCCCCCGTTTCCGGCGAGTATTCCTAGGACGGCGCCGACTTGGCTCGCGCACGCGCATCCAGGGAGTACCGATCACGGTTGCTGTCTCGCAGCGCGCGCAGCAACACGTGCGCCACTCGCTGAATGGGTGGAGAACGCAACCCTGCTCGCAACGCAATGTGCACTAGCGGCACTTCACACGGATCTCCCCACTGATAAACACGAAGCCAGTGGCCCGATGTCAGCTGAATCAATGCGAATCGTCAGGCCTGATGGAGCCAGGTTCCGACGGCGCAGCCCCCATCGCGAGGCAGCCATGAGCTTTCGGGAGTTGAGAAGTGACTCAAGCCGGATGAGCCGCTCACGATGGTGCGGAAGCGACGGTCAATGAATCCCAATAATGGTTCGGATCCGAACCATTATTTCTTGAACAGAACCCCGACGCGGAGTCATGTGCTTGCAAAGCGCCCTGCCCGATCGCCTCTTGCTCGTCTTCAATCTCCGCCGGACCACAATCGCAACCTCCGCGATCCAGCCTAATTCTAGCTCTCCGACAATCATCCCGCAGTGCGCCACTCCTACGGCGTGTTCTCGGCCCCCGCAGCTGCCGTCGAGTCTGCGTCCGATGCGTCGACTACGCCGGCGTCGGTCAGCTCGTGGAACGGCGTGGCCGAGGTCGACGCGGTGAGCCACACATAGAACTCGCTGCACGTGTCGTTGCGCAGCACGATCTCGTCCTTGTTGCGCTTGCGGATCAGGCACTGATTGCCGGCACAGGGCGCGACGGTTCGGTCGCCATCCGGCACGAACGCCAAATAGGGAGTGATGGTCGTCGGGTAACCTGCCAAGCCGATGTGGAACGTGATGGTGCGATTGGCTGGGAAATACGTGAACGATGGCAGCGAACCGTCGACCCCGTCGGGCAGCTTGCCGGCATCGAGCAACGGCAGCTTTTCCGGATCGGCCGAACTAAAGATCGTCCGATCTTCGTTTACGTAGCCATAGACGTCGACATAGTCCTCGTGACGACTACACGTGCTCGTACCCGAGCAACCATAGCTAGCGACCGAGAGCGCGCTCACGGCGAGACCGAGTGCCAAACGAATCCGCTCGCTCATCGATAATCCTTCGCTTCCGGGCCGAGCAGGGTTCCACACATGGTCTTGCATCGAATGTCTTTCGCGCTGCAGGCACACTTGCCTTGCTCTTTGAGCTTCAGCTTTTCGACCATCTGCTCTTTGCTGAAACCGGCGATGCGTTCGACGCGCTCGAAGCCCCAGTTGCCCTTGATCTGTTTGGGCGTGCGCGGATCGGTCGGCTTGTTGTCAGGCTCGGCGCAGCAACGAAAGCCGAGGAAGTAGTAATAAAAGCCTTCGTCGTGAGTGTAGATCTTGGGGCGGCACTGGTTGCGCACGCCCTTGTACCAGGGGCCCCCCGAGTGCACACTGTCGAATTTGCCGCGAAAATCGTCGGAATAGGTCTCGCTGGAGACGACTTCATCCGTGTTGCCGGGCAGGTCGGCGACTCCGTACGCGCTGACGCATTCGGGTTGGCTGCCGTTGCGCACGCCCTTCCACAGCCGAGCGAGCTCCTCCGGATCGCGCGCGGCGACCTTCTTCATGTTGGGGCTATCCCATTCCACGTCGCCCAAGCACTTGTTGGTGTCGCGCACGTAGCCGTAGGGGAACGGCAACATCTTGGGGCCCTCACAGGCCAGCGTCCATTCGGTCTCGGTGCACATGCGCTTGCCGACGGCGGCACACTTGACCTCTGCCTGATGAAAGCGATTCATCACTTCCGGACGAGCGCCCTTTTCGTTCGGCCAGGTGTAGGTATCCATGCAGTACCGCTTGTGCACCTTCTCACCCTTGCAGATTGACTTGGGCTCGAACTCTTCACACACGGTCTTCTTGTTGGACTTGTCGTACCAGCTCTTCTTGCACTCGTAGTCCACGTCAGTGCAGTAATCGCCATCGACCAACTTCATGCCCGCGGGACATGCGGCTTCGCTGCCGTCTTTCGCGGGCTCCGCCTTCGCGTCAGTTACTGAATCTTTCGTGGCGTCCTTGGGCGTGCCCTTGTCGGCGTGGCTATCCGGTGTCGGCTTGGTTTCACGCTTCGGTGCGGTTTCCGCCTTGTGTGAGGCGTCAGCAGGCAGCGCGGAGGGAGCTCGCGGCGCGGGCTCACGGTCGATCGGCGGAGCCGGCTTCGAGCCCGCGCAACCGACGAGAAAGACCATCAAAACCAAGGGGGATCGCATCGCCGGGGAAGGTAGTGCCTGCGCCCACAGCACGCAATCGAAACACCTGTGGCTCGATGCGACACCGCTGACGCTCGCATGCAAACAACGTGTCTGCGAGCGAGACGGGCAACTCGCCTTCGGCTACACTTTTGGCGGCATGCTGCGGCGAGCGGGACTCATTGGCGACATCCATTGCGAGGTCGCACGACTCAAACGCGTGATCGAGCACTTCCGCAGCCTCGGGGTGGACAGTGTGCTCGCGGTCGGCGACATCGCAGACGGCCACGGCGATCTCAATGAAACGTGTGCGCTCCTACGAGCCGAGGGCGCGTTGGCTGTCGCGGGCAATCACGACCGATGGCTGCTCGCCGGCGAAATGCGCGATCTCCCCGACGCCACTCGGCTCGAAACGGTGACGCCCGAAGCACGGAGTTACCTCGCGGGTCTGCCCAAAACGCGGCTGTTCGACAGCCCACGCGGCGCAGTGCTCCTCTGTCACGGCCTCGGCGAAGACGACATGGCCAGCGTGAAACCGGATGACGACTGCGAAGCGCTGCGCGGCAACGCCGCATTCCTCAAACTGCTGTCGCAACGCCCGGCGCGCTTCGTGATCAACGGCCACTCACACCGCCCCATGCTGCGCACCATCGACGGGCTCACGATCCTGAACGCAGGCACGCTGCATCCCAAAGACCGCTCCGTCTGCGCCATCGCCGATTTCGACGCCGGCGAGCTGCAGATCTACGACATCCGCGGCCACGCACTAACCCCCGCCGAAACCTGGTCCTTCGAACGCGGCTCCCGCCCCATCCAATCCCTCGCCGAATAAGCCGCGTTCAACCCCCACTCGACGATCTCTACGGCTCCCTGAGTTTGAACCGCCGAGCCGCAAAGGTCACAGAGATCTGAGGGAGATTTGGGGTAGCGTTTTGCCGGCAGGGCTCGTCCTCGTTCACGACCATGAACGGAACCACGATGAGCCGAAGTTGGGCTTTCCGAAGATTCAACGCGGCGCGCTGCGGGAACCCAACTCTCTCTTCTTCTCTGATCTCTGCGCCCTCTGCGGCTCGGCGGTTAGTCCCCTCTCCCTCTCACTCCGCGTCGGAGGCGGCGGCGAGGGCGGGGGCTTTGCGGTCTAGGGGGTAGCGGGCGCGTTGTTCGGTGGCGATTTTGATGACGCCGATCGCGTCGAGCGCGAGGATGACGTAGTAGGTTGGGTCGATTTCCCACCAGCGGGCGGCGAAGCGCGGGCTCATCGAGAACTCGTGGTGGTTGTTCTGGAACAGCTCGCCCAAGGTCACGAAATCCCACGGCAGCGTGTTGCGCGAGACGTCCGCGCTCTTGAAGTTACGGTAGCCGTACTTGTGGCCCGCCCAGTTCACGATCGCGCCGTGGATCGGCCCCATGATGAAGTGCGCCGGAAGCAAGAGGTACCACCAGAGCGAGGGCGCAAACACGACGTACATCGACGTGTACGCGGCTCCCCACAGCACGCGCATCAACCAATTTTGACCGAGGCGATCGAGCGCCGGCCAATCCGGCAGGCCGCCGTCGAAGCGCGCTTCCGGCTCTTCACGCCGATAGGCGAACGCATCATAGCGATGCTTGGTCGCGAGCATCATCGAGAACACGTTCTTGTAGAACAGCGGCGAGTGCGGATCTTTCTCGGTGTCGCTGAATGCGTGGTGCATGCGGTGCAAAATCCCGTAGCCACGCGCGTTCAGGTAGCTCGACCCCTGAGTCACGTAAGTGAACAGGTGGAAGAAGCGCTCCCAACCCTTGGACATCGTAAATTGCCGATGAGCGCCGAAACGGTGCAGGAAGAACGTCTGGCAAAAGACCGACAGCTGCCAATGCAGAATGAAGAACGCGATCAGGATGTACATGGCGAGTGTGCGGAAACTAGCGGAGTCGCGCCCGCCTGGTGGTCACGCTTCCGTCATTTGCCGTCATGATTTGGCTGAATTTCCCAATATTTGCGCTCTTATTGCCGCAACGCGCCGCAGCACACCAGCCCCCCTCGTCCCTTTCCGCTGGAGGCACCCGCAGCCGGGCTTGCTCATCCGACTCGAAATGACTAGGGTTCCGCTCCCGTTTTGGCCGATTCAAAGCAAAATCTCGACCCCACCACCGATCACGCCCTCGGTAGCTCGCCCCTGGTTGGGCTGATCATGGGCTCGAAAAGCGACTGGGAAACCCTGTCGCATACCGCCGAAACCTTGACCGAGCTGGGCGTGCCGTTCGAAGCGCGCGTCGTCTCGGCGCACCGCACGCCTGATCTGATGTTCGAGTACGCGGGCAGCGCGGAGAGCCGCGGCCTCGAGCTGATCATCGCCGGCGCCGGTGGAGCCGCGCACTTGCCCGGCATGGTCGCAGCCAAGACCACGCTGCCAGTGCTCGGCGTGCCCGTGCAGAGCAAAGCGCTGAACGGGCTCGATTCGCTGCTCTCGATCGTGCAAATGCCCGCGGGGATCCCGGTCGCAACGCTCGCCATCGGCAAAGCCGGCGCGATCAACGCCGCAATCCTGGCGGCATCGATCCTCTCTGCTCACCACCCGGCGATCCGCGACGCCGTGAAGCGCTACCGCGCCGCGCATACGCAAAGTGTCCTCGACAACCCCGATCCCCGACGCTGATTCGACGCGCATTGGCGTGCTAGGTGCAGGTCAGCTCGGGCGCATGCTCGGCCTGGCTGGCCTTCCGCTCGGATACGAGTTCGTGTTCGTCGATCCGAGCGCGAACGCACCCGCGTCGGTCGTGGGCGAGCAAATCACCTGTAGCTACGAGGATCCGCTCGGCCAGGCCGCACTCGCCAACTGCCAGGTCGTCACCTACGAATTCGAGAGCGTTCCGGTCGAAGCCGCCGAGGCCCTCGCTGCCCGAGTGCCGGTTTTTCCGCCGCCCTTCGCGCTGCGCGTGGCGCAGGACCGACTCCAGGAAAAGAGCTGTTTTCGCCTACTCGGCATCGGCACGGCGCCCTTCGAGGCCGTGGACAGTCTGGAAGACCTGAGCCGCGCGCTAGAAAAAGTCGGGCTGCCCGCGGTGCTGAAGACGCGCCGCCTCGGTTACGACGGCAAAGGGCAATTCGTCCTACAGCACGTGGAGGACGCCGAGGTCGCGTGGGCAGCGGTCGGCCAAGTGCCGTCGATCCTCGAAGGCTTCGTGCGCTTCGAGCGCGAGCTGAGCCTGATCGCCGTACGCGGGCGAGACGGCGAAACCGCGTTCTACCCGCTGGTCGAGAATCATCACCGGCAAGGCATCCTCAGGAAAACCCTCGCCCCCGCGCCCGCGTTGACGATGGACCTGCAGGGCGCGGCAGAGACCTACGCCGCTCGCGTGCTCGAGCACTTGAACTACGTGGGCGTCCTCGCCCTCGAGTTCTTCGAAACCCGCGGCATGTTGGTGATCAACGAAATCGCGCCGCGCGTACACAACTCCGGCCACTATTCGATCGAAGGCTCGCGCACGAGCCAGTTCGAAAACCATTTGCGCGCGATCCTCGGATTGCCGCTCGGTGATCCTTCCGCGCAATCGTTCAGCTGCATGCTCAACCTGGTCGGCTCGCTGCCAACGCGTGAATCCGTGCTCGCGGTCGAAGATGCGCACCTGCATTTGTACGGCAAATCACCGCGTCCAGGCCGCAAAGTGGGGCACATCACCGTGCGCGCCAAGACTGAAGCCCGCCTCGCCGAGCTCGTCGCCCAGCTCGAAGCGATCCCTGGCGTGTGCGGCGCGCAGTAACTTCTTTCGATCAAAGTCGCTGCGCGTCTTCCAAGATTCGGCGCATGTCGTCGTCATCGTCCGTGCGGTAGTAGCCGCGGATCGCCAGGCTGCGATCGACCAACACCAGGTGTGAGCCGTGGATGATGCCGCCGTTCTCTGCCGTTGGATCGGGCTTGCCGTCGAGCGCGAGCTTGAAACCATCGACCACGGTGTGTTTGACGACCGCGAGATCACCGGTCAAAAACGACCAATTCTTGTTATCGGCCTCGAAGCGCCGCGCGTATGCGAGCAGCACCGGTGGCGTGTCGTTCTCGGGGTCCACGCTGAAGCTCACCAGCTCGAAGGCTTGGCCGTTGTGCGCCGCTGCTACTTGCAACGCGCGCATGCGCTGGGTGATGCGCGGGCAAATCGTCGGGCAATGAGTGAAGAAGAACGCGGCCACCCAGACTTTCCCGCGCAGAGTCTGATCGCTCACCGCGTGCGCACTCTGATCGACCAGCGAAAACGCGCCGATTTGGCCGAGGTTCGGCAATGGCTCCGCGTGTTTTCGACAGCCAACGAGGCCGAGGATGAACGCGCCGAACACGAGCGCACAGCAGACCATTCCCCTCGCCAAGCGGCGCGAAATTGCCGCGCACCGTCGACCCAAAAACCAGCTCGAGAAAGCCATTCGCACGGGCTTCTATAGTCATCTCCAAGGACAAGCGAGCCGCTCCTGCGAATTTTCTCGATCTCCAGGCCTTCCGCTGTAATTCTGGTGAGTTACCCGATCGAGAGCTATTCGTCGCCCCCGCGAAGCTTGCGCGCGACGCCCGATCGGGTGTAGGGAGTCGCCTCACACGGGCTCTCGCAGCCCAGAAAGAGGACACCATGCGCTGGTTCCGAAAAATGCTGAACCGCCTCCGTTTCCCTGTCCCCACCGCCAGCTTCGGCTGATGGTCGTGTCCCGCCTCTCCGCGGGACTTCTATACGTTCGGGGTCGAGCCTTCCGCGTTCGCCGCGTCGAGATCGACCCCCCACCCGTGTTACCGCGAGCCGCAAGCTCGCGGTTGCATTTCCCGTGCTGCGGCGGTGCTACCTTAGCTGGGTGTCGCGCCGCGTCTCGTTGCCAGTGAACGATCCCTCTCGTCAACGCCCGAGGTCGACGATTGAAGCCGTGCGAGCGCGGCTCGGTGGACGTGCCCGCACCGATCTTCAAGCGGGTCGCGTGGTTTGTTTTTTGGACACGGGCGCAACCGGCGTCGTTCTCTACGGCCGCGGTGAAGAGGTGCACGTGTTCTCGAACGCGGGCTGGGTTCGTCGAACCACGACGGACGCACTCGTTCACGTGGACGAACCCGCGCCCGAGCTGCGCACGGTCGCCGACGACGTGCGCGTGTTCGCCGCCCTCGAAGAAGGCCACCGCGTCCGCTTTCAAGATCTCTCCGGCGTCGCCCAAGGCACGCTGATCGAAAAGTGCCGCTACGGCGCGGTCGTTCGCCGCGACGACGAAACCGTGATGGGCGTTGGCTTCCGTCGCATCTGGCCCTTACCCAATCCATCCGACACGCCAAGCTGAGCTCGCATGGCCATCTCGCAAAGCGAACGCCTCGCCCGCGTCGGACTGTGCAGCCTCTGCCGTCACGCCCGGGCGATCCGCTCCGCGAAAGACAGCGAATTCTGGCTCTGCCAACTCAGCCAAACCGATCCCCGCTACGCCAAATACCCCGCCCTCCCCCGCCGAGCGTGCGAAGGCTTCCAACAACCCGACCCCACCGCTCGATAACCCCTACGGGTGCTGCCCCAAAGCAGCCCCCATGCACCAGTGCGGAACGGCAAACGGTCACGTTTCACGTTGCGAACGCACGAGTCGTCGATGCTCTTCAATTGAAAAAGCGAGCGCCCGCGCTGAACGCTTTTGATTTAACCGCCAAGCCGCCAAGCCGCCAAGAAGAGGGGGATTGGGGTTCGCGCAGAGAGACTGAGCGCGCCGCGACAACGTCGAGGGGTCGCATGCGACGAAGTGATCTCGGGAATTGGACTCGATGTCGTAGATAGCTCCGCT
>Ga0164309_10001655_pt1 | contig 10734 bp, 9 predicted proteins | sample Whisoiple_247_MG_FD_109984 | JGI IMG/M metagenome (GOLD analysis project Ga0164309, IMG submission 109984) | Soil microbial communities amended with fresh organic matter from upstate New York, USA - Whitman soil sample_247_MG | ecosystem: Environmental > Terrestrial > Soil > Unclassified >... | reverse complement strand
CGGGCCTCGGCCCGAGACGTTCCTAGCCCTTCAAGATCGTCGTGATCTGGCTCTGCGCCGTGTTCAGCGCGTCCGGCACGGATTTCGAACCGGACAAGGCAGCCTGTATGGCCGTCCACACCGCCTGGGAGATCTTCGGGTACTTCACGCCCAGGCCGAGCGTGCGTGGATGGGCGAACAGCGTCTGGTTGACGTAGACCCCCCACGCGGGGCCTGCCTGCTTCACGTAGACCTTCGCCACGGCGACCTTCGGCGGGAGGTATCCGAACAGCTTGGCGAGCTTCAACTCCATCGCGGGCGTCTGCATGCCCTTGATGTACTCGAACGCCATCTGTTGTGTCTCCGTGTCACCGCTCTTGCTGATCATCCAGTCCTCGCCGCCGAGCGGCACGATCACGTGCTTCCCGGCCACACGGGTCGGGACAGGGACGATCCCGAATTGCCTCCCGTAGAACATCTTGCCCTGGTTGAGCGCCGAGAAGTTCCAGGGGCCGTTGACCATCATGGCCGCCTTGCCGGCGATGAACTGGCCCGAGGCGGCGGGAGTCTGGCTCCAGTTGAGGCATGCCTTGGACGCCGAGCCGTCGTCGATGAGCTGCTTCCAGAGGGTCAGCGCCTGGACTCCCGGCGCGGACGCGACGTTTGCGAACGTCGGCTTGCCGCCGTTGCTCCAGAAGAACGGCTCCCACTGCCAGGTCGTGTCCTCCGCGGCCTCACAGGTCAAGGCAATCCCGTAGTGGTCCGATGTCGTCAGGGTCTTCGCAACGCTTCTGAGCTGTGCCCACGTCTTTGGCGGGCTGACGTGCGCCGCCTTCAGCATCGCGATGTTGTACATCAGTGCGATCGAATTCGCGCCTGCCACAGGCAAGCTGTAGTACTTGCCCTTGTCCAGGCCTTCTTTGATGATCGCCGGGAAATACCCCTTGGTGCTGAAGCCCTTCAAATCGCTCAGGGCTATCGTCTGACCTGTCGAGATCATCGTTGACACGAACGGGTTGTCGACGGCCAGCAGATTGGGGAGGCTGTGACCCGCGGCTTGCGTCAGGAGCTTCGTGTTCAGGTTGGCAAAGGGCACGTACTGTCGCTTGATCGTCACACCGGGGTGCGCAGCCTCGAACTGCTTGGCGTACAGGGCCAAGGCGGCGGTCTGGCCCGGCGTGTTGAAGTAGTCCTCCTCCGTGAGCGTGATCTTCTTGGTCGCGGCCGAGGTGCCCATCTGGGACAACACGGCCACAGCAAGTGTCGCGGCCGCGATGGCTACCAGCACCCGGTGCCGCCTTTTCGTCAAGAGGTTCACAGCGGTTTGTCTCCTTTTTGCGGGGCGGGAAAAAGCAATCGACGTTCACGGCTCTAGTTCATCAATCACCCTCTCCTAACCCTTCACCGAGCCCGCCGTGAGGCCGGTCGCGATATAGCGCTGCGCCACCACCAACAGGACCGCGGCCGGCACCAGGGCGAAAGTTGCCGCAGCCATCACTGCGCCCCAGTCGGTCGAGTAGTTGCCGAGATAGGTGTAGATCCCGAGCGTGATCGGCTCGATGCCGGAGCCGTTGAGGATGGTCAAGGCAAAGATGAAGTCACCCCACCCGGCCAGGAACGCGAAGACCGCGACCGTTATGACGGCTGAGCGGGCGAGTGGGACGACGATGAGGCGGAACGTCTGCCACTCGGACGCACCGTCGACCCTGGCCGCATACATCAGCTCGTTGGGCAGGCTGAAGAAGAAGGCCCGTAGGACGAGGATGGCAAAGGGGATGGCATACGTACCGTCAGCGAGAATGAGCGCTGGGTACGTGTTCACCAGGTGGATCCAATGGAAGACGATGAACAGGGAGGTCGCCAGCACGATCGAGGGCACGATCTGCGCGACGAGCATGGAGCTGACGAGGATGACCGTCACCCGCAGGCGGTATTTCGAAAGGGCATAGGCCGCCGGCACGGCCACGACCAGCGCCAGCAGTGCCGTCCCGACTCCGAGGATGAGGCTCGTCAGCACGTTGCCCTTTTGCGCGTGGAGAACGGTTCGGTAATTCTCCAGCGTCGCCTCGTGTGGAAGCCAGTAGAACGTGCCGCTGAACAGGGTCTGGGTCGACTCGAACGAGCCGACGATGATCGCGTACACCGGGAACAGCACGATGACGAGGGCTGCGGCCGCCACGAGCGTGGAGAGCCAGCGCAGCGCCCTCGACTTCTGACGGCGGGTCATCTGTCTGCCCCCGAGCTGCGCCTCAGCGAGCCCCGGCTGAGCCACAGGTACAACGGCGCGCAGATCATCGCCATCACGAGGAGCAGGTTGTTGAGAGCAGCGCCCTGGCCGAAGTTGAAGACCTGGAACGAGAGGTTGTAGGACCAGGTCGTTATCAGCTGGGTCGAGTTGGCAGGCCCCCCTCCGGTCAGACCGACCACGAGGTCGAACACCTTCACGGTGAACACGAAGCCGAGGAGCAATGTGACCTCGATCACCGGCAGGATGATCGGCACGATGATCAACCGCAGCCTTTGCCACGCGCTGGCGCCGTCGATGAGGGCCGCTTCCCGGACCTCCGCGGGCACGTCCTGGAGCGCGCTGTAGAGCAGGAGGGTGAAGAAGGGGATCCCGAGCCAGATGTTGGCTATGAGGACCGTCCACAGTGCGAGGTGCGGGTTGTCCAGCCAGTCGATCGGGCGGTCGGCCAGGCCGACGTAGCTGAGCAGTTGGTTGACGGCTCCGCCTTCGACCTGGAACAGGAACCTGAAGATGACCCCGGTCACGATCAGGGGCAGGAGCCACGGGACGATGATCAGCGAGCGGGCCAGCGTCCTCCCCGGGAACCGAAGGGTGAACAGCAGGGCGAGAGCAAAGCCGATCAGGAACTGGCCGACGAGCGAACCGACGGTGAACTCGAGCGTGTGGACGATCGCCGACCGGCTCGTGGGGTCGTTCTGGACGAAGCGGTAGTTGTCGAGCCCGGCGTACGGGGCGGTGAAGTTGGCGATCGTCGCGGGAGACGTCCGCTCGAAGCTCAGCATCACGTTGTAGACGATGGGCAAGGCGAACGCGAAGAGCAGGTATGCGATCGCAGGCGCCAGGAAGAGCCAGCCCGCGAGCCGCTCCTTCCTCCGCGCGGAGCGGCGTCGCGGGGACGCGACGGCGGCAGGCCCGAGACCCGCCGTGCCGGCAGATGCTGCCGCCCGCGCCGCAGCGTCCGCCTGGTTCGTCGTCTCCTCCTGAGCCGCTCGCTCCCTGATAGGCATCGCTACGTGGCCGCTCCAGGTGACTCTCTACCGCTCCGCGACAGCTCTTGCAAGCCGCCGCCCTCCCGCAGACCGGTTGCTCCGATCGAGTGTCCGGTCTCGGCGTCGAAGAAGTGGAGCCGGTGGACGTCGACGGCGAGCGCAACCCGTTCGCCGACCGAGACGCGAACGCGCGGGTCGACCCGTGCGACACCCTCCGCCGCGGACGCACTCGCGATATCGCCGGACGCGAGGGTCGCCGCCGGATCTGCGGTCCACACGCCGCCTCTGTTCCGGACCGTCCTCGCGTCGGTCGAGAAATGGACAAGCGATTCGTTGCCAAGGGCCTCGACCAACTCGACGGTCGCTGCAAGGGTCGGCCCCCGGTCCACGCTCTCGCCCTCGGCCACGGTCAGGTGCTCGGGACGGATGCCAACCACGAGCGTGCGAGCCTCGCCGGCGGCCAAGCCGGGGCGACGCTCTCCGAGATCGGTCGGAAGGGCGAGCCGCTGCGATCCGAGCGCGAGCACGGGCTCATCCGTAGACCCCGCGATCGCGCCCTCGTACAGATTCATCGGCGGCGAGCCGATGAACGAGGCGACGAACAGGTTCGCGGGACTCTCGTAGAGGTCCTGCGGTGCAGCCAGCTGCTGCAGCATGCCGTTGCGGAGGACGGCGACCCGGTCACCCATCGTCATCGCCTCCGTCTGGTCATGCGTGACGTAGAGGGTCGCGACTCCGAGACGCCGCTGGACGCGTAGGACCTCGCTCCGCATCTGCACGCGCAGATTCGCGTCGAGGTTCGACAGCGGCTCGTCCATCAGAAACACCGCGGGCTCACGGACGAGCGCCCTGCCCATGGCGACACGCTGGCGCTGGCCGCCGGAGAGCTGCGCCGGCTTGCGCAGGACGACCTCGCTGAGCCCGAGCACGTCGGCCGCCTCGCGTGCCTTCTGCTCGCGTCCCTGCTTCGAGACGCCTCGCACCCTGAGGGAGAAGGCGATGTTCTGGAGGACGTTCAGGTGCGGGTAGAGGGCGTAGTTCTGGAAGACCATCGCCACGTCCCGGTCGCGCGCCGAGACGTCGTTGACCACCTTGTCGTTCAGGCGGATCGTCCCCGACGTCAGGTCTTCCAGGCCGGCGACCATCCGGAGTACGGTCGTCTTCCCACAGCCCGACGGGCCGACGAGGACGACGAACTCCTCTTCCTCGACGAACAGGTCGAACTCGTGGACAGCCTGGACGCCGTTCGGGAAGACCTTCGTCACCTGCTCGAGGGACAGCGTCGCCATGCAGGCTCCTCAGTCGAACCTGGGGAGCCAGGCGCGCATTCCGCCGTCTCCCCGGTTCGCCCACGTGAAGTAGGGGATCGCGAGCAACCGCGCCGGTGTGGCCGCGCCGTCCCGAGGGAGCTCACGAACGTCGAGGTACCCGGCCCGCTTCCACCCCTCGACGTCACGGACGACCCCGGCGACGGACACGCCCGGCACTCCGCCGAGCCGAGCCGGTGGATCGCTGTCGGTAGGCGCCGCGTCCGTCCGGAGCGCGACGTCGTCGAGGTTGGCGCCGGCCGCGAGGTCGGCCTGCTCGAAGCAATAGACGACCGGCCCGCGCTCGAGCGCGACGCAGCCGCGAACCGCGTCGATCCGCGGGTTCGGCAGGGTCAGCCGAGGCGAGACGTCGAGCTCCAGCTCGACGCGGTCGCCCGGCTTCCAACGCCGCGTGACCTCCGCGTTGCAAGCCGGCTCGACGGCTGCTCCGTCCACGCCGGCCCGGCGTGCCCACGCCGGCACGCGGAGCGAGAGCGTCCATTCCGCGTCGCTGCACGCGACGACCTCGACCGTCACGGACCCCGACCAGGGGTAGCCCGTCTCGACCGCGAGCTCGACAGGGCCGACGCTCGGCACGACGGCACGGACCGTCGAGGTCGCGTACTGGTGGAGCTGAACGCCGCGGTCGTTGACGGTGGCGAGGTAGTGGTGCAGAGAGGCGAGCAGGCGCATGATGTTCGGCGGACAGCACGCGACGGGATTCCAGGAATGCCGCGCATCGCCGCCGCGCGACTGCAGCGGGTTGGCGTAGAAGAACGAGCGCCCGTCGAGCGAGTGCCCCGCGAGGAACCCGTTGTAGAGCGTTCGCTCGATCAGGTCGGCGAAGCGGCTCTCGCCGGTCACGAGCAGCAGCCGCCAGTTCCACATGATGCTCGCGATCGAGGCGCAGGTCTCGCAGTAGGCGCGGTCGGGCGGGAGCTCGTAAGGATCGCCGATCGCCTCGCCCTCGTGGCGTGAGCCGACCCCGCCGGTGAGGTAGAGCTTCGTCGAGACGAGGTCGTCCCACTGGGCGAGCATCGCGTCGAGCAGCGCAGCGTCGCCTGTCTCGGCGTAGAGGTCGGTCACGCCGGCGGCGAGATAGAGCGCGCGTACCGCATGGCCGACGATCGAGCGGGAGCCGCGAACGGGCTCGACGTCCTGGTAGTAGGAGAGCTCGAACCGCCCGCCGGCGAAGAAGCCGTGGCCGCGGCGGCTGGTGAGCTTGTCCGCGAGGTCGAGATAGCGGCGATCCGCGGTCTCGCGGTAGAGCTCGACGAGCGCGACCTCGATCTCCGGGTGCCCGTCCGTGCGGGGATCCGAGTCGGAGCCGAAGACATCGACGAGCAGGTCGCCGACACGCCGTGCGATGCCGAGGAGGCGCGGCGAGCCCGCCCGGGCCGCGGCGACCCCGGCCTGGAGCAGGTGCCCCGCGCAGTAGAGCTCGTGCCCCATCTCGAGGTCGCTCCAGCGCTCGCGGCCCTCGAGCTGCCAGTAGCTGTTCAGGTAGCCGTCCGGCTGCTGGGCGGCGGCGACCAGCTCCGTCGTTTCCGTTGCGAGACGCTCGAGCTCGGGGGAGGGCTGTCGCTGCGTCTCCCAGGCGAGCGCCTCGAGCCACTTGTAGACGTCCGAGTCGCTGAAGACCATGCCGCGACGCCCGCGCTGCGACCGGCCCGCGGCGACGCGAAGGTTCTCGAATGTGCCCGCGCGCTCCAGCTGCTCTGTCCCGTGGGGGATCGTCACCTCACGGTTGACCCGCTGCCGGTCGCCGAGAAGCCCACCGAGGATCTGAACCCCGGTCGGCTCGAGAGGCCGGAGCCGCACCCGCGCCGCCGCCGTCGGCACGACACACGAGGCACTGCCCTGGACCGAGTCCACACCCCCCGCCTCTCTCCTGCACGCCGTGCATTGGTCGGAGCTGCGAAGCGCTTCGCGAAGCGCTTCGAGGCTACAATGGTGGGCGGAGAGCGTCAAGTGTCGACGACCGATCACCGCCCCCCGGATCGCAGCGCGGCACGGGCGGCGACGATGGCACACATCGCTGAGCGTGCGGGAGTGGCGCTCAGCACGGTTTCCTACGTCCTCAGCGGCAAGCGCACGGTGTCGCCCGAGATTCGCGAGCGGGTGCTGGCGGCAGTCGAGGAGCTGGACTACCGACCCCATCGCTCCGCACGCGCACTGGCGACCGGCGCCTCGCACACGATCGCGCTCTTCCTTCCGTCGCCGCAGTGGGAGCTCATCCCCGTCCAGCAGACCTTCGTCGCCGGCGCGACCCAGGAGACGAGCGCGAGCGACTACGCGCTCCTCCTCTCCACGTCGCCCGCAGATCCGGACGGCATCGTCCGCCTCGTCGAGACGGGCCGGGCGGACGGCATCATCCTCATGGAGACACTCGCGCACGACCGCCGGATCGAGAGTCTGAAGGCGAGCGGCCGACCGTTCACGATCATCGGCCGAACGGCGGACACGAGCGGCATCAGCTTCGTCGATCTCGACTTCGGCGCCGCGGTCGAGAAGAGCCTCGCGCACCTCCACGAGCTCGGCCACCGCTGTGTCGCGCTCTTCAACTTTCCGCAGGACCAGCTCGACGCCGGCTACAACGCGGCGCTGATCGCCCGCGACGCTTTCGAGCAAAGCGCCGCCGCCCTGGGCATCCGGGGGATTCACCTGCCGTGCCCCCACCCGGCGCGCGAGGCGTTCGCCATGGCGACCGAGCTGCTCCGCTCGGACAGCGAGTGCACGGCGGCGATCACCACCGGCTGGCAGTTCACGGGACTGCTCGGCGCCTTGCGTGCGGCCGGCTTGCACGTTCCCGACGACTTCTCCGTGGTCTCGGTGATCGCCGCGCAGTTCGCCGAGATGCTCACGCCGACACTGACCGGCATCGACTGGCCGGCGTTCGAGGCGGGCCGCCTCGCGGCCGGGACTCTGATCGAGCATCTCGCGGGTGGCGGCGCCGCCCCGCGACAGGCGCTGATCGGCGGCGAGCTCGTCGTACGTGAGTCAACGGGCCCGGTGAGGCGCGGCTACGTCTGACCAGGAAGGAGCAGTCGATGCGCTACCGGACGCTCGGTAAGACGGGCCTCGAGGTCTCCGAGCTCGGCTTCGGCGCTTGGGGGATCGGCGGGACGGGGTGGGTCGGAGCCGAGGACGACGAATCCCTGCGGGCTCTCCGGCTCGCGATCGAGCAAGGGGTCAACTTCCTCGACACCGCCTACGCGTACGGTGACGGCCACAGCGAGCATTTGGTCGGCGTCGCCGTGCGCGAGTCGGCAGAGCGGGTCTACGTTGCCAGCAAGGTCCCGCCGAAAAACAAGCAGTGGCCGGCCAAGCCCGGCCTGCGCCCAGAGGAGGTCTTCCCGGCCGACTGGATCGTCGCCTGTACCGAAGGCAGCCTGCAGAACCTCGGTCTCGAGACCATCGACGTCCAGCAACTCCACGTCTGGTCCGACGAGTGGATGGGCCAGGGTGACTGGCTCGACGCGATCGAGCGAATGAAGCGCGAGGGGAAGATCCGGTTCTTCGGGGTCTCGATCAACGACCACGAGCCGGAGAACGCGATCCGGCTCGTCGAGTCGGGCGTCGTCGACACCGTTCAGGTGATCTACAACATCTTCGACCAGAGCCCGGAGGATGCGCTCTTCGCTGCGGTCGAGGCGGCGCGCGTCGGTGTGATCGTCCGGGTGCCGCTCGACGAAGGCGCGCTGACCGGTGCCGTCCGGGCCGAGACGACGTTCCCTCAGGGCGACTTCCGGAACGACTACTTCGCCGGCGAGCGCAAGGGCGAGGTGTGGGAGCGCGTGCAGGCCATCGCCCGGGACCTCGACGTCGAGGTCGAGCGGCTGGCGGAGATCGCGCTCCGCTTCTGTCTCAGCCACCCGGCAGTGAGCGTGGTCATTCCGGGCATGCGCTCGACACGCAACGTCGAGCGAAACGTGCGGGCCGCCTCTGCCGGCCCGCTGGCCGAGAACCAGCTGACCACGCTCCGCCGCCATCGCTGGGTCGCCAACCTCTACCAGTAATCTCGATTCCGACTTCGATGCCGCACGCCCCACACGCAGATCTCGTACACCGCTTCCCGGTCAGGCACGCCCGGTGAGCGACGAGCGGCCGATTCGCGTCACGGTCTGGAACGAGAACCGCGTCGAGCGAACCGACGCCGCCGTGCGCGCGGTCTACCCGGACGGGATGCACGAGACGATCGCCGGCGCGATCCGCGAGCACCTCGGCGAACGCGCGGAGGTTCGGACCGCGACGCTCGACGAGCCGCGTCACGGGCTCGACGACACGGTCCTCGAGACGACCGACGTGCTGACCTGGTGGGGCCACCTCTTCCACGACGACGTCGCAGACGACGTCGCATCGGCGGTCCAGCAGCGCGTGCTCGACGGGATGGGCCTCGTCGTCCTCCATTCCGGTCACCTGTCGAAGCCGTTCAAGCGTCTGATGGGGACGAGCTGCAACCTCCGGTGGCGCGAGGCGGACGACCGCGAGCTCGTCTGGACGGTGAGCCCAGCGCACCCGGTCGCGCGGGGCGTGCCGCCGGTGTTCGCGATCGAGCGCCAGGAGATGTACGGCGAGTTCTTCGACGTCCCGCCCCCTGACGAGCTCGTCTTCGTCAGCTCGTTCACGGGCGGGGAGGTGTTCCGCAGCGGCTGCTGCTTCTTGCGCGGGAAGGGGCGGATCGTCTTCTTCAGCCCGGGCCACGAGCACTTCCCGGTCTACCACCACGCCCACGTGCGGCGGGTGGTCGCGAACGCTGTGCTCTGGTCTCGCGTCGAGCAGCCGTCGCCGGTGGAGACTTGGACGTGCGTCGAGTCGCCGAGGGGCTGGTTCGAAGAGCGGGCATGACGACGTTCCGAGTCGCCGTAGTCGGTATGGGGTCGATCTCGCAGTTCTGGCTCCCGCTCTTGCGCGATCGGCGCGACGTGGACGTGGTCGCGCTGGTCGACGTCGACGTCGACGTCGCGCGCGCGGCGGCCGACCGCGACGGCATGACCGCGCCGATCTTCCGCTCGATGGAGACGGCAGTCGAGGCGACGGCGCCCGACGTCGTCGTCAACCTGACGCCGCCGGAAGCGCACCGGCCTGTCGTCGAGGCGGCGCTCGGCCTCGGGTGCCACGTCTTCGGCGAGAAGCCGATTGCGATGACGCTTCAGGACGCCCATGCGCTCGTCCGCGCCGCCGACAGGGCCGGGCGCACCTACGCAGTGATGCAGAACCGCCGCTTCGAGCACGGGATTCGAACGCTGCGCGACGGCCTCGCCGCCGGTCGTATCGGCTCCGTCACGATGCTCGCCTGCGACTTCTTCAAGGCTCCGCATTTCGGTGGCTTCCGGGACGCGATGAAAAGCCCGCTGCTCGTCGACATGGCGATCCACCAGTTCGACCAGGCGCGCTTCCTCGTCGGTGTCGAGCCCGTCGCAGTCTCGTGTCACGAGTTCAACCCCGCGGGCTCCTGGTACGCGGGCGACGCAGCCGCCGTTTGTACCTTCGAACTGGCCGACGGGGCCGTCTTCTCGTATCGCGGCTCGTGGTCGGCCGAGGGGTTCGGCACCTCGTGGAACGGGTCTTGGCGCGTGGTCGGGGCGGCCGGGACCGCGCTCTGGGACGGAGAGGGTGACCCGGTCACCGAGATCGCGCACGCTCCGGAGGAGCCGGAGCTGCTGTACCCGGTCGAGCACGCGCGGTGGGAACGGACGTGGGACGGCCCCACCGGTCACGCCGGCTGCCTCGACGAGATGCTCGCGGCGCTCGCGGAGGGTCGGCGGGCCGAGACTGACGCCTCCGACAACCTGAAGAGCCTCGCGATGGTGCTCGCCGCCCTGACGAGCGCGCGTGAGGGTCGCCGCATCGAGCTCGGCGAGCTCGTCGCTGCCGTTTCGTCATAGGGCTCCGCCGCCACTCGACTGCGAGCTCGAGGCCGACTCAGGACCTACGGCGCCTCAGCTGCTCGCGCGTCATCTCGTACTCCACTTCACCCGCCTCCAGGCCCTCCACCTGCGCGGTCATCGAGCTCGAGAAGCCGCGCACATAGCTGAGACCAACCCGCTCCATCACCGCCCGTGAGCGGGCGTTGACCGCGAGTGTCTGGGCGATGATCTTGTCGAGCCCGACATCCTCGAGGCCGTAGCGCACGAGCTCCCGCGCCCCTTCCGACGCGAGCCCTTTGCCCCAGTGACGCGGCAGCAACCGGTAGCCCAGATCGGCTACT
>Ga0164309_10001653_pt1 | contig 10738 bp, 9 predicted proteins | sample Whisoiple_247_MG_FD_109984 | JGI IMG/M metagenome (GOLD analysis project Ga0164309, IMG submission 109984) | Soil microbial communities amended with fresh organic matter from upstate New York, USA - Whitman soil sample_247_MG | ecosystem: Environmental > Terrestrial > Soil > Unclassified >... | reverse complement strand
GAATGACTGACATGACGCGCTTCACCAAGGGCCACGGCACCGAGAACGACTTCGTCCTCGTCCCCGACCTCGAGGGCTCGCTCGAGCTCACCCCCGCCCAGGTGCAACGCATCGCCGACCGGCACGCCGGACTCGGGGCCGACGGCGTCATCAGGGTCGTGCGCGCGGCGCTCTCGACCGACGAGGACGTGCGAGCGCAGTCGCGCGAGGCCGAGTGGTTCATGGACTACCGCAACGCCGACGGCTCGCTCGCCGAGATGTGCGGCAACGGCACGCGCGTCTTCGCCGAGTACCTCCGCCGTGAGGGCCTGGCGTTCGGCTCGACCTTCAGCATCGCCACCCGCGCCGGCGTCAAGACGGTGCGCGTCGTCGAGCAGGGGTATGCCGTCGACCTCGGTCCGTGGCGTCTCGGCGACGAGGAGGGTGCCCGCCGCGACGGTTTCGACGTCATGGTCAAGCCGCGCCACGGCAAGCCCGTGCCGGCACTGACCCTCGACCTCGGCAACCCGCACGCGGTCGTCATGCTGCCCGAGGGCATCGCCCTCGAGAACCTCGACCTCGGTGAGGCGCCCGAACTGCATCCGGAGCCGGCCGACGGGTCCAACGTCGAGTTCGTCCGAGCTGTCGGACCCGGTCACATCGCCATGCGCGTCCACGAGCGTGGGGTCGGCGAGACCCGGTCGTGCGGCACGGGCGCTGCTGCGGCCGCCCTCGCGACGCGCTTCTGGTCCGGGGTGGAGGACCTCAGCCCGTGGACGGTCGACGTGCCGGGTGGGCGCCTCACCGTCACGCCCCTGGCCGGCCAGCGGGTCGAGCTCGCAGGACCCGCGGTCCTCGTCGCCGACGGGGACTTCCCGCTCTGACGACCGTCGGCCCCGTTCGGGTGGTGGAGGCAGCCACCCGGGGCTCGGGATCAGGCCGAACCGGGATCCGGTGGCGCAGCAGGGTCGGTGCCCGCGAGCCTGAAGCCCTCGAACAGCGGACCGCCATGGCGGGCCAGCACGTCGTCGGCGAAGGCGAGCAGCAGTGACACGTCGCCGGCAGCCGCCGTGACGAGTGCCTTCTCGTGCCTCTCCCGCCAAGAGGTGTTCTCGCGCTCGTCGAAGTCGGCGAGCTCGCGCGCCACCCACTTGCCGCGGCCCCACCAGTGACCCGATCCGTGCAGGAGCAGGTGAGCGGCCTCGTCGGCGAGCAGCACGGCGCAGACGAGCCGCTCGTGGGCGTCGTGCGCGTGGGTCACGTCGTCGAGCAGGTCGGTGACGGCATACCTCATCGTGGCGAGGTCGTCGCCGGTGAGCCGGGGAGGTCCCGCGGCGAGCAGCTGCTGCGCCGTCCGCTGCCACTGGGCACCGGACCCGTCGTTGTCGAGGAGGACGACCGAGCGTCCGAGGAGCCGCACCATGGTGGGCCGCCCGCCGGCGACGTCGCGCCGCACGTAGTGGCCGAGCGACGTCTCGGTGTGCACGAAGAGCTCGACCGGCCAGTCGCGGAAGCGCCGCGCATCGCGGTACGGCGCTGGTGGCCCGGGCAGGAGCACGGTCACGTCGAGGTCGGAGCCCGGGGTGGCGGAGCCGAGGACGACGCTACCGCCGAGCCACGCAGCCCCCGCCTCGGGGAACCAGCGGGCCACGAGGGCCCGCGCGTCGTCGACGGCCCCGTCCATGTCAGGCACGGCGCACCTCGAGGATGCGGAACGCCTTGGCGGACGAGAGGCGGGTGCACCTGAGCCCCCAGTCCTGCTCGGTGATCCACCGCTGGAGCGAGTCGGAGCCGAGGTGCTTCTGGACGACGAGGTGCGCGACGCCGTCGTCGGCCAGGCGTGGGAGCCACCGCTCGAGCAGGGCGTGGAGGGCGGGCTTGCCGACGTGGATCGGCGGGTTGGACCAGATCGTCGTGAAGCGCACGTCGTCGGGCACCTCGTCCGGCTCGCAGAAGGTCGTGTTGTCGACCCCCACCGCCGCGGCGTTGGTCCGCGCCAGGTCGAGCGACCGGCGGTTGACGTCGACACCCCAGACCTTGGCGCCGGGGGAGCGGAGCGCGAGGGTCAGCGAGATCGGGCCCCAGCCGCAGCCGATGTCGAGCAGGTCCCCGCTCGGGCTCGGGTCGGGAGCGCCCTGGAGCAGGACGGCCGTGCCCGGGTCGAGGCGGTCGGGGGAGTAGACGCCGCGGGCCGTCGTCAGCGTGTACCGGTGCCCGTCGAGGACGACCTCGATGGTGCGTCGCTCCTCCGGGGTGGCCGGCTCGGCGGTGAAGTAGTGGTCGGTCGGCTCGCTCATCACGGTCACCGTATCGGCCCCGGCCCGTCGACCGCGGCACCCCACCCGCCGTGCCCTGCACGCCGGTTCGGGCACAAACGAGTGGCTCGTGGCGTTCTACAGGTGGGACCATAGGGAGAACATGACGAGCAACCACACGAACCACCCCAGCGACACCGACCGCGCCGTGCAGCGCGAGCGCACCCTCTTCGCCACCCGCGCCGACGCGCTGGCCGAGGAGCTCCACGAGACCGACGAGACGGCATACCCGCTCTACGACGGCGACCAGCTCGACCGCGAGGAGCGCGCCGCGCTCCGCCGCGTCCAGGGCCTGTCGACCGAGCTCGAGGACATCACCGAGGTCGAGTACCGCCAGCTGCGCCTCGAGCGCGTCGTGCTGGCCGGTGTCTGGACCGAGGGCACCGCCGACGACGCCGAGAACTCCATCCGCGAGCTCGCGGCGCTCGCCGAGACCGCCGGCTCGACCGTGCTCGAGGGCGTCGTCCAGCGCCGCCAGAAGCCCGACCCGGCGACCTGGCTCGGCAAGGGCAAGGCGATCGAGCTGCGCGACATCGTCGTCGAGGAGGGCGCCGACACCGTCATCTGCGACGGTGAGCTGGCCCCCAGCCAGCGCCGAGCGCTCGAGGACGTCGTCAAGGTCAAGGTCATCGACCGCACCGCGCTCATCCTCGATATCTTCGCCCAGCACGCCAAGAGCCGTGAGGGCCGCGCTCAGGTCGAGCTGGCCCAGCTCCAGTACCTCCTGCCGCGCCTGCGTGGCTGGGGCGAGTCGATGTCCCGTCAGGCCGGTGGCCGGGTCGCCGGCGGTGAGGGCATCGGCTCGCGTGGACCCGGTGAGACGAAGATCGAGCTCGACCGTCGCCGCATCAACACGAAGATCGCCAAGCTGCGCCGCGACATCAAGGGAATGAAGACGAGCCGCGACACCCGTCGCCACTCGCGCCGGGCCGGCGGCGTCCCGTCGGTGGCCATCGCCGGCTACACCAATGCCGGCAAGAGCTCGCTGCTCAACCGCCTCACCGGCGCCGGCGTCCTCGTCGAGAACCAGCTCTTCGCGACCCTTGACCCGACCGTGCGTCGCACCGAGACCGAGGACGGCCGCGTCTACACGCTCGCCGACACCGTCGGCTTCGTGCGCAGCCTTCCGCACCAGCTCGTCGAGGCGTTCCGCTCGACGCTCGAGGAGGTGGGCGACTCCGACCTGCTCCTGCACGTCGTCGACGGATCGCACCCCGACCCCGAGGGCCAGATCTCGGCCGTGCGCGAGGTGCTCGCGGAGGTCGGTGGCGACCAGATCAAGGAGATCATCGTCGTCAACAAGGCCGACATCGCCGACCCGGAGGTGCTCGACCGGCTCCGCCGCCACGAGAAGCACTGCATCACCGTGTCAGCGCGCACCGGCGCCGGCCTCGACGAGCTGCGTGCCCTCATCGACGAGGAGCTGCCGAAGCCCGACATCGAGGTGGACGTGCTCGTGCCCTACGAGCGCGGTGATCTCATCTCGCGCCTCCACGAGGAGGGTGAGATCCTCCAGAGCGAGCACGTGGCCGAGGGGACCCGGCTGCGCGCCAAGGTCACGCCGAGCATGGAGCCCGACCTCGCGGCATACGCCGTCGTCGCCAGCTGACGTCCACCGCACCGTCGAAGGGCTCCTCACCCGGGGCCCTTCGGCATGTCGGCCCCTGGCCGTCGGGGGCGTCGGGGAGGATGAGGAGCATGGCCCTCGAGATCCCGTGCCCCTACTGCGGCACCCAGATGTATGCCGAGCAGGCGCACAACCGCTGCCCGAAGTGCCTCTACATCGAGCCCTGCTGCGACGGCGCGCCGCTGGCCGCCTGTGAGACGCGCGCGCCCGAGCGACAGGCGCCGTGACCGCTCCCGCCGACGGCGGGGCCGTGTGGCTGACGACCGAACGGCTCGTCCTGCGGCGTCCGCGGGCCGACGACCTCGACGACTACGTGCGCCTCCACAGCGACCCGCGCACGTATGCCCACTCGCCCTCGAGCATGCCCAGCCTCGAGCGGTGCCGCGAGAGGCTCGAGGCCGACCTCGCCGACTGGGAGCGGGACGAGCTGGGGTATGCCGCCGTCGTCGACCGCGCGACCGGTGAGGTCGTCGGGTGGGCGGGCTTGCGGCACAAGGACTCCGACGCCTCGAGCCTCAACCTCTACTACCGACTCGCGCACCACCGCCTGGGTGCAGGTCTCGGGAGGGAGATCGCGCGCGCGGTCGTCGCGTGGGGCGTCGAGCACCGCCCGGACGCGCTCGTGACGGCGATGGTCGACGCCGTCAACGCGGCGTCGATGCGCACGGCGGTGTCGGCGGGACTCGTCCAGGTAGGCACCCGGCGGATGAAGGGCGAGCCGGAGAGCGAGCCGATGCCCTACTTCGAGGCGCCGAAGGTCGCGTCCGTGCCTCGAGAGGCGGTCGGCGCCGAGCTCCGGGAGGCCGTCGTGGACCTCTGGGTGCGCGTCAACGACGCCGGTGGCTCCGTCGGCTTCCTGCCCGGGGCGACCCGGCACGACGTGGCGGCCGCGCTCGACGGGCACCTCGACGACGTCCGTGCGCGGCGCTCGCTGCTCTGTGTGCTCAGGGAGCCCGGCGGTTCCTTGCTCGGCATCGGCTTCTGGGAGCACTCGAGAGGCTTCCCCTACGACCACGTCGCCGGGCTGAAGCGGCTCATGGTCGACCCGGCCGCCCAGGGGCGCAACCTCGGCCGCATCCTCCTCGGCGGCATGGTCGGCATCGCCCGACGCGAGCTGCCTTGGGTCGAGCTGCTGCGCCTCGACTACCGCGACGGTCTCGGTCTGGGGGAGTTCTACGTCCGCGCGGGCTGGACCGAGGTCGGTCGGGTGCCACGCGGCCTTCGCCTCAGCGCGAGCGACTACCGCGACGACGTCACGATGGCGCGGCGCGTCGACGGGACTCCGCTGTCGTGAGCGTCGGCGCCCCGCTCGTCGCTCTCACCGCTGCCGCTGCGCTCCACGCCGGGTTCCAGGTCACCGTCACGGCGCTCGTCTACCCGGCGCTGCTCGGCGACGACCATGACTGGGCCCGGCGCCACGCCGCGCACGGCCGCCGGATCGTGCCGCTCGTCGTCGTCACCTACGGAGCCGTGCTGCTGTCAGTGGTCTGGGTGCTGTCCAGCGGTCCGGCATCGCTCAGCGTGGGGGTCGCCGCAGGGGGGTTCGGTGTCATCCTCGTGCTGACCGCCGTGGGCGCAGCGCCACGGCACGGACGGCTCGGACGCGGCTACGACGCCGGTGTCGCGGCCGGCCTGTCCCGCGTCGACCACTGGCGCTGCGCCATGGCCGTCGTCGTGCTCGCCGCTGCGGTCACGGCATCGGTCCAGGGCTGAGGGGCAGGGCTCCGCCGCTGGTTTCGGAGTCGGGGGGCGGAGGGTCCTTCAGGAGGGCCGCGACGCCACGGGCTGTCGCAGTCTCCCGCTCAGGAGCGCGTGGGGGGCAGCGGCCCGTGCCCGTGACACGGTCAGTAGATGGCGCTCGGGACCTTGAAGGCGACGCGGTTGTTGTCGAGGACGCGGTTGGAGATCTTCCGGGTACCGACGTGCCCGTTGCCCTCGCCGGGGTAGAGCCACAGCCACCCGGACGCGTCACGGGCGAGGAGGTCGGCGCGACCGTCGCCGGTGAGGTCACCGGCGCGCAGGACCGCGGTGTAGCCCTGCCATCCGCGTTCGACGAGGACTCCGGCCGCGACCCGGCCGTTGCCGAGCCCTGCGTGGAAATAGAGGTTCCCGGCGGTCGTCATCGAGTAGAGGTCCGCTCGTCCGTCCCGGTTCATGTCGCCTGCGACCGTGACGATGCGGCGGTTGCCGAAACCCGTGCCGACGACCTTGCCGGGGGCGAGACCGAGGGGACCGCGACCGGCGTAGAAGAGGAGCGCGCCGTCCGACCGGCGCCGTGCCATGACGTCGCCGTAGCGGTCGCCGTCGAAGTCCGCGCCCGCCAGGACGCGGTCCATGCCGTTCCAGCCGCTGCCGATACGGAAGCGGCCAAGGTTGGCGGAGTACTCGATCGGGTCGGTGCGGTAGGCCCAGAGGTAGCCCTGGGCGTCACGGACGACGAAGTCCTCCTGCCCGTCGCCGGACATGTCTCCCACCGCCAACGCCGTGGCCCAGCTGCCCCACGAGGCCTTGGCCGACTGTGCGCCGCCCCAGTCGATGCCGCCGTTGAACCCGTCGCGCGTCAGCAGGTAGCCCTGTTCCCGCACGGCGATGTCGCGGTACCGGTCACCGGAGAGCGACACGGGCTGGTAGGTGCCCGGCATGACGGCCGTCTGGGCCGTGGTGAGCGTGCGCGTCACATATCCGGGCGAGCGGACGGTCACCCGAACAGACAGGCGCTTGCCGACATCGAGTCGGGTGAGGGTGTAGGCGTCCCGGGTCGCGCCGTAGATGGGGACACCGTTGCGCAGCCACTGCTGCGTGGTGGTGAACCGGCCGAACAGGTCGTCCGAGAAGGCGTCGGGGTAGGCCTGGGTGGGGCGAACCTCGACGGCGAGCGCGTTGTCGACCTTCAGAGGGGTCGCGGGGATGGTCGCGGTCAGGGACCACGTGCCGACGGTGGGTGTCGGGTCCGACGTGTAGGTCGCGGAGATCCCGGTGGCGGCCTGGCCGACCGACATGCGCAGCGACAGGTGGTGTCCGGCGTCGCCGTCCGTGAGGCGGTGAGACCATGGACGGGTCGTCTCGCCACCGCCGCCGGCGATGGCCACGCCGTCGCGCAGCCACGTGTACGTCGTGCGGATCTCCCCGGCCTTGGCCGCCACGGACGTCGCGAGGCGCTGGTCGTCGTACAGCAGGAAAGCGGGTCCGCCGGGAGAGTAGGTGCGGTCGGCGCTGTAGCCGACGTAGGCCGTACCGGACCCGAGGGTGACCCGCTTCGGCAGGCTGCGAACCGTCTGGGTGTCTCCGGCTGGCGTGGTTGCCGTCGCCTCGCAGGTGAAGGAGGTGCCGAGATCGGAGATCGACACGGTCAGGTACCTCGACGTGACGATCTCGGTCCCGTTGTCGTCGAGCCACCGCCGCGCGATCGTGGTGCCGGGCACCCATCCGGGCCCGCTCCAGGCCTCGCAGGACAGCTGTGAGTGCGCCTGCACCCAGAGCAACTCGGAGGACCCGAAGACCTCTGCGGTGGGATGGAGCAGGTCAGGCACCTCGTCGGCGCTAGCCGTGGGAGAGCCCGCGAGCGCCGCAGGCAACAGTGCCAGTGCCGCGCCGAGGGCCACGAGCCGTCGGCGACGGGTCGAGGACCGGGCGCCGCGCGCCGCTGCAGTCATGTGAGCTCCCCTGTGATCGATCCGGTCCGGCACCGGCCACGCTGAGGCTAGTGGCCGCACACGGCATTCGGGGCGAATCCACGCTCACACTTACAGCCCGGCGGTTCGTGGTGCGACGACCGTCAGGACAGGCCGGTGACGGAGCCGTTCTCGTCGATGTCGATGCGTTCGGCGTTGGGGGAGGTCGGCAGGCCCGGCATGGTCCGCATGTCTCCGCAGATCGCGTAGACGTAGCCGGCCCCGACCGCCGCCCGGACCTCGCGCACCGGCATCCGCCACCCGCGCGGGGCTCCGCGCAGCGAGGGGTCGGACGAGATCGACAGGTGCGTCTTGGCGATGACCACGGGCAGCCCGCCGTAGCCGAGCCGTTCGTAGTCCTTGAGCGCCCTGGCCGCCGCCGGGCTGACGTCGATCCCGTCGGCGCCGTAGATCTGTGTGGCGATGGCCTCGATCTTCTGCTCGAGCGGCAGGTCGAGGGGATAGAGGAACTCGAAGCTCGTCGGCTCGTGCGCGGCCTCGATGACGACCTGGGCGAGCTCCAGCGCTCCCGCCCCGCCCTCGGCGACGTGACGGGTCACCGCTGAGCGGACCCCGAGGCTGTTGCAGAAGCGGCGGATGACGGCGTGCTCGGAGTCGTGGTCGTCGGGGAAGGCGTTGATCGCGATGACGGGCTGCACGCCGAAGCGACGCACGATCTCGACGTGCTTGCGAAGGTTGGCCAACCCGGCCTCGACGTCCTTGGGACTCTCCTTGAGCAGGCCCGCGGGCAGGGGCTTTCCGGCCTTGACGGCATACCTCCCCGAATGGGTCTTGAGCGCGCGGACCGTCGCCACGATCACGGCGACGTCGGGCCTGAGCCCGCTGACCCGGCACTTGACGTCGAAGAAGCGCTCGGCTCCCATGTCGGCCCCGAAGCCGGCCTCGGTGATGGCGTAGTCGCTGCCGCGCATGGCGATGAGGTCGGCCGTGACGGACGACGTGCCCGTCGCGATGTTGCCGAACGGCCCGCAGTGGATGATGGCCGGCCCGCCCTCGAGCGTCTGGAGCAGGTTGGGTTTGAGGGCGTCCGCGAGGATCGCCGTCATCGCCCCGGCGGCGTGCAGGTCCTCGGCGCTGACGCCCTTCCCCTCGGTCGTGTAGCCGACGACGATCCGGCCGAGGCGCTCGCGCAGGTCGCGCAGCGAGGTCGCGAGGGTGAGCAGCACCATGACCTCGCTCGCGGCCGTGATGTCGAACCCCGTCTCGCGGGCCACGCCGTCCTGACGTGCACCGAGCCCGATGACGACGTTGCGCAGGGCCCGGTCGTTGACGTCGAGCACCCGGCGCCACGTGATGTTGCGGACGTCGAGGCCGAGCGCGTTGCCGTGGTGCAGGTGGTTGTCGATCATCGCGGCGAGCAGGTTGTGGGCCGACGTGACGGCGTGGAAGTCACCCGTCAGGTGCAGGTTGAGCCGCTCCATCGGGACGACCTGGCTGTAGCCGCCGCCGGCCGCACCGCCCTTGATCCCGAACGTCGGACCCATCGAGGGCTGGCGCAGCGCGACGACGGCACGCTTGTCGAGCCGCTGCAGCGCCTGGGCGAGCCCGACGGAGGTCGTCGTCTTGCCCTCGCCGAGCGGCGTCGGCGTGATCGCGGTGACGACGACGTACTTCGCGTCGGGCTGGTGGGGTGGCTCGTCGAGGACGGCGAGGTCGATCTTCGCGACGTCACGCCCCCACGGCTCGAGGTGGTCGGACGTGACGCCGAGGTCGGCGGCGACGTCGGCGAGCGGACGCAGGGTCGCCGCGTTCGCGATGTCGAGGTCGGTGGGCAGGGGTGCGCTCATACCTCGATACAACCCCCGGACCTGCCTCGGCACAACGAGATCGGCGCAGTCGGTGGCGTGACGTCCGTCCCAGGCCGGCACGTCCGGACGGACGGTCGGAGACGGACGGCTGCGGCTCAGCGCGTCGGGGACCAGCTGGGGTCTCGTCCGAGGTAGCGCAGCAGCCGGTCGACGGCATCACCCTGGACGCCGGGCAGTGCTGCGGCATAGGCGAATCCGCGCAGGGGCTCGACGATCTCGACAGCCACGGCGTGCAGCTGCGCGGCGAGCCCGGCGTCCATGGGGGACGGCTGGCCGGTCGCGACCGCGATGTCCCAGGCGTGCACCGCTGCGTCCAGCGCGGCCGCGCCCACGGCGACCGGAGCGACCAGCCGTGCCTGCGGGAGCGGCACGGCGACCGCGGGGTCGTCCGCGCCGACGCGCGAGAAGGCAAGGCGGGATGCCCTGAGCGGCGGGTCGAGCAGCTCGAGCGCGCTCGTCTCCAGGGTGCCCGTGGGGGAGAAGGGGTCGTATGCCGGGAAGTCGCCCTCGCCGAGCATCGCGGCGTAGGCCTGCTGGTCGCCGGCCGCGTGCTGGAGCACCTGCGCCACGGTCCAGTCGGAGCACGGCGTGGGGCCGTCCCACTCGTCCGTGCGCACCGCGGTCACGGTGTCGCGCAGGGCGGTGTGCGCCGCGTCGAGGATCGTCCAAGCGGTCTGCGTCGTGTCCATCGGGGTGCCTCTCTATCGGAATGGTTCGTTCCGTATAGACATTAACGGAATGATGCGTTCCGTTCAAGTGGTACGGTCGGTCCATGCCGAGCCGCACGCCAGGGGAGCCCGCCGCCGACGACGCACGGGACCGACCGCGGCGCGGTCGCCAGGCGGAGGCGGCGCGCAACGACGCTGCCATCGTCGAGGCGGCGCGGGAGGTGCTGCTGCGCGACCCGGAGGCCTCGATGGCCGCGGTCGCGCAGGCGGCCGGAGTCGGTGTCGGTGGTCTCTATCGTCGCTATGCCGGCCGGGACGAGCTGCTGCGGCGGGTGTGCGGCGACGGGCTACGCCGTTTCGCCGAGCTGGCCGAGCGGGCGCTCGCCGACGACCGTGACGCGTGGTCAGCCTTCGAGGACTTCCTCGCCGACGTGGTCGAGGCCGACGTCCACGCCCTGACCGTCCGGCTGGCCGGCACGTTCCGGTCGACGGTCGAGCTGCGCGACCTCGCCGTCCGCGGCGGCGACCTCGTCGACGCCCTCGTGCGGCGGGCGCAGTCCACCGGTCGGCTGCGCCGCGACGTCGAGGCGGCAGACGTCCCCATGCTGCTCGAGCAGCTGACCGCCGTACGCGTCGACGACCCCGCGCG
>Ga0164309_10001651_pt1 | contig 10751 bp, 14 predicted proteins | sample Whisoiple_247_MG_FD_109984 | JGI IMG/M metagenome (GOLD analysis project Ga0164309, IMG submission 109984) | Soil microbial communities amended with fresh organic matter from upstate New York, USA - Whitman soil sample_247_MG | ecosystem: Environmental > Terrestrial > Soil > Unclassified >... | reverse complement strand
CGCCGGATCGGCGCGGGGCAGCCCCTGCTCATGCGTTTCCGGGTGGGGGTGGGCTTCGCGCTCGCGGGTCACCGTGAAGTCGACGACATGATCGGCCGCCATTCGGCCATGGCCAGGCTGCTCGCCAGCGAGGTCGGCCTCCCTCCCGCGGTGCAGGACGCGGTCGGTGCTTCGTACGAGCAGTGGGACGGGCACGGCTGGCCCGGGAACCTGCGTGGCGACCTGATCCCCGTCTCGGCGCGGGTCTCGCAGTTCGCCGAGTTCATCGAGGTCGCCCACCGCTCCGGCGGCGTGGTGGCGGCGACCGCCCTGGCTCGCAAGCTGGCCGGCGTCCAGTTCGACCCCGGCGTCGCCGACGCGTTCGTCCGCGCCCCCGGCGAGCTGCTGGCAGGGCTGGACGGCGCCGACACGTGGAAGGCGGTGATCGCCGACGACCCGGTGCTGGACCGGCCGCTCACCGAGGACGAGTTCGACATCGCGCTCGGTGCCGTCGCTGACTTCGTCGACCTCAAGTCCCCGTACATGCTCGGGCACGCGCGCGCCGTCGCCCAGGTCGTGGACCACGCCGGGCGCCAGCTCGGGCTCACCGATGCGCGGCGTACGACGCTGCGTCGGGCCGGGCTCGCGCACGGCCTCGGACGGCTCGGGGTGTCCAACGCCATCTGGGACAAGCGCGGACCGCTGGGGGCGGCCGAGCGGGAGCGCGTGCACCTGCAGCCCTACTACACCGAACGGATGCTGCGACAGTCCCCGACCCTTGGACCCATCGGTGCGATCGCCGGACAGCTGCGCGAGCGCCTCGACGGTTCGGGCTACCCGAAGGGCCTGACCGGCGACGCCATCGGCGTCGAGGCGCGGGCCCTCGGCTCGGCAGACGTCTACCAAGCGATGATCGAGCCGCGCCCGTACCGCCCCGCGCTCACGCCCGAGCAGGCGGCGACCGAGCTCCGGGCGGAGGCGCGCCAGGGGCGTCTCGACGGGGACGCCGTGGAGGCGGTGCTGGTCGCGGCCGGCCACCGCAGCGCGGCACGACGGGCGCGTCCGGCAGGCCTCACGGCACGCGAGGTCGAGGTGCTGGGGCTGCTGACCCGCGGCCTGACGAGCAAGCAGATCGCCACGGAGCTGGTGATCTCGCCGAAGACGGCACGCAACCACATCGAGCACATCTACGCCAAGACCGGGGCGACCAGCCGGGTGACCGCGAGCCTCTTCGCACTCCGGCAGGGGCTCGTCACCGGCACGCTGGACTGACGCGAGGTACCTCGAAGATGAGGCACGTGCCCCACGCGCAGGCCGGGTGCGTTGCCGTCTGATGGTCCTGAACGCTCCCGGCGAACGAAAGGACAGGACCATGGGACTCAGGAAGTGGATCTTCGCGGCCACCTACGACTGGCAGATGGGAGGCGCCGAACGCGCCGGACTCACGGACTTGCGCCGCGCCGTCGTGTCCCGGGCGACGGGCGACGTGCTCGAGGTGGGCTCCGGCACCGGACTCAACCTTTCCCACTACGGGACGGACGTCGAGCACCTCACCCTGACGGAACCGGACCCGTCGATGTTCAGACGGCTCCAACAGGCCGTCGAGCGGTACCCGGGGGCGGCGACCGCGCTGCGCGCCCCGGCCGAGCGACTGCCGTTCGACGACGACTCGTTCGACACCGTGGTCTGCACCCTGGTGCTCTGCGGCGTCGAGGACCAGCCACAGGCCGTGCGCGAGATCCGGCGCGTGCTCCGACCCGGAGGCCAACTGCTCTTCCTGGAGCACATGCGTTCGGAGGACGAGGGCCATGCGCGCCTGCAGGACCGGTTCAACTGGCTCAACCGGGCGATGGTCATGTGTGACTGCAACCGGCCCACGCGTCGGACGATCGCCACCGAAGGGCTGCGCGTCGAGGAGATCGTCGAGACGGACTTCCCCAAGGCGCCCCCGTTCATCAACCCACTGGTCCATGGCCGAGCGACCTGCCCCGACGCACGTCCGCGCCGAGAACGCCACTCAGACGTGAGCCGACCCTGACCGTGAACGACGCTCCGAGCCCCGGACTGAGAACCACGATGCTGAGGCAACCGATGGGCCGGCCGGGGGGCGCCTCTGGGTTGCACCGCGCAGCCAAGCCTGCGAGTGAGTGGACAGCGGTAGTGCCTGGGGCTGGCGTCACCCCTTCACGTACGCGAACGTCTCGATGACCTTCCCGTCGCGCACGCGCATCACATCAACGCCACGAACGTGACCGTCGCCCCATTCATAGCGCCACCGGACGAAGGCCCGGTCGTCAACGGTCACGATGTCCTCCATCGTGAACCGCGCCTCCGGCGACTGGGCGAAGAACTCCTGGCACGCCGCCAACACCGCCTCGCGGCCGATGTGTCGGGTGCCGTCGGGTGGGTCGGTGGTCTCGAAGACGCAGCCCTCATGCACCGCGAGCCCCAACGCGTCGAGGTCGTGGCTGTTGAGGGCGTCGTGGAACCGCTGGATCGCATCACGCGTCTCGTCGCTCATCTTCTCCTCCTGCGGCCCATGATCTCCCCGCCGAGGGCGCGCACGGTAGATGCCCGTGAGGCCGCCGCCGCGGACGAGCATTCTCGCCTCTTCAGTTCTGTCACCAGTGCCTGGCGAATCGCTCGGGGGATCGCTGCAAGTGCTCCACGCCTGGGCCAGGGAGCCGAGCGCGGGCACTGAGCCGTCAGTCGCGCGGCACGACGACGTCGACCAGCAGGCCGGGGTGGTCGGTGGTGCCCTGCATGTCGATGACGGCACGGGCCCGGATCGCGACGCCGGGGCTGACCACCACGTCCTGGCGGCCGGCGTCGTCGGTGCGCTGGTAGCCAGTGGGCAGGCACGAGTCCGGGCCGGGTGAACCTCCAGCTGAGAGGTTGAGGTCTGCGCCGAGGACGATCGGGCCGAGAGCGTCGCGGCGGCTGAGCGTCGGAAGGGCGGAGGTCAGCAGGTACCGGCACTGGCTGAGCGCAGCCGTCGCGTCGGTGCTGCTGGTGTGCGTGGTGCAGGCCGTGAAGCGTGCGGGCAGGTGGAGGCAGACCCAGACGCGTTCCTCCAGGTCGCGGGGGTCCTGGACCGGGTAGACGCCGCTGTGGCTTCGGGACGCGACGTCCTGGCGTGGGAGTGCGACGAGGACGGCGTCGCCGTACTCCTGGCCGTTCCGACAGCGGACCGGGGCCCGGGTCTGTGGGTCCTTGGCGGACGCAAAGGCCGAGGCGACTCGCGTGGCAGGGGAGACGGCCGACATCGCCTGCTCGAGGACGCGCACGTCGTTGCGGCACACCTCGTTGAGGCTGACCATCTCCGGGCGGTGCTCGTGGATGACTGCAGCCGCCATGCCGACCGCCCGCCCGCCGGTGTAGCACTCAGCGCGCCCGCTGTCGCAGAGGTTCATCTGCAGGACGCGCACCGTGGCGCCGTCGCGCCCGAACGTCGGTTGGCTCCTTCCGGTCGGGTCGCTTGCCGCCCGGCCGGTGCAGCCGGCGAGCCAGCCGACGGCGAACGCCACCAAGCAGGTTGCAGCGGCAACCCTCGGCGGTCTGCGGCGCAGCCGGACGCGCATACGGCCATCGAACCCCGCAGCTGCGGGGGCAGGCAATCGGCAGCCGGCTTTGACGGCGCGGAGGTACTGTCGGCCGGCAGGACGCTTCGGACCGTGGAGGACGCGTGTCGAACAAGGTGCTCGGGTTGGTGATGGCCACCGCGCTGGCCGTCCTGAGCGGCTGCGCAGCCGCCGCACCGTCCGTGCCGTCCGCGCCGGCCACCTTCGCGTCGGTGCAGCCTGCGAAGGTGGCGAAGCTGCTCGTGTTCGTCGTCGAGAACCACTCGCTGGACCAGATGCGCGCAGACATGCCCTACACGGCAGCCCTGGGCAAGCAGTTCGCCCTCGCGACCGACTACCGGGCCGTGACGCATCCCTCGCTGCCCAACTACCTGGCGATGACGGGCGGCAGCACGTTCGCCGTCGCCGATGACGGGTCGCCGTCCAGCCACCCGATCGGCCAACCGTCGGTGTTCGGGCAGGCGCTGTCGCTGGGCCGGACGGCGAAGCTGTACGCGGAGGGGATGCCCGAGAACTGCGCCACGCAGAACTCCGGCCGCTATGCCGTCAAGCACAACCCATGGGCCTACTACGTGGCCGAGCGCGGCTCCTGCGCTCGTTTCGACGTGCCGATCGACGAGCTGAGTGCAGACGTCGCCAAGGGTCAGCTACCCGACGCCGGCATGGTGATCCCCGACCTGTGCAACGACGCCCACGACTGCGAACTCTCGGCCGCGGACCAGTGGCTCCGAACGCACATCGAGGCGGTGATGGCCGGACCGGACTGGCACAAGGGCGAGCTCGCGATCGTGGTGACCGCCGACGAGGACGATCACCGGCAGGACAACCTCGTGCTCACGGCCGTGGCCCACCCGTCCCTGCACGGCGCCGTCGTCACGACGCCGCTGACCCACTACTCGCTGGCGCGCCTCTACAGCGAGGTCCTCGGTGCCCAGCCGCTCGGCGAGGCCGCCTCCGCCCCTTCGATGGCCACCGCGTTCGGACTGCACCTCGCGGCCGGTTGACCTGATCCGTCGGCCCTACGGGGAGCCGGGCCCTGTCAGTCGTCGAGGCGACGCCTCAGCATCAGGGGCGCGCAGAAGCGGTAGCTCTCGGTCACCAGCTCGGTGACCTCGTCCCAGTCGGTGTCGTCGTCGAGCACCATTCCGACGACGGTGGGCGACCACGGCGGCCGGTAGAACGGCGGGCCGGCGTTGACGAGGGCCAGCAGCTCGTCGCCCGACGAGCGGAAGGTCAGCACCGTCGTCGGCTCGGTCACGCCGGTCACGTCTCGGTACGCCGACGTGTACCCCTCCTGGGCGACGAGCACGTGCGCGAAGGTCTTGGCCCGCACCCGCCACCGGACGCCGGTCCAGGCGTCCTCCTCGTACGCGTCGGGCAGCGCCAGCGCCGTCGACGCGATCCGCGCGACGACGTCGCCTGAGGGCTCGATGCGCGACGGCCTGGCCACGGCGCGAGTCTGCCAGCGCCCGCCGACAGGTGGTCGCCCGTCGGTCCTGAGCGCCCGCCTCGGTCGGGGCCGAGCCCGGCGCGCATCTGCCACGTCACGGTGCAAGGCATTGCCGTGCCTGCCGGGGTGGGCCATCGGCGGCTGCCGACGACCCACCCGCCGGCCGGGCTGAGCGCCACCTGGTCGTGCGCCGAACTAGAAGCCCAGCTTGTCGCCGATGCCGCCGAGCCCTCCGGCGCCACCGAGCAGTTCCTGCGGGTTGATGCCGAGGCGGCCCAGCAGGTCTGCGTGCTGATCGGTGTCGACCTGATCCGGGAGCTGCCCTTCGGCCTGCTGTGCCTTGTCCTGCTCGCCGCGGCTCTTGAGGAACTCGATGATCTGCTGCTTGTCGATCTGCATCGTCATCTCCTTCGGTGTACCGCTCGATGCGGTCCCAGTGGAGGTGGCCGTACCCACTGACGGGACGTGCAACAGCCGGGCGTCGGTCGCCTACGACGTCGGCGTCACCGTGACCGACGCCATGGCTGGAGACGGAGCACGTCGATGGACAGTTTGGCGCCCCCCAGCGAGGGCGTGCAGCGCGGCGCTGATCGGCTCAGGCTCGGTCGCGTAGTGCGAGCCGGCGTCGCCGCAGCTCGTCCCTGATCGCGCGCTCGCGAGCAGATGCTCCGTCCGCGGGCGCTTCGGCGTCGCAGCTCTGCCTGTCGTCGGACCCGTGGGCCGGTTCGGTCAGGTCGTCTTCGAGTGCGGCGAGCGCGAGGACGAGCTCACGGATGCTCATCGATCCAAGCGCACCATGATCGGCCGGGGGCTTCTGGACGGTGACGGTCATCGTCGACGTCTCCTTCATGGAGTTGGGGGTCGGTGAAATGGCCTGCTGGCCGGACTTCGGCTACTGGGAGTCGCCCAGGTCGGGTGCGTAGTCCTCGTCGTCACGTGCGGTGGCCGAGGCCGGAAACTGCTGTTCCAGCCAGTCCGCCTCGTCGACGAGTCCGGCCGGCCCGGTCGCCTCGGGATCCCCGACCTGGGTGTAGGCGGCCGGAGCCGGAGCAGGGTCGTCCGTGGGGTCGGCCGCCGGATCGACGGGGGTGAGCTGTTCGAGTCGGTCGGACTCGGGGACCAGGTCGGTGGCATCCACGAGGTGGGGGTCCATGACGTGCTCGATGTGGTCGGTGCGTCGGATCCGGTTGTCAGTCATGGCTTTTCCTCCTTCTCCGTCTGCGTCTCGTACTCCGAACGGAGCTGGCTGTTCTCGTCCTGCAGGGGGATCACCATGGCGATCCCGGCCAGGTTGAGCCCGGCGTCGAGCAGGGCGCCGATGCGCCGGAGCCGGGCGATGTCGTCGGCGCTGTACCTGCGGGTGCCCCCGGCCGTGCGTTCCGGCGTCAACAGCCCGCGCGCCTCGTAGGCGCGCAGGTTCTGCACCCCGGTGCCCGCGAGCTCTGCGGCGACGGAGATCCCGTACACACCGCGGGCCGGGTCCGGTGCTGCAGCACCCACGACATCCACGACCTGACGTCCTTTCGCCGAACTCCTCTGACATCACCTCTTGCAACAGCATCCCACGGGTGCTATATCAAATCTATAGCGCACTCCACAGGTCCTCCCCGGATCTGTGGCCCACACGGAGCATCCGAGAGAACAGGAGTGATGGAGGTGGACACGATGCTGATGCGCACCGACCCGTTCCGTGACCTGGACCGGCTCACCCAGCAGGTCTTCGGCAGCAACGGCACCCTCGCCCGACCGTCGGTCATGCCGATGGACGCCTGGCGCGACGGGGACACCTTCCATGTCGAGTTCGACCTGCCCGGGGTCGACACCGACTCGATCGACCTCGATGTCGAACGCAACGTCGTCACCGTCAAGGCCGAACGCCCGGCCCGCGCCAGCGATGCCGAGCTGATCGCGGCCGAGCGGCCGCGCGGGATCTTCAGCCGCCAGCTGATCCTCGGCGACAACCTGGACACCGAGAAGATCAGCGCCAGCTACGACGCCGGTGTGCTGACCCTGCAGATCCCGGTCGCCGAGCAGGCCAAGCCGCGCAAGATCGCCGTCGCGACCAAGAGCGAGGACCGGCGGGCCATCAACGCCTGACCCGGTGACCGAGAGGACCGGCCATGCCCACCGCACCCCTCACCGGTGACCGCGCCGCGCAGACGGTCGACGAGCAGTTCTACGACCTGATCTGCGCCGACGCGGACCTGGTCGCGGCCGAGTTCGACGCGATCATCGCCGCAGAATGGCCCGAGCCGCCCGCCCGACGGCCCCGACGTCGCGACGCCGGCGGGTGTCGAGGCAGCGGCCGAGCCCGCCGAGCAGCCAGCGGTTCGCCCCGCCTCGGCTCGCCGGCACAGGACGGCGACATCGATCGCTCGGCGCGGGAGCGCGGACCCCCGCCCGGCAGCCGCAGACCCACCGATAGCCACCGAGACCCACTGAGAATCACCGAGAACCACTGAGAATCAACGGGACCCAACCCGGACGGACCATGACAGGGAAGGCAGGTGATCGGCACACGTGAACCAATCCGCACGAGGTGATCGCTCGCCCCGCCGGCACATCCGAACCGAGAGCGTCTGACGCACGAAGCGCGGCGCGCGCCTGAACGGCACCCTTTCGGCGGGCCGGACGAACTCACCTCGCACACGTGGCCCCGGCCCGTTCATCTGGCCGGGGCCACGACGTCGACACCACCCTGATCTCGCCCACGACAGCACGGATCATGCCCTCACCGGAGCCCGACCTCTACGCCACCCTGGGGCTGTCACCGACCGCCACCCAGGCCCAGATCAGCCGTGCCTACCGCGTCCTGCTTCGGCGGCACCACCCGGACACGCGGGACCCCGGTGACGAGCACGGACGCGTGGCGTCCGACACGACCCTGCAGCGGGTCCTCGCCGCCTATGAGGTGCTGCACGACCCCGTCCGCAGGGCCGAGTACGACCAGCAGGCCCGTGCGGCACGCGCGAGGCCACGGCAACTACGGGCCAACGACCGCGTAGTCGGCCGGCCGCCGATCATCGCCGGCCCGGTCCGCTGGCATGCAGCTCCCTGACACGCCTCTCAGATCGGTTCAGGCCGGGTTCTGGGAGGACGCTCGCGTGCTCGCGACCGAGCGGAAGACCGCCGTCGCCTCGCGCCCGGCTGCGCTGAGCTGCCGACCGGCCAAGTGTGCCAGCAGGATTCGGCGGTTGGGGGCCTTCTCCAGCGGCACGGCCACGACGTCGGGGCGTAGCGCACTGAGCGCGAGCTGAGGCGCCAGGGCGATCCCGATGCCGGCGGCGACCATCCCCTGGGTCTCCTGGTAGTCGTTCGCGGCGAAGGCCACCTCGGGCTCGAATCCTGCACTGCGGCAGACGCGTCGGAGCACGTCGGCCACCGGGTGCTCGTCACGCACGATCCACATCTGGTCCTCGAGTGCCGCCACCGGGACGGATTCGGCGCCGGCGAAGGGGTGGTCGCGCGGCAGCAGCAGCAGCGTCGGGTCGCTCATGAGGGTGACCGTCGCCAGCTCGGTGTCCCTGATCGGCTGCCACGGGTAGTCCCAGAGCAGGGTCAGCTCGATCTCGCGCCGTTTCAGGCGGTCGACGAGGCCGGCGCGCCGGGCGCTCACCACGGTCACCGCGACGTCCGGGTGGCGTGCGCGGAAGGCGAGGACGACGTCCGGGAGCAGTGACGCGCCGACCGTCGGGAACGTGCCCATGCGCAGCTGCCCCCGACGCAGCTGCGCGAACTCCTCCATCTCCGCGCGGGCGGCCTCGACGGTCCTGTCGATGTCCTCGGCGTAGCGCAGCAGGGCTTCCCCGGCCTCGGTCAGCACCGCGCCGCGCGGGTGCCGGTCGAGCAGGGGCACTCCCATCTCGTGCTCGAGCTTGGACACCTGCTGCGACACCGCCGACGTCGTGAACGACAGCTCGGCGGCGGCCGCGGTGAGGGAGCCGAGCCGGGCCACCTCGCGCAGCACGTGGAGCCGTCGCAAGTCCAGGTCAGCCATCCGCAGACTTTAGCAAAGATAGACACTTGTCGACTTTCCTTCGATTGTGCTGAATGCATGAGCGGGCGATCGTGGAGGAGGAGCGGGCCACCCGGCCGGCCACATCCCCGAAGGAGACGACCGTGGAACTGCGCGGGCACTGGTACCGAGGCGGCACGAGCAAGTGCTGGCTCTTCGACGCCCACGACGTGGCCCGGCACGCCTCCGGCCGCGAGGAGATGCTCCGCCTCGTGGCCGACGCGTTCGGTGCCGCGGATGCCCGACAGCTCGACGGCGTCGGCGGCGGCACGTCGACGACGTCCAAGGCAGCGATCATCACGCCGACCCCTGAAGGGCCGGCGGACCTGGACTACCTCTTCGCCCAGGTCGGCATCGGGGAACCCACCATCGAGCTCGGCTCCAACTGCGGCAACTGCGCCACGGCGGTCGCCCTGTATGCCGTGCAGGCCGGGCTCGTGACCGCCGGCGACGTCGCGACGCGCGTCAGCATGCGCAACGTCAACACCGGTGCGGTGCTCACGGGAACGATCGCCACCCCCAAGCGCCGCATCCCCACCTCCGGGCAGGCCCGCATCCCGGGCAGCACCGCGCTGGGTGTCCCGGTCCGGCTCGCCTTCCAGGCCCCGTGGGGACTCACGGCCGGAGAGCTGCTCCCCACCGGCCACGCTCGTGACGCGCTCGTCGTCGGGGGCCGGACGCTCGAGGCGACGATGGTCGACGCCGGCGCCCCCGCGCTCTTCCTCGACGCCGTTGACCTCCGCGTCGACCTCTCCTCGATGACGGACCCGTTGAGTGCACAGCTGCCCACGCTCCTCGCGGCCAGGGCGGCCGCCGGCGTCGCCATGGGCCTGCGCACCCCGGACTCCCCGCCCCAGAACGCCATCCCCAAGGTCGGCCTCATCGCCGCACCGGGCACCTACACGGCGACGGACGGGACCGTCGTCCCCGCGCACACCCACGACCTGCGGGTGCGCATGCTGTCGATGCTGTCACCGCACCCGGCCATCGGGCTGACCTCGGCGGTTGCGCTGTCCGCTGCCGCCGCAGTGCCGGGTTCGCTTGTGGCGTCCAGCCTTTCGAGCGGGGCGGCCGGCGAAAGCCACCGGCTGCGCATCGGCACCCCCGCCGGCGTCGTCACGACCGAGGTCGTGGCGGACGCCGAGGGCCGAGTCGTCGAGGTCGCCCTCGACCGGGCAGCCCGACGCCTCGCCGTCGCCACCATCGAGGTCGCCAGCGCCGTGGCGTGACGGATCCGCCTACCATCAACCACCTCCGTGCCCGCCGCGGATCAGACCCAGGAAGTTGTTCAATGAAGATCAAGTCAATCCTCGGGCACCTGTACGTTCAGGTCCTCATCGCGGTCGCGCTGTGAATCCTCGTCGGCGCGCTCTGGCCCGACCTGGGCGCCGGCCTCAAGCCACTCGGTGACGCGTTCGTCAAGGTCGTGAAGTTCATGATCGCGCCGATCGTGTTCTGCACCATCGTCAGCGGCATCACGTCGATGTCCGACGCGAAGCGGGTGGGGCCCACCCTGCTGCGCTCGCTCGGACTCTTCTACGCGCTCACGGCGCTGGCGCTGGCCCTCGGTCTCGCCGCGGTCCTGATCCTGCATCCCGGCACCGGCATGCACGTGGACCCCGCCCACCTCGACGCCAGCGTCGCCGCGAAGTACTCGAGCCAGGTCGGCGACACCAGCCCGGCCGAGTTCCTCATGAGCCTCATCCCCAACACGTTCGTCGGGGCG
>Ga0164309_10001650_pt1 | contig 10752 bp, 16 predicted proteins | sample Whisoiple_247_MG_FD_109984 | JGI IMG/M metagenome (GOLD analysis project Ga0164309, IMG submission 109984) | Soil microbial communities amended with fresh organic matter from upstate New York, USA - Whitman soil sample_247_MG | ecosystem: Environmental > Terrestrial > Soil > Unclassified >... | reverse complement strand
TTCGTCAAAGACTTCATCCGGAACCGAGACGGCGGTCTTCATACTAAAAGTATAACCGAATGACCCGTGCCAATCCAGCCGAAATGCCGAGCCGGGTAAGGCTCTCCTGCTCTGGCTAACGTATCAACGTTAAGCTGCGAAAGTCGAGCGCAGCGAGATTTTCGTCAGCTTCAACGTTTTGTTGGCCAGCCTAGTCGTCCAATTCCTCGACAGGCCATTCTCGAATAAATTGGCTGAAGTCTTCGAAGCGGGTCGTGAACGGCCAGCTGGGATTGGCTTCCGGCTTCCAGGTTAGATGGACGACAAAGACGGTTTGAGTACCTTCCATCGACTCAAACACCACGTCATCCCGCGAGCCGCGGCGAGCAATGGCTCGGAGGCGACGGCCAAAAAGAACATGGTCGGGCGAGAGTTCGCGGTGCAGTTCCGCAACCAAGCTGTCGTTCGACCTCGCATCGACAGCAACCCAGTCCTCAGGGAGAGCGGCGGCGATCTCGAGCTCGCCGCCGCTTACGACGGGCGGTGATACTTCCCGTTGGAGAAGTGGGTTCAGAATCCGAATGATTCGCGCATGGCCGACGACTCGGGAACCCTCAGAAATTTCGATGATGTCAGCGACGTCGAGCGAGTGTGGGTAGGCGTCTGGCGTGATGAAAGTGATGGTGCCAAGCACCGAGCTGCCGGGGCTTAAGGCGGACGAACCAAGGTAGTCGTGGACGCCGGTCGTGAAGTATTCTGGGAGTACTCGGTGCTGAGGACGGTACCCGGTCAAGGCCGGCGTCGTACGTCCGCCGGCCTCAGGAGAGAGCAAGGTGATCTCTGCTTCGACATCCGGGGCGCGCATGCTCGGTCTGGCCAACGTACCGCCGTTAAGCAGCGGCCGCATCAGGAAACCGAGAGGTGTCAGGTGGCGATGAGCGAGCCCGTGGTACATCACCACGGGCGAGAGGAACGACCGTCCAAGTCACGACGAGGTGCGGCCGTCTGCCTTCAACGGCTTGTTGGGCGGCGCTCGCCCCACCGTTGGACGGCGTCTCGACTCGCCTCATCGAGACGTAAGATGAGCGCTCATTGGGCTCGCATTAGAGTTTGTACCCTGTTTCAAGATGTTGCACGCAAAAGGCCAAGTTCACGAGAGCTCGAGCGGAACACCCTGCTTGCATGCACTTCTGTGAGGAGGTGCCGCCGTGAATTCGGGTGAGCAGTGCGGCACGGGCAGGTCTTTCGTCGAAAACAAGCCAATCGTTGGCGCTGGAGAGCTTGAAGGCGTGCTCCGCCCCACGGTAGGCACCCGTCTCAACCTTCCAATACTGTCCACAATCGCGGCAGCGCATTAGTTCTGCCCACTGCGTGGTGGAAGCCTCCAACAAGTCGAGAGTTGTCGTGAACGCATCCCGAGTCGGAAGCGCCTCTACAGCGGCGTCTAGTGAGGCACACCGGCACATGTCGTCGTCCGCCCAACGTACCGCTGTTCAGCTGCGGCCGCATCCAGAAATCAGGGCGCTAGCGGTGGAGCCAACCGAGCCCGTGGTAATCAACCACGGGCGACAGGCAGGACGCAGCAGGAGGCGAGGCGGCGCGGCCGGCAGCTGCAACAGCTTGTTGGGCAGCAGCGAAACGAGAATGGAGCGAAGCGAGACGGCGAGCGAAGGGCGACCGGCGGCCACGGTTTCGAGCCGCAAAATGGCTTTCGAGCGTGAAGCGTAGCGCGCGCGGTCGGCGAAAGAAGCGAGAGCTTTCAGTCGGCAGCCTTGGCTCCCGGACGGACGCGCCGCAGTCGACACGACAGCATGATCTGGCGATAAGGCAACAGCCGCCTGCTTGGCGACCGGAGGCCAGTGAGACGCAGGATGGATTGCGCGCGCGGTCCTGTTTGCCGACGCCCCCGGATGCAACGACCGCGACCGAAGCAGCGCAGCCCGCCCGCTCGTGCTCGCGCCGGTCGACACGACGCGAGTGATCTCGTCGCAGCGCGACCGGATGCTTGCTCGAACCCGGAATAAGGCGCGAGCAAATTTCGATCTGCTCTCTGTCTGCCCAACGTACCGGCGTTCAGCTGCGGAGGCTAGAGGGAGCGCGCGGCGCGACCGGCGGCCTTCGTCAGTTGCAACGCCTTGTTGGCCAGCCCCCGTCAGCGAGATGGTCGAACTGAGCGGAGCGCATTCAGATCGCTAGGCATACGGTGGCGACCCGTAAAGGATCGAGTCAGAGGCGATCGTAGTTCACGAAGGTTTCGACCCAGAGCTTTCCATCCGACATGACGCTGCCGCCGGCCCGAACGCAGTCCCCGATCTTCGAGGACGCGATTGCTTCGTACGTTGCAAGACGTTGCTCCGATGGACCTGGACGGGTGTAGAGGGAGCCAAAATAGAGTTTTTTCAAGTCACCGCGCGGGTCGACGACGACGATCTGCACGGGCCCGTCCGTCCGCGTCGCGTCAACGACCTGACGAATTTTCCCGATGAAGTCGTCAGAACCGTCCAACCGACGCCCTGGTCCAGCGCGACGCCCACAGACCTCATACTGATCGTCGTGGGGTTGGAGGTCGAGTGCAGGAGTGCAGGAGACAACGCCGGCCATTAGGAAGAGCAGGTTCAGCGCGACGCGCATCCGATTGGGCCTTGAGGGAAGACGATCACTGTCTTGAGACACGGCAGTGCGCCAGGTGCTTTGGTCTGGCCAACGTACCGGCGTTCAGCGGCGGGCGCCAGAGGGAGCGAAGCGACCGACAAGCCCGTCTGCTGCAACGCCTTGTTGGGCAGCCGTCAATGCCAGTCCTTATGACAGTGTAAGCATTGCTTCGCACGGGCCGATGCCAGCGGCTTGCCGCGATGCGGGCACGGGGGACCGGAGTATCGAGGTTGAGCCTCCCCGAGATGGATAACCCAGATCTTCGCAAACCGGACAGGAGCGCCAGTGCGTTTGCGCAACTCGTCCATTGCGTCGACGACGCCGGCCTCACGCTTGAGGTTCAGGATGTCAGCCCGATCGCCGGGGCTCAAGTCGCAAAAAGTTGGGATGAGAACGCCGCACCGTTCGCAGCGATCACCACGTTCAGGCCATCGCCCGTCCTCGGCCGCGAGGAGCTCCGCGCGCGAGTACGGCGCGTTCGACACCTGGGGTGGCGAAGTTCGCAGGCGGACGTCCGCGGCGACGCGGGTTCTCTTCCGCTCTTGGAAACGCGCCCGCCACTCTGAGAGAGAGACCCAGATCTCTTCGCGGTCATCGTCAAAAACGATCCAGCCGCCACAGGCTTCCGCGAGACGCCGCAGCTCCACCGCGTGTTTGGCGGTGAAAGTTGCCTGGCCGTACTCTCGCCTTTCTCCGAAGGCGACCTCCCAGAGAGCGTCTTCCAGGCCGTCCATCCATCCGGCGCAGTAAGCTTCCTCGGAAAGGTCCGACATGTATTGCGCTAGCGCGTGCTGCGCAGCTTCCAGGTCGCCCATCGCCATCGGTCTGCCCAACGTACCGCCGTTAAGCAGCGGCCGCACCAGCAAAACGGGCGGCTATAGGTAGCGACGAGCGAGCCCGTGGTACATCACCACGGGCGAGAGGGAGGCGTTGCTGGTTGCGACGAGGCGCGGCCGACTGCTTCAACGGCTTGTTGGGCGGCGAATGGCGAGGACCTACGATTTCTCGGGAGGCGATGCCGTGAATGTGGAGCGCGATCCATCCCATCCGCAACTGGTACATCGACCGCCCTCGAAAATGTGAGGACAGGTGGGGTAGCCGTAGAGCACGTGTGCACACTCGGGACACAATTTCGCCATCTGCGACGTGATGGCGAAGTAGGCGCTGCCGCATTCGTCGCATTGTTTGGATTCGCGCGACGTCATTTGCTCGGCCCTGTCACCGCAGCGTGGCGTTTCGCGATGGATTGTCGGTATCCCAAGGCCCAGCCGAGGATGCCTGGCACTCCCAGGAGGGCGCCAGCCGCAAACATGAAAGGGCAACGGTGCCTAGGCCGACATCGTGCGGGCTATTGCGGATCTTTGAACCGAAAAAGACGTAGGCGAGAGGCGACCCAAAGACCAAGCCAAGTAGACCAGTCCAGAGAGGCGTTGTCAGCATGCGCAAGATCTCGGGGATGACGAGGGACTCGCTCAAGCGTCCCCAGACGAGGCCGCACGCAACGCCGGCTGCAATGACCGCGCAGACCGCAAGCTGAGATAGCGCCGCATCTGTCATCTCGTCGCCCGCCCAACGTACCGGTGTTCAGCTGCAAGCGCCAGAGCGAGCCCGCGTAGCGGGCGACCGGCGGCGATTGTCTGCTGCAACACCTTGTTGGACAGCCTCCGATGCCATCATTTAGTCTGGGTCAATCGTTTCCTGAATTCCAACGACTCACGCGAGATCTGAACCGTGCCGTGGAATCTGAACGCGGAAGCGTGTGAACGGATGTAAGCAGCCATGGCCGCGTCGAGGTTGACCTTCTTGTCGAGGGCATAGAATCTCGAATCGAGATCGTCGAACTGAGGACCGAGCGACTCAAGTTGACGCTGCCGTTGAACTCGGTCTCGAGCTGGAGTCCCGCCCATTCGGCGCGCTGCCTCGGCCAGAATCGATACTCCTTCGGTTAGGTCGAGCTCACGGAATGCCGAGAGCGCATCGGGGAAGACGATTCCCGTGGAATTGAAGAAGAACTGGTCGTGTCCTCCGTTGTCAACCTCGGCTCGATACCAGAGCAGCGCGTACATGAGGCGTTGTTCGCGCGAGAACGGTTGAAGGCAGCGCTCGTAGTCGACGACGGTGCCGTAAATGTCAGCACTCCACCAAACGGGATCCAGAATTTCCGAAGAGTCGTGGTTGCTGACGAATTGTTCGTCAACGTCCAGCCGAACGGGTTGAAGATCACTCGCACTGGAGTGACACAGCGGCGTGGAAGTTGCCGAGGGTGTGGAGGCTGGGACGTCAGTTGTCGCCAAGGACGCTGACTGTCGCGAGCACGCGGTGCACAGCATTAAAAACGAGAGGTCACGACGCCACATCTCGATGGTCTGTCCAACGTACCGCCGTTAAGCAGCGGCCGCATCGGGAAACGACAAGGCAGCAGGTAGCGATGAGCGAGCCCGTGGTACGTCACCACGGGCGAGAGGGAGGCGGCGCAGTCACGACGAGGTGCGGCCGTCTGCTTCAACGGCTTGTTGGGCAGCTCTCGCCGTGACCCAGTCGCGACCCAGGGTTCGCTGCCGAACGTCCGCGACCGCGCGAGGAGATCATCACAGACAAATGTGAAAGAGGTCGCATAGCAGGTCGAAGGAGATGTGAAGAGCATAGGCAGCGAGGACCGAGATCACGCCAAGACGAAACCCCTGGGTCGCGCGCCGGTGAGCGGACACGGAGAGAGGCGGCAGTGACAGCGCTGAAAATAGCGCGGAGACCTGAAGCGCCACGCCAATCACGGCGAGGACCAGGACGGGCACGCCGCGCCAACGCCAGGGGTCTTTGCCCTGAGTCCACGTCGCCGTGAATGAGAGGGAGAATCCGAGTACAACCGCCATCCCCGTCATGGTCCCGTTGCGTTGAGTATCGGTGATGGGGACATCCCCCGGCGGTGGGGCGGGTCGCGCTGCCTGCAGGTCGGCGTTCACCTCGGGATCAACAGGAGTGGACACGGTGAGGATGTTCTGTGATGGGCTTTCAGTCGTCAAGACGCCAAAGGCGCTGACCCTCGTCGGACGCAGCGCGACCGATCATGGAAGCAGGCATGATTCCGAGTCTGCCCAACGTACCGGCGTTCAGCTGCGGGCGCCAGAGGGAGCGAAGCGACCGACAAGCCCGTCTGCTGCAACGCCTAGTTAGCCAGCCCCCGACCCTCGTCGCTGAGCCACTGCAGAAAGTCACGAATGACGGGGAGGAACGTCTCAAGCGGTACGCGAAGAGAATGGAACTCGTTCGCGTCGTTCTTAAACATCAGGACCACGCGATCACCTTCGGTCCGAATGAACGACTGCGTTCTATCGAACGACTCGCCACCGTTCGTGAGAAAGTCAAATCGAAAGTACCGCTTCGAGTCTTCCGCGAGTTGCTCCGTCGACTGTCCATAGTCTCGATACAATACTCTATCGAGAAACTCGAAGGTCTCGCGATCGCTGAGCCCGTGCAACGATGGGTCGTCTAGGTCTCCAAGACGAGCCAACTTGTTCGCGAGTACGCCTTCAGTAACGTTCAGCATGCAGGCGGGCTCGTCGATGTCGCCTAGAGCAACACCTCCTACCCAAAGGCACATTCGCCCGAAAACTCGACGAGTCAGATTTGGCAGTGGTTCGTGGTGACACTCGATCGCGAAGGAAGATTGGTTACCGATCATCATCGAAGTTGAGAGGTCTGGCTAACGTAGCAGAGTTCAGCTGCGTGGGCTGAGCGAAGCGATGCCCACGTCAGCTGCAACTCGGAGTTGGACGGCGGCGCTACTGAGCGCTCATGACCAGTGCAGGACCCGCAAGATCCAGTGCCATGCTGCGTCGCCAAATCGTCCAGCGAGAGTTCCACAGGCTCCAGCGATAGTAATGGTTTTGACGAGGTGAATCCAAAGGCCGTGCAGCGGCGGATCAACATGCAGGAAAGCCAAAATTCCTGCAAAGATCAACGCGCACCAGAACTGAGTCCAGCTCCAGCGCTCACCGAAAGTATGCGGACCCCGGGGACTCTGCGCGGAAGTGGCCACGCGCTTGGTCATCATGCAGCACGCCCGGCGCGGAGTGAATCTTTGCGGACGAAGGGAAACTGGCGCTCAAGAAAGACGATTCGGTCGACGTGATTCATGAGCCCGTGAAGAGAATCTACCGCAGTATGCTGGCGGCGGCAAAGCGATCTGGGATGCGTGCGCCGAACCGCACAGTGACGACTGCCTCAGGAACGGCGGCGGCGCATGTTGTCGGGATGCGGCCGCCGCTTGGAGTACTTGCCCGGAGCACGGAACTCGCTAACAGCCGCATTCTCGGGTAGCCCACGAATGTCGCGCCAGTACTCGTCGCGCGCGTCGGCGTCGATCTCGACGACATCCGGATATAGCGGGTCGTTGCCGTCCTTCCGGGGCCGGGAAACCCAGTATTCCTCGCCGGTTTCAACGTCAAAATGCGAGGTCTTATACCCCGAGCCGTTGAGCGACTGTAGGACGGTTCGGGCGTAGTAGAGGGTGCGTCCAGTCTTTGAGATGCGCACGCGACCAATTCGTCCGCCACGGCAAAGGCCACCGCCACGTTCAATGTACATGATGCGGGTCTCGTCGCGAGGCATCTGTTCGCCCGTCCAACGTAGCAGTGTTAAGCTGCGAAGTCCGAGCGAAGCGAGGGTTTCGTCAGCTTCAACACGTAGTTAGACCGCCCTCCGTCGGTTCCACCATGAGCAAACGCGGCCAGCGATCAAGCCACGCCTTCTGTCGAAGTCGCGACGTGTACGCGTGCGGGTCGGAAGCGGCGGGGCTTGGACGCAAGGTTAGCGCAAAGAGATCGCCCAGTCCGTGCGGAGCAACGAACTCCAACGCGCCGCGATTAGTGAGGCGCACTCCGACCGCCGTCGCAGTTTCGGGCCAGCTCGCCATGGCCGCTGCAACGGAGGCGTAAGCGGGAATATCGCATCCTGTAGCCTTGCTCTGCCAGCGGTGGACGATCGCCTGATTCGTAACCTCCCAGATGTATTCTGGTAAGGCCGAACTGAGGATGTCTTCGGCCTCGTTCCGAATGTCGGCGGCGTCAAAGTATATAACATCGAGATCGTTGTGAGGTTGCAAGCTGATCGAGCCGTGCAAAGCATCCCAGACGGTGTTGCGGATGGCGCCGGCCGCCAAGTACCAGTCGGGCAGTTCCAAGGAACGGATGGTCTCAAGGACCTTGAGCAACCAGGGTGACGCCCGGACGATCAGCTCAAGCCGCTGCTGAAGCACAAGCTCAAGATCGGTTGGTGCCATTGCGCGGTCGGTCTAACTTGTATTTGAGCAACCGCCGCGCCGCAAGCCAACGAGAATGGACGCGCGAGAAGCGGCGGAAATCGGTGCAAACGAGAATAATGGTGCTGATCTGGATAAGCGGATATTCTGCGCGCGGTGTATGGGGATATTGCCGTGCTGGGCGCTAGTCGAGTGGGCTGCGGACCGCGAAGGGACCCCGATTGAGGACGTGGGTGTAGATCATAGTGGTGCTGACGTCGTGATGGCCGAGGAGCTCTTGGATGGTGCGAATGTCGTAACCCGCCTCGAGCAGGTGGGTCGCGAAGCTGTGACGAAGGCTGTGGCAGGTTGCGCGCTTGGCGACGCCGGATTCGAGCAGAGCGGCGTGGAACGCTCGCTGCACCACGGTTTCGTGGAGGTGGTGGCGCCGCAGCTCGCCGGTGTCGCGGTGACGGTAGTGCCGCGTGGCAGGGAATACCCACTGCCACGGCCACGATTTGGACGCGCCTGGGAGCTTTCGTGCCAGCGCGTCCGGAAGGGCGACGCTGCCCGCACCGATCGCGAGGTCCGCGCGGTGCAGGGTCTGCACGAGCTTCAAGTGGGCCGTTATTGGAGCACGCAGATTGACCGGCAGCAGCGTTACGCGGTCTTTTCGTCCTTTGCCTTGCCGAACTAGGATTTGCGCAGAGGCAAAATCGATATCTTTGACGCGCAGCCGGGCGCACTCGAGTAGTCGCAGTCCGGAACCGTAGAGTAGACCCACCATCAGTTTTGGAGTGCCCTTCATTCTTTGCAGAATTTCGCGCACCTCTGCTTTCGAAAGTACTATCGGTAGCGGGCGGTGCTGACGCGGGCGAACGAGGTCGTCGATCCAAGGAGCAGGTTCGCTCAGCACGCACTTGTACAAGAACCGTATCGCGCAGATAGCTTGCAGATGTGACGATGCGCTCGCGCGGTTCAGCAACAGGTGGTCGAGGAATCGCTTGATGTCGTCGGCTGCAAGCTCGCGCGGGTGCTGCCGCTCATGGAACCGTACGAGTCGGCGGATCCAGGCCACATAGGCCTTCTCAGTCCGCGGGCTATAGTGGCGAGAGCGCAATTCGGCTCTGATGCGCTCGAACAGCCGTGGCGGTGTCGCTGGCGGTTGCGGGTCCACTCGGGATTGTCGGTCGCAGTTTCGCCGGGTTGCGTGTCGCCGCGGATCCGCGACGCCGAAGGCTGTGACGACCCACGACGTATCGCGGCCCCATCAACAAAAAGAAGAGGCGGACCCCGGGAGGGATCCGCCTTTCTCGGCATTTGCACCAAGTTAGTTCAGCTCAACTCAGCCCTGGGCCAGCTCAGAAGTCGCCGCCCATGCCGCGGTCGTGGGCGGAACTGCCCCCTGTCGTGGTGTGTGTGGCGAGGCGCAGAGCCGGTCGCGTGCTCGGCTTCGCCTGCGCGCGCGCCCACCACCCCCAAACCTGTTGCTCGGCGCCGTGCTCGCTCGTGCTCGGCTTCGCCTGCGCGCGAGCTTGCACCCCTTCGGGTGTTCCGCAGCGGCTCGCGCGGCAGCCTGCGCGTCCAGGTGGGGGTGGTCGTCGGTTTGCGCCGCCGTCGTGTGTGACGCAGGTCTCAACGTTGGGAGTCGCACTCTAGCTTGCTCCAAGTTGCGCGTAGCCCCGAGCTGATCCCGGCTTGACGCGAATTGGAGCCCGCAAGTACTAATGGGTAATGGAGATGAGTTCGAAGGTCCTCGCCGTTGGACTGGCGCTGGGCACATTGATGTGCGGGAACCAGCCCCTTGTGAAGGACCAAACGGATGCGGTGCAAAAGCGGGCTGTGTTCGACCTTGACTGTGCGCAGGTCAGCGTGGTTCAGCTCGGCGACAGAACTTTTGGGGTAACGGGCTGTGGAAAACGCGCCACCTACCTCACCGAGGGAATGTGCGGCGCGTCGTCGTGCATCTCCGGTTGCACGTGCACAGCCGTTATGAACACGGACCAGCACACTGCCAAGTAGAGCCAGTGCAAGGCCCGTTCTCGCGCCCAACGTATCATTCGCGCCACCCTCAGCTGAGCGCCGAACTGCGACGCCGAAGGCTGCGCCGACACACGGCGTGTCGCGGCCCCATCAACAAAAAAGAAAAGGCGGACCCCGCGAAGGATCCGCCTTTCTCAGCATCACACTGAGCTAGTTCAACTCAGCGCGAGGCAACTCAGAAGTCGCCGCCCATGCCGCCGCCGTGGGCGTGTCCGCCGCCGCCAGCCGGGGCTTTCTCTTCCTTGTGATGCCCCCAGGCGAGGTGGGCGTGGAGCGACGCAGGGCCGGTCGCGTGCTCGGCTTCGCCTCCGCGCGCGCCCACCACCCCCAAACCTGTTGCTCGGCGCCGTGCTCGCTCGTGCTCGCTTCGCTGCGCGCGAGCTTGCGCGCGGCAGCCTGCGCGGCCAGGTGGGGGTGGTCGTCTCATTGCATCCGCCGCTGTGTGGACTCAACTCTCAACGTCGAGAGTGGGTTTGCTCGAAGCTGCGCGTAGCCTCCAGCGCTCGGCATGCGGCCGGGCTTCGCGAGAGGGCGCACGCTCCGCGCCGGCGCCGGCATTGAGCGCAATTCACGGCGGGGCGCCGTCACGGAGCCTGCGCCTCGAGGGCTGCGCCCGGCCGCACGCCGAGCGCTGGAGGCACTCATGCGCAGTCGGAATCAACGCACACTCAGTCGTCAGAACCAGCTCACCGAACGCGCGCGCAGCATGCTGCACGCGCCCACGGCTTCCGAGGCGGCGCTGTGGCTTGCGCTTCGCGGTGGCGCTCTTGGCGTCGCGTTCAAGCGGCAGGTGCCACTTGGCGAGCGGTTCATCGCGGACTTCTTTGCGCCGTCCGTGGGGC
>Ga0164309_10001649_pt1 | contig 10753 bp, 6 predicted proteins | sample Whisoiple_247_MG_FD_109984 | JGI IMG/M metagenome (GOLD analysis project Ga0164309, IMG submission 109984) | Soil microbial communities amended with fresh organic matter from upstate New York, USA - Whitman soil sample_247_MG | ecosystem: Environmental > Terrestrial > Soil > Unclassified >... | reverse complement strand
AATTCCGTTTCCTGCGTCCATGCCAGCGCCTTCTGCACCGTTCATCGTCAACATGTCCCCGCCTGACATCCGCGCGCTCACGGAGCTGACCGTCCGCCCGGGGCCGCCTAGCGATCGGGGTGACAAGAGCGACAAAGGCGACAAATAGCAGGCGCGAGAACGCTTCGGGCTGCCGGGCGAGCCTAGCCAGTGGCACGGCATCGCGGGAACGCACAGGTAATCACCAGCCGAGCACCGGGGCCACGAGCCCTAGCCACACGGAAAGTCGGTAGCGTCCCGCCAATGTTTCAGTAGCCGGATCAGAGCGCGTTTCTGTAGCAACTTCGGCGCGAATCTTCCAACGCGAGCTCACGAGGGCTAGGCATTTCGCCTCCGTCTACACTAGCTTCGAGCGCGTCATGCGAATCAAGACGTGGACTGGTGGTGGGTGTTTGATGATCTTCGCCGCGCTGCTCGTGAGCACCGCGTGTTCTGACGACCAGAAGCCGGGCGACTCGAGCCACGCGGGCGCCGGTGGCGAAGCGGGTGAAGCAGGAGGCGCGGCGGCCGAGGCCGGTGCAGGAGGCAGCGGTACATCGGGCGCTGCTGGGGCGTCCGGCGCCGCCGGCAGCAGCGCCGATCCCGGCGCGTTGATTCACGTGACCACGACGTCGCAGGTCGGCGTCTTGTTGGATGAAGTGCCTGAATCGATTCGCGAGCGTGTCGCAAGCGCGCTGCTCGCCAAGCCGGACTCGTTTTACGAGGCGCGCGCACGGCGACAGCTCACCCTGTCCACCTATCGCTTGAACTTCCGCGCGGCTTTCTACGAGGAAGACTCGGGCAAGAATCAACTGCCGTTGCCACCGCCCGAAGCGCAGACGATTCACTTTCTGAAGAACCAGGGCAAGACCGCCTATCGCGCGACCGTGGATGGTCACGACTACGTGCTTGCGACCTACGAGCTCGACGCGACCGTAGTCACGGACGTCGAATCGCCCGGGATTTCCGAGCCTGCACTATCCGAAATCGGAGGCACTTGGGAAGAGGAATTCGTGTTCCCGGTCGACCCCGAGCTATTGGTTCAGCGCACGGGGTTCGCCTGCATGGACGAAGCCGAATTTCCGCCCAACAGTGTGGACACCGAAGACGTCGAGTTCTTCTACGATCAAGAGTGTGACGTCGAACCCGAGCTGAGTACCGAGGGCTGTCACCTCACGAAGCTCGCGGACATGTCCTGCGTCGATGCGCTCACGGAAAAAGTGGGCAAGATCGAGATGTCCCTGCTCTTCGAGCGCATCCCTTGGGACGATGACATCGCCGAGCCGGCGCGCGTCGGCAAAGTCGAAACATCGGGCGGTGCCGATCTGGCCGTGGTCGGCGAGGAGCTGAACGTCAATCGGCTGACGTATCGTTACATAGCGCCTACCGCTTGCTCGGTCGCCGAGCAGTGCGTCGGCGGCACCGGCTGGCGTCGTTTGCTTCAATTCAACGCGAGCGAGAAGAACGTGGGCTCGGAGCCCGTGCACATCGGCGACGTGAACTATTACCTCGACGATTCCAAGAACGACAATCCGAACGCCAACCACCACGTGTACGAGTACAGCGCGTGCCACAATCATTACCACTTCAATCACTTCGCGACCTTCACCTATGGTGACGATCCCAATCTCGGCTCGAAGCGCGCGTTTTGCCTAGAGAGCGTGGCTCGTTACTCGAACCACGAAGGCAGCCCCACGTGGTCTCCCTACGGCAGCTGCGCGTTTCAAGGCATCAGCCCGGGGTGGGGTGATCAGTACAACGCTGGAATAGAGTGCCAGTGGGTGGACGTGACCACGATCGATACCTCGGGCGGTTCTGTCACCCGACCACTTGGTCTGGAATCGAACCCCGATCAATTTCTGTGTGAAGGCACGTTGGTGCTCGACGACCACGGTGAACAGGTCTGGGAAGCCACCGAGTTCAAGACCGACAAAGGTGAAACCGTCGATCGTCCGAAGTGTGACTTCGTGAAGAACGCAGCGGCCAACAACTACGAGCAACTGCCGGTGACGTTGCCGCCGCCTGGCGAGGGGATGGTCACCGAACCGTGTACACGCGGACAGATCGGCCCGAAGCGCAATTGCGGTTACACTTATGACGCGAAGTTGAGCTCGTGCACTCCGGGCGCCACGGTTCACCTGACGTGCAAGACGGCCAGTGGGATCCCGCCGCAGGCGCTCCGTGTCTGCGAAGGCAGCAGCGTACTCGGCGCAGCCGTCGCTTGCACCGACGACGATGCGCTCGCGAATGCCCTGCCGACTGCGGCTGGCGTCGCCGTGAGTTTCAAGTGCCCCGAGCTACGCGACGAGCACGAACCAGGTGGCAGCTACGGACTGTATTACGGCGCTATCTGGCCAGAAGATGAGACTGCGCCCGTGTCCTGCGTCGCCGACTGAGCCAAGCGCCTGCAATCGCCAGCAACGCCTCGAAAGGAGGCGTGCTGGTGGAGCCCGCCGGCACGAAGTTACAAGAAGCCCCCCTGGGAGTGAGCCGGGGCGGCTGCTCGGAAGCACCCGCATCTGCGGGGGAGCCTGAACGGTCGATGACACCTCCGTCTCCTTCGGGGGCCGTATTTGCCGAGCCACCGTCACCGCCATCGGCAACGGCTCCCGCATTGGGTTCGTCGGGAAGCGGGATCCCGAGTTGTGCACGGACGAGCGGCCAATCGTTTTCGCACGCGCCGTCATTGCACGACAGTGGACCGCGCACTGTCATCAGGTGCAGCAGCGGTTCGAAGCGGGAGCCACCGTCGTGAGAGGCCCCCACCGTGAATCCGCTGTGTTCATCGGAACAGGCGTACACGGTGTCGGCGGTCGCCGCCAAACACAGCACACGCAGGCTAGCGCTTTGCTCGAAGCTCAAGTCGCTGGCGAGCCCACGGTGAAGGCCGTCCTCTCCACCGAAATAGAGCCGCTTGCCGTCCGGCGAGAGCGCGAACGAAAGCAGCGAGCCGGAATACACGACCGAGAAGTGCTGGCCACCGTCATGACTCACGAGTAGCCGACTGAGCGTCGCGCTGCTGGTTCGCACGTACAACGTGTCCTCGTCTTGGGGATCGACGGCCGCGATGTACACGCCCTGCTCGAGCCTGGGCTCGAAAGGGAGCGGGTATTCGCTCCAGTGTTCACCGTCGTCGTCCGAAGCGAACAGGAGCGCGGAGCGCACGCCGTTCACCGAGCGGGTGCCAGAGGCGTAGACTCGGTGCGGATTGCTCGATGCAGTGTCCAGCGTCGTCACCAACACCGACGGATCGATGGGCTGACCGTAGGGCAGAAACGTGCGCCCGTTGTCGTCGCTGGCGATGATGCGCGAGCTGTAGCCCAGCTGTTGAGCATCCCAGACCAGGGCCAGCGCGTGGCTTGGTGCGTTCCTGTGCACGGTCAGATCGATGACCGGCGAACTATTCAAATCAGCCTGGCTGAAAGCCCAATTGCAGCCTCGATCAGTGGAGCGAGCGATCCCTTCCGACAGGCTCGCGACAATCGTGCCGTGCTCCATGACGCCGATCGTCGGATCTTGAACGCCGGAGTAACCGACAGCACGTTCACAGATCCAGTCCCAGTTGCGCCCGGCATCGTGCGAGACCAAGAACCCGAACGTGCTGCGCACGATGAGAAACTCGGGGTCTTCAGGCGCGACGAGCAGTTGGTCGGCCTTGGGATAGCGGCCATTCGCCTGAGCGCTGCGTGCGGCACCGAGCACGAGGCACAGCGCGCAGAACAGCCTCAACAGGCCGACGGATTCTCGTCGATAGCGCGGTCGGAAGAAGGAGCCGCAAGCGGTGCTGTGCGCCGTGCGCCCGAAATCGCGCGTGCTATCGTGCGATATGTTTCGAGGCACGCTGACAGTGCTTACTGGCCTATTCACGGTGGCTTGGTCGTGCGTTGCGGGCGCTGCTGCCGGCCACCTGAAAGTGCTGACGTACAACATTGCCGGTTTGCCGGACGGTTTCATGACTGCGCATCCGAGCGCAAACATGCCACGGATCGGGCGCTTGCTCGCGCGCTATGATTTGGCGCTGATCCAGGAGGATTTCGCGTTCGGTTCGCTCTTGCGCCAGAGCGTCTCCCTGCCGTTCCAATCACCCCCCTTCGTGCGTGAAGGGCGACTCCATTTCGGCGATGGGTTGAGCGTGTTTGCCGCGCAACCGTTCACTGCCGTGCAACGTGAAGGCTGGCGCGCGTGCCACGGTGTGGTCGACAGCTACTTCGATTGTCTGACCCCGAAGGGCTTCATCTCGACGCGCCAACGCCTCGCTGATGGCACGGAGATCGACGTCTATGATGTGCACCTCGACGCAGGTTCGAGTGAAGCAGATCGACGAGCCCGCGAAGCGCAAATCGACCAGCTGGTGGAGGCCATCCAGCAGCGGTCGACCGGGCGCGCAGTACTCCTGGCGGGCGATACCAACATTCGTCGCTCGGGTGACGTGCTGGCCCGCTTCGAGCGCTCGACCGGTCTCGAGGAAGTCTGTTCTGCCGTGCACTGTTCCGATCCGCGGCGCATCGACCGCGTGTTTTATCGGAGCTCGCCCGCGCTCACCTTCATCCCCCGAAAGTGGAGCATCGACCACCGCTTCGTCGACGCAAAGGGCCAACCCCTCTCGGACCACTTGGCCGTTGCGGTCGAATTCGACTGGAAGAGTAACGAGTCGAGCGCGCCCTGAGGCCTCGCATCGCGCGTGAGTGTATAAGTTCGGCCTAGCGCCGATGTCGGATGAGCTCGGTGAGGGGTCGATGTTGGGGGGGATTGCCGAGCATTGCGCGGTCGAGTGCTGCACTTTTGCAGCCTTGCCGCGGCGTTTTTCCCCGGCCATGCTGTTCGGTAGGAGGACTATGCAATCGCTCGACGAGAGTGCGCGCGACGTGTTGGACAGTTTGCAGGAGGGATGCCACGTCGTCGGTTTCGACTACGAGTACCTGTACGTGAACGATGCGCTCGTCCGTCAGGTGCGACTCTCCCGAGAAAAACTCCTCGGTCGCACGATGATGGAATGCTATCCGGGGATCGAGCAGCAGCCATTCTTTCCGGTGTTGCAGCGTTGCATGGAGAATCGCACGCGCGAGGCCGCTGAAGTCGAGTTCCTGTTTCCCGACGGCAGGCCCGCTTGGTTCGATCTGAAATTCGTGCCCGTGCCCGAGGGGGTTTGCATCATCTCGCTGGAGACGACGCAACAGCGGGAGGCCGGCGCGCGGCTGAGAGGCACCGAGCATCAGCTGCGCCAATCGCAGAAGATGGAAGCCGTTGGCCTGCTCGCGGGAGGCGTCGCGCACGATTTCAACAACCTGTTGTCGGTCATTCTTTGTTACGGAGAGCTCGCGATGTCACGGCTCGACGCGGACCAATCGCTGCAGGCGGACATCCAGGAAATGATGAAGGCTGCGTCGCGCGCCGCCGAGCTCACTCGGCAGCTATTGACGTTCAGCCGTCAACAAGTGCTGGCGCCCAAGGTGCTCGATCTGAACGACGTCGTGAGCGGGACCGAAAAAATGCTGCGGCGGATTCTCGGCGCGGATATCGAGCTGGTGGTTCGCCCAGCGGCAACTCTGGCGCGCGTGCGAGTCGACCCGAGCAGTCTCGAGCAGGTGATCATGAACTTGGTCGTCAATGCCCGCGACGCGATGCCGACGGGCGGCAAGCTGACGATGGAGACGGCGAGCGTGCATTTGGACGAGGAATACGCCAAGCAGCATTTGGGCGTGACTCCGGGCGAGCACGTGATGTTGGCGATCAGCGACACGGGCAAAGGCATCGACAAGCTCATGCAGACCCGCATTTTCGAGCCGTTCTTCACGACCAAGGAGAAGGGCAAGGGGACGGGGCTCGGACTATCGACGGTGTTCAGCATCGTCAAACAGAGCGGCGGCAGCATCGAGCTTTCCAGCGAGCTCGGGCGAGGGTCCACCTTCAAAGTGCTGCTGCCCAGCGTCGACCGTCCGAAGGATTCCGTGCGGCCCGCCGCGCTGCCGCGCATTTCGCGTGGCAGCGAAACGATTTTACTGATCGAAGACGACGACGAAGTGCGAGTCGTCACCGGTGGGATCTTGCGTGGCAATGGCTATCGAGTGATCGAAGGGCGGAACGCTGCCGACGCGATGCGTAGCGCGGAGAATCATACCGCCGCCATCGATCTGCTGCTGACCGACGTGATCATGCCGCAGCTGAGTGGGCCGGAATTGGCGAAACGGCTCGCCCCCACGCGGCCGAACATGAAAGTGCTATTCATGTCGGGCTACGCGGATGGTACGGTGGTGCGCCACGGCGTGCTCGAGGACACGATGTCCTTCTTGCCCAAACCGATCACGGTAGCCTCACTCACGGCCAAGGTCCGGGAAGTGCTCGACGGGCCGCAGCTGGCCCGTCGCGACGCGTAGCGTCAGCATCGATTCTGCGAAAGGCCGGGCGCCGGGGGCCAGCCGCGCCGGGGCGCGCCTTTTGTAGCCGCCAGGTTTCAAGTTGGGCAGCCACTTTGCCTGAGCTCGCGATCTCTCCCGCCGGCCGGAAAGATATGCTACCAGGTGCGCATACCCACATGGCAACCATGAAACTAAAGCCCGGAGTCATCACTGGAACTGCCCTTCAGGAGCTGTTCGCTTACTGTAAGGAGAGCAAATGCGCGTTGCCTGCGGTCAACGTCATCGGCTCCCACACGGCGAACTCGGCGCTGCAGGCCGCGCGCGAGGCGAAGGCCCCGATCATCATCCAGCTCTCGCAGAGCGGCGCACAGTTCTATGCCGGAAAGTTCTTGGACAACTCGGCGCAACAAGCGTCGATCGCCGGTTCGATTGCGGGCGCGTTGCACGTCCGTACCTTGGCCGCCGTGTACGGCGTGCCGGTCGTGCTCCACACCGATCACTGCGCCAAGAAGCTGCTGCCCTGGGTCGACGGCGTGTTGACCGCCGGTGAAGAGTACTTCGCCAAGAATGGCGAGCCGCTGTTCAGCTCGCACATGTTGGATTTGTCGGAGGAGCCGCTCGACCACAACCTCGAGATCTGCCGCAAGTACCTGACCCGCATGGCCAAGCTCAAGATGACGCTCGAAATCGAGCTGGGCGTCACCGGTGGCGAGGAAGACGGCGTGGACAACTCCGGCGTCGACCACTCCAAGCTCTACACGAGCCCCTCGGACGTGCTGCGCGCGTACGACGTGCTGAACCCCGTCGGTGCCTTCACGGTGGCCGCTTCGTTCGGCAACACCCACGGCGTGTACGCCCCCGGCAACGTCAAGCTGAAGCCTTCCATCTTGGATGAATCGCAGAAGTACATCGAGAAAGAGCGCAAGACCGGCGCCAAGCCACTCGACTTCGTGTTCCACGGCGGTTCCGGCTCGACCCCGGAAGAGATCAGCGAAGCGGTCTCCTACGGCGTGATCAAGATGAACATCGACACGGACACGCAGTGGGCATTCACGCAGCCGATCAAGAAGTACATGGACGACAAGAGCGCCTACCTCCAGGCGCAGCTCGGCAATCCTGAAGGCGCGGACAAGCCCAACAAGAAGGTCATCGACCCGCGCGCTTGGCTCCACCTGGGTGAAAAGGGTCAGGCTGCCCGCCTCGTTCAGGCCTTCAAGGATCTCGGCGCGTTCGGTAAGTTCGAGTTCTGATTTCACGCACGCAGACGCGGGCTCGGCTCCAAGCCGGGCCCGCAGCGTGTCTTGCTTAGGTAAGCGCATCCGCTCGGGCGGTGGAGTGATCGTATGCCCGGGTGTGTCGATTGGGCACAACGCCGGGGTCGGTTGGCGATCGTCACTCGCGACGCGCCAGCGGGATCGCGGTGGGCCAATCGGCGCGCAGGCTCCAGCAGCTGCGAGCGTCGAGCGTGGCTCATTTCGGCGGGAGTTGCGCGCTTCGGCCGCGCGACGCGGGCTTTTGCCCCGCTGTGCGCTTTGCGATACCCTTCTCTGGAGGGCAATTTCAGAGCCTATGGTCAAGTCCGGCAATTCGTCGACGCTGCGTACACAGCTGTTCCGAACGTTCGAGGATCCGACCTACAAGCCCCCGCCGCTGCCGACGGTCGCTCTCGAACTGGTCGCTCTCGCGGCCAAGCCGGACGTCAACGTGGAGGATGTGGTTCGGCTGCTCGAGCGCGATCAGATGTTGGCGGGTGCAGTGATGCGCCTCGTCGGGTCGCCCATTCACGCGGGGCGCGGCCCGGTGCGCTCGTTGACCGACGCGGTGATGCGACTCGGGATCCGCACCGTGCGTGACAGCGTTTTCGACGTGGCGCTGAAGAAGAGCGTGTTTACTGCGGTCGGCGAGTATTCGGACATCATGCGCCGCATTGGCCGGCATGGCACTGCCACCGCATATCTCGCGCGCGTCGTGTGTCGACACGCGCGCGTGACCGAGGATCAAGCTTTTTTGGGCGCGCTGCTGCATGACGTGGGCTTTGCAGCCTTGTTGCTCGCGGTGCTGCGCAAGAAAGAAGCAAATCCTCCAGCGCTCCGCGAATTGTGGGCAGACATCGACGCGCTCCATGAGCAAGCGTCGAAGACCGTGACCAAGCTGTGGGGGTTGTCCACCGAGCTGTCGTTGATCGTGGCCAATCATCATCACGAACACACCGGGAATTCCGTGCGTGTCGCCGCCGTGGTCAACATTGCGGACTATCTGACGCAACGCTTCGACGCGCACATTTTGGGGCCGCCGGATGAATCGGGCGTGCCCATGCCTGCCTGCGCACCGCAAGTGGGAATGGTGGACGACAGCGCGACCCTGCTCGGACTGCGTGATGATTCGTTCGATCGCATCTGCGCCGAAGCGGAGCCGATCTTGCGCGAAGTCTTGCGTGACTGAGACGGAATGCCACTCGATGCGAGCCTGTGTTTCGGCTCGCATCGAGCGGCGTGGCATGAATGGCGTCGCCTCGCTTCGACTCACCCTCAGGTGATGCTGCGACGACGCTGAGGCACATTTGCCAGCTCTGCGAACTCGGCGAAAGCCCGATCACGATGCTAGTGTAGGTGCGCGTCGCCAACTCGGATGCTCACGCTGCAGCAATGAACCGTATGCCGATCACTTCCAAGCAGCGCTTTGTCGCTTTCTGTGAATCGAGCCGGAATGAGGTGGAAGTCGCCTTAGAGCACCGGCCGCTGTTCGATCTCCAACGGGGCCGCTTTCGACACTGGCGTACGTGTCGAGAATGGCTGCGCCCACATCGACGAACGCTGTCGTTGGTCGTGATGCTGGGACTTTCCAGCATCACGATCGACATGATTTGGCCGCTGGTTTCGCGCTACTTGATTGATCGAGTGGTGCTGCGAGCGTCGCTGCCACTCCCCGATAAGTTGCGGCAGCTGGTGCTGATCTCCGTGGGCATCGCCGGATTGTTCGTGATCAATTCGTTGTTCGATCTGTGGCGCAGTTTTCGCTCGCAGCTGCTCGATTCGCGCTTCTCGTCCGCGCTCCGCGCTCGGCTGTTTCGACGGGTCTTGCGCTTGCCGATGGCCGACATCAACGAACTGAAGACGGGCGGAGTGATCTCGCGGCTCTCGAACGACGTGGACCAAACCACCGGGTTGCTACAAACCGCGCTGTTGAACCCCGTGCTGTCGGGTGTCCGACTGATCGCGACGCTTTCGCTCATCTTCACGCTCGATTGGCGGATTGCGGCCGTCGTGTTGCTGGCTGTGCCACCGATCGTCATGGCGCAGAACGTGTGGCTCCGTCGCAGTCGCTCGATATGGAAATCGATGGGCCAGGATCGCTCCGAGATCGACGCGCGAGTGAGCGAGGGACTGAACGGTTTGCGTGTCGTGAGGGGTTTCGCGCGGGAGCGCAGCGAGGAAAGCTCTTTCCTCCTCGGGCAGCACACCGTCATCCGAAAACAGAGCCTGGCCACTCGCACCCAGCGCGGTGTAGCCCTGGTCTGGGATCTGGTGATGCCGCTCACTCAAGTGACGATCCTCGGCTTTGGAGGTTATTTGGTGCTGCGTGGGCAAACCACGGTCGGCACGCTGATGGCCTTTCAAGGCTATCTGCTGCGTTTGATCGATCCGATCACGGAGCTGGTGAAATCGAACAGCGAGACACAGCGCGGGCTCGCGGCGCTCGAGCGCGTGTGTGACTTGCTCGACAAACCCGCAGAAAAGCCGGACCGCCCCAGCGCGGTCGAAGCCCCGGCCACGGTTTGGGAGCTGCACTTCGATCACGTTCACTTTGGCTATCGCAAAGACCTGCCGGTGATTCGCGACTTCGACCTACGCGTGCCCGGCGGCTCGGTCGTGGCCTTGGTCGGCGCGAGCGGCGCCGGCAAGACCACCCTCACGGATTTGGTGGCCAGATTCCACGATCCGACGAGCGGCGCGATTCGTCTGAACGGTGTCGACCTCCGGGATATTCGCCTGCAGAGCTACCGAAAGCTGCTGGGCATCGTGCAACAAGACACGTTCTTGTTCGACGGTACGGTGCGAGACAACATCGCTTACGGTCGCGCCGAAGCGACCCAGGCGGAAATCGAGGACGCGGCGCGCTCCGCGAACGCCCACGAGTTCATCTCTCGCTTGCCCGAGGGCTACGAGACGTTGGTCGGCGAACGCGGCGTCAAACTCTCCGGAGGTCAGCGACAACGCCTGTCGATCGCGCGTGCCTTGCTGGCAGACCCGCAAATCCTGATCCTGGACGAGGCGACGAGCAACCTCGACACCGAGAGCGAACAGCTGATTCAAGCGTCGATGCAGCGGCTCCTGGACAATCGCACGACGTTCATCATTGCCCATCGCTTGAGCACGATT
>Ga0164309_10001647_pt1 | contig 10753 bp, 10 predicted proteins | sample Whisoiple_247_MG_FD_109984 | JGI IMG/M metagenome (GOLD analysis project Ga0164309, IMG submission 109984) | Soil microbial communities amended with fresh organic matter from upstate New York, USA - Whitman soil sample_247_MG | ecosystem: Environmental > Terrestrial > Soil > Unclassified >... | reverse complement strand
TCATGGTTGTCCCGCCTCGGCGAGGACAGCGAATACGTCGTCCGGCGCGTGCGCACGCTGTGCGGTGCGCAACGAGTTGGCCCGATATGCCTGCGCGAGTTGCGGATCCACTTCGGCGAGCGCACGCAGGTGGCCGGCGACCGCTGCCGCGTCACCACGTGCCACCGGGCCGGTCAGCGCCGCCTGCCCACGCTGCAGCGAGTTCTCCAGCGAGGCCCGCGCCAGCGGACCGATCACGCGCTCGGCGATACCCCCGGGCGCGTCGCCAACCATCTCCTGCCCCAGCAGCTCCTGTCCCCAGAGCGCCGCCCGCAGCGCCTCGACGGCGTCGAGTAGCACGGTGACGATGTGATTGCTCGCATGAGCAAGCGCAGCGTGGTACAGCGTGCGGGCATCCTCGCGGACTCGGAACGGCTCGCCGCCGATCTCGAGCACCAGCGATTGCGCGATCGCGTATCCGACCTCGTCGGCGGCCGTGACGCCGAAGCAGGTGTCGGGCAGTCGTGCGATGTCCTCATCCGTGCCGGTGAACGTCATCGCGGGATGGATCGCCAGGGGGATGCAGCCCTGCTCGGTCAGCGGTGCCAGCACGCCTATGCCGTTGGCACCCGACGTGTGGGCGACGATGGTGCCCGGCCTTACCGCCGAAGTGGCCGCGAGGCCCGAGACCAGCCCGGCGAGCTCGGCGTCGGGAACGGCAAGCAGCAACAGTTCGGCGCGACCGGCGACCTCATCGAGTGGCAGGACAGCGGTGTCGGGCAGCCTGCGTTGGGCACGCTGCCGCGACTCCTGCGAAATCGCGCTGCATGCAACCACCACATGATCGGCGCGCTCCAGCGCCACACCGAGCGCAGTGCCGACCCGACCAGCGGAAATGATGCCGATCGTGAGCCGCGCCGGACGCAGTCCGTCGACATGCTCCATCGCAGACGACCTCGCAAATTGTCGTGGTTTTGTCGTTCCGGTCCTGCGTTGCGGGTACCGGACGGTCGCTATGAGCCTAACTCACTCATCGCGGCGCCTGCGACGGCCGCCTCCGGTCGGGGTGGCATGAAGCCTGGCGAGCAGCTCGGCAACCGACTGCCCGCCGGTGTCCTCTGCGCTGCGGTGCCGCCGCGCGTCCGGCTGCGCAGGCGGCGGTTCGGGCGCCGGCTCGGGCTCGGGCTCGGGCTCGGGATGGGGCGGGCGTCCCCCGGATTCGGCAGCCAATGTCGGTGGCGCAGGCGGGCGCCCAGGATCGACGGCCTCGGGTGGTGCTGAATGGCGGCCCCGCGGTTCGGCGGGCGGGGACTGCATCGCCGGCTGAGCCGGTGAATCAACTCCAGCCGGCTGAGCCGGTGAATCAGCTCCAGCCGGCTGAGCCGGTGAATCAGATCCAGCGGGCTCGGGTGCCCGTCTCCTCCCGACATATTCAGCGGCGGAGCCGTTTTCGCCCGTCGACTGAGCCGACGAATTGGGCGCCGCGGGTGACACCCAGTTGCTGCCCGGCGCGCCTGCGGGTATCCACTCTCCCTCCGCGGGCGCGGGCTGCCATTCCGGAGCCGGCGCGACCGGCTCCGGTTCCGGTTCGGGCTCCGGCTCTGGTTCGGGCTCCGGTTCCGGTTCGGGTTCGGGTTCCGGTTCGGGCTCAGGGCGCGGCGGAGGCGGGGGCGGTTCGGGAGCCGGGGCGGGCGGGCGCTCCTGTTGCGTTGACTGCCAAGTGAGTTGGGGCTCGGGTGCGGGCTGCGAGACCGGTTGAGGTGACGGCTGCGGTGGCGGTGGTGACCACGCGCGCGGCGGCTCCTCGACGCGATGGCGCCGAGCCTCCTGCTCCGCCTCCGACGGCCTGCGGTGCGCACCGCCGTAACTCGGCGGCGACACCCATTCGGCGTCGGCCGGATGGGGTTCTGCACGCACATCGATGATCGGGCTCTCCTCGGTGTTCGCGTCGAGGTCCTCGCCGTCTTCGCTGTCGATCCGGCTGGCGGTCACCCGGCCCGTGGTTTCGGTGTCGCGCGTCCAGTCGCCGTAAACGCGGCTCCGATCCGTTTCGATCGCGGGCCGGTGGGACAGGTCGGCGTCGAACAGAATCTCCAAATTGGCGCGCAACGCCGCCAACTCGGCCCGCAAGCCGGCGACCTCATCGGCAGCCTGGGCCCGTATTTCGGAAGTCAGCTCGCGCCGGAGTTGGGTTTCCACCGTCAGCTCGTATTCCCGGCGTGCCGAGATCTCCCGGTCCAACTGCAAGTCGTAGACCAGCTTGAGATCTCGCACCTTGGCCTGGTCGATATCGCTTTGTCTGCGATAGATGACCGACACGAACGCCGCAACCACGGCGGCCCACAGCGCCAGGACGACGGCGAGCTTCAGCAACTCGACACGGCTGGTGAACACCAGTGCGGAACTCGCCCCGATGGCGAGCACCAGCAACACCGTCAGGAGCAACCAACCGGGCCTGCGGGCGCCGCGCCGAGCGCGTGTACCGCGGGACAGATCGGTCATGGGCCGACTGTACCTGCCACAGGTCATCTCGCGTGTCGACCACTTCGGCGATTCGGCCGACGAGGCCGCGGGTCAGCTACTCGGTCGCCCCATCGGCGTTGTCCGGCGGCTCTTGTGGCGACTTGCAGCAATGCTGAAGCCATAGCGCTGCAGCCACCAGCGCGAGCGCGCTGACGGCTGCGACGACCGCTCCCGCGGTGTCCTCGCCGGCCACCCTCAGCGTGCTGCGGCGCGGCAAAAGATAAGTAAGCACTGCGATCCACCAGCCGAGCACCAGCGCGCCCACCCACGCCGACGCCTTCGCGATCAACACCGACCGCGCCACCGCCAGCGGATGCAGCCAGCCGCGCGCGTCGCCGATCTCCCCGTCGTTGATCTTGGCCCGCACATAAAACGCCCAGCCGGCCTCGATGATCGCAACCGCCAGCAGCGACATGCCGGTCCACACGTTGATCGGCGGAAAGTATCGGTACAGCAGCACCACGAGCAGGTAGCCCACGACGGCGGCGAGCACCGCCGCGGCCGTCAGGTCACGCTTGCGGGTGGGTCCCATCAGTCCAAGGCCAACTCGGTGAGGCGCACGCCGTCACGCTCCGCCGGCTCGAGCTCGTCTAGCAGATGCGCGACGGGACGCGGTTCGCCGGCGACCATGAGCGTCGCTTTCGGGTCCACCGCCAGCCACGGGACCAACACGAACGCCCGTAGATGCGCCGATGGGTGCGGCAGCGTGAGTTCGTCGTCACTTGAGGTCATCTCGCGATGCCCGTCATGGCACGTGACGAGATCCACATCGAGGGTGCGCGGGCCCCACCGCTCGGCACGCACCCGGTCGGCGGCCGCTTCCAATTCATGCGCGCGACGCAGCCAGCCGCCGCAGTCGAGCGCCGCGTCCTCGGCGATGAGCACCGCGTTGAGGAACGGCCCCTGCTCGACGCCACCCCACGGCTTCGTTTCATAGACCGGCGACACCGCGCGCACTGCGCCGCGGAGCCCGTCGACGACCGACTGCAGTCGTCCCAACCGATCACCGACATTCGAGCCGATCGACAACACCACGGAAGTCATCGGTGCTCCTCACGTCCGCGTGAAGTCATGCCGCTCCCCCGCGGCCACCGCGCCGCGACCGTCGCGCTGTGACGGCCACATCGGCGAAGGCCAACGGAATCGGCGCCGACGGTTTGTGCACGACAACCTCGACGGCGTGCACACGTTCGTCGGCCATCACGTCCTCTGCGATCGCACCTGCAACCGTCTCGATGAGCTTGCGTGCCGGCCCGGCGACGATGTCGGCGGCCCGCTGCGCCAGCGCGCCGTAGTCGAGAGTGTCGGCCAGCTCGTCGCTGGACGCCGCGCTTGCAAGGTCGATCCACACCGTGATGTCCACGACGAAGTCCTGGCCGTCGCGCCTTTCGTGATCGAACACGCCGTGGTGTCCGCGAACAGTCAAGCCGCGCAACTCGATTCGGTCAGCCATTCGACCACGCCCCGAGCACCTTGAGCGCATCGACGGAAGCGCGCACGTCGTGCACCCGCACCCCCCACGCCCCGTGCAGGCCGGCAAGCGCGGAGATCACCGCGGTGGCGGTCTCTCGTCCGCCCGGTGGTCTCGGTTCGCCGTCCGGACCTGCCAGCAATGTGCCGAGGAAACGCTTGCGGGACGCACCGACCAACACCGGAATGCCGGTGCCGACGAACTCGGGCAGCGCGCGCAGCAACGCCCAGTTGTGTTCTGCCGTCTTGGCGAAACCCAGGCCTGGGTCGATGATCAGCCTGGCGGGATCCACCCCTGCCGACACCGCCGCGTCGACACTGGCCAGCAGTTCGTTGCGCACCTCGGCGACCACATCGCGGTACGCCGGGACCTCATGGGGCCGGGCCGCACCGACCGACCGCCAATGCATCAGCACCCACGGCACTTTTGCGTCTGCGAGCAGCGGCGCCATGTTCGGATCCGCCCGACCGCCGGAGACGTCGTTGACGATCGAGGCGCCACTTTCCAGCGCTGCCTGCGCAACCTCGGCGTGCATCGTGTCGATGCTCACCGTAATACCCCGCCCGGCAAGCCCTTTGATTACCGGCAGGACACGCGCGGTCTCGACTCGCGCGTCGATGCGGGTGGCGCCGGGGCGGGTCGACTCACCGCCGACGTCGACGATCGCAGCGCCCTCGGCGGCCAGTTCCAGGCCATGATGGACGGCGCGGTCACGGTCGAGGAAAAGCCCCCCATCGGAGAACGAGTCGTCGGTGACGTTCACGACCCCCATGACCCGCACGCACGTTCCCGGAGGGACCATTGGACTGGGTGGGCTCACTTTCGCAAGATGAGATCCAGCGCCTCGGACCGTGATGACGCATCGCACTTGAACTGGCCACGCACTGCCGACGTGGTGGTGATCGCCCCCGGCTTGCGCACCCCGCGCATCGACATGCACAGGTGCTCAGCCTCAATGACCACGATGACGCCGCGCGGATCCAGCTTGCGCATCAGTGCATCGGCGACCTGGGCGGTCAGCCTCTCCTGAACCTGCGGCCGCTTGGCATACAGATCTACCAGCCGAGCGATCTTCGACAGCCCGGTGACCCGGCCGTCCTTGCCGGGAATGTAACCGACGTGCGCCACCCCGTGGAAGGCCACCAAATGGTGCTCGCATGTCGAGTACAGCGGGATCTGCTTTACCAGCACGAGCTCGTCGTGCTGCTCGTCAAAGGTGGTGTCCAGCACGGTGTCCGGGTCAGTGTAGAGCCCGGCGAACATCTCCTTGTACGCGCGCGCGACCCGCGCCGGGGTGTCCTCCAACCCGTGTCGGTCGGGGTCTTCCCCGACCGCGATCAACAACTCACGTACCGCAGCTTCCGCGCGGGGTTGGTCGAACGCCGGGGTGGTGAACGTGGCCGAATTGTTGTGCGACCGCGTCATCGATGCCTCCGTTCAGTTATCAGCCGTCTGCCGGCGGATCAGGCCGGCTTGTTGTCCTGGCCCGGATCCTCGGTCGGCCGTCCCGGCGCTGGCGGGGTTCCCTGCGGGGCAGGATGTCCGGGCTGCGGATATGGCTGATATGGCGGGTAAGGCGGTGGAGCCGCTCCGGCGGGGACATTGGGGTTCTGCCAGTACGGCGGCGGGTACCAATACCCCTGCTGCGGCGGGTGCTGGGCCGGCGGCTGGCCCTGCGGTGGCCAGCCCGGAGCGTGCCAACCGGCGGGGGCGCCGTAGTCGGGCTGCGTCGGCGCGTTCGCGGGAACTCCGTTACCGCCGGCGCCATTTGTGCCGTTCTGGTGGCCCTGGCGGGCAGCGGCTTCCTGGCTCGCCTGCGCGATCGCGGCCTTGAACGCGGGCTCGGGCACCGGCTTCGGCCACTCTTCGCCGCGTTCGATCGCCAGCTCGCCGGGTGTCTTGATCGGCGGCTTGTCGGACGGGACACGCCCGCCGAAGTCGTCGAACATCGTCAGCCGCGGCCGCTTCTTGACGTCGGAGAAGATCGCCTGGAGTTCGGCGCGGTGCAGCGTCTCCTTCTCCAAGAGCTCGCCGGCCAAGGCGTCGAGCACGTCGCGGTACTCGGTGAGGATCTCCCACGCTTCGGTATGCGCGGCCTCGATGAGCTTGCGGACCTCGTCGTCGATGATCTGCGCGACTTCATGCGAGTAGTCCGCCTGCGTGCCCATGGTGCGGCCGAGGAACGGGTCACCATGCTCGGTGCCGTAACGCACCGCGCCGAGCTTGCTGCTCATGCCGTATTCGGTGACCATCGCACGCGCGATCTTGGTGGCCTGCTCGATGTCGGACACGGCACCTGTGGTCGGCTCACGGAACACCAGCTCCTCGGCGGCGCGTCCGCCCATCGCGAACACCAGCCTGGCGATCATCTCCGAGCGGGTCATCAGGCCCTTGTCGTCCTCGGGAACCGCAACAGCGTGCCCGCCGGTGCGGCCGCGCGCGAGGATCGTCACCTTGTAGATCGGCTCGATGTCGGGCATCGCCCACGCAGCGAGTGTGTGCCCACCCTCGTGGTAGGCGGTGATCTTCTTTTCGTGCTCGCTGATGATGCGGCTCTTGCGTCGCGGGCCACCGACGACACGGTCCACGGCCTCCTCGAGCGCCGGGCCGGTGATCACAGTGCCGTTCTCCCGCGCGGTCAGCAGCGCCGCCTCGTTGATGACGTTGGCCAGATCGGCGCCGGTCATGCCGACGGTCCGCTTGGCCAGCCCGTCCAGGTCGGCGTCGGGAGCGACCGGTTTGCCCTGCGAATGGACCCGCAGCACGGCGCGGCGGCCGGCGAGATCGGGGTTTGACACCGGGATCTGGCGGTCGAAGCGGCCCGGCCGCAGCAGAGCCGGGTCGAGGATGTCGGGCCGGTTGGTGGCCGCGATGAGGATCACGCCCTGCCGGTCGCCGAACCCGTCCATCTCGACGAGCAACTGGTTGAGGGTCTGTTCGCGCTCGTCGTGGCCGCCGCCCAGGCCGGCGCCGCGCTGGCGACCGACCGCGTCGATCTCGTCGACGAAGATGATGCACGGGCTGTTCTGCTTGGCCTGCTCGAACAGGTCGCGCACCCGGGAGGCGCCGACGCCGACGAACATCTCGACGAAGTCCGAACCCGAAATCGTGAAGAACGGAACCCCCGCCTCACCCGCGACAGCGCGGGCCAGCAGCGTCTTACCAGTGCCGGGCGGGCCGTACAACAGCACGCCCTTCGGGATCTTGGCGCCAAGCGCCTGATACCGCGACGGGTTCTGCAGGAAGTCTTTGATCTCGTAGAGCTCCTCGACCGCCTCGTCGACGCCTGCCACGTCGGCGAAGGTGGTCTTGGGCATGTCCTTGGAGAGCTGTTTGGCGCGCGACTTGCCAAAGCCGAAACCCATCCGGCCGCCGGTCTGCATGCGGGAGAACATCACGAACAGCCCGACCAGCAGCAGCAGCGGCAGCAGGTAGATCAGCAGCGAGCCGAGCATGCTGCCCTGGTTCACCACGGTGTTGACCTTGGTGTTCTTCGCGTTGAGGGCGTCGAACAGGGGAACGGCGTACCCCGTCGGGTACTTGGTGATGACCTTGTCGTTGTTGTCGGTGTCGGCGTTGCCCTTCTTCAGGTCCAGGCGCAGCTGCTGCTCACGGTCGTCGATCTGCGCGCTCGTGACGTTGTCGCTGTTGATTTGCGCCATGGCCACGGACGTGTCCACGGGTTTATATCCGCGGGTGTCGTCGCTGAAATAGAAGAACGACCAGCCCAACAACAGCACCACGGCGATCGCGGTGAGCGTGCGGATCACATTTTTCCGGTTCATCAAAGGTCCGTCGTCGACTTCATATCTTTCGGCCGCCTGCGGCCGGTGTCCTTCCATACGCGCAGCTGGAAACCTCAAGGCTACCGCTAGACCAACGTTCGATAGTTCCCGCGCCCATTTCGCCCAACGCACGGTTGTTGACGGGTTCACCCGCATTTTGTGTGCACAACCGTGCTTTCGGCGTGGACCGCCCTGTGCTTGGCTGTGGTCGTGCTCACATCGACCGAACGGTTAGTTGAGACCAACGGGGTGCAGCTGCGGGTCATCGATGCCGGCGATCGAAACGCGCCGGTGGTGGTGCTGGCCCACGGCTTCCCCGAACTGGCGTACTCCTGGCGTCACCAGATTCCGGCGCTGACCGAGGCCGGCTACCGCGTGCTGGCGCCCGATCAGCGCGGCTACGGCGGTTCGTCGAAGCCGGGCACCGTCGAGGCCTACAACATCGTCGAGCTGTCCGCCGACATCGTCGGCCTGCTCGATGACGTCGGAGCAGAACGTGCGGTCATCGTCGGCCACGACTTCGGCGGCGTGGTGGCCTGGAGCGCCCCGCTGCTGCACCCGGACAGGTTCGCCGGTGTGGTCGGGTTGAGTGTTCCACCGGTCCCGCGGCCGAAGGTGACGACAACGCAGGCCTTCCGCAGGGTCTTCGGCGACAACTTCTTCTACGTCCTCTACTTCCAGGAGCCGGGACCCGCCGACGCCGAACTGAACCGCGACCCGGCCACCACGCTGCGCAAGCTGATGGGCCCGCTGACGCCCACCGACGAGGGCGCGGCGCAGCGCATGCTGCAATCCGGCCCGGAGGGATTCCTTGACCGCCTGCCGGAGCCGGGCGGGTTGCCCGACTGGATCAGCCGGGACGAGTTCGACCACTACGTCACGGAATTCGCCAGGAACGGTTTCACCGCGCCGCTGAACTGGTATCGCTGCTTCGACCGCAACTGGGAACTGACCGCGACGACGCCGGCCGCGACTATCGATGCGCCGTCGCTGTTCATCGGCGGAGCCGCCGACCCGACGCTGGCCTACACGCCGCGCCACCGTGTTCGCGAGGTGGTCTCCGGCGACTATCGCGAAGTGATGATCGAAGGCGCGGGCCATTGGCTGCAGCAGGAGCGGCCCGCCGAGGTCAACGAGACGCTGCTCGACTTCCTTTCCAGATTGGAGCTGTAGATGGACCGTCCAATGAACTTCGGGGTGTTCATCACGCCCTTCCACCCGGTCGGCCAATCCCCCACCCTCGCACTGGAATACGACCTCGAGCGCACGGTGGCGCTGGATCGGCTCGGGTACGACGAGGTGTGGTTCGGCGAGCACCACTCCGGCGGCTACGAACTCATCGCCTGCCCGGAGGTGTTCATCGCCGCGGCCGCCGAACGGACGAAGCACATCCGGCTGGGCACCGGCGTGGTGTCGCTGCCATATCACCATCCGCTGATGGTCGCCGACCGTTGGGTGCTGCTCGACCACCTCACCCGCGGGCGCGTGATCTTCGGCACCGGACCTGGAGCGCTGCCGTCCGACGCGTACATGATGGGCATCGATCCGGTCGAGCAGCGCCGGATGATGCAGGAATCGCTCGAGGCGATCCTCGCGCTGTTGCGGGCTGCGCCGGAGGAGCGGATCAACCGGCATTCCGATTGGTTCACGCTGCGCGACGCCCAGCTGCACATCCGGCCGTACACCTGGCCGTATCCCGAAATCTCCACGGCAGCAATGATTTCCCCATCCGGTCCACGGCTGGCCGGTGCGCTGGGCACGTCGCTGCTATCGCTGTCGATGTCGGTGCCGGGCGGCTACGCCGCGCTGGAGAACACCTGGGAAGTCGTCGTCGACCAGGCCGCGAAAGTCGGACGTGATGAACCGGATCGCGCCGACTGGCGGGTGCTGGCCATCATGCACCTCGCCGACACCCGGGACCAGGCGATCGACGACTGCACCTACGGGCTGCAGGACTTCGCGAACTATTTCGGTGCAGCGGGTTTCGTACCGCTATCGAATACCGTTGAGGGCATTCAGTCGCCGCGTGAGTTCGTGGCCGAGTACGCGGGCAAGGGCAATTGCTGCATCGGCACCCCTGGCGACGCGGTGGCTTACATCCAGGACCTGATCGAGCAGTCCGGCGGGTTCGGCACGCTGCTGCTGCTCGGCCATGACTGGGCGTCACCTGCTGCCACCTATCACTCCTACGAACTGTTCGCCCGCGAGGTCATGCCGCACTTCAAGGGACAGTTGACCGCGCCGCGTGCGTCGCATGACTGGGCCAAGGGCATGCGCGACCAGCTGCTAGGCCGTGCCGGCGAGGCCATCGTCAAGGCGATCAACGAGCACACCGACGAACTGAAAGAACGGGAGCAGCGATGAGCGCTCGCGCGAAGAGCCGGGAGCAGCGATGAGCGCTCGCGCGAAGAGCCAGGAACACAGCTGATGCGCGCTTCGGTGCTTCGCGCTGGTCGTATGGTGCTGCGCGACGATGTGGCCGAGCCGGTTCCTGGTCCGGGCCAGGTGCTCGTCGGCGTAAAGGCATGCGGAATCTGCGGCTCGGACCTACATTTCGCCAAGCACGGCGCTGACGTGCTTGAGTTGAACAACCAGATCGAGGGCTTCGGCGGCTACGGCGGCATGCAGATCGACCTGGACCGCGACATCTTCATGGGTCACGAGTTCAGCGCCGAGGTGCTCGAGGCGGGTCCTGACACCGAAGCCCCGGCCCCTGGCACGCTCGTCACCTCTCTACCGGTGCTCGTGTCCGCATCCGGCGTCGAACCGATTGTCTACTCCAACAATACGATTGGCGGTTATGCCGAGCGGATGCTGTTGTCGGCGCCGCTGTTGACACCCATCCCCAACGGCCTGGACGCACGGCACGCCGCCCTGACCGAGCCGATGGCCGTCGGCCTTCACGCGGTGAACAAGTCTGCGATCCAGCGCGATGAGACCGCGTTGGTGCTTGGGTGCGGGCCGATCGGCATTGCGATCATCGCCGGGCTTCGCC
>Ga0164309_10001646_pt1 | contig 10754 bp, 11 predicted proteins | sample Whisoiple_247_MG_FD_109984 | JGI IMG/M metagenome (GOLD analysis project Ga0164309, IMG submission 109984) | Soil microbial communities amended with fresh organic matter from upstate New York, USA - Whitman soil sample_247_MG | ecosystem: Environmental > Terrestrial > Soil > Unclassified >... | reverse complement strand
TCCTCGGGCTCGAGGTGCACCTCAACCAGGTCGTGCTCGACATCGTGGGCGCGACGGGCGCCGGCAACCTCCTGGGCAACCTGCTCTGCGCCGTGGCCGGTCTGCTCGACGGTGGTGCGGCCCTGGGGCAGATCGCTGCCCTGCTCAACCAGATCCTGGGCATCCTCAACGGACTCGGCGCCTGACGTCCCGCTGACGTAGCCACCTGCCGTGGTGGCACCCGGCCTGCACCCGGGTGCCACCACCCCAACACCCCGCCCACCCTCGTCCGGAGGCTCGCATGACCGTCATCGCCTTCCGTCCCCGGCAGCGCTCCGTGTCGGCCCGTCCTGCGGGCAACCGCGTGCCCGTCGTGGGGAGCTTCCGGTCGCCGAGCGGCCGCACGGGCCGCATGGAGGGGTTCCTGCGGGTGCACCGGCTCGTGATAGTGCCTCGTGGAGCCTTCGTGCGCGGCGTGTTCACCGGAGAACTGCGCGACGTCGACGGCAGCCTTGTCGGCGTCGACAGCCGACGGGCGACCGCCGCCGCGGACCTTGTGAGGGAACGCGGCGGGTTCGCGCCGGTCGTGCGGCCCTTCCAGCTGGACCTCATGGGTCTCATCGTCGACGTCGACGCGATCAGGATCGACCCGTTGCTCTCCCTGGGTGGGGGCACCGGCAGCCGATCCGGGCGACCCGACGCTCCCGGGCTTCGGGCGGTGCGACGCTCGTGACCCTGCTGGTCCTGATCACCCCGGTGGTCGTGCTGGGTTTCATCGTGGCCCTCCAACGAACGGAGGAATGGATGCTGCGTGCCTCCCCGCCCCAACGCCGGTGGCGAGCAGCCCGCCCCGGCCACTTTGCTCGAACCCAACTCCCACCCCGCAGAGCCGCGCCCGCACGTCGGGTGCCGCCAACAGAGGCAAAGGCCCCACCAGTGGACGCATCGACCGAGGAGCCCGAAACCTCCAGGTCTCACCGCGCGAGACGCGGGCCGCGGACAAGCGGCGGCGCAAGCGCGACGACCTCATCGAGGAAGGGCGACGGATCCGCGATGACGCTGATTCAGACCGGCGCTGAACACCCCCGGTCGGGACATCGAGGCATTCCGAGCCTCATCAGCGCTCGTGCGCCCCAGAGCTCAGAGCGACCGGCGCCGGGCGGCGGTCCCCATGGCTGAGCTGCTCGAGGACCCGGAGCAGCACCCCCATGAACCGCTCCTGCGGGACCCACCGCCACCACCCGGGTACGTCGACCCGACCCAGGAGAGCGCCCTACTGCAAGACCCGTCCACATCCGAGGCCGCTCATCCGAGCGGGGAGCCAAACCAGCGGGTCAAGAGGAACGTTCCCGAGGCCGGTCCCGTCTAGTGTCGGCATCGTGACCGAGCGGGCCGCGGCCGATGAGACGCTGGGGCGCGAGGGGACTGCAGGCGACGTCGCCGACCTCATCCCCATGCTCCGGCGGATCGTGGCGGCCCGGGTAGGGAACCATCCATCGGCCGAAGACCTCGTGCAGGAGACCCTGGTCCGCGTCTTGGCCGCCCGCGACCGCATCGAGCCGGGCATGGTGGAGCCGTACGCGATCGCGACGGTGCGCAACGTGATGGCCACCATGTGGCGCCAACAGGACCGCGAACAACGAAACCGGCACCGCGCCCACGACCCCAGCGAGCCGGAGCAGGCGGCTGAGCGGGTCGTCGCCACCGAGGAACAGCGGGCCATCGCCGAAGCGGTGCGCCGCCTTGACGACACCGACCGGCGGATGTTGCTCGCACACGAGATCGACGGGGAGCCCACCAGAACCCTCGCACAGGGCCGGGGCACCACGTCCGGCGCGGTTGCAGCACAGCTCAAGCGCGCCCGAGCCCGGCTGCGTGTCGAGTACCTCTTGGCCCTCGAGCAGGTCGAACCACCCACGGAGCGGTGTCGCGCGGTCCTGCTGGCGCTCTCCAGCGCCGACCGACGACGCCAGCGGGAGGTCGAAGCCGCTCAGCACCTCCTGGAGTGCGACCTCTGCTCCCGACTCAGTGAACCCCTGCTCGGCCGCGGCCCGGTTCGCGACGACGAGGTGCAGGTCATGATCAGCAGTGACGAGGACATCGTCGCCGCACGGCAGGCTGCACGCGAGGTGGCGGTGCGCGCCGGGTTCACCGGCACCGACCTCACCCTGCTCGCAACCGCCGTGTCGGAGGTGGCGCGCAACATCGTGCGCTTCGCGGACCACGGCACCATCACGATCTCGCTCCTCGAGGACCCTCAACCAGGCATCCGCGTGGTCGCGCGTGACACCGGCCCGGGGATCCCCGACATCGGGCGCGCCATGAGCGACGGCTACAGCACCGAAGAAGGCCTGGGGCTCGGCTTGCCCGGCGCCCGGCGCCTCGTCGACGAGTTCGAGATCGCCTCCGAGGTGGGCCGGGGCACCACCGTCATCATGACCAAGTGGTTCGACAGGAAGGGACGAGCATGAAGGAAGACGTCATGGAGGATTCGAGCCGCTCCGAGGGCACGCAGACAGGTGAGCACCTGCTGCCCCAGCTGGTTGCACACCTGCGGGAGCACCGCGAGAAGTTGCGGGACGAGTGGGTCTCCCGCATCAGGGATGCTCACCTCCTGGAGGCGATGACCCCACAGGAGATGTCCGCCGAGACGACCTCGGTCTACGACAACTACGTCGAGGTCCTCGAGACCGGGAGCGTCGAGGCGCTGCAGCACTACGCCCGCGACCTGTCCGAACGGATCATCCCGCGGGGGGTGGAGACGCACGAGGTGGTCGGCATCGTCCTGCTCCTGCGCGACGTGCTGGCACGCTCGCTCTTCGAGAAGTACCAACGAGACTTCGCCCTGCTCAACCACATCCTCGACGCCTACGAGCCGGCCGCCAACCGCATCGCCAACACCGTGGCGGTGAGCTTCGTCGACGAACGCGAGCGCGTCATCCGCCAGCAGCAGGACGCGATCCGCGAGCTGTCCACGCCGGTCCTGCCGGTCCGCGAGCGGCTGCTCATCCTGCCCATCATCGGCGTCCTGGACAGCGAACGGGCCCGCCAGCTCACCGAGCAGCTCCTCAGCGGCATCCGCACCCACCGAGCCAAGGTCGTCGTCATCGACATCACCGGAGCCCCCGACGTCGACGAGACCGTCGCGAACCACCTGGTCCAGACCGTGGACGCGTCGCGGCTCATGGGCGCCAGCGTCATCATCACGGGTCTCTCGCCGACCATCGCCCAGACCCTCGTGACGATCGGCGTGGACCTGAGCAAGATGAACACCATCGGCGACCTCCAGGGTGGCCTGGAGGAGGCCGAGCGGCTGCTCGGCTACCGAGTGACGCGGACCGAGGTGCCTGAGGACTCGTGAACTCCGGACCGGCGCTCGTCTCGATCCTGCGACAGGGGGACACCCTCGTCGCGTCGATCCACACTGCCCTGGACGACTCCGAGATGATCCGCTTCCAGAACGACCTCATCGAGCAGATCGGCCAGCACCGGGCCCGCGGGGTGATCATCGATGTCGCCGCCCTGGACGTGCTCGACAGCTTCGGGTCGCGCACCCTGCGCACGATCTCGGAGATGGCACGACTGCGCGGCGCCGTCACGGTGATCGTCGGGATCCAGCCTGACGTGGCCTACGCCATGGTGCGACTCGGGATGGGGATGGGGACCGTCGCGACCGCGCTCGACCTGGAGGAGGGTCTGGCGTACCTGTCAACGCTGCGCGCAACACGTTCCCTCGGACGGGGCGGCACCGCCCGTGGCTGACCTCGAGGCGCTCACCCGGGACTACCGTGCTGCGTTCCTGCGATACCTGCCGAACCGCAGCGAGGACGCCCGCACGTCCGGCTACCGGATCGGTCGCCGCGCCGTCACTGAGGGTGTGAGCCTCTTGGACCTCACCCAGGTCCACCACCTTGTGCTGTGCGAGGTGTTACTCGCATCGCCCAAAGGGGACATGCGCGAGCTGACTTCGGCGGCCTCGGAGTTCTTCGTGGAAGTGCTGGCACCCTTCGACATGGCACAACGGATGCTCCTCGACGACACGAAGGGTGCCCGGGATAGCTAGTACCGACCTGGGTTGACCGTCACGAAGGTCAGACCCTGGACCCCGCTGCTGCCCGCGGTGCCCGAGGAGCGCAGCGGCGGGCGGTCGCACCGGTGGAAGGACAACCAACGTCGGCGATGGCACAGCGCGCGACCCAGCCGAGGGTCAGTGCATGTGTACCTGATCGAACGCGGCCGCTGACGGGACGCCCCGCGCTGCGGTGGTAGCGGCCACTTCGGGCCGCTACCACCGCTGCCTCTGAGCTCTGTGCCGCTAGGGCGTCACCTCGCTCACCCGCGTGGACCAGTTGCCGAGCGCCGTGCGTGGACCCGCCGCACCGGGCGAGGCCGCGCACGTCCCGAGCTTGTTGTCGCCGGTCGTGGCACCGAAGAACCGACCGCCCCACGTCGAGTAGTCGCACGCAGTGGCGATGTACTCGCTCGCGATCCACACGGACTTGCCGTCGACCGCGGCAGCGCCGTAGTCACCCCACCGGGTACGGGGCGGGTTGCCGACCTGCGACTTGTAGCTCGTGAAGCCGTCGTCGGTGGCCTTGCCCGCTGCTGCGATCGAGATCGGCCCGGTGCCCGCCAGGGCGTCGATGCCCGCATAGGCGGCACTGGGGAAGGTCGTGGCGTCCGTGTAGGTGAACGCCATGACGCCGCGGCCACTGGCCGTCACGCCGATCGCCGGGTAGGTGAGGTCCGCACCGGCCTTGGCGAGGTAGCCCTGGCGTGACATCGTCGCGCTCAGCGACCCGGAGGACACGCTCGGCTTGACGATGAACCACGCGATGCCGGCTCGCTGTGCGCCTCCGTCGGGGTTGATGGCGGTGTCCAGTGCGCCCCACAGCTTGCCGTTGGCGAACATCACCTGCTGCATGCGGGTGTCGTTCGAGTCCGGCCGCGAGATGACCTCGTCGTGCGCGGGCTCGGCACCGAACAGGAGGCGCCAGCAGCCGACACCAGCGATCGTGCTGGTCGTGGTGTCGTTGATGCAGTGGCCCTGGGGGGTGGCCGTGGTGGGTGCCGTACCCGATCCCGGCTGACGCGTCTTGGGCGGGATCGCGTACAGCTCCGCGCCGAGGGGCTTGGCCGTGAGCGAGACCGATGCGGTCGCGCTGTTGAGCGACGAGGTGTTGGTCAGGGCCCAGACGATGACCTTCTCGGACGTGCCGCTGCCACCCGTTCCTGCCACGGGATGAGTGGCCTCATCGGCCGCGTTGGAGCTGAGGAAGTACTCCGTCCCGCCGGCCGCCGTCTCGTATGAGCTCGTGCCCGGCGACTGCGCCGGCCACACGGTGAAGCCCGGTTGCGTGGCGCCGGCGTCGCTCGGGAGTGGGACCGCGCCGGAGGTGTCGATGTGCGCCATCGTGACCTGTGAGGCGCCGGCGGCCAGCTGCGCCTTGGACAGCGCGTAGACCTGCGCGCCGGCGAAGCCGTTCGCCAACCACGGGTAGGCGTTGGTGGTGATGTAGACGCCGTTGGCGTCGGCACCGATGTGCGGGTAGTCGCCCAGGTAGGGCCCGGGGTTCACCCCGCCGGTGTTCGTGCCGTCATGGGTCGTGTCGAAGGAGAAGATGTTCCACGCCCCGGTGGGGTTGGACGTCTTGCTCACGGCGATGTCGATGTGGTTCTCGAGGGTGAGCGTGCCGTCCGGTAGCGACTCCAGGGTGAGCACTGCGACGAAGAAGCGCTGGGTCGCGGCGTCGAAGAGGCAGACGGGGTCGGTGATGCTCTGGGCCCGCACTCCGGTCGAGCGGTCGATCGCGGGGGCGTACCCGAAGAACGAGTTGAGGTCCACCGCGTGGTCGACGTCCGTCGGGAAGCCGGAGACGATATTGGTCGCGGTGTTGTCGGGCAGAACCGAGTTGCCCTGCTTGTCGTAGACGTTCATGACGTCGTTGACCGCCTCGACGACGAAACCGTTGCCGACGCAGAGCGCCTGGTCGGGCGGCTCGACCGTGAACTGGTTGCCACCGCGGGCGTACCGCTGCTGGAAGAGGTTCAGCCCCTCGAACGAGGTGCCCAGCTGAGGGTTCGACTTGGCCTTGGGCCCACTGCTGGCCGAAGGGCCGGCCCCGTTCCCGTGGCCGTTGGAGAGGCTGCGATCGGTGATGGTGCCGGTGAACGCCGGCGGCCCGCCGTCGTTCTCTGCGTCGTCAGGCTCACCCATGAACTCCTCGTCGGTGGCGTCGTTCGTCCCCGAGGGGGTGAAGGCCCCCGTGGTGGCGGTGGACGTTCCGACCAGCCGGGCGGTCGGGCCGGTCGCGGCCTGCGCCGCGACCGCGGGGAGACCCAGCGCCGCGATCGCCAGTACCGGGACGGAAACTGCACTGATGCGCCGAAGGCGCGAGATGCCAGAACTACCCATGGTCTTCCTATCCGTGAGGTCCAACCGGCGCACGACTCAATGGCGAGAGCGAGGGCACGTTGGCGGGAAAGGAGATTGTCGACAGAACGTGAGCAGGGGCCCCTCGAGGTGACTTTCACGTCCAAGGGCCACTCTGGCACCGTAAAAGCCGGGTGTCACCAGTGGACCTTCGGTGCCCTTGTGGGACACCCTCAACGAACGCACCGGCCAAGAACTCCCACATTGCGGCCGCGCTCGAGTGGCAACTGCATCAGCGCGCACGAAGCAGCCGCCTCAAACCCGCGTCTCTTCGCCGCGGGTCGCCATTCATGACGGCGGCATAGCCGGCGTTTCAGTTCGGGTTGAGTCCGTAGTCCATGTTCAAGTCCAGCAAATGGTGACCCAAAACGGTGCGAGCCCTCATATCCAGAACGATGACGAGGAACACGTTGGGTTCTGTGTCCCGGACGAGAACGTGTTGCCACGTGTCCTCTCCCATGTCCCAGACATGGGGAACCTCACCGCCGGAGAAGTCGTGGCCGCCGAGGTCCGCGTGCGGAATGGCATCAACGTAGGGCCAGAAGTCGACCGGAGCGGTTGCTGCGTCATCCAATCGGGTGGGGTTTTCGAGCATGGTCGCGAGGTACTCGCCTCGGCTCAGAAGGTGCACGCAGCAATCCAATCACCACGGCAGTGAGCGCGGCCGAGCGGCAACGGCGTATCGGTCGTGCGTCTCACCGCCGCCAGACCACCTCACCGGACGGCTCTATCTAGGGCTCGGCCCACCCTCCCCGTCGGCTCCACAGTGCATCTGGCGACCTCGTCGCCTGGGTCCGAACATTGGGGGAGGAGATCTCCGCATGGAACAAAGCCGTGCCCACCAAGGCACTGGGCTGGCCGGTCTATCCCGGTTGCTAGGCGCTCGACCCCGGGAGGTCCTCCAGCGTTGCGAACTCCCGCATCACCAGCAGCCGCTCCGCGTCGGCGTGCCCCCGCCCCTGCGAGGAATCGGTCCCGTCAGCTCGAAACTGCAGAACCTCCCGCAGTGCCCAGTCCTCCGCCATGCGCCGCGCATCGCGATCCAGCCCTCGACGAACGTTCAAGCGCACCGCCCAGCGACCCTTCACGACGCGCACCGAGAGGGCGGCGACGAAGCGTTCCGGCAGGCCGCGAGGAAACCTCGTCTCAACCGCCTCGAACACCGCCATACCTCCACAGTGCTCCCGCGGGGCAGTCAAAGAATCCGCCGACCGCCCGGCAATTCAGGGACGAACGGTCGATGTTCAGGACGCGACTGTCGGACTGCGTCATCTCGCCGCGACTCGGACGCACCGAGCGGTTATCGGACCTCTCCAACGTCGGCCCGTTTCGCGACGCGACCGGCGTCGAAGCAAAGTCGTCGTACCGTTCCTTCTTGCGGGGCAGCGTCGAACCTGGCCAGAGTCAGTGAACGGTCTCGTGGTTGTGGCACATCTCGACGAACTTCGCGATGCGCGCGGCCCGCGTCTCCGGCTTCTTCGCATCGTGGACGCGGTAGAGGATCGCATAGCGGTTGGCGCCCCTGAGTGTCTCGAAGAATGCCTTGGCTTGCGGGTCGGCCGCGAGGGCGGCGGCCAGGTCGTCGGGGACGGTCGCGCTCTTCTGGCCGGCGTAGGCCGCTGCCCACCGGCCGTCGGCCTTCGCCGCGTCGACCTGCGCCTGCCCGGCCGGGCACATGCGACCGGCCTTGATCAGCGCCTCGGCCTTGTCCCGGTTGATCTGCGACCACTTGCTCCGCGGCCCGCGCGGGGTGAAGCGCTGCAACCAATAGGTCTCGTCGTATCCCCGCTTCTGCCCGTCGATCCAGCCGTGGCAGAGAGCGATGTCGAGGGCCTCGGCGTAGTTGATGGTCTGGGCGGCGCCCATCTTCCCGATCTTGAGCCAGAAGCCGCGGTGGTCGGCGCAGTGCTCGGCGAACCATGCCTCGCCGTCGGGCACCGTAGCGAACGAAATCACCGGCTGGCCGGCCAACTCCTCCGGCGTCTCCTCGTCGGACATACGTCCATCGTGTCATCGCCCACCGACAGGATGGCCGCCCTCACGGCGAGCAGGTGCGGCAGCTGACAACGCACGCTCATGGCACGGTGATGCCTTGCGTTGACCCGGGCCGCTCGGGACGCGAGCCGAGCGGCCCGGACCTGCGGCACTACGCCGCTGATTCGGCCAATGTGAGGCGGCCGGTCCGCCAAAGGTCGGGCCTGAGCGTGCCAGGGGGCATCACGGCCCGCGAGGCCGAGGTCCTCCGGCTGGTTTCCGCTGGCAGTTCCAACGCGGAGATCGCCGCCGCCCTGTTCCTGAGCACCAAGACGGTCGCGCGGCACCTGAGCAACATCTTCACCAAGCTGGACGTTTCCTCCCCCACCGCTGCGGCCGCGTACGCCTTCGACCACGGGCTCACCTGAGAGGCAAGCCTTGGGTGAGCGATCGGTTTCGCCCACCGGGACCCGCAACGCCTCATGGATGCGGGCGGTCGCGCTTCAGGGCACGCGGCACCGAGGAAGACATTGCGCATCGCTGGCGTCTGCCACGCCTGATCTGATCCGTCCACGGAGTGCCGCGTCAGGGCCGGCTGGCCGTGGGACGCTTTTCAGCGGGGGAACTGACGACTGAGGAGCGGCTATGGCAGCAACCGGTTTGGAGGTCATCCGGCAGATGGTCGAGCGGACCAACGCCCACGACCTCGAGGGCATGGCGGCCTTGATGCATGAGGACTACCAGAGCGAACAGCCCTTTCATCCGGCCCGCGGCTTCGGCGGACGGGCGCAGATGAAGGCGAACTGGGGCGCGATCCTCACCGGCGTGCCCGACTTGCGCGCCGAGGTCCCTTCGTCGGTTCAGGACGGCGACGTGGTGTGGAGCGAGTGGCACTGGTGGGGCACGACCGAGCAGGGTGAGCCGTTTGACCTGCGCGCGATCACTCAGTTCACGGTTCGGGACGGTCTCGTCGTCCGTGGCCGGCTCTTCGCGGAGCTCGTCGAGCAGGGTGGGGCCGACATCAACGACGCTGTCGAGGCCGAGTCCGGCCACCGCCCGCAGCTGGAGGACTGAGCCGGCTCAGCGAAGCCGGGTGCCTGGTGACGCCCACGCCTTGGCGACTTGGCGGAATTGCACGCCAGGGCGATGTCCCTCGGCGCGACGCTGCTCCAGACCGCCAAGGATCCGGCGGCGGACGGCGAAGTGTTCCAGATGTACGCGGATCCTGCTGGGCATCCGTTCTGCTTGTGCCGGGGTCCATTGCCTGAGTGGGCACCAAGCAACCGGACCGCGGCGACGGCCCGACCGGCCACCATCAGATCCGGACGTATCGACCTGCGTCTCTTCGCGCGCTAGCACTCGGTCGAAGGCCGTGGCGCACCCGGCGTAGTCAGGGCCGCTCGCGGCGTGACGTGAGAGCTTCCCAGGCGTGACCATGCCAGTGGCGCACCGTGCGTGGCGCAGCTCGCGCGCCTCAACGCGCGGGGGCACTTTCCTCGTCGTCGACCTGGTCGTCGGCCCCGTCGGCGAGGTCGCCGGTGGGAGCCTCACGGCCCCTGTCGTCGCCCATGAGCAGCATCGCGAGGACAGTCGCGACAAAGATCACCGCGGCCATGATCAGGTAGGACTGGGAGAACCCGTTCTTGTCGTAGGACCGCCCGAACGCCCCGGAGAACACGGCGACTCCAAGGGACTTCGCGACGCCGAACCCGAGCATGTACGCGGTCGCGGAGATCCTCACGTCGAACATCCGGGTGATGTACTTCATCACCGAGACGAGCATGAACGGCATCTCGACCGCGGCGAGCCAACGCCAGAGAACCAGGGCCTCCGTGCTGGTGAAGAGCGCGGAGCCCAGCACCCGCACCACGAGGATTCCGGCGAAGATCATCAGTCCGCGCTTGGCGCCGATCCGGTTGATGATCGCGGGCGTGAAGACCAACACCACCGCCTCGAGCAGGATCTGGATCGACACCACCGTGCCGAACAGCGCCTCCGGGTCTGTGTGGTCGACGAGGCCGGTGAAGTAGATCGAGTACTGCTGGTCGAACACGTCGTACAGGGCGGCCGTGCCCATCATGAGGACCACGAAGCCGAGGAAGTTGCGGTCCGTGAGCAGCCCGACGATGTCCTCCTTGCTGACCTTGTGCGCCCGCGGCTCGCCCCCGGCCTGGCGGGCATCGGTCGCCCGGCGCGGCACCCGCGCGACAAAGAGCAGCACGCCCAGCACGACCGCAGAGAACGACGCGGCCCACCAGATGTTGTCGGGGTTGGTGGACCAGACCAGTCCGCCGATGGCCGAGGCGAAGGAGCCGCCGAGCGCACCGAAGAGCCGCGCGTGGCCGTACTCGAACTCGTTGGCGCGGCT
>Ga0164309_10001643_pt1 | contig 10773 bp, 8 predicted proteins | sample Whisoiple_247_MG_FD_109984 | JGI IMG/M metagenome (GOLD analysis project Ga0164309, IMG submission 109984) | Soil microbial communities amended with fresh organic matter from upstate New York, USA - Whitman soil sample_247_MG | ecosystem: Environmental > Terrestrial > Soil > Unclassified >... | reverse complement strand
CCAGGAGAGCACCGGGGGCGGTGACCCGCGCGCTCCGCGCCGCCAACGGGCCGGTGACGAGGACCGCGCGGCGCTCGTGCTCGGCGCGTACTCGACCGCCCACCCCCGGAAAGCGCTCGAGGGTCCGGTAGAAGACGCCGCGCGCGTCCCCCTTCGCGCGTGCGGCAACGGCGCGCGGCACCACGAGGGCGACGTTCGCCACCCCACCCCCGATCGGGTTGAGTCCGACGTACCCCTCCCTGCCGACGTGCATCTCAGCTTCGACCGAGAGCCCCTCGACTTCGGCCACGTGGGCGACGAACGCCACCCGTGCGGGGACGCCGCGGGTGCGGGCGCCGAGTTTGCGCGCCACGACGGAGTGGAGGCCGTCGGCGCCGATCACGAGCCGCGCGCGGATGGTCGTGAGCATGCCTTCGGCATCACGGACCACCGCCCCGCCGACGGCACCCTCCTCGTGCAGCAGGGCTGTGACCGTCGAGTGTTCGCGGACTTCCGCACCGGAGCCTCGCGCGGCGTCGACGAGCGCGGCGTCGAGGACGCGCCGCGCGACCGAGAGACCCGTCGGCCGGAACGGTGCGCCGCCGGCCTCGGCAAAGCGCCCGGTGAGGCGGGCGCCGTCGGGACCGATCACGGTGGTGCCGTGCAGAGGATTCCCCGCGCGCTCGACGGTGTCGAGGACGCCGAGGGTGTCGAGGTGGCGGACCCCTTCGGGGCTCAGGTACTCGGAGCAGGGCTTGTCACGGGGAAAGCGCGCGCGGTCGACCACGAGGGTGGAGAGCCCGAGGCGCGCGCAGTAGGCCGCCGCCGCACTCCCGCCGGGACCGGCGCCGGCGATGAGGACGTCGACCTGTTCAGGGGTCGACATGCGCGAAGCGGATCCCGCTGAGGGAGAGGGTGTCGTGCCGCGTGGTGGGGAACTCGAAGGTGTAGCTCACCGTGTCCGAGGCGCCGGCGTAAAGGATCCCCAGCACCCGGGCGTCGGTCTTCCAGGTGCAGAGCCGGAGCGAGGTGTAGGTCCGGTCCTCCACCAACGAGTAGGTCTCGGCGTACCGGGTGCAGTCGGCGTCGCTCTCGAAGGTCCAGGTGGTGGTGACCCGGAGGAGGTTGCTCTCCTCATAGGTCCCTTCCAGGTGGACGTTGCGCCACGACCCGACCAGCGCCGGGTTGTTCTCGCCGCCGCTCCCGCCGCCCCCCTGGGGGTAGAGGTTGCCGGTGGGGTCGCACCCGAGGGTCAGCGACAGCACGACCACCACCACCAGCCAAGGCCGGTGACGATGATCGTGCTGAGCGCATTGACCCCGTCGTTGGTCAGCCATGCGAATCCCATCGTGTGGGTCGCCGCGGTGCCGCACCGATGGACCGGCCGCTCGGTCGCGGTGTTGCACCGTTCGCACCAGAACCGCCCCTGTAATGTGGCACCGAGGGCGGAATCGAGGAGCATCCCGGCGGTGCCGAGCCCCAGAGCGGCGATCGCGAGTCGTGGGCCTGTCCCGAGCGCCAGCGAGGGATCGTGGGTCGAGACATAGGCGACCATCGCGAGCGTCATCGCCCCGAACGCACCGCCGAGCGTGCCGCGCCAGGTGACGCCGCCGCTCGTCCCCGGCACTACGACGCGCCCGGTGAAGAGGTGACGAGGCGGGGTCGGGCTCGTCGCCCCGAGCGAAGTGGCCCAGGTGTCGGCGGCCGCGGCCGCGAGCCCGATCGCAAGGAGCGCGAGGGAGGCGCCGGGGTCGCCGAGGACGAGGAGGGCGCCCATGACCGGCGCCCCGCCGTTGGCGAGGACCTGCCCCGCGTCGCGTGCGTGCCCTTTCGCTTCACCGCGTTCGGCGGCGGGGTCGGGGGCGAGTCGCGAGACCGCGCTGCTCCCGACGAAGAAGGTGAGGAGGAGTGCACCACCCCACCATCCCGCCGCGTGGAGGGTCCCGGCGCCGACCAGCGCCGCCGCGACCGCACCGCTCCGCGAGAGGCTCCGCGCGGACCAGGCGAGTGCGGCGGCGCCCGCGCCGAGGAGGAGCGCGAGCGCCGGGTTCATCCCTGTTGTTCGCGCGTGAGCGCCGCGAGGAGCCGGGCGCGCGTCTCCGCGGGGCACTCCTCGTCCCCCGCCGCCCGCTCGAGCGCAGCGCGGAAGCGGGACTCGAACTCCGCATGGCCGCGGCACGCCGCGCAGCGCCCGAGGTGGGCCTCGAGCTCGGCGGCGTGCGCCGGGGTCACCTCCTGGCGGAGCCAGTCCTGCATCAGCTCGAGCGCGCGGGCGCAGTCGATCACATGGCTCACGGGGTCCCCTTCAGGATGCCGAGTTCCACGGCGTGGTCGTGGAGGGAGCGCTGCAGCAGGCGTCGTGCGCGGAAGAGGCGCGACTTCACCGTCCCCACCGGGACAGCGAGCACCTGCGCGACCTCCGCGTAGGGGAGTCCTTCGAGGTCGCTCAGCACCACCGCCTCGCGGTACTCCTCGGGGAGTGCTTCGACCGCGGCGAGGACCTGCGCATCGACCACCCGGTCGAAGAAGTTCCCCTCGGGGTCCTCGGTCTGCACCGCGCGGAGGATCGCGTTCGGGTCGGCGTCATCGAGGGAGACCGGGGTCCCTTCCCGGCGTCGGCTCCGCCACCGGGAGATGAACGTGTTCCGCAGGATGGTGAGGAGCCAGGCGCGGACGTTGGAGCCGGCGGTGAACCCTCCCCACCCGCGCCAGGCACGGAGCAGCGATTCCTGGACCAGGTCCTCCGCGTCGGCCGATTCCCCGGTGAGGCGGCGCCCCACCCTATAGAGGGTGTCGAGGTGGGGAAGCACCTGAGTCTCGAAATCCGCCACGTCGGCCATGGAGGGAAGGTCGCGCGGTGCCGAGCGCGTGTCGAGTGCCGCGACGCCTCCCGCGATCACTATTCACCACGGCCCCTCCCCGGGTTAGGATTGAGCCCCGTGTCGAATTCCACCGTTCCCGCGATCCTTCCGCTCAGCCTGCTTGAAGCCCTTCGCAACGTCGACGCTCCGGTCGAGGATGGTCTCGAGGAGCTCGCCGGCGAGGTGGTGAGCAAGCGCCTGGGCCTGAGCCACACCGTGCAGGCGCAGATCGCGCGCTATGCCTGGCACGCCGACCGCGGCCACGCCGTCGACCTCGACGAGGCGACCTCGGTCTTCCGTCTTGTGGGGCGCCGTCCCGACGCGCCGCTCGTCTTCGCCGACGCCGGGCGCCGTGCCGCGCGGCGCGCCTCGGTGCGCTGGCGCCGGATGGTGGGGCTCCTGCCGGGTGGCGTGGGGCGCGCGGTCGGCGCGCGGGCCGCGGGACAGGTCACCCGCCGGCTGGTCGGCGGCCACCTCATAGTGGAAGACGCCGAGGCGCGGGGGGATGTTCCCGCGCCGCTCGGGCTGGACGCGGTCCCCGAGGGGACCGGGTGCGGCTTCTATGGTGCAATGTTCGGGGAGCTCCTCCGGGGGCTCGCCGGTTTCGAAGGGGCGATCCGGCACGTGCGGTGCCGGTCGCGCGGGGACACCGACTGTGAATGGCGCGCGAGCGCCGTAGGGGGATACCGATGATCGCGATCGACCGTGCCGAGCTCCGCGCCGCCCTCGATGCCGTGGGCGCCGATGCCTGGTTCCTCTTCGACTTCCACGGGCTCAACCCTGTCGCCGGGCGGGTGCTCGGCCTCGGCGGGATGGGGACGCGGCGCCTCTTCGTGATGCTTCCCAAGGACGGGGAGTTCACCGCCGTGGCGCACAAGATCGAGCTCTCGCCGTTGGCGGAGTTCCCGGGGAAGATCCTCCCCTACGCACGGTGGCAGGAGCTGCAGGAGCAGCTTGGGCCGCTGGTGAAGGGGAAGCGTCTCGCGATGGAGGTCTCGCCGAAGGATGCGGTGCCGTACCTGGACCGCGTCCCGCACGGCGTGGTGCAGATGCTCGAGGGGCTCGGCGCGACCATCGTCCCCTCGGGGGAGCTGGTGACCCGGTTCGCCGCCAAGTGGAGCGCGGAGGAGACGGCGGATCACCGCTTCGCGGCGGAGGTGCTCGCGACGGTGGCGAAGGAGGAGCTCGCGAAGGCGGTGCACGAGGGGGGGACGGGGCTCACCGAGTCGGCACTGCAGGCGCGGGTGGTGGCGGCGGTGAAGGCGAAGGGGTGCGTTTTCACCACCCATCCGATCGTCGGGTTCGGGCCGAACGCGGCGGACCCGCACTATGAGCCGATCCCCGGGAAGGACCGGAAGCTCGAGAAGGATCAGGTGATCCTCCTCGACCTCTGGGCGGGGCGCCGGGTCGACACCGTCTTCGCCGACCAGACCTGGATGGGGTTCTCGGGGAAGGTCGTCCCCGCCAAGGTGCAGGAGGTGTGGACCGTGGTGCGCGACGCGCGCGACGCGGCGATCAAGCGGGTGATGGAGCGGGTCGGGGCGGGGCAGCCGATCGCCGGTTACGAGGTGGACAACGCCTCGCGCGGGGTGATCGAGAAGGCGGGGTACGGGCAGTACTTCGTGCACCGGACCGGCCATTCGATCGACCGGGACCTCCATGGGTCGGGGCCGCACATGGACGACTACGAGACCCATGACGACCGCCGGCTGGTGGCGGGTGTGGGGTTCTCGGTGGAGCCGGGCGTCTATCTGACAGGGGACTTCGGTGTCCGGAGCGAGGTGAACATGCTCTGGGGGCCTGGGGGCCCCGAGGTGACCCCGAAGGAGCCGCAGCGGGAGTTGATCACCGCCTAACGCACCTGAGGACCGCGCCCCGATGGAGGAGGGGGCACCGGGTCCGGTGGGATGAGAAGGGTAGGGGGCGCTGTTACAAGGAGTTACGCCCAGGGGACCGGGTCGGGATGGGGTCTGTGACCCTTCCTTGACACTTGCAAGAGGTCACCGCATATTGACCATCCCGACCAGCCGCGGTCGGGATCTCCAGCAGACAACCGAATATCCGCACCACCGGTCAGCGTTCCCTCGCAGACCAACGCACGGCGTACCCACGTCCTTTCGTCGGCTCTCCCACCTAACCGGGCCGCCGGGGCACGTGTTCAGCATTCCGCATCGAAATCGAAGTGTTTGGGCTGGTCCGTTGTTCACGCCTTTGGAGGAAGGGTCCATGATTCCACGCTGTGTGAGGACCGTCGCTCGCTTTGCGCGCACGGCTTCGCTCGCGGCAGCCGCACTGATGGTGAGTGCGAGCCTGCTTGCGGCGCAGGCCACCGGCAAGATCGAAGGCCGGGTGCGTGACCAGGCAGGGGCGCCCATCGCCAACGCCCAGGTGTTCATCGTCGGGACCGCGTTCTCGGCGCTCACGAATGCCCAGGGCTACTACTTCATCAACAACGTCCCCGTCGGTTCGGCGGACATGCGCGCGGCGTTCGTGGGCTATCGCCCCGTCGTCGCTCGTGGTGTCCTCGTCCGTGGCGGCCAGACGGCGACGCAGGACTTCGCGCTCGAGGCCTCGGTGGTCGAGGTCGCGGCCCTGGAAGTCGTCGCCGAAAAGCCGCTGGTCCCTCGCGACCAGGTGACGTCCAAGCCGATCGTCTCCGGTGACATGACGGACCAGCTCCCCGCCGACCGCATCAATGCGGTGCTGGCGCTGCAGCCGGGCGTCGTGGCCAGCGCCGGGACGGGTTCGCTCTCGATCCGCGGCGGTCGCTCGGACGAGAACGTGACCTACATCGACGGCGTGCCGGTGCAGGGCGGTAACCGCGGCGGTGCCCGAGGGGGCACGCAGGCCGGTACCGTCACCGTGGCCACCAACGGCTTCACGGAAGCCACCATCACGACCGGTGCCTCGGCGGCCGAGTTCGGTAACGCGCAGTCCGGCGTGATCTCGCTCGAAACTCGGAGCGGCGGGCAGCAGTTCCGCGGCAACTTCGGGTACGAGACCGACAACTGGGCCGGCGCGACCAACAACAACTCGCTCGGCTTCAACCGGTTCCAGCTCGGCTTCAGCGGCCCGATCGCGCAGAACCTCACCTTCTCGGTGAACGGCGCGCTCGAAGGCCAGCAGTCGGCGGCGACCGGCAAGGATCCCGAGTCCCCGCTCTACATGCCGGTCGGGGTCGACACCACGATCGCGAACCCCCTCGGGGGCACGCTCGTCGACACCGCCTACGTCGACGTCGCCGAATTCGCGGTCTACCGCGGAGACTGCGACGAGATCTCGAGCAGCAACTCCCAGATCGCCGACAACTACGGCGTCTCCTGCCAGGGCGTGCGCTTCCAGCGCTCGGCCTCGTCGAACTACCAGCTCGGCGGCAAGCTGAACTACACGTTCGGCACCGGCAACCGGGTGGCGTTCAGCCTGAACAGCTCGCAGAACCAGGGCCGGAACTTCGGGTATACGTCCCAGATGAACCCGGGGCAGACCACCGGCTTCCGGAACTGGAGCAACCTCTTCACGCTGAGCGGCAACTTCAACCTCAGCCGGTCGGCCGAACGGGCCCTCGCGCTCGAGGCCTACCTGTCGTTCCAGCAGGACCGCGTGCTCGGCGGGCCGCTGACCTCGCAGGCCGAGGTCGACAGCCGCGACCCGTTCATGGGGATCATGATCTCCCCCATGGAGTTCCGGTTCAACTTCGACAACTTCCCGTTGGACGACCAGCTGCTCGACAACTACCGGAAGAACACCCCGGGGTCGCGCCGTTCGCCGTACAACCTGGAGAACACGTCGCAGTACGCCGTGGTCGACCAGTACCGCAACAACCCCTACGGCCTGCTCGGGTGGTCTGAGAGCGGCGGCCCGACCGGGACGTTGGCGATGTACAAGGAAGACCGTGTCGTCGGTCGTGTCGGCCTCGACTGGCAGGCGGATCGGTACAACCGCCTCAAGATCGGTGGCGACTTCACGAAGTACGACATGAACTACTACAACCACTCGCTGACCAGCCAGGCGTTCTCGGACGTGTGGCATGAGAAGCCGAACCGCATGTCCGGGTTCGTGACCGACCGTCTCGACCTCGGTGACGTGGTCGTCGACCTCGGCCTCCGGTACGACTGGTACGCCACCGGCGCGAGCCGGACCTACCTGCTCGACACCCTCACCGGGTCGCCGACCGAGGGCCAGTACCTCTGGTTCCCGCGCGTCAATTCGTACGGCGGCGGCGCGGATGCGGCGACGATGCAGAAGCAGGTCGAGGATGCGTCGCACGGCTACCTCAGCCCGCACATCCAGGTGGCCTTCCCGGTCACCCAGAAGACCAACTTCCGTCTCTCGTACGCGCACCAGGTGCAGACCCCGGACTTCAGCGCGATGCTGACCGGCGTCAACACCGACCTGGGCATCACCAACACCAACCAGGTGTACGGTGCCGACCTGGACTTCGGCAAGACGATCACCTTCGAGTTCGGCGTCCGGCACGAGTTCAACCCGGACATGGTGCTCGACATCTCGGCGTACAACAAGGACAAGCTGGCCGACGCGTCGGCCCGCCTGGTCTCGCTGTATGACCCGCTGAACCAGAAGAACTCGGACGTTCGTCTCATGACGAGCGCCGACTTCGGCAACGTCCGCGGTGTCGACGTGCAGCTGCAGCGCCGGTTCGGCAATCTCTTCACCGGCTCCGCGAACTACACGTTCCAGGACGCCAAGAACACCGGCTCCGACCCGTACACGTACATCAACTTCGGGTCGCGCATCGTGGACCAGCTGTCCGGGGGTAACTCCCCGCCGCCGCAGGCGATCCTGCCCCAGGCGAACAGCCGGACCCACAACCTCTCCGGCATCCTCGCCCTCAACTTCCCCGAGGGCTGGAACCAGGGGACCACGGTGGGCACGGTGCTCCAGAACTTCGGCGTCCTCGCCACGTTCCGGTACGCCAGCGGCACGCCGTACACCGCCTGCCCGCCCACGATCCAGAACGTCGGCAACACGGCGTCGGACGGCTTCGGCGGCAGCGCGTGCTCCGGTTCCGCGGCGGACCAGGCGTCTGATATCAACGACGTCCGGCTCCCGTCGCTGAAGCAGCTCGACATGCGCTTCACGAAGGGGTTCAAGCCTTGCAGTTTCGACCTGCTGGCCTACGTCGACGCCCGGAACGTCCTCAACCTCACGAACGTGCTCCAGGTGTTCCAGAGCACCCGTGACGTGCGGAACGGGCTCGAGGCGGCGACGCAGTGGTCGGCCGACTCCAGCGACTTCGAAGCCGAAGCGCGGCAGTCCGGCAAGTACGACGCGGGCAACATCGACCTTTCGTTCGGCGGTGCGGCCGATCCGCGCGCCAGCTGCGGCGGGTGGGTCACCTCCGACGGCGATCCGAACCCGGTCAACTGCGTCTACCTGATCCGGGCCGAGGAGCGCTTCGGGGATGGCGACCACATCTTCACCCTCGAGGAGCAGCAGCGGGCCTCGATGGCGAGCTACATGACCGGCCGCGGTCACAACTCCTTCTACGGGGCTCCGCGCCGGGTGCGGCTGGGCTTCGAGATCAACTTCTGATCCGGTCGGGCCCCGGCGTCGCCCGCGTGGCGGCGCCGGGACCCCACGGTACGATCACATCCGAGCGAGGTTGCAATGCACTCTCGATTCCGTGCGAAGAGCGTGACCCTGACGGCCTTGGCGGCGCTGCTGGCGCTGCTGACCGTCCCGGGTACGCTCCTGGCCAAGCCGAAGCCGGGCGTCCCGGGGCGGGGTTTCCGCCTCCAGGCCCGCGCCATCGGCGCCCTCACCATCAACCGCGTCTACTGCGGTCTCGCCGCGACCGGTGAGATCTGCGTCGACTCGACCAACTCGTCGACGATCGGCGGCGGTTACTGGCCCAAGGGCTCTCCGCAGCAGTACGTCTTCAACTCCGGCCTCCAGGCCGCCGGTCAGGTCGACACCGCCGGCAACTGGGCGTGGGCCGGCGACACCACCGGTGCCTTCTTCTTCGATCCGAAGGGCACCACCCAGCACGGCGCGCTGATCCAGCCGATCTGGAACTACTCGAACCCGGACGACCAGGCGAACTGGCCGCAGGCCGCCTACGTCCCGCAGGGCGACGCGTCGGAGCTCAACTTCGACCCGAACCTCCGCGGGCTTCCGTCGGCCTCGCAGGGCGACATCTGGACGCTGGCATGGGACGGCAACCCGAGCCTGATCGCCGGGCGTCCGCACCCCCTCGGGATCGCGGTCGAGACCCGCGGCCTCGGCTGGAACTACCCGGCCGGTAACGAGGACATCGTCTACTTCATCTACACGTTCTACAACATCACCTCGGCGAACCCGGCTTCGTATGCGGCCATCCGCCCGGGGATGCAGGAGCAGATGATCGCGCTGGGTCAGCAGTTCCAGGCCCTGAACAACGCCGCGTTCGGGATCACGATCCCGACCAACGGCTACACGATCAAGGACTTCTACGCCAACTTCTCCGCCGACATGGACGTCTCGTCCGACGCCGGCGCGAACTACTCCTCGGCCAACCTTCCGTTCGCCCTCGGCTACGTGTACGAGCACACGTTCCGCGGCCCGGAAGGGAGCTACGTCCTCCCGCCGGCCCTCGCGGCGGCCCCGTTCACCAACGGGTACGGGTTCGTGGGCGTGAAGTACCTGAAGAGCCCGGAGATCGACCCGGACGGCCCCGGCGGGGCCGACCCGTTCGAAGTCGGCATCAACCTCTTCTCCAACACGGTGAACGGCGGGCTCTTCAACGACCCGGCGAACACCTACGCGCTCTACCGCTACGTCTCTGGTGACATCAACCAGGGGCTCGGCGACGGCGCCTGCAACTTCATTCCGGCCACGGACAAGGTCTGCTACATCAAGAGCGACTCCCCGGCCGACATGCGGTTCTTCCAGTCCTCGGGACCCTTCGACCTTGCCCCGGGCCAGTTCGGGTCGATCGTCGTCGGCTACGTCTTCGCCGGCGCGACCGCGTCCGCGGGATGTAACGTGGCTGGGTGCGGCGGCGGTGGCGCCGAAGTGAAGCCGCCGACCTCCACGCTGTTCCGGCAGCTCTCGGACGCGTCGCTCCTCGCGACCGCCGGCGCTTCGCTGCTCGACTCGATGACCGGGTTCCGTGGCTACAACGACGCCAACGCGAACGGCATCGTGGAGCAGAGCGAGTTCACCACCATCCGTGGCTCGCTCCTCGGCAAGTCGCTCGTGGCGCAGACGGTGTTCGACAGCCGCTTCCTGCTCCCGTCGGCCCCGTCGGCGCCGGACTACTTCCTCGTCCCGGGCGACAACCAGGTCGCGATCTTCTGGCGGCCGTCCGCCACCGAGACCGCCGGCGACATCTTCTACAGCGCGGCGTCGAACCCGGGCACTCCGGCTTCGCCGAACCTCCTGTACGATCCGAACTACCGTCAGTTCGACGTCGAGGGGTACCGCATCTATCGGGGTCGTACCAACGATCCGTCGACCATGTCGCTGCTGGCGCAGTACGACTACGGCGATGAGGATTCCCAGGGGAACTCGATGGCGTTCGAGGACTTCCTCGGGGTCGTGAACCCGACGCCGGATTGTGCGCCGGAACTCGGGCTGGAGACCGGCTGCCCGGTCAACTTCTCCAACCCGCTGCCCGGCAACGCGTATACCGTCTCCGAGCCGTACGGCCTCACGAGCCCGTTCGTCCAGGTCAAGCTCGGCGACCGCGCCCTCCTGGCCTCGGGGAGCGCCACCATCATGACGGCGGACACCACCGTGACGGGTGGGGCCTCTGGCACCAACCCGCCGCTCGAAGACACCGGGATGCCGTTCGTCTACGTCGACAACACGGCCAAGAACAACCTCCGGTACTTCTACGCGGTCACGGCGTTCGACGTCAACTCGATCCAGTCCCCGAACCACCGCGCACCGTTGTAGGAGCAGCGGCCGCCGGTGTAACCCGCAGCAGAGT
>Ga0164309_10001642_pt1 | contig 10775 bp, 7 predicted proteins | sample Whisoiple_247_MG_FD_109984 | JGI IMG/M metagenome (GOLD analysis project Ga0164309, IMG submission 109984) | Soil microbial communities amended with fresh organic matter from upstate New York, USA - Whitman soil sample_247_MG | ecosystem: Environmental > Terrestrial > Soil > Unclassified >... | reverse complement strand
GCTGCTGACCAGCCTCGGTTTGGGCGGTGCGCTCTCTTTCGATGCAGGAGTATCCGTGCGCGGGCGGGGTGGGCGAGGCACGCACGGTCGAGGCACCGAGGGAAAACTCTGACTGTCGTTCGCGGGTGGGCTAGGGGGAATCATCGCAGTCTCCTGATCGAGTGGCTGAGTTGAGTTGCTGGCTTCACGCCGCGTGCTTCGTCTTGGTTAGAGGCTTTGCGGAGCGCGGGGATTGGTGAGCACGCGTCGGCGCCTTCGATTTCGTCGCGACCCGTGCCTTCGCCGGCGCCTTTCGCTGGGTCTGGCGCTGCGCTGCGAGGGGCTTCGACTTCGGCTTGCTCGGATGCGTTTGAGGGCGATGCGATGGCGCGTGTCGCGTTGGCGCGCTGGTCGATTGCTGTGCCTTGTGCGTCGCCGAGGGGGCCGCGAATGACGCGTGGGTCAGCGTCATGGCTGACAAGGCGGTGACGAGGAGCGCGACTACTCTGCGAACGCGTCGCAGCGACTGAGCATTGCTGGAGTCGGTCATGCCGCCCCGTCATTGCAGCTTCGATGCCAGGCGCGGCGCCTCGCAAATGGCGGTTTTCTCGGCCGAAACGCGAAGACTACTGCGGCGGACTGGCCGCGATAGTGATGCCTCTAGGCATCACTCGCGTACTCTAGTCCTCGTCGCGCTTGATTTCGTAGCGCTGAAGTAGTCGATGTAGGTACATGCGGTCGAGCTTGGCTTTGCGTGACGCGCGGCTCACATTGCCGCCGGCCCAGGCCATGAGTTGTTCGAGGTACGCGCGCTCGAACTCGGAGATCAGCTGCTCTTTGGCGGTCTTGAACGGTGAGTCGATGGATACCGGTTCGGCAACGGCGTCAGCACGCGCCTCGCCCACGTAGGCGGACCGAGATGCTTCGGCAGCGTCTTGAAGGACGACAGCGCGCTCGATGTAGTTCCGCAGTTCGCGCACGTTGCCGGGCCAATCATGGCGCGCGAGTTGGCTGTAGATTTGCTGGGTGAACAGGCGCTCGTTTTCGGGGCACCCCATGCGCTCGAGGAAGGTGCGTACGAGGTCCGGAATGTCCTCACTTCTTTCACGCAGCGGCGGTAGCCGCACGGTGAATACCGAGAGCCGAAAATAGAGATCTTCGCGGAACGTGCCGCGGTTTACTTCACGCTCTAGGTTGCGATGGGTGGCAGCGATCACCCGCACGTCGACCTTGCGCGACTCGTTTTCGCCCGCCCGGCGGATTTCGCGATTCTCGAGTGCGCGCAATAGCTTGGGCTGCATATCGAGCGGCATTTCGCCGATTTCGTCGAGAAATATCGTGCCGTGGTTGGCTGCTTCGAAGGCGCCAATGCGAGTCCGGTCGGCGCCCGTGAAGGCCCCCTTGGCGTGCCCGAAGAGCTCACTCTCGATCAGCGTCGGAGAGATAGAGCCGCAATCGACCGTGAGGAATGGGCGCCCATGTCGAGGTCCGCGTCGGACCAGCTCGCTGGCAACGAGCTCTTTGCCCGTGCCGCTTTCCCCGTTGACCAACACCGTGACGTCGCTCGCGGCGACTCGTTCGAGCACGCTGAACACTTGGCGCATGACGAGCGTGCGACCTCGCAATTCGCCGAAGCTCGAGAGTTCTGGGACGTGCGTTACCTTCTCGGGGCTCAGCTGGGTGATGCGCACGACCGAATCCCCGATCGCGATTTCGCATTCACCAGGAGGCAAGATGGCATCGCGAATGCGTACGCCCGAGAGCAACGTGCCATTGAGCGAATCCGTATCTACGACCGTCCACAGGCCGCGATCGAGGCTGAGTACGCAGTGAAAGCGCGACACCAGTCGGTCGGTGATCAAGAGCTCGTTGCTGGGGTGCGAGCCGACGCGAATCCGCTCACCCTCCAGCTCGAGCGAACGACCGTCGGCCTTGCCGCCTTCACGGAGCACGGTGATCAGTAGACGCGGGACAGCTACGACCGTGCTGGGCAGCACGTGCCGCGCGCGGGTGAGCGTCTCGTCCTCTTTCGCCTGCGGAGGTGCATCCGGGCTCTTGCGCATTTTCCCCGATGATATCCCAGTGATGGCGATACCGTCGATGGACAGTTGTCGGCGGATTGCGCCATGAATGCCGAGGTATGGAGGCGTAGGTTTGCGCGTCGGCCCTTTCACTACTCCGCGGGGAAGCGTAGCGTGTTGCGTGCCGACTAGCGCCCGGGGCAAGCCTTGGGTCGCTGTCGCTCGAAGTCAACGCGCATGCCTGGTCACGCACGGCAGAACGAACCCGAGTGCCAAGTGCTGTTCGAATTGTTCGGCAGCCCGCGTGGCAAGGTATCGCTTGGGCGTCTGAGTTCGGGGAAGGATGTCGGACGCATCGTGATGCTGCGTCAGATCCCAGAAGGAACGCTACGGCAAGCGACACCGGCGTTCGATCTCGCCAAAAGTCTCGCTCATCCTCGTCTGCTCAAGTTGCTCGGTGTCGTTTCGGATCGCTCGCACCGCTACGTTGCCAGCGAGTACGTCCCCGGTGTCTCGCTGTTCGAACTCGTGGCGCGGACTCGTGCCCGTCAACACGGGATGGCGCCGGGCGCAGCGGTGCGCGTGATGATCGATGCGCTGCGTGCGGTCGCCAGCGCACGCTCACTGCTGACCGCGGCCGGCGCCGCGCCGGTTCGGTTGCTGAACAGCGATTGTGTGTGGCTGGTCGACTACGGTGAGATTCTGCTGTCCGAAGTGGGCGTTTCCGCTGCCCTGCTCGGCGGCCCGAGTCAACGCATGCCCGACACCGCGAGTGACGTCGATGCACGCGACGTGATGACCGCCGCAGTCGAGCTCTATCAACTCGCGAGTGGTCGATTGATGACCGGTGATTTGACTCGAGCCGCCAAGCTTCATCTGCCGGTTCCACTCGCGCGAGTGCTCGAAGAGGCGTTCACGGGGCAGTCTCCGAATGGGGCTGACGGCGTCGGCGCACTGGCGGACGCGCTAGCCGCGTTGCCGCCGGTTCTGGTCGGACGAGAGCAAGAAGTGGTCAGCGAGTTGCAGCGAACGAGCGGCGATCTATTGGAAGAACGTCGTCGAAAGTTGGCCGCATTTCGCAGCGGGTCGATGGTCGATATCGAAGGGGCAACTCGCATCTTCGCCGCCCGACCGATCGCGGAAGAAGAGGCGGAGGAGGAAGCGACCCTTGCGGTGCCCTATCAGCGACCGGTGCCCCGAATGCTAGCCGTGCCCGCGCTGAGCACTGTGACTCGAACCGAACCCGAGTCGCACCGACCGCAGCGCGCATCTTCCGAGCCGCCACCGCTTCAGGCGAAGCCGCGCCCACGCTCGCGACTCTTGGGCTTGTCACGGCGGGAATGGTGGCTGCTCGCGGTCTGGTTCATGTTGGCGCTGGTAATGATCGCCTGGCAGCGTCGCGATTGGTTGAGCTCGGCGATCGTGCGACTGAACGCATGGAGCAGCGCGCGCTCCGATTAGCTACACGGCCCTTTCAATTCGACAATCAGTGCCTCCGTCGGCGTGTTGCCGATGTTGTGTCCGGTGTGGGTTTGAGCGGGCATCCACGCGGCGTCGCCCTGCTGGAAGACGCGCGAACGGCGATTGCCGTCCGGGAAGGTCAGCTCGCGCTCGAACCCGGCCAAGGCGTAGAGCACGAAGCAGGGGTGACGATGGGGGTGCGTGATCGCGCCCGGCTCATCGTGGTAACGGAGCACTCGCAGGAAGCGATTTTCGAGCAGCAGGTGGTACTTGTCTCCGTCGGTGTGCACTGGGTCCAACTCGGTTGGCTGTGCGGCAACGGCGCTGACGCAAGCGACGACCGCGCCCAGCAGCCCCGCAAGTAGCCCGAATTTTTTCAAGGCGCGCGAGAACGGAACGATGCGCTGGTTCATGCCCCTGATCTAGCTGACTTAGTGGCCAGGCAAGAATCCATGAAGCTGCCTTATCGTTATGCAATAATGCATAGGTGCTCGATTGGGATGATTTTCGAGTGTTCTTGAGCGTGGCGCGGGCCGGCACTCTGTCCGCCGCGGCGCGTCTATTGCACGTCGACCAATCCACGATGAGCCGGCGGCTCGCGGCGCTCGAAGCCACGGCCGGAGCACGTTTGTTCGATCGCACTCCGAAAGGCTATCTGCTGACGGCTGCCGGGGAAGCCGTGCGTAGCCGTGTCGAGGAGCTCGAGACTCAAGCCCTCGCCATCGAGCGACAATTGCTCGGCCAAGACTCGCAGCCCACGGGCGAGGTGCGCGTTGCTGCGTCGGACAGCTTTGCCGCTTGGTTCCTGGTGCCGCGGCTCGCGCCGTTCCACGCACGCTACCCGGGGATTCGGATCGAGCTCGTCACGGGCAACCAACCGGTGAATTTGGCTCGACGTGAAGCGGACATCTCGCTGCGACTGAGCAAGCCGAAGGAACCGAATCTGATTGCGCGTCGGCTCGGGCAAGCGGCTTGGTCGGTGTACGCTTCGGTCAGCTACCTCGCGCGCCATGGCAAGCCGTCACTGCGAGGGCGCTTGCGCGGCCAGCGCGTGGTCGGGCTCGATCCCGAGCTCCGCGGTACGGTGGGCGCACGCTGGCTCGCCAAGCAGGGCAACGCGGCAAGCGTGGTCTTGACGTGCAACTCGTTGCTCACGCAGGCAACAGCCGTCGTGGCGGGCATCGGTTTGAGCCCACTGCCTTGCCTATTCGGAGATCCCGAACCGAGTCTGGAACGAATCGTTCCGCGCACGATTGGCCATCATGACCTTTGGCTGGTCGTACACCCGGATATCCGAAACAGCGCGCGCGTACGCGCGGTCATGGACTACTTGAGCGAGCTGGTCTTGTCGGAGGTCGCGCTTCTCTCCGGTAACCCCAGAGTGAAGCGCTGACCTCTCGCCTCGAATCTGCCTACAGGGCTGCGTTGACGTACGCGGACAGCCAGCTCAGCGCGGCGTTCCAATTGATGGCGACCTCGTTCGCGCTGTACGCCTCGATGTGATCGACGTAGCAGGTCTGCCCAATGCAATGCGCGTTCATGCCCTTGGAGTAGGGATCTTGCAGATCGGAATTGGGGCCACCCGAGAGCACACCGGGCGGCGGCGACGGAAACTTGGGGTCGATGGAGTGCGCCCAGAGCCGGTGGTGTGGGTTGGTGAGCGCTCGCGTGCCGTAGCCGGTCACGTATGATTTGCCGAGCGCGTTGCGTCCCAGCACGTAGTCCATCGCCGCGACGGCGCCTTCGAGAAAGCGCGGATCTTTGGTGAAGGCGTGCGCGTACGCGAGGATCAGGCCGTTGTTCATGATGAACGAGTTCGAGCCCCACACGTAGTGCGCGCCGACATACGGCTGACCGAAAGCGTCCGCTCGGGACATGGCCAAATACTTCTCGGCCACCGCTACGACGCTCTTGCGATTGGCGTCGCGCACCGCAGGTTGCGTGTTACGCGCTGCCAGCGAGAGCGTGAGAGTGCCGAGTGCGTCGGTGGTTCGCCAGTCCAGCGCTTCGGGTGTCGCGCTCTCGCGCGCGTCCAGGTGCAGGTAGTGGGGGCTCTTGCTCAGGACGGCGAAGAAAGCCTTGTCGCCGGTGGTGACGAACAACTCCGTCGCGGCCCAAAAGCGCTCGTCACTGAGCGTGGCGTCGTCGTACGGGCCTCCGCCGTGATTATCGGCGTTGGTGGCGAGCAGATTGGGGTGCGCTTCAGCTGCGGCCCAAGCGCGCTTTGCGGCGGCGAGGCAGCGCTCGGCGAACTTGGGATCGAACTTGGCAAACACGCGGGCTGCCTGAGCCGCGGTCGCCGCTAGGTTGAGCGTTGCCGCGGTGCTCACGGGACGCAGCTCGCGCGGTGTGGAGCCGAGCACCGGCATCGTGCCGAGTGAGCTCCAGTCCGTGTCGTGCATCTTGTGATGAACGAGGCCGGCTTGTGGGTTGCCCTCTGGAACCTGCATCTCGAGCATGAAGGTCATTTCCCAACGCGCTTCGTCGAGCAAATCGGGCAGCTTGTTGCCACTCTCGGGCAGGTGCAGATCGCCGTCCTTGTTGCCCACCAGCGGGAGATTCAGTTGCTGGCCCGCCTCCCAAAGGTTCATCAGGAGCCAGACGCTGAGGCCGCCGTTGACCACGTATTTCCCGAAGTCACCGGCGTCATACCAACCCCCGCTCACATCGAGCGAGTAACTGCACTTGGCGTCGGCCGCACAGGGCACTTTCTTGTCGGTCGGGTGCCCTGCGGGGCGTACCCAACGCTCGTTCTCGACGTACGGTTGCTCGAGTGCGATGCCACTGCGCGTATAGTAAAAATAGCGCAGCGCATCTCGCGACAGCGGTTTCAGCGCCGCTTCGCGAATGGCGAATGCATCGCTAGTGATGGCGTTCTGACCGCCCGCGAGGCGAACGTGCAGGCCGTCTCCGACGCCCGTGTAGGTCGAGAAATCGAGGCGTTGCACGAATCGACCACTGGTTGGATCCTTGCCGAACGGTGCGGTCGTGCCCTTGTGTACGACTGTGCCCGAAGCGTCGATGACTTCGAACGGCAGCGCTTTCTTCGCCGTTGCCTCGGCATCGTTGCCGTCAATGACCCACGTCGCGCGCTTCGGACCCTTGGGAAAGTAGCCTAGCTGATTGACGCGGATCGCCGGCACCGGTGCTTCTGGCGCCTTTGCTACGGGCTTGAACGCCGGATCGGTCAGGTGCAAATCGTCGATACACACGGTCACAGGCGCTTTCGCCGTCGGATCGCCCATGTGAAATGCGAATTCTGCGGTCGGGTCATTGGCCGCATTGGCCGTGAACGTGCCGCTGAATGTTTGACGTGAGGTGCTGACCTGCGGGACGTCCGACCAATAGCTGGTGTACGGAGGTCCGGACATGCCGATCTGAGCGCGCACTCGAACTGGGGCAGACGCCCAGGCCGTGTAACGGACGGAGTAGGTGTGCCCTTTTTCGATCGTCATCTCGCGATGGCGAAGTTGAACGTCCCAGGCGTTCTTGCCGGGCTGATCGATGCGGGCGCAGTAACCGCCGTCCTTCACCAGGGTGTCGCCTTTCGCGGGCTCGAGGAACAGCGGCATCCAGGGGAGCGTTCGATCGCCGTCGAACGTCGAACGGCCGAGCAGCTCTCCGCCGGGCGCGGCGGTGGCCGCCCCGCTCTGCGCGCTGGCCGTAGCGACGGGGGCAGGCGCACTCGTCGGAAGGGGGGATTGCGTGGCGCACCCAGGCAAGGCGCCGAGCAGCGCGCAGCCGGCATGAGCCAACGCCAGCGCGCTGCCTGACGAAAACACTGCCCGGAGCGGATAGCGGATACGGTTCGCGGAGCTCGACGAGAGAGACGGATTTTTCATAGTAAAGAAGGCAATCTTTTCACGGCCAAAAAACGCTGAGCGCCCTTACATGGCCGCAGCTCGCCCCACTGATCACGGATTCGGTGAGCAGGTACAAAATTTCGGATGGTCAGCGGTTCGCCCCAAAACTTGGCCCAGGCTCGGCGGCTGGGGCATGGGACGAGCATCATGCGCCGCCGGACGGTATTGGCTGCATTGGCCCAGATCCCGCTACAATCCGCGGTTGCGTTCGCGCAAACCGAGGTGCGAGCTCGACTGAAGACGGAGGTGCGGGATGAACTCGGCACGACCATGGTGCTCGGGTTACCGCAAGCGCCGTTTGCCGGCACGGGCGACGACACCGTGGTCGTGTTCGTGCCCGACAAGTTCCGCTTTCAGGCCGATGAAGGCGTGTCGGCGCTGGTGCATTTCCATGGCCACAACAGCAGCGCAGAGAAGTCGATTTCGGCGCATGCCCTGCGCGAGCAGTTGGTCGACAGCCGTCAGAATGCCATCCTGGTCGTCCCGCAATTGGCCTTGTTTGCCGCCGATTCGTCGTGCGGAAAGCTCGCTTCGCCGGATGCGCTGGCGCGTCTTTTGGGCGGCGCCATCTCGACCAGCGCGCGCGTTGGGCGAACATCACTGGGTGAATCGCGTTTTCCAGAACGACCTCGGCTCGGTCGCGTGTGCCTTTCGGCGCACTCGGGTGGCTATCACGCTGCGGCATGCAGCCTCCGTCAGGGGGGCGTGGACGTCTCCGAGACTTACCTATTCGACGCGCTTTACGCCGAGAGCGAAGTGTTCCGCGAGTGGGTGCTCGCGCGCCGTGGCGATCCAGCGACCAGTCGCCACAAGTTGGTGAGCTACTTTACGACGGGCACGACGACCGAGGTGCTGAACCGCGGTTTGCGTGAGGCACTCGAGCGCTCCGGCGTGCTCGTCTCCGAAGAGTTGCGCGAGGGGGCGCTTTCGCGTCGCGATTTGTCGCATGCAGGCGCGGTGTTCGTGCGCACCGAGGTGGGCCATTCTTCGGTCACTTGGGAAACGAACGCGCTGCGGGACGTGCTGTACGCCTCGATGCTTCCGCGCCACCTCGGCTCGACTTGGTTCAAGGAGCGGGGCGAGCGCGGCGGAGCGCGGCTGATCGAACGACGCAACGTCACTCGCCGGCGCTCTTCCGGCAAAGCGGCGGAGTAAATTCCTCAAGCCGTTGCGAGCGCTTCGCGCACGCGCGCGAGCGTCGCCCAATCATGCGGGCTGCGTCGTTCGTTGTCGAGCGCGGCGAAGTCGGCCGAAAATTGCCGAAATAGGGCGATGATTTCGAGCTGCGCATCGAGGGTGCCGGCGGTGCCGCTGGCGCCTGTCGATTGCGCCGCGAGGTGCAACGGCGTGGAGCCGCGTGGACGTAAACGACAATCGGTACGCGCGCCGAGTTCGAGCAGCTTTCGGACCGCGCTCACGCTGCGCGCTCGCACGGCGCGATGTAGCGGCGTTGAGCCAGCGTGGTCACCCGAATCCAAGGCCGCTCCGCGTTCGACCAGCAATGCGATGATTGAGACTTGGGCGGCCGGATCCCAGCTGCGGCCAGAGTTCGGGCGCGCGTCGCAGGCGTAGTGAAGCGGGCCGGCTCCGCGCCGGTTCTTCGCGTTGGGGTCCGAGCCGTACTGGAGTAGGAGCTCGACGGTCTTCGGCTTCAGCGCAGCCGCTGCCAGGTGCAGTGGGATGTCCCCGACGTACAACCAGTGTGGGATCGCTTCGATCAGGACGTCCTCGCGCATAGGTGTGCGGTAGGCGTCTGGTACGTCGCACAAGACCCGGCCCAGCTCCGCGTCGCCGGCGAGGACGGCCGCGAAGATCGGCTCTAGTTTCGGAGGTCGAGCATCAGGGGGCGGGCTCATTTGCCATCAGCTCGTTCAGTTCGGACAGTTCACGCCGCGGCAGACGTTGAAGGCATGCAATTGAGCGCCGGTCGCGTGCACCTTCTTGCCGTCGGGGCAGGTGACGGTCACTTGCTCGCCGCTGCCCACGTAGCTGAGTTCTCGATCACCTTTGGTGAGGGTCGCGCCGTTGCTACTCAGCGCGGCGGTGATGCACGGATCGTCGTCGTCGGCACCGTATAGGCCTCCCGTCGCTCCGGAACGCGCGGTCTTCGAACCGTCACTCCAGCTCACCGAACCATCGTCGTTCGCGGTGCACGAGCCGCTCAGATCCGGCTCGTAGCAACCCGCGAGGAAATCATCCAAGCAGGAACCGAACAGCGGGTTGTCTTTGTCGTCGCAGTTGGGTGGCATATCCGGCGTGTCGCTGGTCGTGATGTACAAATAGCTGATGCACATTTCGTCCCTGGTGCTTTCGCCCCAGGTCACGACTTCGCTCCGTTCACGCGTGTCGTATCCACAGCGAATCGACAGCGACTGCGGTTTATCGATGAGCAACGGCTCTTGGTACCACCACGCGTTTTGCCAGTGAAAATCCCAGCGATCGACGTCGACCAAGCATTGGCTCGCGCCGTTGTTTTGTAGGTCCACGCGCAGCGTGCGACCCAGCGTGTGCATGTGAGGCATGGCTCCGAAGACTTTGAACGGGCCCGGCCGGAGTTGCGCGGTGGCCGACGACTCGACGTGCGCCTGGCCCGGATTCAAGCGTAGATCCGTGTTCAGCGCGGCCACGTATTGGCCGGTGATCGGGGGCTGATCGGCGAACTCGAGCGCGACCTTGGTCTGGTCGGGCGCCGCGCCGTTGTCGAGGTTGTAGTGGATCTGAAAGATCAGATCGCGATGCGCTTCGATTCGTACGCCCGTGCCGGTGGGCATGGGGATTGGCCCGGCACCGGGTGCCCACATCGCCACTGGTGAAGCATCAACGCCCGGGCCGCCAAAGCACGGATAGCCATCGCCGCTCGCTGCATCGTCCAGCGCGTGCGCGTTGGTTGCTTCAGTTTCGCTTACCGGCTGATAGACGATCAGGTGGTGCACCTCGCGCGGTTGCCCGGGAAATACCTCATAAGCGGTGAGGTAGCGGAGCGCGTCTACGGGGGACGGCACCAAGAAGCAGCGGTAATCGTCGTGCCCGAGTGATTCGTCTGGCGTGTACGAGACGCCCATGTCGAGCGTTGCGTCCACGCTGCTGAGCGAGCTGGGTGGCTCGGGCAATGGTTGCGCCTTGCTCGGATCGCCGGCGGGTGTGCCGCCTTTTGCCCAACGACCCAGCAGCGAAATTTCGTCGTCGCTCAGCCAACGCGCGTTGGAATAGGTGTTACACGAGCCGCTGTTGTTCACCGGCATCGGCGGCATGGCGCGGGCTGCGGTGGCGCTGGCGATGTCGTTCGCGTGCGCGCGGGCTTGATCATAGTTGGTGAGCGAAAACTGCGCGATGCCGCCATCGCGGTGACAGCCCACACAGTTGTGATTGAGGATCGGAGCGACGTCCTCGTAGTACTTCGGCGCGTTGCTGGTGGTTTCGTCCGATGAGCAGGCAAGTGCCGACCAGCCGC
>Ga0164309_10001641_pt1 | contig 10775 bp, 10 predicted proteins | sample Whisoiple_247_MG_FD_109984 | JGI IMG/M metagenome (GOLD analysis project Ga0164309, IMG submission 109984) | Soil microbial communities amended with fresh organic matter from upstate New York, USA - Whitman soil sample_247_MG | ecosystem: Environmental > Terrestrial > Soil > Unclassified >... | reverse complement strand
TCGATCAGCTTTTGGAGATCGAGACCCACGGAGCGCATGTTGCGCACGATCTGCGAGGGTGACTCTTCGAACGCGAAGAGCAGACAGCGTTCGCCTCGCTGGCAGGTAGCGTTGGCCAGTTGGGCCGCCAAGATGCTCTTGCCGCAGCCCGCCGATCCCGAGACCAAGATGGTGCTGGTTCGGAAGAAGCCGTCGCCGCCGAGCATGCCGTCCAAGCTTGGAACACCGGAGGAAACGCGTTCGTCACTGACGCGGTAGTCGAGCTGCAAGCTCGTCGCGGGCAGCACCGAGAACCCGGAATCATCGATCAAAAACGGGTATTCGTTCGTCCCGTGGCTCGAGCCTCGATACTTGACGATGCGCAGCAAGCGCGTGGCTGATTGATCAGACACATTTTGCCCGAGCAAGATCACGCAATCGGAGACGTATTCTTCGAGGCCTTGGCGCGTGAGGCGACCATCGCCCGACTCAGCCGTGACCACAGCGGTGATGCCACGCTCCTTGAGGAAGCGGAACAAGCGCTGAGTTTCGGCACGCACCACGGAATCGTCCTTGAGCGTACTGAACAATACCTCCAACGTGTCGATTGCGACTCGCTTGGCACCCACGGCGTCGATGGCTTGTTCGAGACGCACGAACAGGCCATCGAGCGAATAACCGCCCGCCTCTTCGATCTCGGCGGGATCGAGGTGCACGTAGTCGACTGCGAGCAGTTTTTGCGCCTGCAGTCGTTGCAAATCGAAACCCAGGGACGCAACGTTGCGTGCCAAATCGTCGGCCGTCTCTTCGAACGCGACGAACACCCCGGGCTCGCCGAGCTCCGCGCCACGCACCAAGAACTCCACGGCGAAGATCGTCTTGCCCGAGCCCGGGCCACCGCAAACCAAAGTCGAGCGCCCCTTGGGGAGCCCACCACCCGTAATTTGATCGAAGCCAGCGATGCCGCTCGGTGTCTTCTCCACCGCTGCGGGGCTGACCGCCTCAGTCAAAGCCATGCGTCCGAATATTGCAGAAGCCGTGCCGAGGACGACGGCTCGTAAATGCGTCATTTCCGTCGCACTATCGGGCACTTAACGCTGTCTAACTCGTGCCATTTCGCCACACTTCCACGTGCCTGTGAGCATTCCTGACATGCTCGAGATGAGCTCGCGGGCGCCGGAGGAGGCAATCGATTATTGCAGTCGGAATTGAAGCCCATCCATCGGTCGGGGCAGTCCAGGGTGGGGTGAGAGATTCCCTCCTTGCCTCACACCAAACCCGGATCAAGTCTGGACCCCGATGAACACTCGACGCGGCTCGGGAACGCGGAAATTGTCCGAAATCCGGCGAGTGCTGATCGTCGATGACAATCAGGACTCCGCCGAGTTGTTGTCCCTGGTACTGGGGCGAGAAGGCCATGAGACGCGCGTGGCGCACGACGGTCGCGACGCGATCGGTGTGGCTGCGGCATTTCGACCGAATATCGCCTTTTTGGACATCGGCCTGCCGGATATGGACGGCTACGTTTTGATGCAGGCCCTGCGTGCGCGTCCGGAGCTGGCGGATTGCAAATTCGTCGCGGTGACGGGCTATCAGGAGCTTCGGCCGGGCTCGGGGGCCGCGGCGTTCGACGCGCACTTGGTCAAGCCCGTCGACCTGAACGCGGTCGTTCGCTTGGTGGTCGAGATTGCGGACGCCGACCTAGGTAGACCCGTCTCAGCTTAGGACAACGCGCGCTCGGTCCGTTCGACGATTTCTTTCTGCCGGCCCGCATCCTTTCGCGGACCTCGATCGTTATCGGGGAAAGGAGCGAATTCGATGCAGCATTTGCAGGGACAACGGGCGGTAGTGATCGGCGGTAATCGAGGGCTCGGCCTGGCCATGGTCGAATCATTGGTCGCGCGCGGGGCGCGCGTTACCGTGGTCGGGCGTGATGAACAGCGCTTGACAGAAGTGGCAAATCGGCTTGGCGTCGAGATCGTGCGCGGTGACGCGACGGACGAGGTGCTCGCCAAGCGCGTGCTTGGAGACGTGCGGCCCACGCTGCTGCTGATCAACGCAGCTGCGGTGCCCGGTCTAGAACCGATTCACGAACAAACTTGGGAAGGGTTCAGTCGGACCTGGAACAACGACGTCAAGGCGACCTTTCATTGGCTACAGCACGCCTTGCGCTTGCCGCTCGCGAAGGGCAGCCGCGTGCTGCTGAGCTCGAGCGGAGCCGCGGTCAACGGCTCGCCGCTTTCCGGTGGCTACGCCGGCGCCAAGCGCATGATTTGGTTGATGGCACAATATGCGACTGGCGTGTCCAAAGAACTCGAGCTCGGGATCACCGTGCAAGCGCTGGTTCCGCGGCAGATGATCGGCGAAACCGAGCACGGTCGAATCGCCGCCGAGGCGTACGCCAAGCGAAGAGGCGTGAGTGTCAGCGAGTTTTTGGCTGGATTTGGCGCGCCGCTCTCACCGAAACAAGTCGGTGAACACGTTGCAACCCTGCTCACCGACCCAAAGTACGAAAGCGGCGTTGCCTATGCAGTGAAGGGCGACACGGGTATCGTTTCGCTCGATAGCTGAGTCATCGATGGACGCTTCTGATCCGGTCGTCTCTGCGCTGCACGAGGGTATGCGTCGATTTCTCGAGCTCGTCTCGGGGATTCGGCCTGACTTGCATCGCTACTGCGCTCGCATGACCGGCTCGGTCGCGGACGGCGAAGACATCGTGCAAGACACGTTGGCGCGCGCTTACTACGCGCTTTCGGAGATGGAGAGCGTGCCGGAACTTCGCCCGTGGTTGTTCCAGATTGCCCACAACCGCGCGCTGGACCACCTGCGGCGCTACGAGCGGCGTATGTCGGAGCCGCTCGAGGACACGGCCGAGAGCGCGCTGTCGAATGCGAGTGATCCGGAAGAAATGCTGGCTCGGGAGCAGGCGACGCGAGCGGCCATTTCGCGCTTCGTCGAGCTCGTTCCCGCGCAACGAAGCGCGGTGATCTTGAAGGACGTGTTGGGGCATTCGCTGGCAGAATTGGCGCAGTTGATGTCGCTCAGCGAACCGGCTGCCAAAGCCGTGCTGCACCGCGGACGTGAGCGTTTACAGCAGTTGGCGGCGGTGTCCAGTGATGAGCCGAAACAGACGTCTCGGGTCGTGTCGGCGGGGATCGCGCGCTACGTGGCGCTGTTCAATGCACGGGATTGGGACGGCGTGCGCGCGCTCTTGGCCGAAGACGTGCGCCTCGACTTGGTTTCGCGAGCGAAGCGCAGCGGGCGTGAAGTCGCGAGCTACGTCACGAACTACGCGCAAAAGAGCGATTGGTACCTGACGCCGGGCTCGGTGGATGGACGCGAGGTGATCGTGGTGTTTCGCGAGCGCAATGACCCACGGCCGGGCTATTTCATCGAGCTCGAGTTTGCGGATGAGCGGGTGAAGGCGATCAAGGATTTTCGCTATGTGCCTTATATCTTGGCTGAACCGTCGCAGCTGGAATGGGTGAAAGGATGAACGAGCCGCTCGTTCAGAAGAGCGCCCATCCATTTCGCATGGAGTGCTCGGTTTCTGTCAACATTGCCGCGCCCATCGCCCGAGTCTGGGCGCTGATATCCCGAGCGGCACGCGCTTCGAGATGCGTGAAGCGTTCAGCGGCCTGATGCTGCCGATGATTCGCGGGTCTTTGCCGGACTTTGGGCCACCATTCGAGCAGTGGGCGAAGGATCTCGCGCGTGCCTCGGAAGCCGGGTAGCGGGGCAGCACCGCGGGCAGCGTGTCGAGTATCAACCTGAGCCAGATCAGCCGCTCGCCTGCACCTGCTCGAAAATCTCATCCACCCTCAGATCCAGCGCCTCCGCAGCCCCGATTTCTGCGAGCGCCACGTCGATCTCGGTCGCTAGTAGCTCGAACGTCGGATCCGACATGCGACCCCTCAGATACGGAACGGCTGCCTCGAGCATCTGCAGTCGAAGCTCGATATCCCGGCTCACGCCGCCGAGCGCGGTCTGCTGGTTGATGCGTTGTTGGAGCGAACCGAGCGCCTTGCGAATGGTCATCCGCACGGTGAGCTCGCGCTCGGCACCATACGACTGCTGTAGATGAGCTGCTTCCTGCTCCAGCACGGCGGTGGGCGTGGGGTCGATCAGCGGCTCGACGCGCTGACGCAAGAACAAATAGTCGAGGAACGTGCGACGGAGTTCGAGCAAGCCGTGCACGGACAGCTGCAGCTCGCGCGCAGGCAACCGCCCTTGCGCGCTCGCCACGAGTAAGGCGGCGTTGCGGCTCAGAGCTCTGAAGCGGTTCGCATCGAGCTCCGAGAGTTCAGCCAGGGCGCCCTCGATCGCGCCCTCTGCTCGGGCCAGGTACTGTGCGCCGAGTTGCCGATCGACCCAGGCGCGGAACGCCGGCAACCGCGAGCCGACCAAGAGCCAGAGCAGCTCTGCGCTCCCGGCGACCAACAGCGGGAGCGGGGAGGCGAAGGCCAGCGAAAAACAGCCGGCGCCGAACAAGATCACCAAATTGTGCTGATCCTTGAAGGCATACTTCAAATAGCTGGGAGGACTCAGTTGAACGTCGGTCATCGCTATTTCGTTCCGCGAATGAACAGCACGTCCGTGCGGCGGTTCTGTGCGCGACCTTCCGCCGTGTTGTTCAGAGCAATGGGTTTGCTCGCGCCATTGCCGCGCGCCACCAGGCGCGTGCGAGGTACACCGCGCGCGATCAAGTACTCGACGATGGCAGCGGCGCGCTTTTCGCTCAGGACCTGATTGGCAGTGCGATCGCCGATCCCGTCGGTGTTGCCTTCGACGCGTACGGACATGCCGCCTGCGATTTCGAGCTGCGGCAAGATCTGCTGATTGATCACGGCGAGCGTCTCGGCCGACAGCTGATCGCTGTTGCTCGGGAAGTTGATCGAGACCGGTTTGGTGAACAAGGGGGCTCCACGGTTGGCGATCGCAGGGTTGAAATCCTCGGCGCTGCGCGCGGCTGGTTTTCCGGCAGCGAGCCATACGCTGCGCACGGCGGTGTCGTTCTTCAGCACCGCCGGGGCGAAGCGGTCCTTGATTGCGGCTTCTGGGTAGCTGATCCAAATCGAGTCGGCCTGGTTGTAGACGCGGTCGAAGGCCGGTGCGGAGCCATCGAGGCCGAAGAAGCGCACGTTGTCAGCGAGCTCCGTCCAGCGCGCCCAACCGAGGGCTTTGAGCGTTTTGTCGTAGCCGAGCTCGTCGCGGAAGCGCGACGCGACCGTGGAGATGAGGTTGGCCGCCGCGGGGCGGTTCAAGTTCGCTTGCTCGACCGATTTGAACCAGACGCGCGCCAACTTTTCCGCTAGCTCCGGTTCGGATTTGAGAAAGTCTTGGCGGGCAACGAGGACGTCCGCCACGAGCTCGGTCGCGTCAGCGGTGGAGAAGAGACGGTGTGAGCCGGGGCGTTCTTCCAAGGCCAAGGTCACGTCCGGTTCCCACAGGCACGCAACGTCGACCTTGCCCTGCTTGAACAGCGTGCGCGCAAAGGTCGGATCATCGGGGGAGAACTTGGTCGAACGACGAACTTCGGCGACCTGCTGCGGCGTCAAACGCGAGTTGTTGATCATGAACTCGAACACGGTGTGATCGGGTGAGAACATCAACATGGCCGACCTCTTCCCGTACACGCTCTCGACGGTCGCGACGTCTTTCGAGGCGATGCAGGCGTCGCCGCCGCGGGACCAATCGATTTGCATGAACGCCCGTACGTCGACTCCTGCGCTGCGATACGCGCCTAGACTGATCGGCAATTCGTCGACCGTTTGCCAGACGAAGTCGAGGTCGCCTTTGCGCAGCGCTTCGTTCTTGCTCGGTGCATCTTCGATGAAGCGAATCTCGAGACTCAGCCCCTCTGCTGCGGCGATTGAACCGGGTTGCGTCCTCAGACCCCCAGCTCCGAACACCAGCGCCATGTGTCCTGGCCACTGTGAAAGGCCGACGCGCAAGGGGCGATTCGCTGGGCGGGGGGGAAGCGGAACCGTTCGGAGCCGGGCGCTGCTGTTTGCCGCCGCGGTCGCCACGGATGCGGACGGTGGCGGCGTGAGCGATGGCCTGGTAGCGGCGCCATTCGGCGCGGAGGCAGCGGGGAGCGCGCTCTTTCCGTAGGTGTGCACGGCACCGAAGGTGGACCCGACCGCAATCACGGCGAGCATCAACTTCGTCCAGGTCGTCAGCTTTTGCATGTTCCTAGTGCTCGAAGATGCCTTCGAGCGCGACGGCTCATTCGTCTCTCGGGGCGTGCGCCCGTCAAGCGCGAAAGCACATGAAGGATTCGCGTGGCGCTATGATTCCGCAGGTCGGGACGCGAGTTTACGTACCGTTCATGTCGCCGCTACCTGCGCGAAATGTGCTCCCGTTCGCGGCGCCGTGTGGCCCCGAGCTGGTCCGACTCCGCGGGTGAGCGTTGCAGTCGCTGGGGCGACGTGTGCTGTGGCGCTGCTTTCAGAATTGGGCTGGATTCGCGGGCCGCGACCCGAGCCGGGGCGAGCCTCGGAAAAAATTTGTCCCGACGTCGATCTCGGGGGCCCTCGTTCGTCGTCTGTTCGAAAGCCGGTTTCGGCTTTCGAACAAGGAAACATTCATCATGGAAGCCACCGCGACCCTCGCCAATTCGACCCCGAACCTTGCCAGCAGCGCCAAATGGCGGCGCCGTGCCGGCCTGCTCCTGAGCGCCTTGCCCGTCCTGTTTCTACTGTTCGACTGTGTGATCAAGCTGATCAAAATCCAGCCGGTGATCGATTCGTTCGCGCAACTCGGGTATCCCGACTCGTTGGCGCGTGGAGTTGGACTGCTCGAGTTCGTGTGCCTCGCGCTGTATCTGGTCCCTCGCACGGCGATCTTGGGCGCCATCGTGCTGACTGGTTTTTTGGGTGGTGCAGTTTCGACACACCTGCGCATCGGTGACCCGCTATTTAGCCACGTGCTGTTCCCGGTCTACGTAGGATTGCTGATCTGGAGCGGGCTATTTTTGCGAGATGACACCCTGAGGGCGCTCCTTCCCCTACGCAAATGAGTGCGAGTTCGAGACGCAGCTCTCACGCCTCGAGGCGCTTTTGGATGTCGTCGGCGCGTTGGCTGGCTCGAAATTCGATGATTCGAAATTCGGCCAGCCCGTGCCTGAAAAATGGGTCTTCTGCGATGATCGCTTCGATCTGCGGTTTGTCTTTGCCAACGGCCAAGATGATCCCGCCATCACGCGGGATCTTGCGGCCGGAAACGAGGAAATTCCCGGCAGCGTAGTACTTCTTGAGGAACGCCACGTGCGCCTTCATGTGCGCGTCGATTTCAGAAAGCTCGGCCTTGTACATCAGCTCAATCACGAACATTGCCCGAGTTTGGCACAAGACCTCCGTTTGGTGCGGGCGGCTCGCTGCTAGGCAGCGAGGCCTTCTGCCAACCGATCCAGCACGCCTTTCGCGTCGCGGCTGACAATGTTGCCGTGCGAGACGATGATTCGGTTCAAGCCGGGGAGGCTCGCCCACTGCTCCAATTGGTTGCGCAGCGCGCGCTTGTCCTTGATTTCACGCAGCTCCACAATCGCGGGGATCCTCGGTTCCTTGCCCGTGAAGCCCATCACGTGGAACAGCCAACCGCCCAACCCAGGGCGATCCGCCATGTTCCAAATCAAGTCATTGACGATCAACGTCGTGCCGCTCCAAGTCCGAACCACGAGCGCGGCCTCGCGTTCTTGCGTGCCGGGGACGGTCACGAACTGGACCTGTGGGTCGCCAAAATTTGGCGCCGTGTCGTCAACTGCCACGATCTCCTCCACTTGCTTGCGCACCCCGGCTGGAGCGATCACACGCATCTCCGGATAGCGGTCCTTCCAAATCATCGCGTCCATTCGGTGGATGTCGTTGGGCACCACGAGATAGCTGGGTACACCAAACGCCTCGAGCGCCCGCATCTCGGCCTCGTCGAGCGCGATCGCGCTAAACACGATTAGCCGGCCGTCGTGCAAGCGCACGACCGTCATCCGTCTCGGGAAATCGCCGACTGGCATGTGCAAGTCACCCGTGACTGATAACAAGTTGTCGTCGAGTCGGGTGAGCTTGCCGTGTGGCAGAACGGTCCACTCAGTGAAAGGCTTGGGCATGGGAGCTCCTTTGCGAAAGCTGCGAAGCAAACCGTGTGCCTGTTTTCTTTTGAGCCGATGGTCACGCGACCGATTCCGCGCGTGGTAGCCTCCGGCGTCGCATTGCGGCTGCCGCGCGCAAATGGCGACGAACCGGTGCGCGACCCGCTGCGCGATTTCGCTCAGTCTCTGTTTGCGGCCAGCGCGAAGTGCCAACCGAGCTGGCGTGAGAGCTCGCGTAGAATGAGGTGCCCGCGCACGCTTCCGCCTTTGTCGTTCAAACGCGGGCTCGACACTGCGATTCCGGCAATTCCCGGCACCACGGCGACAATCACGCCGCTGACCCCGCTTTTGGCGGGCATGCCCGTGGCCGACAGATAATTCCCTGACTCGTTGTACATGCCGCACGTGGCCATGATCGAGACCACGATGGCCACGGTTTGCTTGGATATCACGCGCTCTGCGCTGCCCGGCCGAAGCCCACCATGGGCTAGGATTGCCGGTAGATGCGCCGCTTCTTGCACGCCAGCAGTGAGCGAGCAGAGCGCAAAGTAGACGTCGAGGGTTTCGTTCACATCGCCCTTCAACACGCCACTGTGCTTCAAAAAGTAAGCGATCGCGCGGTTGCGATCGGCCGACGCTCGCTCGTTTTCGAGTACCTTCTCGTCGATGGCTATCGGTTTACCGTATAGTCGCTCGGACCAGCGGCGCAGCCACGCGATGCGCCGCTGCACGTTTCCCGGCAGCTGACCACACAAGGCGATCGCGCCGGAATTGACCAGCGGATTGGCGGGCTTGGGCCCGTGTGTCTCGAGTCGCGCGACGGAACCAAAGCTGTCGCCCGATGGCTCCGAACCCACGACGTCGAACACTTCGACAGGGCCGCGCTCTTCCAGTAAACCGATCAATGTCAGTAATTTGGCCGAGCTCTGAAACGTAAAATCGTGGTTCAGAGCGTCGCCAGCGTGCAGCAGATCGCCACTGGTGAGCGCCACTGCTGCGCTCGTCCGCTCGAGCGGGACCAAGGCCAAGTCGGGGATGTAGCTTGCCGGCTCTCCCTCACGGTTTCGGCGCGACTTTTCGACCGCGAAATCCAGAACGGCCTGAATGGCGGCATGATCGGGGAGTGGCATGAACGGACTCTAGATGAGCCCGGCAGGTCCCGAAAGGTGCAGGAAAGCCTCCGGTTCCCCGGGCCCGTACAACCGGGGACCGACGCGAATTATGCCCGCACCAGTCTCCACGGCGCGCGCGCGGGTACGCTGGCGATGGCGTATCAAAAGAACTTCACGAAACTCCACCTTGCCCGGGGCTTGGCGAAGACTTATGGGAGTGTTCAGACATGAAAAAGGATCGTTTTCTGGAGCTCGCTTCACGCTTTCCCGGGTTTCGGCTGCTGAGTGGCGTGCTGCTCGCGGGAACGCTCGCTGCTTCGACCACCGGCTGCGGCTACAACGAAGTCATCGATCGCGACGAGCAGGTCAAGGCCAGCTGGGCGGAGGTCCAGAATCAATACAAACGTCGTGCCGACTTGGTGCCCAATTTGGTGAGCACCGTTAAAGCGGCCGGTCAGTTCGAACAAGACACGTTGACCAAGGTCGTGGAGGCTCGCTCCAAGGTGGCCGGTCTCAAGGTCGACGCCTCCACCATCGACGATCCGGAAAAGCTCAAGAAGTTCGAAGCTGCACAGAACGAGCTCTCCGGCTCGCTCTCGCGCTTGCTCGTGGTCTCCGAACAATATCCCGCGTTGAAGGCGACAGACTCGTATCGCGATCTGCAATCCCAGCTGGAGGGTACCGAGAATCGCATCACCGTGGCCCGTAAGCGGTACATCGAGGATGTGGCCCAATACAACGCGGTCGTGCAAAAGTTCCCGACCAGTATCGGTGCTTCGATGCGTGGTCGCGCCGTGCGTCCGACCTTCGAGGCCGCACCGGGTGCCGAGAACGCTCCAGAAGTGAAGTTCTGAGCCTGCGTCGTGAGGCGCATGAATCTTTCGGGCCCCTCGCAGCTCGTGGTGCCTCGCGCACTGCTCTGGGTGTTCTGCGTACCGTGGCTGCTGCTCGCGTTGTTCGTCGCTTTGCCGGCAGCAGCGCAAGAGCGTGCCGTTCCGCCGTTGGACGCTCACGTGAACGACACGGCGAACCTGCTGTCACCCTCGGCGCGCGCCGAGCTGGAGCGAAAGCTCACTGACTACGAGCAGAAGAGCGGTCACCAGTTCGCCCTCTTGACCATTGATTCGCTCCAGGGTGACGCGCTGGAGAGCTTCTCGATCCGGGTGGTCGAAGCCTGGAAGTTGGGGAAAAAGGGCAAAGACGACGGCCTCTTGCTGCTCGTGGCCAACAAGGAACACAAGCTGCGGATCGAGGTCGGCTATGGCTTGGAAGGTAGCATCACGGATGCTTTCTCCTCGCGCGTCATTCGCAACGTGCTGGTGCCTGCCATGCGTGCCGGCAATCCGGCTGGCGGTTTCGATCAAGCCTTCTCGCTCTTGATGAAGAAGGCCTCGGGTGATGACGTTGCCGCGCCGGAAGGCGTTGCGGGCGAGCCAGCGCGCGGTCGCAGTTCGAGCCCGTTCGGTTGGCTCGTGCTGTTGTTCTTCATCTCGCCGATCTTGATCCCGTTCGTGCTCGCACGCATCCGCGGAGGAGGTGGAGGTGGCGGCCGTTGGGGCGGCGGTGGTTTTGGCGGTGGCGGCTGGGGCGGCGGCGGG
>Ga0164309_10001639_pt1 | contig 10792 bp, 9 predicted proteins | sample Whisoiple_247_MG_FD_109984 | JGI IMG/M metagenome (GOLD analysis project Ga0164309, IMG submission 109984) | Soil microbial communities amended with fresh organic matter from upstate New York, USA - Whitman soil sample_247_MG | ecosystem: Environmental > Terrestrial > Soil > Unclassified >... | reverse complement strand
GTATGCGCGCGCGTAGATGCCGGGCGAGCAGTGACCTTGGTAATAAACAAGGTCTCCGCCATGCGTGTCGGTCGGAGCATGCCAAAAATGCATGAAGCCGGTATCGTACAGCGTCGCCGCCGACTGGAAGCTGGCGATGTGCCCGCCGAGTTCGGAAGAGGTTTTGTTCGCGCGCAGTACGATCGCGGCGGCGTTCCACCGGATCAGGGAGCGGATCTTGTGCTCGATGGCACGGTCGCCGGGATGGGCCGGCTCGTCATGTGGCGCGATGGTGTTGACATACGCGGTGTTGGCGGCAAACGGCAGCTTCGCACCCTTGCGCCTCGCAGCTTGAACGATCCCGTCCAGCAATTCGTCTACCCGACCGATGCCTTCGAAGGTCTCGACAGAATCCAGCGCATCAAGCCATTCACGTGTTTCTGCGGGATCGCGATCCTGGTCCAATGTCTTCTCCTTTTCCGTGCAGCGATTACTCACATGGCGGCTCAGGGGTTCACGCTGGGAAGCCGGCCTCGCGCGCTTTGATGATCCCGACCACGGTCTCGTTGACCGGAGTGGGCACACCACACTGTTTGCCCAAGCGCGGGATCGAACCGTTAATGGCATCAACCTCACCGCGGCGTCCGGCGTTGTAGTCGAGCAGCATCGAGGGGCGTGCGTTCGGGATCTTGCTTCCGAGCTTCTCGATGTGCTCGATCGGGTTGCCGACTTCCATCTTCACGCCGATCGCGTCCGCAACCGCGATGGCTTCCTTGGCGCAGCTAAGTGCGACGCCCCATGCGTTGGGGTCGGCCATCACCTCACCAATGGTCAGCCCGGTCGCGCAAGTGGTGCCCGAGAACGTCACGTTCATGATCAGCTTCTCCCAGACCATGCGCTGCACGTCCTCGAAAAGGGTGACCTTAAAGCCGGACGACTCCCAGATCTTGGCGGAGGCTTGCAGGCGCTGGGTCGGAAGGCCCTTGAGGGCGCCGAAGCGGATCATCTCTAGGCCGTTGTGATGGACGTGGCCCGGACCGCGCATAGAGGCTCCGAAGCCGCCGACAACGCCGATTGAAATCTTGTCCTCCCCGAGGACGGTGGCGGCGACCTCGGGTGAGCCGAGACCATTCTGGATGGTCTGGACCACCGTCTCTGGGCCGATCAGTGACACACTGGAGCGGGCCGCCGCCTCGACGTCAAATGCCTTCGTGGCAATGATGACGAGGTCGCAAACGCCGATTCCATCCGTGGTCGTACCAGCACTAGCAAGTTGCACTGTGCGGTCGCCGCTGGCGCCCTCGACCCGCAGGCCCTTCGCCGCCATTGCCTCGGCGTGATGGAGCCACTTCGTGACCCCGTGGACCTCGTGGCCGGCTGACACCATGAGCGCGGCGTAGACCGAGCCCATCGCGCCACAGCCGACGATCGCTACTTTCGACATGATCGCCTCCTCAAGAACCGAGCGGGCTGATTAGCGAAGACCGGATCGCCTGCGTCACTTCTGCAGTTCCAGCGGTTCCGCCGAGATCACGGGTCTTCGGACCGGAGGCGAGCACGGACGTGGTGCCGGTGCGGATCGAGGCAGCGGTCTTGGCGCAACGTTCATCACCGTGCTTGTCCGCCAGCCAGTCCAGAAGCATGGCAGCCGAGAGGATAGTGGCAACCGGATTAGCAACACCCTTACCCGCAATGTCGGGCGCAGTACCGTGGCTCGGTTGGAATACGCCGTGCGTCAGGCTTACGTCGCCCGAGGGTGCTACACCCAGCCCACCAACGATGCCGGCCGCGATCTCAGAGATGATGTCACCGAATACGTTCTCGGTGACGATGACGTCGAAGCGTTCGGGTTCAGTCACGAGCATCATTGAACCGGCATCGATGTAAAGGCGAGCCGTACCGATATCGGGATATCGCGCCGCCACTTCGTCGAAAACCTTGCGGAGGAAGGCGTTGCTGCGCAGGACGTTCGACTTGTCGAGCAGCGTGACGTGGCCTGGCGTGTCATGTAGACGGCGGCGCAGCTTGGCCTGGGCGAAGGCCACCTCGAATAACTTCTCACTCGTGGCGCGGGTAATGGTCAGGCGGTCACTCGCGCTCTCGTCGCTTCGCTCCATCGGATCGTGGCGACCTGCGAATAGCCCCTCGGTCAGTTCGCGGATGACCAACATATCGACCTTGTCGGCGCGCACTCGGGTAGGCACACCGGGAAACAGGCGGCAGGGGCGCAGGCTAGCGAACAGGCCGTAGTGCTCACGCATGTCGATTTGCGGTGCAATCTCGGTGCCGTTCGGATAGCGGATGTCTGGCAACCCCATAGCGCCGAGCAGTACGGCATCGGCTTGACCGATTGCCTCCATGGTGGCTGCCGAGATCGCCTCCATGGTCTTCCTGTAGTAAGCCGCGCCGGCCTCGTGCGTCGTGTAGTTCAGCATCAGGCCATGGCGCGCGGCGGCATCGCTCATTACAGCGACTGCGGCTTCGGTCACCTCAGGGCCAATGCCGTCACCAGGCATCAAGGCAATGTCGTACCCGTTTTTCGCCATCGATCATCCCTTCCAATTCTCGGCCCGCGTCGGCTGCCCCAGCGCCAGCCCATGAATACACGTCACACAAAACTGACTGGATTCCGGATCCGCAACCCCGCTGCAGCATCCACCACAGTCAGCGTCGGCGATTCATTGACTGCCGGGCGCATTACTCGAATATCGAAATCCCGGACCTACCAATTGCAACGCTCCTCAGCATTGGGCCCCAGGCGGAAAGAAACGCCGGAAGCTTCGCGGAGGCGCGGTCGCGGAGCCGGCCGGGGTCGCCGTGGGAAGCTTTGAATAGATGCAGATAGGCGGTAGATGCCGCCGCTATTCCTTGCTGCATGAGGCACTGTTAACCGGCCATAGGTTGTGGAGGATTGGCAATTACGTAGCCGCCCTTGGTTTTGTCATAGGTCAGCTCGTTCCATGGCAGCGGGTAGTGTTTTTCACCAAGGCCCATGAAGCCGCCAAAGCTCATGATTGCGTAGGCGACCTGACCTGAGCGCTTGCCAACCATAAAGTGATGGAGCGTGCCTACTCGCGCGCCTTGACGGTTATAAACCGCTGTTCCCTCGACCTTGTTGGATGCGATAAGCTCGTCCGTTTCGTGGCTGAAAACCGAGCCGGACGATGAAGCCGCGCCGGTGCCTGACCCGCTACTGTCTGCCATAGTGGTCTCCTTCGCGTCGGGATAAGAATTGATCCAACGCTCCAAACCCGACGCCGTGCCGATCATCAAAACTTCTGTTGCTGAGATGATCCAATCCGTCACAGGAATTAGACAAAGTCGACGACGAATTTTCCATTCTTGAGGATCAACTCGTCATCCAGGTAAATGGTCGGCTGGCTGATGATGCCATCCAGGTGGATCTTGGCTTGGACCGTGCCGCCGGGCAGCGCTGCACTGCTGCCGGTGCTGACGTGAGTCCAACCGTGCACCCGCTCCCCGTCAAAACTCGGGTCCTCGCCGACGAGGGCTGCTCCGGGATTGGTCCCGATCCCCCAGGCGGCGAACTCGTAGGCGTTCTTATCCTCCAAGGACTCCAGCAGATTGGATAAACGCGTCGCCTCACTGCCGCCGTCGATCTTTACAAGGCGTCCATTGTCAAACGACATAGTTACCGGGGCGGACAGTCGTCCAATTTGTGTGATCGAACCATCTACGACCGCCACGCCGGATGCACTCTTGGCGCGCGGTACGCTCAAGAACAGGCCGGGAGGGAAGGCGTCGAGATCTCCAGGCTTCTCAACGACACCATCCATGGTTGCCAAGGGGTGCTCCAGCTCATAGCGCATGTCAGTGCCCAAGGCCGTTGTCACCCGGGCCGTGCGAGCCCGTGCAACGCGATCCGCCAAGGCGTTTGTCAGTCGAACCAGGCGGTCCATATCCACCGACAGGGTTCGCAGGAATCCATCTTCGGTCACCCCAGGCATGGTGATAATCCGCGCGCCTGTCTTCTGAGCCTCCACGCGCGCCGACGAGTGGGTCAGCGAATATGTCGTATACAGAAAGGCGATGTCGGCCGCTTGCATTGCAGCCCGAACCGCCGCGGGCGGCTCCTGCGGGGTACTACGCCGCGTTGGCATGACCATGAGCACTGGCTCGGCATCCGCTGCCAGTGCGGCCGCCATTAGGGCACGGGCCACGGATTGGTCACGCATGGTATCCGTCACGATCAGCACGCGTTCTTTTGGCCGGACGCTGCCACACGTTTCGATGGCCACACGGGCGCACCGCTGCAATTCTATGGCCTTCATTTGTGCACCTCGAACTGTCTTGTGGTTGGGTTGCTAGTCGCCGTCGCTCCTGGAAGCATTGCTGCATCGGGCGATTGCCGTTGGAGAGGGGGCAAGCCCCTGATCATGTCTGCCGCCTTTTCGGCGATCATCATGGTTGAGGCGCACGTGTTCGCGGACGGCATGCTGGGCATTACGGAGGCATCCGCGACCCGCAATCCCGTTACGCCGTGGACCCGCAATTCGTCGTCGACAACGGCCGACGGATCGCTGGACGCGCCCATTCGCGAGGTACCCATCACGTGGTAGCACGACACGCCCACGCTCCGAGCGTAGTCCAGCAGCTCGTCGTCAGTCGTTACGCCGCTTCCAGGCAAGGTCTCGGTATCAAAGAACTTTAACAGTTCCGGCGTCTTCATAAGGCGCCGGGCCACGCGCATGCCCCCGAGGAGAACCTGTTGATCGCGTGGATCCTCCAGATAGTTCGGCTGCACGATTGGATCCTGAAGCGGATTGGACGAGCGGGCATGCACGTAGCCCAAGCTTTCGGGGCGATGCTGCCAAACCCCGCATGTCATGCCGGGATAGTTATCCAGCATGCCGATGTAACCTTCGCGATAGCTCGCCGGCGTGAACACACCCTGGAGATCAGGAGCATTCAGACCTTCGTTTGATTTCCAGAACCAGTGCACGAGCGAAGGACTAAGTGCGAGGATGTTTGGACGCCCCAGCATCCACCTTGCGATCTGGGCCCCAAGCCGGCCTCCTCTGGACAGCTCGTTCATGGTGACGCTGCCCTTAACCTTAGCGACCATTCGGACCGAGAAATGGTCGCGCAAATTCTCGCCGACGCCTGGTATCTCATGAACCAACGGAACGTTGAGCGACTGGAGGAGCGAGCCGCGTCCGATCCCCGAAATCTGCAATAGCTTCGGCGTATTGATTGACCCGCTGCAAACAATCACCTCGCGCCGGGCCCGGACGACCTTCGTTTCATTCCGCTTGCCGCCGCGCAGATATTGGACTCCCGTCGCTCGCTTACCTTCGAACAGGACAGCCTTGGCGTGGGCTTGGGTCCGCACTTCGAGGTTCTTTCGCCCTTTAGCCGGACGAAGGAAAGACCGCGCCGCGCTCTGCCGCCATCCATTCAGGATCGTGCGCTGGTAGTAGCCGACCCCTTCTTGGGCGACTCCGTTATAGTCTGGGTTGCGGGGGATGCCTTGCCCCACCGCGCCGGCGATGAAAGCTTCGCAGACCGGGTGGAACCAGTCCATGTCAGTGACAGCTTGTTCACCGGCACGCCCATGATATGCGTCGTCTCCCTGACCGACTTTGCGCTCAGAGCGCTTGAAGTAGGGCAGCACGTCGGCATACCCCCACCCCTTGTTTCCGGCGGCAGCCCACGCGTCGAAGTCTCGGGGCTGACCACGGTTGTAGGCCAAGCCGTTGATGGCTGTTGAACCGCCGAGCGTGCGCCCTTGAGGAATGGGGATACGGCGGCCCTTCGTGTTGTCGGTCGGCTCGCTGGAGAACTGCCAAGTGAAGGCCGGATCGAACAGAACCTTGATGAAGCCCGCGGGAATATGCAGGAAAGGATGCCAGTCGCTCGGTCCGGCCTCGAGCACGCAGACAGTGGACTTGCCATCCTCGCTCAGCCGATTGGCAAGGATCGAACCCGCGGCCCCTGCACCGACGATGACGTAGTCGAAAGTCTCGGTCGGATCGCCATTGATGTTGCTCATGATGTCGTTCTCGCTTCTTCTCAGAGGAATCCGATCGAGATCCAAGGCACGGCAGCCACGACGATGGTGCCGATCAACAGGGCCAGCATGTATCCTAAGATGGGTTTCATGCCCTCGTCGGGGTGGATACGACTGATCGCGCAGGCCGCGTAGTAGCCGACCCCGAAGGGTGGCGCGAACAACCCAATGCCCATCGCCAGGACCACCACCATGGCATAGTGCACCTCATGCACCCCTACCTGCTTCGCAATGGGGAACAAGAGGGGCCCGAACAGCACGATGGCCGGAATGCCCTCCAGCACGCTACCGAGGATCACGAAGGCCACGACGGAGACGGCCAGGAACATCGGCACGCCGCCGGGCAGACTGGTCATGAAATTGGCCAGCAAGGCGGAGAAACCCGACTGCGTCAGCGACCACGCCATCCCGGTCGCTGCCCCGATGATGAGGAGGATCGCGCCTGACAACCCTGCCGTCTCTACCAGCATGGGGTAGAGACGCCTCCAATCGAAGCGGCGGTAGATCAGGAGGCCCGCGAGGATTGAGTAGACGATGCCTATGGTCGAGACCTCGGTTGCAGTCGCGACGCCCTCGATGACGGCCGCTCGGATCACGAACGGCAAGGCGATAGCCGGAATCGCGATCAGGAAGGTCCGGCCGATCTCGCGAGGTGTCGCGCGCCGCACATGGGACAGATCCTCCGTCCGGTAGCGCCACCAGACCACACCACACAGCGTTAGGCCGAGCACCACGCCCGGGAGCAGCCCGCCGGTAAAGAGGGCGGCGATCGACACGCCGGTGACCGAGCCGATGGTAATCAGGACCAGGCTCGGCGGGATGGTCTCCGTCTGTGCGCCGGTCGCGGAGAGGAGCGCGACGAGGTCACCCGGCTTGGCGCCGCGCTCCTTCATCTCAGGGAACAGCACGGGCGCCACCGCGGCCATGTCGGCCGCCTTCGAGCCGGAGATGCCCGACACGAGGTACATGGCGCCGACGAGCACATAGTGCAGCCCGCCGCGGACATGGCCCAGAAGGCTCGCCAGGAAGCCCACCATGGCGCGCGCCATCCCGGTCATCTCGATAAGCAGGCCGAGGAAGACGAACAGCGGCACCGCGAGCAGAATGAGGTGCGACATGCCCTCGTCCATGCGCCCGACAACGACCATCGTCGGAGTGCTGGTGGTCAGCGCGATGTAGCCGAAGGTCGCGAGGCCGAACGCGAAGGCAATCGGCACGGCGGCGAACACCATCGCTCCTACAAGCCCGACGAAAAAGATGAGCAGGTTGAGTTGGCCCAAAGGCTTCAGCACCGGGCCGAGAAGAATGAAAAAGCCGATTACCGCGGCAACGAGCGCAACGGCGCCGGCTACGAGCCGCCAATCGCCAACGCTAGCCAGCCGCAGGACGGCAATCACCAACATAAGCGCGATACCAACCGGAATAGCGGCGGCGCGCCAGGCGTTTGGGATCTCAAGCGCCGGGGTGGTCACGAAAACCTCGTCGGCCGCGAACTCATAAGCCGGATGGACCATGAGGACGAGAAAGGCCAAGGCCGCGGCGACCGCGACCAGGTCGAGGAACGCCCGCGCGCGCGGCCTTAGCATACCGGATATCGCTGTCATGCGCATATGTTCGCTGCGCTGGAACGCGATCACCGAGCCCAGCATGGCGAGCCAAAGAAACAGGATCGCCGCGAGTTCATCCGACCAAACGATCGGCGCGTGGAAGATGTAGCGGGCCAAGACGCCGGTAAAAAGCACAACGATCTCTGCGACCACTAACAACGCCGCCGGAATCTCAACGAGAGGAACCAGGACGGCATTGATCCGGGTTGCCCATGGGGGCGAGACGCCAGCGTGGTCTGCTTCCGCAATGCCAACGGCTTGCCAGTCCCCTATCACATCTTTCATGTCTTACCCCTCGTGCTTCGTTGTTCTGAGGCAGGATTAGTTGGCGTTCTGACGAGCAGGCTATGTGAGCTGACCGACGGCCCCTTCGAAGACGTGCCAGGGTTCTTCGCCGAATTTCTTCTTCCAGTCTTGGTAGAAGCCTGCCTTACGCAGCGCTTCGCGGAACGCGGGCCGGTCAGGGTCTACGAATTCGAGCCCTTTGGCTTGTAGATCGGCTTTCAGGGTATTGCTGAGGGTCTCGACATCTGCGCGCTGGAGCAGCGCAGCATCATTGATGTTATGGCTAACGATCTCTTTGAGATCGGTCGGCAGCTTTTCCCAAGCGCGACGGTTACCGATGAACCAATACCCGTCCCACATGTGATTGGTGAGAGAGCAATATTTCTGCACTTCATAAAATTTTGCCGTATCGATAGTGACAAGAGGGTTTTCTTGCCCGTCGACCACCTTAGTCTGGAGCGCAGAGTAGACCTCCGAGAGGTTAATGCTCGACGGCGATGCACCTAGGGCTGAGAACATCGATGTCCAGAGGGTGCTAACCGGCACGCGGATCTTCAAACCAGCGAGATCCTCCGGTTTGACGATAGGTTTGGATCGGGTCGTGATCTGCCGGAACCCGCTATTCCAAATGCGGTCCATGACAAACAGGCCAGCGCCATTGATCTGCTTGCGAAACAGCGCTCCGAGTTCCCCATCCATTGCGCGCCAGACCGTCGGGTAGTCAGGCCAGGCGAAGCCAATGCCGTACATTGAGCCTGCCGGGATTACGGTCGAGAGTCCGGCCACACCCGAGACGGAGAAGAACTCGAGCGCCCCGCTGCGCACCTGAGACAGCATGTCGGTGTCACCACCGAGCTGGTTGTTGGGGAACACCTTGAGTTCAAAGCGCCCGTCGCTCTCTTTCCGGATCTTCTCTGCAGCCTCCAGCGCGCGGGCCGTAAGTGGATGGGTTACCGGAACATTGGTACCGTACTTGTATTCGAAAGCCGGCGCCGCGCTGGCGCGTCTGATACCGAATGTCGAAACTGTTGTCAGCGTCGCAGCTGCGCCGATGAAGCCCCGACGAGTTATTTTAATTTTCATGGTGGCGCCTCTCCCTGTCGATGTGCCCGATTGTGTTCACCGGGCTTGTGTGATCGATGTCAGTGTCTGAGGCTAAAGCTCAGCCGTCCTACCGTTCTTGGCGGCTCGCTTCTCGGCAACGGGAACGAAAAGGGCGATGCTCTGGCGTTGGCGCGTCGACCTGCGGCGCTCTCATGCGCGGCTCCAAGCACGGACGTGCTGCCGCTGCGTTCCGAGCCCTTCAATCCCGAGCGTCATCACATCGCCCGGCTTCAGATAGATCGGGGCCGGCTTCTTGCCCATGCCTACACCAGGGGGCGTACCGGTCGTGATGATGTCGCCGGGAAACAGCGTCATGATCCGGCTGATGTAGCTGACCAAAGTGGCAACGCCGAAAATCATCGTCTTCGTGCTTCCAGTCTGCATCCGCTGGTCGTTAACATCGAGCCACATCTCGAGGGACTGGGGACTTCCCAGTTCGTCTGCGGTAACGAGAACTGGTCCAACAGGGCCGAAGGTGTCGAAACCCTTGCCCTTGTCCCAGGTGCCACCGCGCTCTAGCTGGTATTCGCGCTCAGACACGTCGTTCACCAGGCAATAGCCTGCAATGTAATCCAGCGCTTCGCGCTCCTCGACGTAGCGGGCCGTGCGGCCGATGACGATGCCGAGTTCAATCTCCCAATCGCCCTTTGTAGATCCAGGCGGAAGTATCACGTCATCATTTGGACCAACGATGCAGCTCGTTGCCTTGAAAAAGATAATCGGCTCGCTAGGCAGAGGCATGTTCGCCTCGGCGGCGTGGTCTGCGTAATTGAGGCCCACTGCCACAAACTTGCTGACACTACCAACCGGACAACCAAGACGAGGTGAACCGTCCACGATCGGCAGGGTGGCCGGGTCAAGCTTGGCCAAGCGCCCGAGCGTCTCCGACGTGAGCGCCTGTCCATCTACATCCGCGATCTGGCCAGAGAGGTCGCGAATTTTTCCGTCAGCATCTAGCAGTCCGGGTTTTTCGCGTCCGGCGGGCCCATAGCGTAAGAGCTTCATCTTGCCTTCTCCGGTTTGGCATTCACACGGGCAGTTCGACGGCTTGTTTTCCCGCAGCGTATGTTTGGCGCTACGCCTACGCAGGGCCGGGGGTGATCCGCGGCAGGACCTTTTCGACGTCCTGATCCGCGAGATCTTGCAGACGAGCATCGGGCGCCCGTCCGGCGTCGTGTTCCCGCAGCACGTCCGCGACCGCATCCGGTTCAATCTCTAGCGCTTGCGCCAGCAGCCGGTCGGCTTCCGCGTTGTTCCCGACTGCCTGCTCGTGTAAACCCTGTTCGGCAAGTCTGCGCGCCTCTGCAACCTTCTCAGAAGTGTCATTTGTCGGCAGCTCATGATCAGCCATATCGCCCTCCCAGCGAAAGCAGCGTTTAGACGGTCGCGCCGATCGGCCAGGGCGCAAACTCGTTAGAACCGACATCGTACTGCTCGCTCTTGCTCCGTTCGCCTGAGGCAACGCGCAGGATGCGCTCGAAGATGCGTTGTCCAGCGTCTTCCACGGTCTCATGGCCATCCACGATTGTGCCGCAGTTGATGTCCATGTCCTCTTCCATGCGCCGAAACAGAGGCGTATTGGTCGCGATCTTGATGGAAGGCGAGGGTTTGCAGCCAAACACGCTGCCGCGGCCTGTGGTGAAGCAGACCACGTTGGATCCCCCCGCGACCTGCCCCGTCGCGGCCACCGGATCGAAACCTGGTGTATCCATGCAGACGAACCCTTTTTGAGTAACCGGCTCCGCATATTTCACTACATCGACCAAGTTCGTGCTCCCCGCTTTGG
>Ga0164309_10001637_pt1 | contig 10800 bp, 13 predicted proteins | sample Whisoiple_247_MG_FD_109984 | JGI IMG/M metagenome (GOLD analysis project Ga0164309, IMG submission 109984) | Soil microbial communities amended with fresh organic matter from upstate New York, USA - Whitman soil sample_247_MG | ecosystem: Environmental > Terrestrial > Soil > Unclassified >... | reverse complement strand
TCGCCCTGCGATTGCCGTTGCGCGCCTGACGCTTTCACGTCCACCGCATCCCGCCCCGCGCTCGTGACGACGCGCGATCGCCCCTCTGGTGGGACGAGACAGCGAATCAGTGAACCGATTTGGGTCGGACGAAAACAAAAATATTTTTGATTTTGGGGCTTGACACCATTTCTGATAATCAGAAGTGATTTGCCCGTCGGGTTGATTTGCCGCAGCCCAATGCAAAAATTTGATTTGCAATGGCGGCAAATCAGCATGCAAGGCGAGGGAGACCTTCATGGTGAGGAGCTGATGGGTATCGCTTCCGCCTTCCTCCTTCGCTCTCCGAGCTTCGGCGGACAAGTCGCTCTTCGAGCTACGGCGGACACGTCGTTCCACCCGTCCTAGAGGGTTCCGAACACAGGTGTGCGCGGTGACTCCAGCGGTCCCGGTTTTCATTGTGCGAAATCGCTGCTTTTGGCTGGAAACTTGGGACCATTCAACCGTTTAATTGGGCTGGATGGCTGTGCGAGTGTCTGACCAATAGCGGCTCTATGTCCAAATGGCTTAAAGCGTTTCTGTTTGGGATTTGGGGTCTTCTGCTGATCCCCCTGATCGCCACTATCCTCGAAAAATGGCTGGGGGAAAATTTCCTGTTATCCGATCCTAACGCTGTGGCCGCGAAGGTTTTCAATAACCTCGTCGCACTGGGCCAACAGCCCTGGTTTAAATTTGCGTTGGTCTTTTTGACCGGAATCGTAATTGGCGCTTCATTGGAATGGTTAACCCATAAGTCAGACGACAGGAAAGCTTTCGAGCTCCGAAGCCTCGGGCTTAAATTTCGCAGTCTTTCAGACAGCATCAGGAGTCGGACCGCATCGTCGGGATGGCCGGGCAATGTGCACGATCTCAGGCCTGCAATCATGTCTGCATTTATCACCGCCAGGAAATTTGATTTGTGGGTACCCAGTGAGCGTATCTACGACCTGCCGGATGCGTCATTCCTATGTGAATATTTCGGATGTGTCGGAAGGTTTTTGGAGGACGGACGTTTTGACGAAGCCAGCCGTGAGGCGCTGTCCTGGAAACCATTTCTCGATCGAGCAAAGGTGTCCTGAAATGCGGCGCGCCGCTGCTCTCTGATGTGTGCGAGAAGACCGGCGGGGGCGACATCACCATCAGTCAACCGGCCCTTCAACTTGCTAGGTACGACGGGCCTCTTCGATCAGCCAGTCGCGGAAAGCCACCAGGGCCGGATTGGACTCCGAAGAGATCGGGTAAACCGCATAGTGGCAGTAGGAGACGCGCAAGCCGTGTTCGGACAGGCGAACCAGCTTTCCCGCCAGTATGTCCGATCGTGTGAACGACAGGCGCCCGAGCGCAATGCCCTGTCCGGTTATCGCGGCCTCCATCAGCGCGTTTGTATCGGTAAAGGAAGTGCCTTCGATTTCGCGATCAAGCTTCAAACCGGCAGACCTGAACCAGGCACGCCACGACAAGTTGCGGTCGATCAGCAGCGGCTGCGACAACATCGATGCGGGATCTTTTGGAAGCCGGCCCTCGTTGAGGCTGGGACTACAAACCGGGAAACACTCTTCATCGAGAAGCTTGATTGCCCGCAGTCCTTTCCAATCGCCCGTGCCGAACCGGATTGCGATGTCGACGCCGTCCGACTTGAAATTGGCCAGCGACTGACCGGTCTTGACGTGCAGATTGATGCGCGGAAACCGGGCCTTGAACCGGGGAAGGCGCGGAACCAGCCAGCGCGCCGCCATCACCGGCAGCAGGCTTACGGTGATTTCCGCATCGGTCCGACGGGTCTCGATGCTGCTGAGCGCCGCGCCCAATTCCGAGAATGCGCTTTTGACGCCGGCCTGCAATCTAAGTCCGCTTGACGTGGGCACCATTCGGTTGCCCTGCCGCTCGAAAAGCGTGAGACCCAGATCTTCTTCCAACTGTCTTATGCGCTGGCTAACGGCGCTGTGCGTCACGTGCAATTCGCGCGCCGCTTCGGAATAGCTGCCGTGGCGGCAGGCCACCTCGAACACCCGCAGAGTTTCCAGCGGCGGTAAAAGTGCCATTCGTGAATTGTTAGGAATGCTAACATGCGTTGTCAAATCTTATCGTTCGATTAGCCGTCTCATCGGGAGTAGTCGTCGGGCTCCGAGATGGAGCACGGCCATGCAAGCTTCCGACGTATTGTCATTTCGAACCAGCGAACTTTCGCTACCCGACAAGTGCAGCCGGGAAAGGCGCGATGCTGCCGCAAAATTTTCCGGAATTGCCGCGCCGGCCATCGAGCGCTGCAAGAAGGAAACGAAGCGGCAGCCCGGCAGCCAACCCGGCGATCTCGACTCCCGCACCCGCATGCTGCTGGAGCAGCCAATCGCGTCGACGATCATGCGGCTTGCAATACCCAATGCCACCGTGATGACCGTCCAGATCCTTATCGGATTGCTCGAGGTGTATTTCGTATCGCGGCTGGGAGTAGATGCTCTTGCCGGTGTCGCGCCGGTTTTTCCGCTGGTTTCGCTGCTGGTCGCTGTCGCCCAGGGCGCGATCGGCGGCGGCATCGTCACGGCCGTTGCACGCGCCCTTGGGACTGGCCGGATCAGCGACGCAAGCGAGTACGCCTGGTACGCCGTGGTCCTGGGTATTCCGCTGGGGCTCGCGACCACCGCCGCCATGTATGCGCTGGGTCCAGGGCTCTACGGCTATATGGGCATCTCCGGAAATGCGCTCGCGATCGCGCTGTCCTATTCATCCATCACTTTCGCGGGCGCGATGCCGATCTGGATGTTCAACCTCTTGATGGCGGTGGTTCGTGGCACGGGCAACTTGCGAGTTCCGGTGATCGTGGTCTGTGGCGGAGCCTTGATCCTTGTCCCGCTTTCGCCGGCATTGATCTTTGGCGCCTTTGGTTATCAGGGGCTTGGTGCCTCGGGCGGCGCCGTGGCGATGCTGGTGTATTATGCTTTCGGCACGCTTGCCTACGCAGCCTATCTTTGGGGCCGGTTCGGCGTCCTCAAGCCGTCATTTCGTGTGCCAAAACTCTCCCTCGGGCCAGCGCTCGCGGTTCTCCGTGTCGGCGGAATGTCGGCTGTCGTCTCAGCCAGCACGAATTTGACGCTGGCGATCGTCACGGCCTATGTGGGAATGGGCGGGGTCGAGGCATTGGCCGGCTATGGCGCGGGCTCGCGGCTCGAATTTCTTTTGGTACCGCTTGCCTACGGCATCGGCGGTCCGGTCGGAATCGTGGTCAGCGCGAACCTCGGCGCCGGTCAGATAGAACGAGCCGTGAGGGCGTCCTGGGTTGGTGTGCTGATGGTCTGCACCCTGACCGAATCGATCGGACTGGCCGCGGCCGCCTTCCCACAACAATGGATCGGAATATTCAGCCAGGATCCGTCCGTGCTGCAAGTCGGCGCAGAGTATCTGTACCGCGTCGGGCCGTTTTTCGGATTCTTCGGGCTCGGCTATGTTCTTTATTGCGCCGGCCAGGCAACCCGACGAATGGAAGCCTCCGTCCTCGCCGCTCTGCTCAGGGCCGCCATTGCGGTGCTCGGAGGCTATGCGGTGGTCTGGCTGAAGGCCGACGTTACATGGAATTTCGCCGCCGTGGCGTTGGGAATGGTCGCTTTCGGCCTGTTTGCATTGCCGCCTCTGATCAACCGCTCCGGCTACGCGGCGAGTTGAGCCCAATGTCCGGCACGCGCCGTCAACACAGGCGGCGCAGCGATGTCAGTTCCAGCGCAGCAGATATTTCTCGAGCCGGCCGGCGGCGCCGAAGATCAGCAGCACCACCACCAGGATCAGGAGAATCAGCGCGAACATCAGGGCGGCATTGTAGGTGCTCTGCGCAAACGACAACAGATAGCCGAGGCCGCGGGTTGCCGCCACGAACTCTCCCACGCAGGCGCCGGTGAAGGCAAAGCCAACCGCGATTTTCAGATTGCCGAGCACCCAGGCCGCGACCGACGGCAAATAGACGTGGCGCACCAGCGCCCAGCGATCGCCGCCGAGGGTGACCACGCGTTCGACAAGCTTGCGGTCGACCTGCCGGATTCCGGTGAAGACCGTGGAGAAGATCAGCACCGCCACCAGAATGAAGGACAGCGCCACCTTGGAGGCCAGTCCGATACCGAGCCAGATCACAAACAGCGGCGCCAGCACCACGCGCGGGATGGCGTTGAGCACGGTCATCAGCGGTTCGAGCAGCTCCGCGATCAAGGGCACCAGGGCCGCAGCGACCCCGAGCAGAATGCCGACCACGATGCCGAGTGCGAGACCGCCAAGGGCCGCCGTAAAGGTCGCCTCGAGATGCGGCCAGATGCGGCCGTCGGAGAACAACTCGAAAAGCGCTGCGCCGATGCGGCTCGGGTTCGGCACATACAACGGATTGAGCAGGCCGGCGCGGCCGGCCGCTTCCCACACCGCGAGCAGGACCGCGAACGCGGCAAGCTGGCGCATCCAGGCATGGCGGGGATCGAGAAACATCACGCCGCCTCCGCGCGATGATCGACTTCACGGGAAAGGTCCGCCCACAGTTTTTCGTAGAGCGGGGCGAAGGCCGGATGCATGCGCGATTGGACAGGATCGCGCGGCCGCGGAATCGGCACATTGTATTGCTCGATGATGTGCGCGCGCGGCCCCTGCGACAGCAGATAAACCTCGTCGGAAAGGCTGATCGCCTCCTCGAGATCATGGGTGACCAGCAAAACGCTGATCCGCTCGCGCTCGACCAGCGCGACGACGTCCTTGACCACGCGTGCGCGCACGATCGCATCGAGGGAAGCGAATGGCTCGTCCATCAGGATCAGCCTTGGCTTCATCGCCAGCACCTGCGCAAGCGCAACCCGCTTGCGCTGGCCGCCGCTGAGGTGGCGGGGAAAGCGATCGCCGAAGCCGGCAAGGCCGAGCCGCTCAAGCCAGGCCTCCGCCTCGGCCAGCGCCTTTCGGCGGTCTATTCCGTTGAAGGCAAGGCCGAGCGCCACGTTGTCGCGCGCCGTCTTCCAAGGCAGCAGGGCGTCGTCCTGGAACAGGAGGCCGACCTGCGAGCGCGCAAGGCCGGTCTCGACCGTGCCTGAAAGCGGCTGCTGCAACCCCATCACGGCGCGCAACAGGCTCGACTTGCCCGAGCCGGACGGCCCGACTAGACTCACGAACCGGCCCTCCTCAACCGTGAGGTTCACTCTCTCGAGGACCGGCTCCCCGCCATAGGAAATGGAGAGATCGCGGACGCGCAACTCAGCCCCCCGCGATGGTCGTGTCATACAGCCCGGACATGTTCGCGCCGGACTTGATGAGCCCGCCGGCGATCAGGCTCTGCTCGACGCGGCCGGCCGCTTCGAGGTCGATGTTGACGGTTTCAGGGTAGAGCGAGTCGCGGTGCTGCACGATAATGCCGCCAAACTCCTTGAGGTCCAGCCCGGTCGTCATCTCCTTGGGAAGAGCCGCGACCAGTTGTTCGGCCGTCATCCCGCGCAACGCCTTGAGTGCATCCGCCAGCGCCTTGCTCAGCGCAACCATTTCCGGCTTGCGCTGTTCGATCTCCTTGGCGCGTACCGCGACTCCCATGAATTCGAAGGAGCCGCCGAGATAGTGCCTGGCGTCTTCAAGGTTCATTCCGTTCATCAGCACGCGCGCGCCTGAGCGTTGCAGCAGCGTCAGCGCCGGCTCCTGCACCACGCCGGCGTCCATTTGGCCCTGGCGCAACGCTTCCAGCAGATTGACGCCCATGGTCGCGAACTGGACTTTCCGGGCGTCGGCGCCGGCCTGCTTCAACAGATACAGCGTCAGCGCATGATCGGCATTGCCAAGCGCGGAGACGCCAATGGTTTTTCCCTCCAGATCCTTGATCGATTGAATCTGGCCGGCGGTTTTGGGAGCGGTGACAACGGCGAACAGCGGCAGGCGTCCGGTGACCGCGAAGCGGCGGATGTCGGCGCCGACATTGGCATAGGCCTGGATGGCGACGTCCAAGGCAGTGGCGGCGTAGTCGACGGCGCCGCCGACCAGCGCCTGCATCGCAGCGTTGCCGCCGCGGGTATAGACGAGCTGCACATCAAGCCCGTGATTCTTGAAGTAACCGGCCGATCGCGCGACCTCGTAGGGAACGCCGCACAGAAGCTGGCTGCAATAGGCGAGCTTGATCTCCTTGCCCTGAGCCTCGGACGGGGTGGGCCGCGCCGCCGGAATGACGCTTGCGACCAGCGCCGCCCCCTTGAACAGCGCGCGCCGGGACACGTCGGTATCGGGTACCCGGGCGGTGGTTTCATCGCAGCAGCTCACGGCAGCCTCTCCACATGGTTGTTCCGGTGTTTTATGCCGATTTGACATGTATGCAAGGCATGGAGCTTGAACCCCGCACCTGCACCGAGGGGCAAGGTACCTCACGTGACATCAGCGGCCATGGCGATTTCGCGGTCAGTTCTGCGCTGCTGCATGTTGAGGGTTCCGACGACCTCGATCACGAACGCGATATGATTCTGGCAATCCACGCCGCTATCCCCGATCTCATTGGAGACACCAATCGTCCCGTCATGCTGGCTGGCAGGGGCTGCCCATGGCCTTAGCGAGACGGTTCGAGTGGAACTCACGCGCGAAGCCGGTTTAGCAGGGAAAGATACAAACCCACTCACCGCAGCGAGGCGCCGTTACAAATCGAAAGGCCCATTCGATGACAGATAACGAAATTGCGACCAATTTTCACGAACTGCCAGAAGTTTCGGTGAATACCCGCGACGAGCTCCTCCTCTGGCACGCTCTTCATCGTCTTGAGGTGACATATTGGTACGACGTCGACGCCAACGAAGGGCGCAATGCCCATGAATTTTTTACCCCGGACGGCGTGAAGGTGGTGGGTCACAACCGGTTTGAAGGGCGTGAACAGATCCGGGCATTTTATGAGTGGCGTGCTCGTCAAAACGGCACGAAAGTAGTGAGTCAACTAGGGATTAGCGGGGTGAGAGCAGTGCGTCACCTGGTCACCAATCTATATGTAGCGTCGAGCAGCGAACGCTGCGCGACAGTGCTGGGTATGATCATTTTCTATGGTGGTCCATCGAAGCGCCAATCAAATCCCCCTATGGTGGCAGATTTGATCAATGAGTGTGTATTGAACCAAGACAATTTGTGGCGATTCAAATCACACACACTCCGGCCGGTATTCATGAGTAAAGCGACGCCTCCGTCAATGCTGATCGATCCCAATTTCCTAAAGCACAGCCCGCAGTGCACGTGACTTCGCTTGGTCCTATTTCGACTCGTCCTTGGCGAAGGGAATGCCCGGGAAAGACGACTCCCTCATACCTCGTCTGCCAAGAACCTCCGGGTTGCCCCTGATATCGGGCGATGTCTCGATTGCTATCCGATACTCACCTCTTTCCGTACTCGGTGAAAACGTAGTCGCGGTTCTGCACCACCGTGTGGCACGTGAACCCGCACTTCGCGTCGTTTTCCTGCGGCGGCTTGCTCGCTACAGTGGCGGGCTTGAACGTATCGGACGCCGCCTCATAGTCGAACGCGCCCCATCCCCATCCGCCGCTGTCGGCGAACCGCTTGCTGTCCTTCACCATGAAATCGACGTCATGCTGGGTACCTGGCACCGTTGGCTGACCGGGATACGTCTCCTGTTTTTTCGGGTTCCAATGAACTTTCGCCATCTTGGCGCCGTCCGGGAAAGGCTTGCCATTGCCGGGCACGCCTTGCCTAAAGGCGTCGATCATTGCCGGATTCCCTACGATCACAGCGATCTGGCCCAGGTTCTCGCTGATCGCGATCACTGGCCAGTCCTCGTATCCCCTGAACTCGGAGAACGCGAGCCCATTCGGCACTCGCACAGTGTACTTGTCCTGCGCGGAAATGGCCTTGCCGCCCAAGACGGCGAACACACCTGCGAACGCAAGCGCGGCTATCGCGCTCACCAAACGGAAGGTCGAGATGCGCGTCATGATCAACCTCCTAATGCCATGGTGGCCGAGAGCCTGCTCGTCAGCACCAAACGCGCGCGAGCCGCCGGGCTTCCCCGACGGCTCAAGCGTTGCGTAGCGATGTGGTGCGACGCGCTGCGTCGCGTGGCGGGAACGTTGCGATGCGCCGAGGCGCGTCGCGTTGCCTGCCGTGGTGTCGATAAGTCCTACGCGTCCGATCGACGACCCCAACATGGTGCAATCGCGAATAGACTTCAAGACAGCGCTGCTGCCATAAAACCTGCGCCGTCTGTTTAGCGCGCCACTTTCTGCACGCTCTTGCCGTCCGCGAGTTGGGTGGCGGCGCCGTCGCGAAACGAACCCGTCGCTCTCTAGGGGCTCTTGGGACGCGCCGTTATCGCCCCGCCGGCAGCGCACGAACCCGGTGGCACACAAATCTCTCGCGACCGGCCGGTCCTTGTGACAGAATTGTCACGATGAAATGTCGGTTCGGTTACACGCGGAGCAGTGCATGAGTTCGGAATGGCGGGGGCGATCAACTTCCCTGGCCTGGTCAAATCCGCTGGCCTGGTGGTGGGCCCTGTTGACCCTGGTCAGCGGCGCAAACATCGCGGCCTGGTTCCTGCTGTACCGCCGGTTCCACGAACAGCCGATTGGCGGTCTCGGCAGCGCATCCGGCACCCAGCTGATGCTCATGCTGTGCGCGGCCTATGTCTTTGGCTGCGCCTTCAGGTCATTCCTTCCGCGCGCCGATGTGCAGCGCATCTGCCTGTTCGACACCTGGCTGTCGAGCGTTGTCGTCGGCCGGTCGGTGGCGACCGTGGCCGAGATCTGCTTCGCGGCGCAGTGGGCGATCATCCTGCACCAGCTTGGCACGATGACGGCGGCTGACACCACCCTGAACGCCGCGTGGGTGCTGGTACCTTTGATCGTCATCGCGGAATGCTTCTCATGGTATGCGGTGCTGACCAGAAATTATCTGGGCAACGCCATCGAGAATTCGATATGGGCCGTTGCCTTCCTCGCGGTCGGGATTGGCCTTTGCCGCTTGCTGCCGGAGTTTGACGGTCCGGTTCGCGTGGTGCTTGCCATCGCGATATCAGGCATTGCTCTCTATTTGGGGTTTCTCATGGCCATCGACGTCCCGATGTATTTTTGCCGATGGCAGGCAGACCTTGCCGATGGCAGCAAGCCCCTCGGAGCGCTCGAGGGTCTGCATGACGCGCGCACGCGCTGGGTGGTGACGCACGATTTTTCCCAGTGGAAGGACGAGATCGCCTGGATGTCGCTTTATTTCAGCGCGGCGGTCTGGGCCAGCCTCGCGCTTTGCGTTTTCTACTCGCTCGGCGATCATCTGCCGCGCTATCGCACCGAAGCGGCGGCATATTGGTATTCGGGCGCTTGCGGCGTGCCGCAAGCCGCCACCGATAATCGAGATTTCCGCATTGGCTCGGCAGCGCCGTGGGTGCGAGCCGGTTGACTGCCGCGCGTGGCAGCCGCGTTGTTCCGCCGCTCAGCAAATTAAAATCTCGTAAATCGCCCTCCCTTTCCTGCAGCCGAGGCGTAAAATTGCGCACGCCGCCGGGTTCCAGTTCAACTGCATTTGGATCGGGCCGCGCTATCGCACAGGCATCGGTCGCTGCGGTTTCCGGCGTGACGGAACATCAGGAGAGCGACATGGTATCAGAGATACAGATTCACACCATCGCGCGGCAAATGTTCGAGAAGCACGGCTTGGATGCTATCGCCCAGGCGGCCCACAATGCCGAGGCTTGCGAGCACAAGGGCGACACCGAAGAGGCCAGGGAGTGGCGCCACATCGAAGACGCCATGAAGATGATGCGGGGACCGCATCAAAGCTGACCGGATTTTTGTGAATGAACGAAGCCTCCTATCGGCAACTGGCCTGCAGTTGAGCGAGGCGACCTCATTTCATCCGCTTGAATTTCACGCTCTTGCCGTCCGCGAGCCGTGTCGCGATGTAGCCGCCGGCGAGACACGCCTCGCGCTGCGGCATCTTCTCCTGCGGACTGCGCAACGTCTCCCACCACGAGGCGCGGTGCGCCGCGCGCGGCAGCGCCGCGTCGATGATCTCTTCGATCTGCTCGAAGCTCAGCACGAATTCGGCAAGCGTCTGCTTCTTCAGATAGTCGCGCAGCGGGTCGTAGTCGTTCACGTCGCTTTGCCGGGCGGTCGCGCCTGAGCCTCAACCGAGGTCGAGTCGATCTTTGCGTCGGCAACCTCACGCACGCCAAACTCTCGCTTATCAGCCGATCCATCGAGATAGCGGCGGGCATCATCGATGCCGGCTTTGATCTTTTCGAATGTGCCCGTTGTCATTTTTGTCTCCGGTAAGGAGTCATTGCAATCCAGAATAGCAAGTTCAACTGGATTGCGTCGTCGCTTGCGCTCCTCGCAATGACAGTGGTGGATGCCGGCGCTTTCACCTTCACTTCTCCAGATACTTCTTCATTTCGGCGCGCAGGCCGTCGCGCAGGTCATCGCGCGCCATGGCGAAGGCGATGTTGGCGCGCAGGAAGCCGGCTTTCGAGCCGCAATCGTGCCGCTCGCCCTCGAACTCGACGCCGTAGAAACTTTGCGTTTTGGAAAGCCCAATCATCGCATCGGTGAGCTGGATCTCGCCGCCGGCGCCGCGCTCCTGGCTTTCCAGGATCTTGAAGATTTCCGGCTGCAGGATGTAGCGCCCGGTAATCGACAGATTGGACGGCGCGGTGCCCCTGGCCGGCTTCTCCACCATGCCGTCGACCTCGAACATGTTGCCGTGCTTGTGGCGCTTGCCGACACCGCAGATGCCGTATTGATGGGTGAGATGCGCGGGCACTTCCTCCACCGCGATCAGGTTGGATTTGTCGCCGAGTTTTTTGGCGGC
>Ga0164309_10001636_pt1 | contig 10807 bp, 11 predicted proteins | sample Whisoiple_247_MG_FD_109984 | JGI IMG/M metagenome (GOLD analysis project Ga0164309, IMG submission 109984) | Soil microbial communities amended with fresh organic matter from upstate New York, USA - Whitman soil sample_247_MG | ecosystem: Environmental > Terrestrial > Soil > Unclassified >... | reverse complement strand
CCCGCCCGACCATGGCCGACGTCGCCGCCGAGGCGCACGTCTCGGTCAAGACCGTCTCGCGCGTGGTCAACCACGAGCCGGGCGTGCGTCCTGACACGGCCGAGCGGGTGCGGGCCGTCATCGAGCGACTCGGTTTCCGGCGCCACGACGGCGCCCGCCTCATGCGCCAGGGCCGCACCTTCACCATCGCCCTCGTCGTCGAGGACCTCGCCAACCCCTTCTACTCGCAGGTCGGCGCGGCCGTCGAGCGCGAGGCGCGCATCCGCCAGCACCAGCTCATCACCGCATCGGCCGAGGGCTCGCCCTCGCGAGAGCGCGCCGTCATCGAGGCGCTCGTGAACCGCCGCGTCGACGGCATCGTCGTCGTCCCGGCCGACGAGAGCGCGTCCTCGGACGCCGTGCTCGAGGCGAGCCACACGCCGATCGTCTACATGGATCGTCCCGTCCGGGGCACCCCGCGCGACACGATCCTCAGTGACAACCACGGCGGCATCCGCAGCGCCGTCGAGCACCTCGTCGCGCACGGCCACCGCAACATCGCCTTCTACGGCGACGACCCGGCGTTCTGGACCGCCCGGCAGCGCCGCGACGCCTTCATCACGACGCAGCAGAGCCTCGGACTGCCCACGACCCCACGCGTCTCGATGGGTCCGCACAGTCCGGCCTCCGTGCACGAGTCGCTGAGCCAGTGGACGACGGGCCCGGAGCCGATCACCGCGGTCATCACCGGCAACAACCGCATCACCCTCGCCGCCCTCCTCGCCCTGCGCGAGCTGCGGCTCCCGCTGTCGCTCGTCGGCTACGACGACTTCGAGCTCGCCGCCCTCATCGACCCCCCGGTCACCGTCGTGCACCAGGACCCGGCGGCCATGGGACAGAAGGCTGCCCAGCAGCTCTTCGCCCGCCTGCTCGGCGACGAGTCGCAGGCCCAGACCGTCGTCATGCCGACGCGGCTCATCGTCCGCGCCTCGGGCGTCCGCCGCGGGACCCCCACCCGATGACCGAACCGAGGAGCACCAGCACCGTGTCCCAGACCACCGTGTCCGACCCGACCCGACTGCCGCCCAACACGCCCCACCGGTTCTACCGGGGCGGCGAGCGCATCCTCGCCTTCCGCGGCCTCGAGGTGCCGGAGGGCTTCGACGACCACCGCCCCGAGGACTGGCTCGCGTCGACGACGCGCCTCTTCGCCGAGGGCGGCGGCGGGCTCACGGTGCTCACCGACGGGACGCCCCTGCCCGACGCCCTGGCTGCCGACCCCGACCACTGGCTCGGGGCCGATCACGTGACCCGCCACGGCATCGAGCCGGGGCTGCTGACGAAGCTGCTCGACGCCGGTGAGCGCCTGCCCGTCCACTCCCACCCCGACCGCGCCTTCGCCGCGGCCCACCTCGACTGCGACCACGGCAAGACGGAGGCCTGGATCGTCCTCGACGCGGAGCCGGGTGCCTGCGTCTGGCTGGGCTTCCGCGACGAGCTGCCTCCCGACGAGCTGGCCGAGCTCGTCGACGCCCAGGACGAGCGTCTCCTCGCCGCGCTCAACCGGATCGAGGTGTCGCCGGGTGACGCCTTGCTCGTGCCCGGCGGCCAGCCGCATGCGATCGGTGAGGGCGTCTTCGTCCTCGAGCTCCAGGAGCCGACCGACCTCTCGGTCATGCTCGAGCACCGGCGGTTCGGGCTCGAGGAGGCGCACGCCTTCCTCGGGCTCACGGTCCCGCGCGCGCTCGAGAGCGTCGACCGCGGGCCCCTGACCACCGACGGACTCGCCTCGCTGCGGCGCCGCTGGGTCGACGTGACGGGTGCGGGCGACGCACTGCCCGAGCAGGCGGCGGAGTTCTTCCGGGCCGAGGTGCTGAGCGCGACGCCGGACACCCCGGCCGGCGGCGACGCGGCGTTCGCCGTCGTCGTCGTGGTCGACGGCCGTGGCCGCCTGACGACGGGAACGGACGCGCCCCGCACCACCGAGGTGGCACGGGGCGACGTGCTGCTCCTGCCGTACGGGGCCGGGGCCGTGCGCCTCGAGGGCCACGTCACCGTCATCCGCTGCATGCCGGCCGTCTGAACCGACGGCGGAGCCGACGGGAGGTCGCTCCCGCCCTCAGTCGGTCGTGCGGCGGATGAAGGCACGCACCGCCAGCGGGGCGACGACGGCGGTGATCGCGACTGACCAGATCACCGTCGTGAGGACCGGATGGTGGAGGGGCAGAGCGGCGTCGGGCAGCGCCTCGGGCCCGTTGCCCCACAGCTCACGCATCGCCTGGACGAGTGAGCTGATCGGGTTCCACTCGGCGATGGTGCGCAGCCACCCGGCCATGCCCACGGTCGGGGCGAAGGTGTTGGCCAGGAACGTGATCGGGAAGATCGTCGTGAACATCAGGCCGTTGACGGCCTCGGGCGAGCGCATCGACGAGCCGACGAGGATGCCCACCCAGATCATGGCGAAACCGAAGAGCAGGAGCAGCGCGAAGGCGAGCAGCGCCTTGCCGACGCCGTTGTGGATGCGCCAGCCGATCGCGAGGCCCGTGAGCGACATGACGAAGATGCCGATGCTCGAGTGGATGATGCTGTAGATGCTGCGTCCGACGAGGACCGAGCCCCTCGAGATCGGGAGCGACCGGAACCGGTCGATGATGCCCTTGCCGAGGTCCATGTTGAGGCCGATCGCCACGATGAACGCCGAGAAGGCCATGGTCTGGGCCATGATCCCGGGCATCAGCCACTCCCGGTAGTTGAAGCCGGGAATGACGATCGAGCCTCCGAAGACGAAGGCGAAGAGCAGCACGAACATCACCGGCTGGATCGTGACGTCGGTGAGCATCTCGGGCTGTCGCTTGATGTGCTTGAGGCTGCGCCACACCATCGTCGTGACCTGACGGACGAAGCCCGGCGGCTGGAAGTCGTGGGGCTCGACGTGGGCCACCCGCGTGGCGTCCTTGACGGCGGAGTCGGTCATCGCTGCTCCTCGATCTGCGTGCTGGGCTCGGTGGAGGACTCGGCGCCGTCGCCCGACGGCGGCTCGGCGCGGTGGCCGGTGAGGCTGAGGAAGACGTCGTCGAGGCTGGGCCGTTGCAGGCCCAGGTCGTCGAGGACGATCTCGCTGCGCTCGAACACCGTCGCGACGCGCGTCATGTCGGACAGCCCGTCGGCCGGGGCGGTCAGCTGGCGGGCCGCCACGTCGACGTGCACCTCGGGGACGTGGGCGGCGAGCAGCGCGCGTGCTGGCTCGAGCTGGTCGGCGTGGGACACGGTGAGGACGATGGCGGCCTTGCCCGACTGGTCCTTGAGCTCGAGCGGCGTGCCCTGGGCGATGATGCGGCCGTGGTTGATGACGATGATGCGGTCGGCCAGCTGGTCGGCCTCCTCGAGGTACTGCGTCGTGAGGAGCAGCGTCGTGCCGTCGCGCACGAGGCCACGGAGCACGTCCCACAGCTCGACGCGGCTGCGCGGGTCGAGGCCCGTGGTCGGCTCGTCGAGGAAGAGGACGGGCGGCGTGGCGATGAGGCTGACCGCGAGGTCGAGCCGGCGCCGCATGCCGCCGCTGTAGTCCTTGACCACCTTGTTGCCGGCGTCGGTGAGCGAGAAGCGCTCGAGCAGCTCGGAGGACAGGCGGCGCACCTCACCCCCCGGCAGGCCGTAGAGCGAGCCCATCATCCGGAGGTTCTCGCGGCCGGTGAGCAGCTCGTCGACCGTGGCGGCCTGGCCGGTGAGACCCATGCTGCGGCGGACCAGCTCGGGGTCACGGACGACGTCGTGGCCGGCGACGCGGGCCGAGCCGCTCGTCGGGCGGCTCAGAGTCGTCATCATGCGGACGGTGGTGGTCTTGCCGGCACCGTTGGGGCCGAGCAGACCGAGGACCGTGCCCTGGGGCACGGAGAAGCTGACGTCGTCGACGGCGGTCATGTCGCCGAAGCGTTTGACGAGGTGCTCGGCCTCGATGGCCGGACCCGTGGACCGGTCGCGCACGGCGCGCGCGTCGGTGGTGATGGTCATGTGAAGGCTCCCCGGTGAGTCGTGCCTGTGGGATGAGAGGTGTGAGTTGCGGCGTGCGACGACCTTAGGCGTCACCACCGACAAGCCTCATCGACGAAGTGAACGCCGTCAACATGTTTCGGGAGTTCGCCCACGGCGTACGGCGTCGGTCGCCGCAGTCGGCACGATCCGAGCGCTCGCGTGCGACGCTGGACGGACGCACCGAGATCGGAGACCGCCATGACCCAGCTCGCCCCGCGCCCCCAGACCACCTTCCGGACGCCGCTGCTGCGCGAGGTCTACGGACGGCTCCTGCGCGGCCTGCGCACCCGCCAGGGACGCACCCTCGCCGAGGTCGCCGGGCGCGCCGGCATCTCGGTCGCCTACCTCTCCGAGGTGGAGCGGGGGCTCAAGGAACCGTCGTCCGAGGTGCTCGAGGCGGTCTGCGTCGCCCTCGGCTCCAGCATCACCGGCCTCGTCGGCGCTGCCCACCGCGAGCTGCGCGACCTCACGTCCGAAAGCGGAGCTCGCGTCCTCGACCTCACCTCGCGCGTCGGGTCGAGCATCGCGACCACCTCGGACGCAGCGACGGGCCCGGTGCTGCTCGTCGCCTGAGCGGCACCGGGCCCATCGGTGGCGCCTCCCTGCGCCACCGCAACCCGTCCCCTGCCCGATGCCGCTACGGCGTTACCTGGCTGATCCGCGTCGACCCGTTGCCGAGCGCGGTGCGCGACGCTGCCGCCCCCGGAGAGTCCGCACCGGTGCCGAGCTTGTGGTCGCCGGTGGTGCCTCCGAAGAAGCGGCCACCCCACGTCGAGTAGTCGCAGGCGCTCGCGACGTAGTCGCTGGCGATCCACACCGTGCTGCCGTCGACGGGGGCGGCGCCGTCGTCACCCCACCGGGTGCGCGGCGGGTTGCCCACCTGGGCCTGGTAGCTCGTGAACCCGTCGTCGGTGGCCTGGCCCGCCGCGGACATCGTCGGCTTGACGACGAACCAGGCGATGCCGGCACGCTGGGCCGCCGTGTCCGGGTCGAGCGCGGTGTCGAGGGCGCCCCACAGCTTGCCGTTGGCTCGTGGGTGACGTCGCCCGAGCCGGACGGTGGGCGGGCCGGGGGCGGGCGAGGACGGACAAACGGTTGAGAGCCCTCGGCGCCGGGTCACTCGGCCGTGCACTCAGCACTCCGGCACCCACCCGCTGGGCCTGCCCGCGAAACTCGCCCGGTCCACCTCATCCCCCGACGGCAACCACCTCCGTGGCCCGCTCGATGACGTGGTCGACGATGCCGAACTCCACGGCCTGCTGGGCGGTCAGCACCTTGTCCCGGTCGGTGTCGAGGCGGAGCTGGTCGACCGACCGGCCGGTGTGGTGGCTCAGCACCTCCTCGACCTGCGCGCGCACCCGCAGGAGCTCGTCGGCCTGCAGCGCGAGGTCGCTCACCGTCCCCTGGCCGCCCGCGGACGGCTGGTGCAGCAGGACCCTCGAGTGGCGCAGTGCGAAGCGGCGTCCCGGCTCCCCCGCCGCGAGGAGCACCGCGGCGGCGGAGGCCGCCTGCCCGAGGCAGTACGTCGCGACCGGGGCCTGGACGAGCTGCATCGTGTCGTAGACGGCCATGAGCGCCGTGAACGAGCCGCCCGGGCTGTTGACGTAGAGCGACACCTCCCGGTCGGGAGCGACGTAGGAGAGGTGGAGCAGCTGGGCCATGACGACGTTGGCGACGCCGTCGTCGATCTCGGTGCCGACGAAGATGATCCGTTCCTGGAGCAGCCGGCTGTAGATGTCGAAGCTGCGCTCCCCCGCCGGGGTGCGCTCGATGACGTACGGGATCGTGTAGCTGCTCACCGCAGTCCCACCTTCCGCTCGGCACCGCCGGGGCGGACGTCCGCGAGGGAGCTGACGACATGGTCGACGATGCCGTATGCCTCCGCCTCCTCCGCACTGAACCAGCGGTCGCGCTCGCTGTCGCGGGTGATCTGCTCGACGGTCTGTCCCGTGTGCTCGGCCTGCAGCTCGTTGACCCGACGCTTGACCGCCTTGAGGTTGGCGGCCTGGACCTCGACGTCGGCGGCCGTCCCCTGGATGCCCGCGGACGGCTGGTGCATCATGATCCGCGCGTTGGGCAGGGCGAAGCGCTTGCCGGGCGTGCCCGCGCCGAGGATGAACTGGCCCATCGAGGCCGCGAATCCCACTGCGAGAGTGGAGACGTCGTTGGGGATGAGCCGCATCGTGTCGTAGATGGCCAGGCCCGCGGTGACGGAGCCGCCGGGACTGTTGACGTAGAGGCTGATGTCGGCGCGCGGGTCGCGGGCCGAGAGCAGGAGCAGCTGGGCCGTGATCCGGTTGGCGATCGGGTCGTCGACCTCGGCCCCGAGGACGATGATCCGCTGGTGCAGCAGCTGCATCGACAGCTGGTCGTCCAGCTGCGAGGGCGTGAGTGGTTCGGTCATGCTCCCAGCGTGGCCCGGCCGCCCTCCCATGGGAGTCCCGCTCTGCCACGGGCAGATTCGCCGACAGCGTATGCCGCCCTGCCGATATCTGTTGGCGCGCGCCGTCCCCGGGCACCACGATGGGCGGCATGGCCGGAAAGACCTATCCCGACATGTGGGTCGACCCCGAGGACGACCCGCGGTCGCAGGAGTCACTCCTCGGGGACGAGCGCACGACCCTGCTCGACTACCTCGCGAACTACCGCCTCACGCTGGAGCTGAAGTGCTCCGGTCTGACGGCCGAGCAGCTCGCGACTCGCTCGGTGCCGCCGTCGACGATGTCGCTGCTCGGACTCGTGCGCCACCTGGCCCAGGTCGAGCAGACGTGGTGGCGGCGCGTCATGGCCGGGGAGGACACGCCCTACCTCTATCGCCGGGCCGACGACCGCGACGCCGACTTCACCGGTGCCGTCGGCGAGGACGCCGTCGTCGCGGAGGCCTGGGCTCGCTGGCGCGAGGAGACGGCCAACGGCGACGCCTTCGTGGCCGACGCGGAGGCGCTCGACCTCGTCAGCCTCGACCCGACGAACCCGATCAACCTGCGCGAGGTCCTCGTCCACCTCATCGAGGAGTACGCCCGTCACTGCGGTCACGCCGACCTGCTCCGCGAGTGCGTCGACGGAGCCACCGGCCAGTGAGCCGTCCGGGTCGGCACTGGGCCGCACCCGACCCGGCCCTCGCCAGAACGTCGACGAGTGATGGCATGCTCTGACCATGGATGCCGACGTCGTCGTCGTAGGAGCCGGCCTGGCCGGACTCGTCGCCACCGCGGAGCTCGCCGACCGCGGCAAGCGGGTCGTGCTCGTCGACCAGGAGGGCGAGCAGTCGCTGGGCGGTCAGGCCTTCTGGAGCTTCGGCGGGCTCTTCCTCGTCGACAGCCCCGAGCAGCGGCGGATGGGGATCAAGGACAGCCTCGAGCTCGCGACGCAGGACTGGATGGGTTCGGCCCAGTTCGACCGGGACGAGGACTTCTGGCCGCGCAAGTGGGCGGAGGCATACCTCCACTTCGCCGCCGGCGAGAAGCGCTCGTGGCTCCACGAGCAGGGCCACCGCCTCTTCCCCGTCGTCGGCTGGGCCGAGCGCGGCGACGGTCGGGCCGACGGCCACGGCAACTCGGTGCCGCGCTTCCACATCACGTGGGGCACCGGCCCGGGTCTCGTCGAGCCGTTCGAGCGACGGGTCCGGGCAGCCGTGGCGAACGGGCGGGTCACCTTCGCCTTCCGTCACCGCGTCGACGAGCTCGTCGAGACGGCTGGCACGGTCACCGGCGTACGCGGTCGCCTCCTCGCGCCCGACGGCGTCGACCGGGGTCGGCCGAGCAGCCGCGAGGAGGTCGGCGACTTCGAGATCACGGCCCAGGCCGTCATCGTGACGAGTGGCGGCATCGGCGGCGACCACGACCTCGTGCGCCGCGCCTGGCCCGAGCGGCTCGGCTCGCCGCCGGCCCGGATGGTGGCCGGCGTCCCCGCACACGTCGACGGCCGGATGCTCGGCATCACGCAGTCCGCCGGCGGCAACATCATCAACCCCGACCGGATGTGGCACTACACCGAGGGCCTGCGCAACTGGGACCCCGTGTGGGACAACCACGGCATCCGCATCCTGCCCGGGCCCTCGTCGCTGTGGCTCGACGCCCGCGGACGACGCTTCCCGGCGCCCTACTTCCCCGGCTTCGACACCCTCGGCACCCTGGGCCACATCATGCGCAGCGGGCACGACTACTCGTGGTTCGTGCTGACCCAGCGCATCATCGAGAAGGAGTTCGCCCTCTCCGGATCGGAGCAGAACCCCGACCTCACGGGCAAGGACGTCAAGCAGGTCCTCGGGCGAGCCCGCAAGGGTGCACCTGCCCCCGTCGAGGCGTTCAAGCGGAACGGCGAGGACTTCGTCGTGGCCGACACGCTCGACGAGCTCGTCCGAGGCATGAACGCCCTCACCGGAGACGACCTCATCGACGTCGAGTCACTGCGGCGCACGATCGTCGCGCGTGACAACGAGATGGACAACGACTTCACCAAGGACGCCCAGGTCACCGCGATCCGCGGGGCGCGGAACTACCGCGGCGACAGGCTGATCCGCGTCGCGACACCGCACAAGCTGCTCGACCCGAAGGCGGGTCCGCTCATCGCGGTGCGTCTCAACATCCTGACCCGCAAGACGCTCGGCGGACTCGAGACCGACCTGGCCGGCCGGGTGCTCCGCGCCGGCGGCGAGCCGCTGGCCGGGGTGTATGCGGCGGGCGAGGTGAGCGGCTTCGGCGGCGGGGGCATGCACGGCTACAACTCCCTCGAGGGGACCTTCCTCGGCGGCTGCCTCTTCAGCGGCCGCACCGCCGGTCGGTCGGTGGCCGCCGCACTCTGACCGAGCGGCCCGCTGGCGGCGAGGAGGACGACGAGTCCCGGCGTCGCGAAGGCCGCACCCACCCAGAGCGAGGACGTCCAGCCGAGGCCGGCACTGATGGCGAGGCCGGAGACCCGGACGCCGAGGAAGTTGCCGACGTTGAACGCGGCGATGTTGGCGGAGGACGCGAGGGTCGGCGACCCGGTCGCGTGGGTGAGGACCCGCATCTGCAGTCCCGGCCCCGTCGCGAAGCCGAAGAATCCCATCGCGAGCATCGCCCTCGGGCCGGCGCGGTGGCTCACGCCGCGTCCAGCCCGCCCGGGTCCGAACCGAGCTCAGTCGGTCTGGGGCCGTTCGCGCTCTTGGTCCGCGTCGTCGCCCGCGTCGTCGCCCGCGTCGTCGCCCGCGGCGTCGTCCGCGTCGTCGTCCGCGTCGTGGTCCGGACGGTCCGTCGCGGCATACCTCGGGACGTAGCGCTGCCCGAGGAGGCGACGCCACGCCGGCGGGCCGGACGCCACCGAGCGCACGAGCAGCCGGTGAGCCAGCGGTGCCAGCGCCCACGTGCCGAACCAGACCACGAGCACCCCGACCGCGAGGCCCGCGACGACGTCGTGCCAGTAGTGCGCGCCGGTGAGGACGCGGGAGGCCCCGACGGCCAGGGCGAGCGGGACCACGAGCCGCCACCACACCGGTGCCATGACGACCACGGCGGTGGCGAGGGCGCCGGCGATCGTCGCGTGGTTGCTCGGCCACGACCAGTCGCCGGCGGCGGGGCAGGACGCGACGGTCCGCACCGAGAGCGTCCGGCACGGCCGCTCCTCGCGCACGAACCCCTTGACGACCTCGCTCAGGACGTAGGCCGCCACCGTCGACACCGCGGCCACCACCGCGACCGTGAGGTGCTCGAGCCCTCGTGAGCGGGCCCGCCACGTGAGCACGATGGCGACACCGGCGAGGACGATGATCCCGAGCTCGCCGACCACCTCGAAGACACCACCGACGACCGACGGCAGTGCCACCGCCCCGGATGCCGTCGCACGGTAGGCGGCGTCGCGCACGACGAAGAGCAGCGCGACGACGACCACGACGACCGCGACCGTCGACAGGACCCCGGTGGCCGGCTCGCCGCCGAACCGCCGCCGGACGTCCATCGCGCTGTCATCTCGAGAAGGCATGCGGACGACCGTAGGCGACGAAGATGAGAGCGACCGACGCTCAGAGCCGACCGCGCACCGGGGTGCGCTCGACCGGGTCGCCACCCTCGGGCATGACCATCTCGGCTCGGACGCCGAGCAACCGCACCTCTCGCCCGGGGTCGAGCGACGCGGTGAGGGCGACGGCGGCCGCGACGACGTCGGCGCGGTCGCTCGTCGGCGCCGGCAGCTTGCGGGCCTTGGTCTGCGTGTAGAACGGGGCGTAGCGCACCTTGAGCGTGACCCGGAAGACCGGGCGCCCCTCCTTGACGGTGTCGTCGAAGACCTGGGAGGCGAGGTCACGCACGGCCTCGCGCACCTCGTCAGGGGTCGTGAGGTTGCTCTGGTACGTGGTCTCGCGGCTGTGCCCGCGGGCGATCCACGGGGAGTCGTCGACGACGGCGGACCCGATGCCGCGGCCCAGCTGGGAGTACCAGACGCCCATGCGCGGACCGAACTCGCCGACGAGGACGGCCTCGTCGGCATCGGCCAGCTCGCGGACGGTGTGGATGCCGTGACCGGACAGGCGCTTGGACACCTTGGACCCGACGCCCCACAGGTCGATCGTGGGTCGGTCGCCCATGACCTCGAACCACGTCTCGCGGGTCAGCCGGAAGACGCCGCGGGGCTTGCCGAAGCCGGTGGCGATCTTGGCGCGCACCTTGTTGTCGCCGATGCCGACCGAGCAGTGCAGTGACGTCGCGTCGAGCACCGCGGCGCGCACCCGTTCGGCGAAGGCCTCGGGCTCGTCGGTCTCGACCCCGAGGAAGGCCTCGTCCCAGCCGAGCACCTCGACGACGGCGCCGAGGCCGCGCAGGGT
>Ga0164309_10001635_pt1 | contig 10821 bp, 7 predicted proteins | sample Whisoiple_247_MG_FD_109984 | JGI IMG/M metagenome (GOLD analysis project Ga0164309, IMG submission 109984) | Soil microbial communities amended with fresh organic matter from upstate New York, USA - Whitman soil sample_247_MG | ecosystem: Environmental > Terrestrial > Soil > Unclassified >... | reverse complement strand
GGTGGCGGTCGTCCTGCTCGGGTTCCCGCTCGCCTTCCTCGGCGCGCAGTACGTCCGGGACAACGAGATCGGGTCGCTCGAGACCCGCGCGTCCGACCTGGCGCGGCAGATCGACAGCCGCGTGCAGGAGGGCACCCCGCTCTCCGACACCATGCTCGAGCCGTACGTCGAGCGCGGCGGCGGCGTCGCGGTGAGCATCTTCGTCGTCACGACCGACGGCGCCCGCTACCAGGCGGGCCCGGACGTGCCCGAGCGCGCCATCACGATCACCGAGACGTCGACCACCGGCGCCCGGATCACCATGTACGCCCCGTGGTGGGACGTGTTCCTCATGAGCGCGCAGATCATGGGGCTGGTCGTGGCGGCCGCGATCGTCGCGTTCGCCGCGGGCATCGCCATGGCCATCTGGCAGGCGAACCGGCTCGCCGCCCCGCTCGTCTACCTCGCGGCGTCCGCGGAGCAGCTCGGCTCCGGGCAGGTGCGCCCCCAGCTGGAGCCCTCCGGCGTCGAGGAGATCGACCTGGTGGCGGCCGAGCTCGCGCGCAGCGCCGACCGGATGGCGGGCCGGCTCGCCGCCGAGCGGCAGTTCGCGTCCGACGCGTCCCACCAGCTCCGCACCCCGCTGACCGCGCTGACCATGCGGCTCGAGGAGATCATGCTGGCGTCCGACGACCCGGCCGTGCGCGAGGAGGCGCGGATCTCGCTGGAGCAGGTCGAGCGGCTGGTCACGGTCGTCGACGACCTGCTGACCCGGTCCAGGCGCGCGCAGGGCGGCACCACGGAGGCGATCCGGCTGGGCGACGTCGTGCACCAGCAGGAGGAGGAGTGGCGGCCGACCTTCGAGGCCGAGGGCCGCCGGCTCGTCATCGAGGTCGACCCCAAGGCCCAGGTGCTCGCCACCCCCGGCGCGCTGGCGCAGGTGCTGGCGACGCTGATCGAGAACTCGCTGCGGCACGGCGGCGGCACGACCACCGTCCGGTCCCGGGCGGGCGCCGCGCGCTCGGTCGTGGTCGAGGTGGCGGACGAGGGCGACGGTGTCCCGGACGACCTGGCGCCGCGGATCTTCGAGCGCGAGGTCACATCCGGCAAGGGCACCGGGCTCGGCCTGTCCCTGGCGCGGGACCTGGCGTCGGCCGACGGCGCCCGGCTCGAGCTCGCGCAGCGGCGCCCGGCGGTGTTCGCGCTGTTCCTCGCGGGGGTGCCGGCGGCGATGGCCCCGGACGTGGTGCTGCCGCGGGGGTCGGTCATCTCGCCGCGCTCGGAGCGGGCGCGCCGGCGGCGCTGACGCGTCCCGACCGGGGCGGGGCTGCGCCCACGACCCCGCGCGGCGGCGGCCCCGTCGAGCCGCGGACGACCAGCTCCGGCTCGACCAGGATCTCCGCGCGCGTCACCCGCTCGCCGCGCATCTCGGACACGAGCATCGCGACCGCCAGCCGCGCCAGGTCGGCCACCGGCTGGCGCACCGTGGTGAGCGGCGGGTCCGCGAACGCCATGAACGGGGAGTCGTCGTAGCCGACCACCGACACGTCCTCGGGCACCCGCAGGCCCCGGTCCCGCGCCGCCCGGATCGCGCCGAGCGCCATCGGGTCGGACGCGCACACCAGCGCGGTGCGGCCGGCCGCCAGCAGCTCGGCGGCCGCGGCCCGGCCGCCCTCGACCGAGTAGAGGTGGCTCACCACGTGCCGCGCGGCGCCGGAGCCCGCCAGCCCGGCGGCGACCAGCGCGGACTCGAACCCGGCCCGCTTGCGCCGCGACGGCACGAACCGGTCCGGCCCGACGGCCAGGCCCACGCGCCGGTGGCCGAGCGCGGCGAGGTGGCGCACCGCGAGCCGGGCGGCGGCGACCTCGTCGGTCGAGACCTGCGGCGCGTCGACCTCCGGGGCGTGCCCGCCGACGAGGACGATCGGCAGGCCCCGCTCGCGCAGGCGCCGGTACCGACCGCGGCCCGCGGTGGCGTCGGCGTGCATCCCGGAGACGAACACGATCCCGTCGACGTCGTGGGCGACGAGCGTCGCGATGTACTCGTCCTCCGTCGTGCCGCCCGGGGACTGCGTGCACAGCAGCGGCGTGCACCCGGCCTGGGCCAGCAGCGACTCGACCGCCTGCGCGAGCGCGGGGAACACCGGGTTCGTGAGCTCCGGGACGACCAGCCCGACGAGGCCCTGCCGCCGGTTCCGCGCGGGCGGCCGGGCGTACCCGAGCAGGTCGAGCGCCCGGTGCACCGCCTGCCGCGTCTCCGGCGTGACGACGTCCTTGCCGTTGAGCACCCGCGAGACCGTCGCGGTGGAGACCCCGGCCTGCGCGGCGACGTCGGCCAGCCGGGGGCGGTCCGGCACCACGGCGTCAGCCCTTCACGGCGCCGCTGGTCGCGTCGCCGACGATGTACCGCTGCAGGTACTGGAACAGCAGGATCACGGGGATCATCGTCAGCACCGCCCCGGCCGCGAAGACGCCGAGGTTCGCCGAGCGGTCGTTCTCCAGGAGCCCGAACAGGCCGACCGCCAGCGTCTTCGACCGCGGGTCGGTGAGGAACAGCGACCCGATGAGGAACTCCGAGATCACGCCGACGAAGCCGAGGAGCGTCGTCGTGGCGATGATCGGCCGCATGATCGGGAGCATGATCCGGGCGAACACCGTGAAGTGCCCGGCGCCGTCGATGCGGGCGGCCTCGTCCAGCGACCGCGGCACGGTGTCGAGCGTCCCCTTGATCAGCCACACCTGGCCGAGCGCGCCGCCGGTCATCGCCAGGCAGTACCCGGCGACGGTCGACAGCCCCAGCTGCGGGATGATCCGCCCGAGGTCCGAGAACATCGAGTAGATCGCGATCATCGCGAGGACGTTCGGGAACATCATGATGAGCATGAGCGTCAGCAGGCCGCCCCGCCGGCCGCGGAACCGCAGCCGGCTGAACGCGTAGGCCGCCAGCACCGAGCACGAGATCTGCACCGTCGCCGCGACCGTGCACAGGATCAGGGTGTTCACGTACCAGCGGCCGAACGGCCCGATCGAGCCGTCGAACAGCGACCGGTAGTGCACCAGCGAGACGCCGTTCACGGGGAGGATCCGCGTGCTCGCCACCGACCCGAGCGGGTTCAGCGAGGCGGACAGCACGTAGACGATCGGGAACGCGGCGAACACCAGCGCGACCACGGCGACGGCGTACCGCCAGCCGACCTCGCGGAGGCGGCGCCGGAGCGGGACCCGCCGGTCGGCGGCCGGCGTCGGCCGGTCGTCCGTCCGGTCGTCCCGGGCGGTGGGGGTGGCAGCAGGCATGTCCGGTCCTTCCCGCCCTCAGGCGATGTCCTCGAGCCGCCGGGTGAGGCGGAACTGGAATGCGGCCAGGACGCCGGTCAGCACGAAGAGCGCGACCGACACCGCGGAGGCGAACCCGTAGTCGGCGCCGCTGCCGCCGAACGCGATCCGGTAGATCATCGAGATGAGGATGTCCGTGGACCCCCGCGTGAACTCCCCGGGGGCGAACGGCCCGCCCTGGGTGAGCAGCTGGATCATGTTGAAGTTGTTGAAGTTGAAGGCGAAGGACGCGACGAGCAGGGGCGCGACGGCGACCAGGAGCAGCGGGGTCGTGATCCGCACCGTGCTCTGCAGGGCGTTCGCCCCGTCGATGCGCGCCGCCTCCTTCACGTCCTCCGGGATCGACTGCAGGGCGCCCGTGCACACCACGAACATGTACGGGAAGCCGAGCCACAGGTTGGTGAGCAGCACCGCGACCTTGGCGAGCGTCGGGTCGCCGAGCCAGTTGAGGTGCGTCCCCAGGAACTCGTTGATCAGCCCGAAGTCGCGGTTGTAGAAGTTCGACCAGATGAGGATCGAGATGAACCCGGGGACGGCGTAGGGCAGCAGCAGGAACGAGCGCATCGTCCGGCGCAGGTGCAGCCGCGGGTCGTTCAGGGTCAGCGCGAGGAACAGCCCGAGCGTGAACGTCAGCAGCACCGAGCCGAACGCGAACACCAGGGTCCAGATCAGCGCGTCGACGAACTGCTTGGCGATGTTGCCGTCCGTGAACAGGCGCTGGTAGTTGTCCAGGCCGATGTGCTGCAGCCAGCTCTGGCTGAACGCCCGGTTGCCGGCGGCGTCGACGAAGTACTCGGAGCTGCCGACCGTCCCGACCGTGTAGGTGGCGCCGGTGTCCAGGTCGACGATCGTGTCGGTCTCCTCGTCGTACCGCAGCGAGGCGCGCCCCTGGAACGCCGTGCCGACGCCCTGCACCTTGATCGCCGAGGTGTCGTCGACCGCGACCGTCGTCTCCTGGATGAGCGCGAAGGCCGCGTTGATCTGCGCCGGGGTCAGCACGGTGTACCCGTCGACCGCCGTGACGCGACCGTCGGCCACGGTGGCGCCGCCGGGGTGCTCGGCGAGGGGCTCGTCGGCGGAGCCGTGCAGCACGGGGCCGTCCGGGTCGGCCTGGTCGACCAGGAAGAACGTGAACGGCCCGGCCTCCGGGTCGCCGTGGGTGGCCACCGTGAGCGCGTAGGTCGGCGAGTCCTCGGTGAGCCGCACCGAGTTGCCGACGATCGACCGGATCGCGGCCTCCTTGGTGCCGCGGGTGCCGTCGCCGAAGTTGGTCAGCGAGTAGTTGACCGTCATCAGCACCGGCACGATGAGCAGCAGGCAGAGGAAGAACGACCCCGGGAACAGGTACTTGGCCGGGACGAGGTGCCGGGTCGAGTAGATCGTGAAGACCGCGGCGACGGTGACGAGGACGACCGCGAGCCACAGCCACATCTCGAACCGGATCAGGAGGGGGACCAGGTAGATCCCCACGGACAGCACCGTGCCGAGCAGGCCGATCTTCGCGATCAGGGCCGGCACCGAGGTGCTCCGGCCGGCGCGCGCGTGCGGGGCGCGCCGGGTCGTCTGCTGCTCCGCCATGGCGGACCGCCTTTCGACGTGTGGGTCCGGGGCGCGCGGCGGGTCGGGGCCGGCCGGCCCGCCGCGCGCGCCGGGGTCAGGAGGTGGCGGAGCGGATCTCGTCGGCGGCCTTGGTGAACGTCGACCGCGGGTCGGCGCCCTCGACCACCGCGGCCTGGGACTGGCCGAGCGGGCCCCAGACGGCCGACATCTCGGGGATCGCGGGCATCGGGTCGGCGGCCTCGGCGAGCTCGCCGATCGTGACCATGGCCGGGTAGTCGTCCTGCAGCTCCGCCATCAGCGACTTCTGGGTGGGCGGCATCTGGTTCGACTCGAACATGCCCCGGACCAGGTCGGTCGAGGACGCGGCGTCGGCGACGAACTGCTGCGCGAACGCCGGGTTCCGGCCGTTCGCGGCGAGGTAGAAGTTGTTCACGGTCGCGAACGGCCGCGCCTCCTCGAGCCCCGCGAACCCGGGGATCCGGCCCAGCACGTAGTCGATGCCGGCCTCCTCGACCTGGTCGATCGCCCACGGACCGCTGACCAGGTACGCGCAGTCGCCCTCGGCGAACAGCGGGATCGAGTTGGTGCCGTCGATCGACGTGCGCAGGACGCCCTGCTCGCCGAGCGCGCCGATCCGCTCGGCGGCGACCAGGCCGCCCTCGGAGTCGATGCCGACGTCGGCGGGGTCGAGCGTGCCGTCGGCGTTCCGGCCGAACACGTAGCCGCCACCCGCGGTGAACAGCGGCTGCAGGTGGTAGGCGTCGCCCTGCAGCCCGACCTGCAGGCACAGCGGGTTCTGCGCGCCGCCCGCGCGCCCGGCCTCGACCAGCTCCTCGATCGTCGCGGGTTCCGGCACCGCGGTCAGGGCGGTGTTGGCGAACAGCCCGAGCGTCTCGACGCCGTACGGCACCCCGAACGTCTGCCCCTCGTAGGTGACGGCGTCGAGCGCGGTCTCCGAGAAGTCGGAGGTGTCGGGGATCGCGACCGGGGTGATCGCGGAGTTCTGCACGAGCGCGCCGATCCAGTCGTGCGCGCCGAGCAGGACGTCCGGCCCGTTCGAGGCCTGGTCGGCCGTGATGTACAGGTCCCGGAGGTCGCCCGAGACCGACTGCACCGCGACGGTGATGCCGTTCGCCCGCGCCCACTCCTCCGCGGGCCCCTGGAGCGCCTTGGCCTTCACGTCGTCCGCCCAGATGACGAGGTCGGCGTCCGCGCGCTCGGGGGCGGCGTCCTCGTCCTCCTCGGCGGCGGCGGTGTCGTCCGCCGGGGTCTCGTCCGGCGTGCCGGAGCCGTCGTCGCCGCCGCACGCGGTCAGCAGGGCGATCGTCGCGCCGAGGGCCACCAGGCCCCGGACGGTCGTGTGTCTGATCCGCACCGCATTCTCCTTCGAACCGGTCGGGGAGCCCCGTTGCTCCCTCGTCGGCGTCAGGTTAGGAGCCTGCAACCGGCGTGCATGGGACTGAAATCCCTTGCAGGTGCTACTCATGAGTAGCGGGACCGGTCGCGGTGCGGCGCCGGTGCGTGGCGCCGTGACCGGCAGGATCGCCGGTTACCAGGACGACCGCGACGAGCCCGAGGACGTGCACGCCCGTGACGACACCCCACCTGCTGGACCAGCCGCACCACGACGGCTCCGCCCTGTACGCCGATCCCGGTACGCCGTCGCTCGGGGACGTGGTCCCGGTCCGGCTGCGCGTCCCGGCGGCGACGCCGGAGCGCGCCGTCGGGCTGCGGGCCGTCCACGACGCGGAGCCCGCGTGGTTCCCCGCCCGCCTCGACCGGGCCGACGCGCACGAGCGCTGGTACGTGGCCGAGCTGCCCGTGCACAACCCGGTGACGACGTACCGCTGGCTGCTCGACGAACCGGGCGGCCACCGCTGGGTGACCGGCACGGGCGCGGTCGCGCGGGACGTGTCGGACGCGGCCGACTTCCGGCTCAGCACGCACGCCCCGCCGCCGCCGTGGACGGCCGACGCCGTGGTCTACCAGGTGTTCCCGGACCGGTTCGCGCGGTCCCGGGCCGCGGACGGCCGGGCCCTGCCCGCCTGGGCGGAGCCGGCCGCCTGGGACGACGACCCGGAGGGCCACGGGCCGAGCACGCCGGTGCAGCTGTTCGGCGGGGACCTCGCCGGCGTCGAGGAGCACCTGGACCACGTGCAGCGGCTCGGCGCGAACACGCTCTACCTCACGCCGTTCTTCCCGTCGGCGTCGAACCACCGGTACGACGCGAGCACGTTCGACCGGGTGGACCCGCTGCTCGGCGGCGACGAGGCGCTGGCGTCGCTGACGGCGGCGGTGCACCGGCGCGGCATGCGGGTGCTCGGCGACCTGACCACGAACCACACCGGCTCGGGGCACGAGTGGTTCCGGCGGGCGCAGGCGGACCCCGGGTCGCCCGAACGGGACCTGTACTACTGGCGCGAGCACGGGGGGCTGCCGTACGTGTCCTGGCTCGGCGTGCCGACGCTGCCCAAGCTGAACTGGGGCTCGGGCGAGACGTGGGCGCGGATGGTCGACGGGCCGGCGTCCGCGGTCGGCCGGTGGCTGCGGGAGCCGTACGCGCTGGACGGCTGGCGGGTGGACGTCGCGAACATGACCGGCCGGTTCGGCGCCGACGACTTCGGCCGCGAGGTGGCGCGCCGCGCGCGGGCGACCGTGCTCGCCGCGAACCCCGACGGCCTGCTCGTCTCCGAGCACTTCCACGACGCCGCGGACGACCTCGCCGGCGACGGGTGGATGTCGAACATGAACTACAGCGCGTTCACCCGGCCGCTGTGGTCCTGGGTGGTCGAGCCGGGCACCGGGCTGGACTTCCTCGGGGTGCCGACGACGGTGCCGCGCCGGCCCGCGTCGGCGATGGTCGCCACCATGCGCGAGCTCGACGCGCGGTACGCCTGGGCCACGAAGGCCCGGCTGTGGAACCTGCTCGGCTCGCACGACACCGCCCGGATCCGCACCGTCACCGGCGACCCCGCGGTGGTCGAGGTGGCCGCCGCGCTGCTGTTCGCCTACCCCGGCGTGCCTGCGGTCTTCATGGGCGACGAGGGCGGCTTCACCGGCGACAACGGCGAGAGCGGCCGGCGCACCATGCCGTGGGACCAGGTCGCGGCCGGGGGCGGCCCGCGCTGGGACGGCCGGACGTTCGAGGCGTACCGCGGCCTGATCGCGGCGCGGCGGGCCAGCCGCGCGCTGCGGGACGGCGGCCTGCGCTGGGCGGTGGTCGACGACGACGCGGTCGCGTTCCTGCGGGAGACCGCGGACGAGCGCGTGCTGGTCGTCGTGGCGCGCGCGCCGTGGGCGGGCGCGCGGCTGCCGCGGCACCTGGCCGCGGACGCGCCGGAGCTGCTGGCGGGCGGTCGGCTCGGGGCGACCGCCGAGGTGACGCTGGAGGACGACGCGCTGCTCGTCTCCGGCGCCGGCCCGGCGGTCGGCGTGTGGCGGCTCGCGTAGCTCGGCCGCCGAGGTCGCCGGTTCCGCCCGAGGTCGTCGGTTGCGCACCCCCGCTAGCGGCCGGAAGCCACGACCTCGGCACCCGGTGCGCGCTCACCCCCCGCGGGTGGGGGAGGGCCGCGACGGGCGGCGCTAGCCTCGCCGCGAGGGGCGCCTCCCGCCGCGGGCGCCCGAGGGGGTGGGCCCGATGGCCGAGCAGCGTCCCGCGTCGGGCACGGCGGCGGACCTCACCGCGCGGATCGCCGCGCTGGAGGCGGAGAACGCGCAGCTGCCGGCCGCCGCGACCGCGCGCGCCGCCGCCGACGCGGCCGCCGGGCCGTCGACCGGCGGTGGCGCCGCCGCCCCGCCCGCGCCGCCCCGGCAGCGGCACCGGACCCGGGCCGCGGCGGCGGTCGTGCTCATCGTGCTCGGCGCCCTGCTCGCCCCGGTGGCCGTGGTCGCCGTGTGGGCGAAGGACCTGGTCACCGACACCGACCGTTACCTCGCCACGGTCGGCCCGCTGGTCGACGACCCGCAGATCCAGGGCGCCGTGACCAACCGCGTGACGGGGGCGATCGTCGAGGCGGCGGACCTCGACGGGCTGGCCGCCGACGCGGCGACCGCGGTCGAGGGACTGGGCCTGCCGCCGCGGGTGTCGGCGCTGGCGGGGTCGCTGCAGGGCCCGCTGGTCGACGGGGCGACGAACGTCATCCGCCGGGCGGTCGACGCGGTCGTCACGTCGGACGTGTTCGAGGCGGTGTGGGACGAGGCGAACCGCACCGTGCACGCCCAGCTGAACGCGGTGCTGCGCGGCGACCCGGACGCGATCGCGAGCATCGACGCCCAGGGGACGCTCGTCGTCGACCTCAACGGCGTGGTGGACACGGTCCGGAGCTCGCTGTCGGACGCGGGGTTCACGGTGGTGGACCGGCTGCCGGCGATCAGCGCGAGCTTCCCGCTCATGCAGAGCGCCGACCTGGTCCGGGCGCAGAACGCCTACCGCGTGCTGGACGTGCTGGGCACCTGGCTGATCTGGCTGTCGCTCGGCCTGCTGGCCGCCGGGGTGCTGGCGGCGGTGCACCGGGCGCGGGCGCTCGTGATCGCGGGGCTGTCGCTGGCCGGGGCGATGCTGCTGCTGGGCGCGGCGCTGACGATCGGCCGGTCCGTGTACGTCGACGCGCTCCCGCCCGGGGTGCAGCGGCCCGACGCGGCGGTGGTGGTCTACGACCAGGTGGTGGCGTTCCTGCGGGTGGCGCTGCGGTCGGCGTTCGTGCTCGGGGTCGTCGTCGCGCTGGTGGCGTTCCTGGCCGGCGGGACGTCGGCGGCGCGGTCGCTGCGGGCGTCCTGGAACCGGGGCGCGGCGTGGCTGCGCACGAGCGGGGAGCGGCGCGGGATCAGCACCGGGCCGGTCGGCGTGTGGTTCGGCGAGCAGCGGGTGCTGGTGCGCGTCGTCATCGGGGCCGGGACGGCGCTGGCGCTGGTGCTCGCGGGGCACCTGACGCCGGCGTACGTGGGAGGCGTCGCGGTCGTGGCCGTCGTGCTGCTGGCCGTGACGACGCTGGTCGCGCGGCCGCCGACGCCGCCGTCGTCGTCGCCCGGCGCGCCGCCGCCGGCCGACGGGGCGCCCGCTGCCGGCTGACCCGGGCGCCGGCGCGCGGTCGCGGGCCCGGACGGCCGGCGCCTGCCGGGGCGCCTCAGTCGCGGGTGGCGCGCGGGTGCGGGACCGACGTCGACGGTGCCGGGTCCTCGACCGCGCGGGCCTCGTGGCCCACCTCGGCCAGCGCGACCGGCAGTCCCGCGGAGCCGGTGAACACGAACATCTTGTAGCCGACGTACCGGACGACCGTGCCGAGCACGATGCCGATGACGTTCGCGACGTTGTCGGAGAACGGCCCCGAGTGGCCCAGCACGTAGTGCGAGAACCACAGCGTGCCGACCGTGAACCCGATGCCGACGACGTTGATCGCGGAGAACAGCAGCAGCTCGCGCCCGCCGCGGTGCTTGCTCTGGCCGGCGAACGTCCAGTGCCGGCTGCCGAGCCACGACACCAGCGTCGCGAGCACGACGGCGATGATCCGGGCGGTCAGCGGCTTGCCGTGCAGCGCGTCGACGGGGCCGAACCGCAGCAGGTTGTAGGTGCCGAGGTCGACGACGAACGCGACCGTGCCGACGGAGCCGAACCGGGCCAGCTCGAGGGCCCGCTCGCGCAGGGAGCGGCGCGGCATGCGGTAGAGCAGGCCGTGCAGCAGTCCGGGACGGGCCTCGGGGGCGGGTCCCGGTGCGGCCGCGAGGCGGGGCGCACCGGAGGAAGTCACGCCGACAGGGTACGGCGAGACGCTGGGGGACCGCTGTGCGAGGTCGGTTAGGCTCACCGCTCGTGGCAGCACCCGTGGTGGCAGTGGTCGGTGGTGGGCAGCTCGCCCGCATGATGGCGCCCGCGGCGACGGCGCTCGGCGTGCACCTGCGGGTGCTGGTCGAGGACGCGGTGTCGTCGGCGGCGCAGGTGGTGGTCGACGCGCC
>Ga0164309_10001634_pt1 | contig 10822 bp, 10 predicted proteins | sample Whisoiple_247_MG_FD_109984 | JGI IMG/M metagenome (GOLD analysis project Ga0164309, IMG submission 109984) | Soil microbial communities amended with fresh organic matter from upstate New York, USA - Whitman soil sample_247_MG | ecosystem: Environmental > Terrestrial > Soil > Unclassified >... | reverse complement strand
TGAGACGCTGCGGGTGCAATCCGATTCCGATATCGATATCCTCGGTGTGTTCGACGACCGCAATGACAGCCGCGCGCTCGATACCTGTGCCGGCGCGCCGAAACTTGGCAAGGTCGACGACATCATCGAGTTCGCCCGCCGCACCCGTGTCGATCTCGTGCTGTTCGCATTGCCGATCTCGGCGGAGACGCGGATCCTGGACATGCTGAAGAAGCTGTGGGTGCTACCGGTCGATATCCGGCTTTCCGCCCATACCAACAAATTGCGCTTCCGCCCCCGCGCCTATTCCTATCTCGGCAAGGTGCCCACCCTCGACGTGTTCGAGCCGCCGATCACAGACTGGGACCTGGTGATGAAATGGCTGTTCGACCATTTCGTCGGCGCGATCGTGCTGTTGCTCGCATCCCCGGTAATGGCGCTGGTTGCGCTTGCGGTCAAACTCGACAGCCCGGGACCGGTGCTGTTCCGCCAAAAGCGGTTCGGCTTCAACAATGAGCGCATTGACGTCTTCAAGTTCCGCTCGCTTTATCACGACCAGGCCGATCCGCTCGCCTCCAGGGTCGTGACCAAGAACGACAGCCGCGTCACCCGCGTCGGGCGCTTCATCCGCAAGACCAGCCTCGACGAGCTGCCGCAGCTCTTCAACGTGGTGTTCAAGAGCAATCTCTCGCTGGTCGGCCCGAGGCCGCATGCGGTTCAGGGCAAGGTCCGAACCCAGTTGTTCGACGAAGCCGTCGACGGCTATTTTGCCCGCCACCGCGTCAAGCCCGGCATTACCGGCTGGGCGCAGATCAACGGCTGGCGCGGCGAGATCGATAACGAGGAAAAGATCCAGAAGCGCGTCGAGTTCGACCTCTACTACATCGAGAACTGGTCGGTACTGTTCGATCTGTACATTCTTTTCAAGACGCCGCTGGCGTTGATCGCGAACAACGAGAACGCCTACTAGGCGCTCGGCCGGCCCGTCGCCTGGTGAGATTACAAGTCGTGTTGCGTTTGCGTGGGGCTGCGGGTGTGTGATGGCGTATGCGGCGATCGACGATACTACCCTGCCGTCGGCGGCGCCTGGCGTTCTGGCTTTGCAGCGCGCACTGCTGTGGCTGGTCGGCGCGTCCGTTGCGATCGTCTTTATCGAGCCGAGCCCTTACGAATTCTCGACGCTTGTCGCTATCGTGATCTTTTTTGCCACGGGCATGCGGCTGTGGCTGGTGTTCATGCCCTTGCTGGCGTTGCTAGTTCTGCTCAATATCGGATATTCGATCAGCGCCATCCCGTTTTTCGATCACTCCGAGGTCGCCAACTGGATCGCGACATCCTGGTACATGGCGGTGACCGTAATGTTCTTCGCCATGGTGCTGGCGGATGATACCGAGGCGCGGCTCGACATGCTGCGCCGTGGGTTGGTGGTGGGCGGCATGATCGCATCGCTAGCCGCGATCGCCGGCTATTTCAATCTCGTGCCCGGCGGGCATGATCTGCTGACATTGTATGACCGCGCGCGCGGCACCTTCAAGGACCCCAACGTGCTGGGCGCGTTCCTGATCCTGCCCGCGCTGTTCGTGCTGCAACGCGTGGTCTGCGACCGTTTCGGCAAATCCTTCCGCAGCGCCATCGCGCTCGGCATTATCTCGCTGGCGATTTTGCTGGCGTTTTCACGCGCGGCATGGGGTGGCCTTATTCTCACGTCGGTCTTCATGCTGGCGATGATGGTCGTAACCAGTCCGCTACCCGCGCAGCGCTCCCGCATCGTGCTGACGACGATCGCGGCCGCTATTGTCGTCGCCGTGCTGCTGACGGTGCTGCTGTCGTTCGATTCCATCAGCGAGATGTTCAACCAGCGTGCAAGCTTCGACCAAAGCTATGACGAGGGCCGCTTCGGCCGGTTCGGGCGGCACATCCTCGGCGCCCAGATGGCGCTCGACCTGCCGTTCGGCATCGGTCCGCTCCAGTTCCACAACAATTTTCCAGAGGACACGCACAATTCCTATTTGAACGCGTTCATGTCCGGCGGCTGGCTGTCCGGCGTCTGCTATCCCGCGCTGGTGTTCATCACTGTCATTATCGGGTTCCGGCATATCTTCGTTCGCGTGCCCTGGCAGCGCACCTATCTGGCGATCTTCGCGGCCTTCCTCGGCACCGTCGGTGAAGCCTTCATTATCGATATCGACCACTGGCGGCACTTCTGGATGATGCTGGGGGCGATGTGGGGCATGTTCGCCGCCGCTCAGCGCTACAAGGCCGCGGCTGCTATCACACCTCGACCTGAAACGTCAGGCCTGCGTGATCGACAAGCCGCTTGATTAGCCTATGCTGCATCGCCGCGCCGGGCGTCCAGATTCCAGGTGGCACGTCGGGCGCATCACGCAACAGGCAGATCGCACATTCGGCGATTATCTTCGAGGTCGAGCCGTAGCCGGGATCGCGGTCGCCCTTCACCGAGGCGCGGACCTGGCGGCCGTCGGGTGTGATCGCGACATAAAGGAGATCATAGAGCCCGTTCTCACGCTCCTCCTTCGAGGGGCCCTCCCCCGGCTTGGGTATAGCCGAGGCTGCCATCCTGTTGCTCGCCGCCGCGATACGCCTGGCCTCCGCCTCGCCCTCCGCGCCGGGGCCGGTCATCTCCATCTCGTCGTAGACAAAATCCTTTCCATACGGGAAGCCGAGCAGCATGTTGGAGCGGTGCACGTTGCGCGTGTTGATGTTGGCCATGAAAAACGGCGTCAGCCAGGTCTTCAGGTCCTCATCATACACCGGCTTGTTGCCCGGCGGTTGCTTCGGTCCGGTAAATCCCGGCGTCAGCGCGAAGGGATCGCGCAGCAGCGCAAACAGACCCTGATCTTTCGCGGCCGCCTCAAAAATCGCCCGGCCGCTGGCCGCCGTGCCGCCCGAGAACGTGCCACGCATCTGCCGCACCCGGCCCTTTACACGGGCCGCCGGCGTGCCGAACACGCGTTTTGCCTCTTCCTGCACGAAGAATGCGCCGAGCTCGAACGGGATCGAATCATAGCCGCAGGAGAACATGATCCGCGCGCCGCTGCGTTTTGCGCCTTCGAGATGCGCGTCGATCATCCGCCGCATCCATGGCACCTCTCCGCACAGGTCGAAATAGTCGGTGCCCGAAGCCGCGCATGCCTCCATCAGTTCGTTGCCGTAAAGCAGATAAGGGCCGACGGTGGTCACCAGGCAGCGGGTCTGGTCGATCATCGCCTTGAGCGAGGCAGGATCGTTGGCGTCGGCGACGATCAAGGGAATATCCGCCGGTGCGCCGATCGCGTCGCGAACCGATTTAAGCTTGTCGACGCTGCGCCCCGCCATCGCCCATTTCAGTTCCTTGTCGCCACGATAATGCTCGGCTAGATATTCGGCGACGAGCTGACCGGTGAAACCGGTCGCGCCATAGACAACGATGTCGAACTTCGACGAGCGCTTCATTCTCGACTCTCTGATTTGGTCCCCGTCATGGCAGGGCTCGTCCCGGCATCCACGTCTTCTCGCTGGCACCACCGTTAAAGGCGTGGATGCCCGGCACAAGGCCGGCATGACGCCAAATATGTGGCATGTCCACTACTTCTTCGCGTACGACGCGCCCATGCCGGCGCGCACGTCAGCGAGCGAACATCTTCATGCCGATCACGGCCGTCTTCAGCCGCCACCAGGCCAGCCATATCGAGCTGTTCCGGCGGCGTTTGCCGTGGCATGGCGCAGGTTCCCCGGGTGGTGTTACCACCTTTGTCCTAGCCGGATTGCGGCGCAGTTGCGACAGGCGTCTCGGCAGTTCCGACGGTTGGACGGATCAGATGACCGCGGCATATAAGACGGGCGAGGTCAAAGTTCACGCATGAGTTTGTCAAGCCCGTTCATCCGTCGGCCTGTCGCCACCACGTTGCTGACGTTCGGGCTGGTTGCCGCCGGAATCGTCGCCTTTTTCAAGCTGCCGGTCTCGCCGCTACCCGATGTCGACATCCCCACCATTTCGGTGCAGGCGACATTGCCGGGCGCGAGTCCGGCTGATGTCGCGACCACCGTTGCCAGTCCGCTGGAGCGTCACCTCGGTCAAATCGCCGATGTCAACGAGATGACGTCGTCGAGCGCGCTTGGCTCTGCGCGTGTCAACCTGCAATTCAGCATCAATCGCGACATCAACGGCGCGGCGCGCGATGTGCAGGCGGCGATCAATGCCTCGCGCGCCGACCTGCCGACCTCGCTGCGGAATAATCCTACCTACCGCAAGTTCAATCCCGCCTCGGCGCCGATCCTGATCTACACGCTGACGTCGAACACCCTACCACCCGCTGAACTATACGACGCAGCTTCCACCGTGCTGGCGCAGAAGCTGTCGCAGGTCGAAGGCGTCGGTGAGGTGAGCGTCAGCGGCGGCTCGCTGCCCGCTGTTCGTGTCGAGCTCGCGCCGCAGGCGCTCTACAAATACGGCATCGGCCTGGAGGACGTTCGCGCCGCGCTCGCCAGCGCCAATGCGCACAGCCCCAAGGGGGGCATCGACGTTGGCGCACAGCGCTACCAGATTTACTCCAATGATCAGGCCCTCAAGGCTGTCGACTACAAACCGCTGGTGGTCGCCTATCGCAACGGCGCGGCCGTGCGGCTGACCGATGTCGGTCAGGTGCTCAATTCCGTGGAGAATCTGCACACCCTCGGCCTCTCCAACGGCAAGCGGGCGGTGATGATGATCGTGTATCGCCAGCCGGGCGCCAACATCATCCAGATGGTCGACCACGTGAAGGCGCTGATGCCGCAATTGCGGGCTTCGGTGTCGCCGGCGATCGACGTCAATCTCGCGATCGACCGCTCGACCACGATCAGAGCCTCGCTATTCGACGTCGAAATCACGCTGATCATCGCCGTTGCCCTGGTGATTCTTGTCGTGTTTGCATTTCTGCGCAGCGCCAGGGCGACGCTGGTTCCGGTGGTGACGGTATCGGTGTCGCTGATCGCGACATTCGCGGCGATGTATCTGCTCGGATACAGCCTGAACATTTTCTCCTTGATGGCGCTGACGGTCGCGACCGGATTCGTGGTCGATGACACCATCGTGGTGCTGGAAAACATTACCCGTCATCTGGATGCGGGAGAGACGCCGCTGCAGGCCGCCCTTCTGGGATCGCGCGAGGTTGGTTTCACGGTGCTGTCGATGAGCGTGTCGCTGATCGCGGTGTTTGTCCCGATTTTGCTGATGAGCGGGCTGGTCGGCCGGCTGTTCCGTGAATTCTCGATGACCATCGCCGTTGCCATCGTGATCTCCCTGGTGGTTTCGCTGACAACGACGCCGATGATGTGCGCCCGGCTACTGCGCGCAGAGCGCGGCCGGCAACGCGGACGGATCTATCGTGCGTGCGAGCGCCTGTTCGAGGGCTCGTTGGGCTTCTATCGGCGGACGCTCACCGTGGCGTTGCGTTATCCAGGCCTGGTAATGCTGGTATTGGGGGCCGTGCTCGGCCTGAACTTTTACCTCTATGCAACCGTTCCCAAGGGTTTTGTGCCGCAACAGGATACGGGATTGCTGATCGGCTCGATTCAGGCCGATCAAAGTATCTCCTTTCAACTGATGCAGAAGAAACTCACGCAACTCGTGGACATCGTCAGGAAGAATCCGGCCGTCAACGTCGCCGTTGGCTTTACCGGCGGAGGTGTGGGCCCTGGCGGCGGCTCGACCAACACCGGCACCGTGTTCGTTTCCTTAAAGCCGCGTCGGCAGCGCGAATTGACCGCCGATCAGGTGATAGGACAGTTGCGCGGCGAGCTCGCGGCCGTACCGGGCGCTACCCTGTTTCTGCAATCCGTCGGCGATCTCGGCCCCGGCGGACGCACCGGCAGTGCGCAATACCAGTACACGCTGCAGGGATCGACTTTCGAGGAACTGGATGAATGGACGCCGAAGATCGTCGCCGCCCTGCAGGGCGCGCCGACGCTCGCCGACGTCAACAGTGACCAGCAGGACAAGGGACTTCAGGCCGGCGTAAACATTGACCGCGATACCGCCGCACGTCTCGGCATCACCGTCAGCCAGATCGACAATACGCTCTATGACGCGTTCGGCCAGCGGCAGGTCTCAACGATCTATGTGGCGCGCAACCAATACCACGTGGTCATGGAGGTGGCGCCGGAATACTGGCAGGACCCCCAGACATTGCGGGATGTCTATGTCAGTACCGCGGCGGGCCCTGCCAGTGGTTCCCAGGCGACCAATGCCGTGGCGGGGACGATCGCCTCGTCGACGCAGACCACGTCAGCGAGCTCGATCGCGGCCAGCGCGGTGCGCAACCAAGCGACCAATTCGATCGGCGCCACCGGCAAGGCGGCTGCCTCGACCGGCACCGCAGTCAGCACCAGCCAGGAGACGATGATCCCGCTGTCGAGCGTTGCCGCCTTCGGACAGGGCCGCACCTCGCTGGTCGTCAGCCACCAGGATGGGCTGGTCGCCAACACCATTTCGTTCAATCTGCCGCAGGGCGTGTCGCTCAGCACGGCGGTTGCGGCGATCGAGGCGACCATGGGCCGGATCGGAGTGCCCTCAACGATCCGCGGCTCTTTCCAGGGCGTCGCCAAGATTTTCCAGGAATCGATCAGCAGCGAACCGTTTCTCATTCTCGCGGCGTTCGCCACGATCTATATCTCTCTGGGTATGCTCTATGAGAGCTTTGTCCATCCGCTGACGATTCTATCCACGCTGCCCTCCGCGGGCGTCGGCGCTGTGCTGGCCTTGATGCTATTTCACACCCAGTTCGACATCATCGGCATGATCGGGGTGATTCTTCTGGTCGGAATCGTGAAGAAAAACGCCATCATGATGATCGATTTCGCGCTCGATGCCGAGCGCGCGCGCGATCTGTCACCGGCGGACGCGATTTATGAAGCTTGCCTGCTGCGATTCCGGCCGATCATGATGACTACCATGGCGTCGCTGTTCGGTGCGGTGCCGCTGATCATCGGGATGGGCGAAGGCAGTGAATTCCGCCAGCCGCTCGGCATAACGATCATCGGCGGGCTGGTGTTGAGCCAGATCCTGACCCTTTACACCACGCCTGTAGTGTATCTCTATCTCGACCGTTTCCGGCATTGGAGCATGCGGACGCGGCGGCGCAACGCATCGCCGGAAATGCGCTCCTGACTCAATTTACGGGCTTGATGCCTTGGTTCGTCACCGGTCCCGGGAAGGGCTCGTCGATCCTGCCGGTCAGCCAATAAGCTAAAAGCCCGATCCATTCGCGCAGGCCGATGTCGGTGTATCCGAGCCCCTCGCCGGCCATCGCTGAGAATGCCCAAAGATCGGCGCGGTTCCCGATCCGCCAATCCACCGGATAAGCCTCGACCGCAAAACCGGCCTTGCGAAACAGGCCGAGTGAGCGCGGCATATGATGGGCGGACGTCACCAGCAGCCAGCGCTCCCCGCTTGCCGTCGCCGCAAGCGCCTTGAAAAATTCGGCGTTCTCCTGGGTGTTGCGCGAGCGTCGCTCCATCGTGAGCCGCGCCTTGTCCACGCCGAGGTTTTCAAACAGCGGACCGGCATAGTCGGCCTCTCGGGCATCGTTGGAGACTAGATTGCCGCTGCCGCCGGAGAAGATGACGTGAGCGTCCGGATATCGGCGCGCCAGCACGGCAGCGGCGATGATGCGATCGGCCCCGCTCCGGACCACGGCGCCGTTATGCGCCGCCGAAAGATCCGCATCGATCGAACCTCCCAGTACGATGATGCCGTAAGGCGCGCCGCGCGCGGCATCCCAAGGTGGAAATCGCTGCTCCAGCGGATAGAGCAGCCAGTTGCCCAGTGGCGAAAAGCCGGCGATCGCGAGCAGCAGGATGGAGAAGACCATCAGCCGGCGTCCAGCGCGCGCATATCGCGTGGCCAGCAACGCTATACCAAGCAGGCCAGACCCAATCAGGAAATTGGTCGGCAGCAACCCGAGGCCGATGGTTTTGGAGAGAAAAAAGAACAATGCGAAAGCCCTCGAATATCGGTAAGTCATACGCGGGCTTGATCCGCGTATCCATCCACTTACAAAAAAACGCGGGCGCGATTGAAACCTGACAGCAACCGCCAAATCCGAAAGCCGTGTGGAGGAACCGTAATGGCGCAACTCGTGGTAATGTACAAGACGCCGAAGGATGCTGCTGCTTTCGACAAGCACTACTACGAAATGCATGTACCGCTTGCGAAAAAGATACCGGGCCTACGAAAATATGAAGTCAGCAAGGGACCCGTCGCGACCCCGGCCGGACCATCTGCTTTTCATCTGATCGCGATACTGACGTTCGACGACGTGGCCGCTGTGCAGGCCGCATTCGGCAGCGCCGAAGGCAAGGTAGCGGCGGCCGATGTGCAGAAATTCGCGACCGGAGGCGCCGACATGATCCTGTTCGACACCCGCGAGGTGTGACCGGAGCGGCCTCACCTACCTGATGGATCGGAAATAAGGCTGAACCACCCCAAAGCGTCCGGCTGACGGGCGCTAATCAGTTGTCGACTTTCGGCGCCTTGGGCGGCGAAGCCTTGGCAGCGGATTGGGCCGGCGGCTTGGCGGCGTTCCTCGGGGCATCCGTGCTGCGCGCATTGCCCCAGGGGTCGACGGGCCCCTGGTCTGGGATGTTCTTGAGCGAATTCTGGTAAGCCCGCGCGGCAGCCTTGTCTGCGTTGATTTCCGTCCGCGACTTCTCCTTGTCCTTCTCGCCATATCCCTGGACGTGATCGGCCTGGGCGAGCGCAGGCCCAATCAATGACGCGATGATCAACGCGGCGCAGAAAACTCTCATGCCTGTCCTCCCTGCGATGGGCCTGCATACCACCGGCGGCATCACAACGCCAAGCCAATAGAAACGGGGCTTCGGGCGGCGCTCAATCCGCGCGGTCGACGAACGTCACGGTCGGCAGCGGAACCACAAACTTGCTCACGGACTGCTTTGCATCTCGCTTGTTTGCTCCAGCCCACGATCGAGCAAGGGCGCGCTGGCTTCTTCGGCCAGGCAACCGCCTGGGCCTGTTCCGCAAGCGAGATACCTGCCGGCTCTGCCATTCCAACCGGCAAGAACTGGTGGTGCCGATGGCGGGCATGCCGATCGGGACGCCCAATTTTGAGGTACCTGACGCTGGCGTCGACGATCCGGTGTTCCGGACCGCTGTCCCGCTCGAGCTGTATCTATGCCGCGACTGCGGTGATCTGCATATTCTTCATGTCGGCAACCCCGAGATCCAGTACCGGCATTACGTCTACACCACCTCGATCTCACTCGGGCTGCGTGAGCATTTTGCGACCTATGCCGACGACGTCATTCAGCGTCAGCGCCGTTGATCAGGAAATTAATATCGAATGGATAGTTCGGGGTCGGCTTCAGCACCAGCCAATCGTCCATGAACATGCTGCCGTTCAAAAAGAGCGGCGCATGCGCGAGCAGCAGCAGGACTATCAGGATCGCTATGGCGCGAACCTGCGACAGTTCCCGGCTGCCAGCGGAAAAAGGCATAGCTATTCCTCAAGTGAGCCGCATGCTCGTTCGAGGTGAGAATCGCAATGCACCGATAGCAAATCCATCGTCAGGAGGTCATTGACCAGGAAAACCCGCCCTCATATAGCTGCCAACGTCGAAAACCAGAAGCCGCCAATGCCATCGACTCTCCTAATAGCTCATTTTCAAATCAGGCGCGCGTCGCTCAGGTGACCCAATGAGCATTTTACCAGGGCCGCTGCAAATCACTGGCATCGTGCTGAGCGTCATCCTGCCGCTCGTTTTGTACGTTTATGCCCGGATCGGCGCCTTTCGTGGTGCAGGTAGGTTATTCCGGGCCGCCTGCATCACTGTTGTCGGTCTTTTCGTGCTCGCCTGCCTTGCGCTGCCCGGTCCGCAAACTCTCGACGATATGTTCGGCGGTGCCCTGCTTCTGCTCACCGCAATCCTGCTCTGTCACGTTTTCTGGAGCCTCCTTGCCTGGGGCTTTCCGGTCACGCTGCTGACCGCGATCGCCAGCGCCGCGCAACCTCTAACGCTGGAGCAATGGATTTCGGCTTACATGCAGGGTGGCGATCTCGGCGGGTTCGCGCGTAACCGCCTGCGTCTGCTGGTCGGATCCGGAATGATGGTTGCGCGAAACGGCAGCGTCACCCTCACTTCGTTTGGCCTGCTCACGGCGTGTCTGGTCAGGCTTATTCGTTTGGCGACTGGCATCGGATAGATGGCAATGATGTCGTTCGTCTGTGGACTTGGCGGCGTTTTGCTGTTCACGATCCTGGCGCCCGCCCTGCAGGCCATTGCGCGACGAACGGGATCGTCGGTTGCGCCAGTGGCTCTGCTCGCGATTGCCGCCGTGATCTCGCATATCACCTGCGTAGTGTTGGGCGCCGTCAATTTGCAACACTTCCAGTACTGGAACACTGCATCAATCTTTGCCTTCTGCGTAACGTTGTACGTTTTCGCCTTCGGCGCGGTTTATAAGTCGGTGTCCCTTGAAATCCTGCTTGACCTTGCGCAACGGCCAGAACACGCGGCTCTTCTCTCCCATATCGTCGATCGCAAGGTTCCCGAAGTGTTCCGCGGACGAACCGATATCCTGGTCAGCGTTGGCCAGGTCGAGCCTACCGATACGCGCTTTGCTGTAACCGCCGCCGGTCGCGTGACCGCGAGCCGGATTACAAGGTTGCGCCGTATATTTGCTATCGGCGACACCGGGCTTTACGATTTTGCTGACCCGGCAACGGGACTCGAAAAAGCGCCGAATTCGTGAATGAAAAGTTTCCGGAAGCTTACCCCAAGCTATCCAAGTATTGTTCGCGATGGCGTAGAATGTCCGGGCAACCGATTTGACGATGGAACCCTC
>Ga0164309_10001633_pt1 | contig 10828 bp, 27 predicted proteins | sample Whisoiple_247_MG_FD_109984 | JGI IMG/M metagenome (GOLD analysis project Ga0164309, IMG submission 109984) | Soil microbial communities amended with fresh organic matter from upstate New York, USA - Whitman soil sample_247_MG | ecosystem: Environmental > Terrestrial > Soil > Unclassified >... | reverse complement strand
TTGCGCTCCAAGAACGCGAGGCTGTCGCGCGCATTGACCTTGTCGAGCAGCAGCTGTAGTGACGTCTTCGCCGCGCTGACGTTGCGATAGTCGTCGTTGAGGATGCGCTCGATGCCGGCGCGCAGCTCTTCGGCCTCTTTGCCGGCGTCATGCGCCGGTTCGCCGTCGCGCTCGCGCTTGGCCAGCTTGAGAATGTCGCGCGCGTCGATCTTGTCGAGCGGTGTCAGCAGCGGTGCCGTCTTCGGGTTCGCTTCGAGCACGCGCTTGATGCCGACGCGCAGGTGGCCGGTCAGCTCGTCGAGCTCGTCGTCGTTCATGGCGAAGATGTCCTTCATTTTTTCTTCCTCCGTCCAGTGGTGGTCTTCCGCCGCTGCGGCAGCGCGGCACGCGCCCGCTGCAGCTTCTTGATGAGCCTGTCGGTCTCGCGGCCCGTCATGTAGACGAGCGTGTTGTCGCCGGTCACGTCGATCGTCAGCAGCGAGACGAACCGGTGCCCGTCGAAGTGAACCTCGAAGTACGGCTCCTCGTTGTCCATCGCGCGTTCCTGCGGCAGGCGAATCTTCTCGGCCCACGACATCACCTGCCGGATCGGCGCCTTCTTCGGGTTCGTGACATCCGGCGGCAGCGGCTCGTCGTCGACGTCGAGGTAGGCCGCGCTGACGGCCGCGGCGGCACGCTTGCCGCTCACGATGCAGCTCCTTTGAGCAGATCACGCGCAGCGACGATGAGATTCTCGGCGTGCTCCTTGATGCGTTCGTGTCGCGCGACGAAGTCGGCGACCGCGGAATGCGCGTCGAAGAACCACTCGCCCATCGGCGTCGGAATGCGACCGAGCTTGCGGTACTTCTCCGGCCAGTCGTTGGCCTCGACGGATTCGAGCTTGGGCGCGCCGAGCAGCACGTTGACTTGAAAGATGATCACGATGCAGCTCCTGTCTCGACGAGGTGGACCGCCATCGCTTCGGCGGTGCCCTCTTCGGTTGAACACGGGACCGATCGCCATCCGCACTTGCAGTGGACGACGAATTGCTCCGGCATTGTTTCGAGCGGCTGCACCCAGTCCCTGCCGTGCAGCGCGATCGAAACGGTGTGGTGGCCGCGCTCGGCCGCAACCTGGGCGAGGGTCTTGGCTGGCTTGCGCGGAATCATCGCGACGAATTCGGCGATGACCTTGCGGTCGTGCGGCGTCAGCCTGTCGGCACCGTCGATCGCGTCGACGGCCGCGAAGTCGTACTGATCGACCTCGCCGATGATCCACTCGACGCGGCAGCCGTACGTGTCGGCCATGCGCGTGAAGTCGAAGTCGGCGAGCTGCACGTCCATCTCTTCGATCACGACGAGGTGCTCGCGCTCGATGCCGAGGAGGATTGCGGCCTGGCCGACAGACAGTCCCGCGCGTTGGCGGGCAAGCTTCGAGCGGTTCATCACGGTCGCCCCTTGCTGCTGAGGCACGTCGGGCAGTCAACGAGCGACCAGTCATCGGTGCGCTTCGGGGTGTCGTCGGTCGTGCAGCTCGCGTGATGCGTCATCTCGCGTTTGCGCGCCTCAAAGGCCGTGATGGCCTCGTCGACGTCGTCGGGGATCGGGGTGGTCGCCTCGGCGGTCAGCGCCTCGATCGCAGTTTCGTTGTCTGGATTCAGGTTGCTCATCGCTTCTCCTTGTCGCAGCGGTGGCACGACAACTCGCCGCCGCATCCTTCGCACTGCGGTAGGTCTTTGAGCTCGGCGTCGATCACGTCGCGGATTGCACCGAGGCAGCCGGGGCACGGCGTCGAGTCGCCGAAGTACTTCAGGCGCAGCACCGCGTGCGACGCGTCGAGGAAACAGAATTCTCCGACGCCGATGGCGCCGCACCAGTAAAGCGGCTGGCCCATCTGCGGTTGCCCGACGGTGTCGTTCCGCTTGCGCGTGGCGGCTTCGTCGATGATGTGGGTGAACGGTTCGCTCATCGGCGTTCGGCTCCGGCGAAGATGTTGACGAGACTCGCGCACGTGACGCACCAGAGCGGCTGACCGTCGACGCGCTTGCGTGGCGTTGGTTCGGCGCACCGATCGCAGACGTCGAATTCGCGCTGCTGCGCGCAGTCGTCGCACATGCAGTCGGCGTCGTCGGGGTTGTGGATATCGCGCGCGGTGCCTCGGTCAGGCTCCGTCGTCTTCCATTCGTCGTAGCCCCTCATCAGCGCACCGGCTTGCGGTTGAGGACGATCTCGTCGAGGTGCTCGGTGACGCTGCGGCCGTCAGGTGGCGGACCGGCGGTGTACGCGCCGTCGGCGCGGCGCGTGACCTCTGGACGATCGTCAGGCGGCCATCCCGTGCCGCCGTTCATTACGTTGTCGGTCACCGTCGGCGCGAATTCCTTCGGGCACGGCGCGATCCCGAAGGCGAGCAGCCCCATGCGGCGGTCGAGCTTCGCCGGGTGCCAGCTTTTCGAGAACCGCTCGGTCTTGCCGGTGACGGACCGGACCTCGAACCCTTCGGGGATCGAGTCAGCCCAGCTCGCGGGAAAGAGGACGAGGGTCTCGTCCCAGCGGCGACACCCGAGTTGCACGAGCTGTTCGGCGGTCAACAAGCGAAGCGCAGAGAAATCGGTCGGCGGAAGCGGGTCGGCCATATCTACCCGGTAACACGACTTGAATATCCATTCAATCCCCCTTATCGCTGCCGTGCGGCAGATGTCGGCATCCGGTGGGGTACGGTTGCGGCATGACGATCTACATCCTGCTTCCGCTCCTCGTGGCCGTGGTCGGCGCCTTCATCTACCTCGCAGCGGCGAAGGGCGAGTTGAAAGAGCTGGGTCGGCTCGCCTACGCGACCGGCCTGCTGGTCACGCTCTACGCTTGCGCGTCGCACCTGGTGAAGTTCTAGACTCGTGATCATGCCCACCGCGCCGCGCTGCCTCGCTGACCTCACCCCGCAACAACGCGCCGACGAGGCGAAGGCTCGCGGGCTGTCGCCCTTCATATACGGCGGGCTGGCGATCGCAGCCGCTGGCGGCCTGGTCGGGCTCGACAAGCGGACGCGCGTCGCGGCCGGTGGTATCGCGGCGCTGCTCTTCATCGCGATCTAGTGCCCGAGCACCTTGTCGGCGGCGGCGATGCAGCGGCGTGCAGCTCGGTCGCCTTCGCTGCCGTGTTCCATCTGGTAGCTCGCGGCCACCATCAGTAGGCGCGCGTTCTCCATCGCTACGATGTCGGCGCCGTCGAGGCAGTGCGGGTTGCGCGACGCGACGAGCCGGTCGAGCACGTTGATGCAGCTGAGCGTTGTCGCAATGCCGACGGCACTGCCGCGCTTGACCGCGTCCCCGTGGAACAGCTCCATCAGCGTCTTCATGTCGAGGAGAGCGGCGCAGTCATTATCGTCGAGCATTGGTAGTCCTTTGCAGCGGCACATGGCGCCGTCGCCTCGTTGTCGTCGTCGGCGTCCGCATCGACCGCATCGATGTCGGTTGCACCGGCAGTTTGCGTAGTAGAGCTGGGTGTCGGGGCACAGCCAGTTGCGCGGCATCATCGTCGAGCCTTTCCGAACAGGTTCTCTTTCACGAACCGCAGCATGTCGCGGTCGCCGTTCGCGAGCTGCAGCAACACGAGGTCGCAGTCCTCGAGCCGGTGCGCGCGATGGCGCGGCTTGCAGAACGCCCAGCCGCACCGCAGGCAAACGAACGTGTAATAGCTGGCGAACCGACGGCCGCTGCGGTACGTCGAGCCGCGCCGCGATCGACCGAACGGCAGACCGAAGCGGTTGACGAGCTCGACGGGCGGCGGCGTCACCGGATGGCGTCCTCGGGTCGAACGGGCGGCTGGTCCCAGCACTTCGCTCGACGCGCCCGCCGGAACAGATCGATCGTGCCGCGCAGCGTGTGATCGAGCAGAACCCACTGGCGACCGGCGCGCGTGCGGACAACCATGCACCACATCGGCTCGTCGGCCGTCGGGCGCGCGATGTCGACGATCTTCATCGGCGGAAGTCCTTGCCGAGGTTCTTGCAGCAGCTGCAGCTCGTCTCGTGCTCGCCGTCGTCGGTCTTCGTCGGGAAGTCGAAGCGCGACGGTCCGGTGTTCTCGCTCGCGAAGATGATCGTGTGCGCCTTGCGGTCGTTGCTCTTCAGGTTCGTGACCGTCAGGCCGGTGCGCGTCAGACCTCGACCGTTCTCACTCTTGACGCGACTGATCTTGATGATGGTGCGAATCGCGTCGCCGTGGTGATGGTCGACGATGCGCATGCCGGCGCGCAGCTTGTTCCATTCCTCGACGGTCATCTAGCCCCAGTAGATCCGAAGGCCACCCTCGTCGAAGCCCTGCGCGCGAGCGACTTTCGCCTGCAGGCGCGTGAGCGCGCCAATGTCGTGTCCGAGCTTCTCGACAGCGTCGAGCGCGCGCCGGTTGCCGAGGAGTGCGCCGAGCGCGTTCAGTTCGTCCTCGGCGAGCACGATCTCTTTGCCGCCGCGCTTGCGGTCGGCCTCGGTCTTCAGCTGACGCGCGAGCTCGTCGAGCTGCTCGGCGTCCATGTCCTTGATGTTCGTGTTCACGGTGTCTCCTCGTCGAGGTTGCAGTCGATCTCCATCGCAGCGTTGCTCGCGATGTGTTGCAGCAGATGGTCGAAGGCCACCGGCATCAGCGCCTCGAGCGCCTTCGCCTGTGGCGATGCGGCGATCTGCTTCTTCGCGTTGTCGAGAATGATCGCTCGAAACTTCAATGCACGTTCACGGCTCATCGGTCACTGCTCCTTCGGTTGGTGTCCGGACCAGTCGACGTGCTCCATCGGCAGCCCGACGAGCGGGCAGTAGCGCGCGTGTCGGCCCGGGTTTAGTCGCTTGTACACGTCGCTGCAGCCGCACCGCTTCGTCGCGTCCGCCGAGCTGGTGTCGAGGCCGAGTACGAGGCGCGCAAGACCAGCGAGGGTCTTCGCCGCGTCCGTGCCGATAGGCTCCTCGCCCGCAACGTAGCCGGCGATCACCTGCAGCGCGTTGCGCAGCGCCTCCGTCTCGACGCGCAGCTCCCGTGTTGCCTGCTCGATGTGGCGCTGCATGTTGCTGCCGCAGTCGGGGCAGTGCGTGCAACTCTCGTCGCAGTTGTGGTCGGGGTGATTCTGGTGGCGATCGGCGTATGGGCGCTCGTACGGCGCGGCGCCATTGCAAAGCGACAACAGGCGCTCGTACTTCTGCTCGGTCGTGTGACCGTCCCAGGCGTTCTCCGTCCGCTCGTCGAGGAAGTCGAACATCGGCAGCTCGCTGTCGTGGATGTGCCACGACACCTGTCCCGTCGGCAGGTTGATGAAGATGATGAACCGCCAGTCGTCGTCCCACGGTTCGTCGGCGGGATGCGTGCCGATCCACGCCTTCCAACCGAGACGCACGGCGAGCGCGGCGAGACCGGCGACGCACTTGTCGCGCTCGCGGTACGCGTTGTCCTTCGCGTCCTTCTGCTCGTCGCGCTCCTTGATGAGGCGCAGCTGCTCGCCGTTGTGGAACGCGTCGCGCGCTTCGAGATCGACGATCTTGGCCTGCCGGTCGCGGGAGATGTTCGTCAGGTCGTCGATAAACGCCTGGTCGATAGCTCTCCTGCTGTCGGCGTGGCGCTGCAGCTCGGCGACCGTCGCCTTCAGCGTCCCGACTTCGGCGACGAGCTTCGCGCGCTGCTCCTGCCAGTTCTTCACCTCGTCGGGGAACGGTAGTTCGTTCGAGAGGCGGGCGATCGTCGCGAGCAGCTCGTCGCGGCGCTTCGCGAGCGCGTCGCGCTCGTTGACTACGTGCTGCACATCGCGCACGACCTGCCCGGGGTACTCCCACGTCGCGCAGCCGCACAGCTTCGCGATCTCGTCGAATGCCGGCGTCGACGCATCCTCGTGCGCCTCGATCTTCATCGCCATGCCGGCGACGGCGGTCACGATGCCATCGACGGTGCGCGGCGTGCCCTTTGGCAGCTGAGCTGCAATTCCGTCGAAAACGCCGTTGAGGAATTCCTCGGTGTAGATCGCGTGCGCGAACAGCACCTCGTGCTCGTCGAGTTTCGCCTTGAGCTGCGCGTTCTCGGCCGCGAGTTGCAGCGCATGGTCGCCGGCTGCGACGTACGCGTCGATGTAGCCGGGCTTCTGCTCGTCGGTGTTATCGAAGGCGACCTCGACGGGCATGCACGGCGCGACCATCTCGGGCGGCGCGAACTTCCACGAGTCGTCGTCGGTGCCGCGAACCTTGCCGCCGACGGCGACGTCGCAGACGCACTTCGTTTCCTCGTCGGCGAGGGTGCGATGCCACTGGTCTTCGTTGAAGAAATGCTTGCCGCTCATGGTGTGAATTCCTCGGGGTCGCTGCTGCTGAAGGTTGGCTCGAAGTCGAGCTCGACCTCGATGCGGAAGTAGGTGCGGCCGTCGTGCACGACGAACGTCAGCGGCCACGTGTTCTCGTGGCCGTCGCGCTCGTTGTAGAAGAAGTCGGCGTACTTGCGCGCCGCCTCGTCGACGTCGGTGCACTCGATGATCATGTCGGGATTGAAGATCCCGTGCTCCGGCGGGACGGCCCACGCAAGATCTTCGCGCTCCTCGTCGGTCTTGCAGTCCTTGAATTCGTCATCCCACCACACCCTGAACCGCTTGAAGCTCGACGCGTCCATCGCGTGACCTCCCATCATCGGAACCCCTTTGGTTGCGGCATACCGGGCTCCCAGGCGACGAACGGGTGCCGGAAGTTGTGCGGCTTCTCCGGCTTGCCGCAGCTCGCGCAGACGCGCCGCTCCTCGGGCGCGACGTGCAGCTTGCCGTGGTCGATCAGGTTCTGGATGCCACCCGCGTGAATCATGTGGTCGATCAGCTGGTCCTTGTCGACCGCGACCGGGCCGGGGCCGTCGGCGCCGAAAACGACGAGCCACTTGCCGTGCACGCGCGCGAGCACCTCGATCTTCCCGTCGACGCCGTTGCGCATGTGGAAGCCGGTGACCTCAAGCGCCGGGCTCTCGGTGCTGCGACGGTCACGTATGCGCTCGCGCTCGTGTCGCTGATCGTCCATGCCGTCGAAGTCGTGGTTGTCGACGCGGCAGTGACGAACGGTGCGCGCGAGCACGTAGTCGACAGGCCACGGCACGTCGGTCCCACGAAGGTCGCGCACAAACTTGCCGGTGTACTGCCCGGCCTCGTCGATGCTGCAGACGTAGCCGGCACTCTTCGGTGCCCACCACGAGCCGCAGTTGCCGACGACGCTGCGCGCGTCTTGGATGAAGTAGAGCGCGTCGTCGATGATCTGCGCCCCTGTTCCGTCGGTGGTCTTCATAGCGATCCCGTCCCTTGCGTGAAGTCAGGCAGCGCAGTCGCTTGCTCGTCGAGCAGCGCGAACAGGTGCAGCACGTTGTTGTGAAGGTTCACGTAGCGCGCTCGAGGCGGCAGGATCGAGTACGCTTCGCGGTCGCCGAGGAATTGCTCCTTGCAGATGCGCATCTCGCCCCAGGTTGGAATGCGCTCAGCATGCGACATCGACAGGTGCAGCCACGCGCGACCGTCGAGCTCGACGCCGCAGCTCAGGATGCAGACGAGTCGAGCTGCAGCGTTGCGGTACTTCGCGCCGCCGTGCGGGTCGCGCGAGAACGGGATCTCGACCCAGTTCGGCGGCAGGATGCGCGGTGCTTCCCAGCCGGGCACGTGGCGCGTGGGATCGTTGTTGATGTCGGCGATCTTCTGGAAGTCGACGCCTTCGGGATTTAGGCCGCGCTCGACGAGCGCCTCGCGTACCTCGTCGGCGGTGACTGGGTAGGTTGATCGCTTCATGCCGAGCGGCTTCTCGATCGGCGGCGTCCATTCTTCGTCGTTATTCACTGGGAGTGTCCTTGGTTGGGATGCTGAGCTTGATGAGGACGGGCCCGCGGCGCAGCACACACCAGTCGGGCGGGGCGACCGGCGGGTACGTTCCGCCGCCGGCACCGCCGAGTTCCTTCGGCCAGCCGTTCTCGTCGTACTCGCCGTGGCAGGTCCACACGGTGGCGCGCTTGCCGTCGTTGTCAGTGCCGTCGTCGGCGAACGGGCATGTGCCGCAGCAGGTGATGAGTCGCTTCTTCATTGGCAGTGCTCGCGTGCTTCGTCGTCGATCGTTTTCTGGTGGCCCATGCACGTGCACACGACGTTGCGGCACTTGCGGCAGAGCACGAAGTTCGTCGCGGACTGACCGCAGCGGCACTTGAGGCCCTGCTCGGCGCAGAGCGTGATGTGCGGGACCTTGCCGTTGAGCTTGAACGTGCCGGGCTTCATGCGACCTCGAACCGAAGTACGACCTTCATCGACTCGGAGCGATGCGAGACCTTCCATCCTGCGCGGCGATAGGCGACGGCGACCTGGTTGAAGCCGCCCATCCATTCGAGGTCCGCGTCAAGTTCGACGATCGTGGTGCCCTCTTCACTCGCCGCCTTGATCGCGGCGTCAATGGCGGCCTCGGCGAGCTTGCCCTTCTCGCTTCGCATCGCGACGAATTCGTCGGCGGTGATCACTTCGCGTGCTCCTCGTGGTCGGCGAGCCACTGCTCGTACGTGCGGCCGTCCTTCAGCTTCACACCGAGCCACGGGTACGGTTGCTGCTCGACCTCGAGCTCGGGGTCGTTGTGCAGGCGCTCGAAGAACACCGCGCCGCGCTTGCTGCCGGTCGCCTCGAAGATCGAAAACCGGCCAGCCTTGAGCACGGTCGCCTTCAGCGATGCGTACACGCGCTCGGCCGCGGCGCCGTGCAGCTCGTACTTGCCGTGCAGACCTTTGATGTCGGACGTGCTCTCGAACGAGCAGATGATGATGCGTGCATTCGGCATTAGAACGGTGCTGCCTCTCCGGCGGTTTTCTTCTTCGCCTTGCTCTTCTTCTTGGCCTTCGGCTTCTTCTTCGCCTTGTCGGCCTTCGCCTTAGCTGCAGCTTTCGCCGCGGCCTTCTGCTCGCGCTTGTGCTGTGCGTTCACCTTCCGCAGCTCGGCACGCTCGGCCTTGCGCTTCTCGCGCTCGACCTTCTTGTGCTTCGCGTACTCCTCGTCGGTCATGACGAGATGCGCGTGGCCGGGGCAGAGGTCGACCTTCTTGCCGGGGCCGCACGGCGGGTCGCCGCGCCACTTGACGAGCTTCGCCGGCACGCGCACGCGCCAGCCTTCGTTCTTTGCCTGGTCGCGCGTGAAACTCGGGATCGAGTACGACACGAACGTCTCGCGGCACTCGCCGTGGAATTCACCCTCGGTGACGAGCACCTCTTCGCAGCGCACGGCGCCGCCGTACCGGATCTTGACCTTCATCGTTGCTTCGTCCTCTTCTTGTTCAGGGGCAGCTGGTTTTCGACCGGCTGCTTCGGCGGATTCTGGTCGCAGTAGCACCTCGTGCAGAGCCTCGTGATGTCGCCGTGGCCGTTGCGCCCGACGATGCGGATCCTGCTTGAGTACACGACACCGCCATCGAACCGCAGGGCGGCCGGCGTCTCGCTAGGTGGTAGCTGCTCGCCGGGCTCGCGCCCGCAGGTCGTGCATGCGTCGTCGGACACTACGCCGTCGCGTCTTTAACGATCGTCTTCGCGTACTGCTGACCCTTCGGCGTCAGCCCGTACGTCCCGCGACCGAGTTTCTTGAGCAGACCGAGACGCACGGGCTTGCGGACGCTGTTGCGCGCCCAGCTGTGCGCCTGGCCTTCTTGCTTCGCGCGACGGAACCGCTTCGACATCTCTTCGAGCGTCGATGGGCCTTCCGCGCACTGGCGGATGATCGCCTTCTCCTTGTCGTTGAGGTCGGGCGTCACGGGGTTGTTCGTCGGGGCGGGGTTCTGCTTCGTAGACATGTTCATTTCTCCTCTTCGCGAGCGATCTGCTCTCGGTATTTGTCGAGTTCCAGCTCGCGCGTCCAGTAATACTCGGGAGTGTCGTAGTACGGCACCTTCTCCTCGTGAACTATCGGTGTCCGGATCGGCGCCTGCCGATCGCGGTGCTTAGGCCAGTCCTCCCAGACGCTGTCGTCGATCTCGTCCTGCGCGAAGTACCAGGCCATGCGAGCGTCGATCAGAATCTGCTTCGCTTCCGGCGACAGCCCCTGCATGCACTCGCCGCCGGCAACCATGTCCGGGAAGAAGTTTTCGCGAAGGTCGCTCCAGACCTGCCCGAAGATCCAACCCTCGCAGGCGAAGTGATCGCGGATTTCGACGCACGGCAAGCACGTCTTGTACGAGTCGGGGCGGCCTTCCCAGACGCCACTGATCAGCTCGTACCGCTGGCCCTTCATGATCGGCTTGCGGCACTCGCAGCAGCGGTGCTCCTTGCGGGCACGCCTGATGATGGTGTCCGAGCAATCGGGGCGTCCGTCGTCGGAGCCCTGTAGCGGGCAGCACTGCATTAGGTCAGCTCCTGTTCGGCTTCGGCCATGGCGACGTTCAGTTCGGCGGCGAGCTCGGGACTCCCGCCCTTGTCCGGGTGGGCGGCAGCGATCTGCTCGCGGTACCGGTGCTTAACGAACGCCAGCAGCTCGGACGGCTTCATGTGGTCGGCGAACACCCCGGGGACCGAGAACACCTCGCGCCACGGCCGCCGGACGGGCTCTGGCGGGGCCGTAGGCGCACCGGACGCGGACCCGGGCGGCAGGGCGGCGAACCCGGCAAACGCGCGGCTGACGACGTCTCCGGCGCCCCAGCGGGCCAGTCCGCGCATCGCCTCGATCGACAGGGCGATGGCCTGCATGTTCTCGGAGGGGGTCCGCCACTTGTCGCAGGCGAACACCCGCTCCTCGGTCCTGCCGGCGGCGCGGTTGACCACCACGAACCAGACCGCGATGCCGGGGTCGGTCGCGCGTCCGTCGGCGTACGGCAGGCCGTCGTTGCGGGTCGGCAGGTCGCTGGTGATGACGAT
>Ga0164309_10001631_pt1 | contig 10838 bp, 10 predicted proteins | sample Whisoiple_247_MG_FD_109984 | JGI IMG/M metagenome (GOLD analysis project Ga0164309, IMG submission 109984) | Soil microbial communities amended with fresh organic matter from upstate New York, USA - Whitman soil sample_247_MG | ecosystem: Environmental > Terrestrial > Soil > Unclassified >... | reverse complement strand
CGGACTCGTAGATCTCCATGACGACGGTCTGGGTGTTCCCGTAGGGGCCGCCGCCGGTCATCACGTAGATCTGGTCGAACGCCTGGAGCGCGGCGATCATCGCGAAGATCAGGACGAACGCCAGGGTGTTCGACAGCATCGGGAGCGTGATGTGCCGGAACCGGGACCAGGCGCCGGCACCGTCCATCTTGGCGGCCTCGTACAGCGAGCCCGGGATCTCCTGCAGCCCCGCCATGAAGATCACCATGTAGAAGCCGAAGTTCTTCCACACCGCGACCAGCGCGACCGCGGGCATCGCCAGCGTCGGGTCCTGCAGGACGTTCCCGAGGTCGATCCCGATCCCCCGCAGCCAGTAGTGCAGCAGCCCGACCTGCGGGTCGATCAGGTACGACCACGCCAGGGCGGCCACGGCCAGCGAGATGATGAACGGCAGGAACAGCGAGGTGCGGAACAGCCCGCGCAGCGGCAGCCGGTCGTTCGTCAGCAGCAGGGCCAGCGCCAACGCGACGACGACCGCCGTCGGCGTGAACAGCACCGCGTAGACGACGGTGTTGCGGACCGCGTCGCGGATGTCGGGGTCGGTGAAGATACGGGCGTAGTTGTCCAGCCCCACCCACTGCGCCTCGCCGAAGCCGCTGGCGTCGGTGAACGAGAGCTGCAGCGCCGAGACCATCGGCCAGGCGACGAAGACCGCCATGATGATCAGGGCCGGGGCGAGGAAGGCGAGGGCGGCGCGGTTCCGGCGCCCGCCGGTCCGCGTGCGCCGCAGGTGCCCGTCCGGGCGGCCGCCGAGCGGCGCGGGGGCACGGTAGGCCCGCCTGCGGGATCCCGTCACGTGCGCGGTGGTCATGGGGTGGTGCCTCTCGGGAGGGAGGCCGTCCCCGGGGTCGCTGCCCCGGGGACGGCCGGTCCGGGTGGGTCGGTCAGTCGTCCAGCGCGGCCTGGATCGCGGTCTGCGCCTGGGCGAGCAGGTCGTCGACCGGCTCGCCGGCCATCGCGCGCTGGGTCAGGTCGTCGACGGCCGTGAGCACGTCGGTGCTGTTCACCACGCCGGGCAGCAGCGGGCGGCCGAGCTCGGCCTGCTCGGTGAGCGCGGCGACCACCGGGTTCTCGTCCACCTCGTCGGCGGCGATGTCCGTGCGCAGCGGCGGCCAGCCCGAGCCGAGCGCCCAGGCGACGGACTCCTCGCGGGACAGGAAGAAGGAGAAGAACTCCTGCGCGGCCTGCTGCTGGGCCTGGTCGGCCTGCCGGGTGAGCGCCATCGAGACGCCGATCGCGGACGCCGCCTGCGCCTCGGGGCCGGCGGGGATCGGCGCGATGCCGTAGTCGATCCCGTTCTCCTCGGAGACGGTCGCCATCCAGGGGCCGCCGATGTACATCGCGACGCGGCCGCTGCTGAACAGGCTGTCGCCGCTCACGCCGTCGACGCCGGTCGGGCTGATCTTCCCGGCGGCGATCGCGTCGTGCCAGAACTCGAGCGTCTCGGCGTTCTCCGGCGAGTCGACGACGGCCTCCCCGTCCTCGACGACCGCGCCGCCGTTGCCGTAGAACAGCGACGGCCAGACGCCGTTGCCGACGGTGGCGTGGTCGGCGAGCGCGAGGCCGTACTGCTCGGGCGTGCCGTCGCCGTCCTCGTCGACCGTGAGCGCCTCGGCGGCGGTGACCCACTCGTCCCACGTCGTCGGAACCGCGACGCCCGCGGCGTCGAACAGGGCCTGGTTGTAGAACATCGTGAGCGGCACGAAGCCGGTCGGGACGCCGTAGGCGGTGCCGTCGACCGTCACCATGTCGAGGGCGCCGGCGTTGAGGTCCGGCGTGGCCTCGTCGTCGGCGTAGAAGTCGTCCAGGTCGACGAACGCGCCGCGGTCGGCGTAGACCGGCAGCCGCTCGGCCGGCATCGCGACGATCTCGGGGCCGTTGTCCGCGGACAGGGCCGGCAGGAACGTGTCGTCGATGACGTCCCAGGGGTTCACCTGGGTGGTGATCGTGATCTCGCCGTCGTGGGCGGCGTTGAAGTCGTCGACGATCTGCTGGAGCACGTCCCCGTCGGCCTCGGTGTACCCGTGCCAGAAGGTCAGCTCGACGGGGCCGTCGGAGTCGGAGGAACCGCCGCCGCCGGAGCAGGCGGCGAGGGCGAGCGCCAGGCAGACCGGCGCGACGACGAGGGCGGGGGTGCGCTTCATTGCGTGTGTCCTTTCGGGGAGGGCCCGCATACAACGTTGTAAGACAACGTTGTAAGTGGGATGTTGGGCCACGCGGCGGGGGTGTGTCAACCCGGCCGCGGGCGACCTGCGGGGCGCCGGCCGCCGGTCGGGCGGACGGGGCTGCGGGCCGGCCGGCGGAACGGCCGGTCAGCCGCTCGTGGACTCCCGGACGACCAGCCGGAAGCCCGGCGCGATCACCCGCGGCTCGAGCTCGCCCCGGGCCCGGTCGTCGATCCGCTCCCGCAGCAGCCGCACGGCCTCCCGGGCGATGTCGTGCCGCCCGGGCTCGACGGTCGTGAGGCTCGGGTAGGTGTACCGGCCGTCCGCGACGTCGTCGAACCCGACCAGCGCCACGTCCGCCGGCACCGCCACCCCGCGCTCCTGGAGCGAGCGCAGCGCGCCGAGGGCGAGGTCGTCGTTCATCGCGAACACCGCGTCCATCCGGACGCCCGCGTCCAGCACCCGTGCCATGGCCTCGGCCCCGCTGCTGCGGTCCCAGGTCTCGATCGGCACCACCAGCGCGTCGTCCACGCCGAGCCCGGCGGCCTCGACCGCGGCCCGGTACCCGGCGTACCGCAGCGCGGCCACGCCGGTCTCCTCGGCGGCGTGCGCGCCGAGCAGCATCACCCGCCGGCGCCCGAGCCCGAGCAGGTGCTCGGTCGCGGCGCGGGCGGCCGCCTCGTGCTGCATCGTCACGTGGTCGACCGGGCCGGGGAACAGCGGCTCGCCCAGCACCACCAGCGGCCGGCCCGCCGGGTCCGGGGTGATGTCCTCGTGGGTCAGCCCGAGCGGGGCGAGCAGCAGGCCGTCGGTCAGCGACAGCCGCGGGTTGCGCAGCGCCTCGAGCTCGCGCTCGCGCAGCCCGCCGGTCTGCTCGACCAGCACGACCAGGTCCTGCTCCGCCGCGACACGGATCACCTCGTCCGCGAGCTGGGCGAAGAACGCCTGGCTCAGCTCCGGCACCGCGAGGCCGATGACGCCGCTCCGCCCGAGCCGCAGGTTCCGCGCGGCGAGGTTCGGCCGGTAGCCCACCTGCTCGACGGCCGCGAGCACCCGGGCGCGCGTCGCCTCCCGCACCTGCGGGTGGTCGTTGAGCACGTTGGACACGGTCTTGAACGACACGCCCGCCACCTGCGCGACGTCGCGCAGCGTCGGTGCGCCCCTGCCCTCGGGTTCGATCGCCACGCGCCTGAGGTTACAACGTTGCAACCGGCCTGTCGCCGACCTCGACACCCCGCGCGGGGCCGGCACGAAAGTCTCGTCCCCGGACGTCACCCGCATCCTGCCCACGGACGACCCCCGGGCGTGGCAGCCTGGCGAGGTGCGCGGATTCCGGCTCGGCCTCGTGGTGGTGGCGGTGGTCGTCGGCGTGGGATCCGCCGTGCTCGGCAACTGGTGGACCGCGGGCGCCATGGTCTGCGTGGTCGTCGGGCAGGTCCTCGCCGAGCGCGACGCGCGCCGTCGCGCCGACCGCGGCAAGGTGCGCCCGCCCGGGTAAGGGGTCGCCACTGCGGCGTGCCGGAGGGTGCGGCGCCACGGCGCCCCGATTGCCCCCGGCACCCGTCCGCGGGATGCTCGAGGAGCGTCCGGGCGGTACGCAGGGGGCTCGGGCGCCGACGACGAGCGAGCCCGACCGCGGCTGCGAGACGCTCCGGTCGAGGCGCCGCTCCGGCAGGGGGCTTCGACATGTGCACAGGAATCCGGTTCTCGGACGGCCAGGGCCATCTCTACCTGGCACGGAATCTCGACTGGACCAGCGGCTACGGCGAGCACGTCGTGGTGACGCCGACGGGGTACCGCCCGCGGTCGCCGTTCGGCGCCGTGGAGGAGGTCCGCCACGCGGTCATCGGCATGGGGATCGTGGAGGCGGGCACGCCGCTGTACTTCGACTGCGGCAACGACGCGGGGCTGGCTGTCGCCGGCCTCAACTTCCCGGGGTACGCGCAGTACGCGCCGGGACCGGTCGAGGGCGCGACGAACGTCGCCGCCTACGAGCTGCCGTTCTGGGTGGCCGCGCAGTTCTCGTCGGTCGACGAGGTCGAGGCGGCGCTCCGCGACGTCGTGATCGTGGACCGGCCGGTCGACGAGCGCTACCCGAGCTCGCTGCTGCACTGGGTCGTCGGGGACGCGGACCGCGCGATCGTCCTGGAGCACACGAGCGACGGCCTGCACGTCTTCGACGACGACGTCGACGTCCTCACGAACCAGCCCGGCTTCGGCTGGCACCACGAGAACCTGCGGAACTACCTCAACGTCTCGCCGGAGTTCCCCGACGAGACCGTGGTCGGCCGGGCGAAGCTGACGCCGTTCGGCTCGGGGTCGCACATGCGCGGGGTCCCGGGCGACTACTCCTCGCCGTCCCGGTTCGTCCGGGCGACCTACGTGCACGCCCACTACCCCGAGAAGACGACGGAGGAGGAGAACGTCAGCCGCGCGTTCCACACGCTGCAGCAGGTGGCGATGGTGGACGGTGCCGCGGCCATGGCCTCCGGCGAGTTCGAGAAGACGATCTACACCGGGCTGTTCTCGTCACGCACCGGGACGTACTACTGGAACACCTACGAGGACCCGGCGGTCCGGAGCGCCGCGCTGGGCGACCAGCCGACCGACGGTGCGGAGCTGGTCGAGGTGTAGCGCCCGCGGCGCGGCGACGGGCGCCTCGTCCCCGGCCGCGTGACCGGGCAGGATGGTCGGCATGGGCCTGATCTGCGACTACTTCGCCGCGCCGTCCGACGAGTCCGCCGCCGAGGTCGTGGACCGGGACGGCGGACCGGCCGGCGTCCCGGTGCCGGCCGGGTGGCCGCACGGCGCACCCCTCCCGGCCGCGGCCGCGGCGGGACCGGGGTTCCCGACCGTGGCGGGCGGGAGCATCGACCCGGTGGTGGTGCTCGGCACCGTCACCGCCCTGCTGACCGGGTGGACGTTCGACGAGGTGCTCGCCGCCGCCGACCGGCGTGACCCGGTGGCGCTGCAGGACGACGGCGCGGAGGTGGTGCTGCGGGTCGACGACGTCGTCGTGGACGCCCTCACCCGGGCGGACGCCGCGACGCTGGCCGCGGTGGCCGTCCCCTGGTCCCGGACCGACGAGCTCGCCGGGATCTCCGACCCGGAGTCGTTGGCGGAGTTCCTGCGCGACCTGGCCGGGCTCGCCCGGGGCGCGCGGGAGCGCGGTGAGGCGCTGTACTGCTGGGCGTGCGTCTGACGTCGGTGCGGCCCGGGCCGCTGGGCGTCGGGGTGGGGTCGATCAGGTCGGCGGGGCCCCTCAGGCCCCCTCGGACCGCCCCTCGCGCCAGTACCCCATGAACGCCACGGCCTTCCGGTCCACCCCGCACGACCCGACGAGGTGCCGCCGCAGCGTCTTGATCGCCCCGGCCTCCCCCGCGAGCCACGCGTACAGGGCGGCGGACTGGCGCAGGGGCTCCCCGGTCGACCAGTCGACGGGCACCTCCCACAGGATGCCGGAGTCGATGTCGACGTCCTCGAGCTCCATGCCCTCGGGCAGCGGGGCGTCGTGCGGCATGAGCCGCTTGCACGCGGCCTGCACGGCCGGGACGAGCAGCGAGCCGTGCGCGGCGCCGTCGCGCGGCAGCCAGCGGACGGTGACGCCGGCGGGGGCGTCGACGGGGATCGCGTCGCCGGTGACCGGGACCTCGATCAGGGCCTCGCCGCGGGCGTCGCGGGGCAGCCGCTCGAGGATGCCGGCGATGGCGGGCGCGGCGGTCTCGTCGCCCGCGAGCAGCAGGCGGTCGGCGTGCGCCGGCGGGACGAAGTCGATGCCGCCGGACGGGCCGTCGTGCTCGCGGTTCGGGCCGAGGATGACGAGCGAGTCGCCGACCTGGGCGCAGCCGGCCCACGCGGACGCCGGGCCGGCGTCACCGTGCAGCACCATGTCGACGTCGAGCTCGCGCAGGTCGTTGCGGGCGGTCCGCGCGGTGTACGTGCGGATCGGGTGCCGGAGCTCGTCCGGCAGCTCGCGCCACTGCAGGTACCAGGACTCGCCGGTCGGGACGACGTCGTAGCCGCAGGGCAGCGGGAGCAGCAGCTTGATGCGCTGGTCGAAGCCGTTGTCGGCGAACTGGTCGAGGTCGTCGCCGGTGAACGTGAACCGGCGGAACGAGGGGCTGAGGTCCACGATCCGCGACACCCGGACGTCGAAGAACCGGAACGGCGTGGTGACGGCCGGCGCGGCGGTGGACGCTGTCATGCCGTCACCGTAACCCGAAGGCAAGGCTTACCTCACCCCCCGTGTGACACATCCCACAGGCTGGACACCCCGGCCCCGGCGACGGCCCGTCAGGCCGCCGACGTCCCGAACGCCAGCCCCAGCACGTAGGTCGCGGCCGCGGCTCCGAACCCGATCGCCAGCTGCCGCAGCGCGCGCTTCGCCGGCGACGACCCCGACAGCACGCCGACGGTCGCCCCGGTGCCGAGCAGCGCGATGCCGACCAGGCCGGAGGCCAGCGCGACCGCGGCCCAGCCCTCGAGCCCGATCAGGTACGGCACCACGGGCACGATCGCGCCGCCCGCGAAGAAGCAGAACGACGCCAGCGCGGCGCCCATCGCGCTGCCGACGGTCTCGTGCTCGTCGACCTCCTCGCCTGCGCCGGCCGCCTCCTGCGCGGGCAGCGCCGCCGCCGCACCGCCGACCGCCGACAGGTCCGCCAGCACGGTGGCGGCCCGGGCCTGCGCCTCGTCGGCGCCCATGCCGCGCGCCCGGTAGACCAGGGCGAGCTCGTTCGCGTCGAGGTCGAGGTGCGGCAGGGCGTCCCGGGCCTGCGCGGAGGGCCGGGACGCCTCCAGCAGCTCGCGCTGCGACCGCACGGACACGTACTCGCCGGCACCCATGGACAGCGCGCCGGCCAGGAGGCCGGCGAGGCCGGTCAGCAGGACGGTGGACGTCGCGACGCCGCTCGCCCCGATGCCGAGCACCAGCGCCAGGTTGCTCACCAGGCCGTCGTTGGCGCCGAACACCGCGGCGCGGAAGGTCCCGGACATCCGGCTGCGCCCGCGCATGGCGAGGCTGCGGACGACCTCCTCGTGGATGCGCTCGTCGGCGGCCATCGTCGGGGTCGCGTCGACGTCGTCGCCGTAGGTCGACCGCGCCTCGGCGCGCTGCGCGAGCGCGAGGACGAACACGCCGCCGAACCGCCGGGCGAGCGCGCCGAGCACGCGCGACCGGAGGTCACCGGGGAGCGGGCGGCCGACCCGGTCGCCCAGCAGGTCGAGCCAGTGCTGCTCGTGCCGCTTCTCCGCGTCGGCGAGGGCGAGCAGGATCGCCCGCTCCTCGCCGGTCCGGCGCGAGGCGAGGTCGCGGTAGGCGGCGGCCTCGGCGCGCTCGTCCGCGAGGTAGCGGCGCCAGCGGCGGATCTGGCGGGCGGTGGGCGCGACGGCGGGGGCCTCGGGGGCCCGGTCGGTGGGTGGCACGGTGCTCCATGGTGGGCGCACCGGAGCCCCGAGTCACGCGATCCGCGCCGATTCGGGCGGCCGAATCGGGGCGTCCGCACCCCCGTCGCCCACGACCCCGGACGCCCCCGCGGGCGGGTGCGGCGAGGCGACGCCCGCGGGGCCGGCGACCCGACCCGGCCTCAGTCCTCCCAGGGCGGCGTCTCGTCGAGCTTCGCGTAGTACTTCGCGAGGTGGCTCTTGACCCGGTCGACGTCCTTCGCGGGCAGGTCGACCCCGCCGCGCGAGCCCTGCATCACCGCGGCCGCGGCGAACACGCCGCGCGGGACCGCGACCAGCTTCCCGCCCACGACGTCGGCGATCAGCAGCTTGTACGCGGTGAAGTTCTGCTTGGCGTCCGCGTCGTACCAGACGTGCGCCTCCCGGTACTCCTGGTTCGGCTCGTCCTCGGCGCCCGCCCACGCGCGGACGCGCTTCTCGGCGGCGGCGCCGTCCCACTCGCGGTCGCGGTCGGCCAGCGGCAGGTCCTGGAACGCGGTGACGGCCATCGGCCGCACCTCCTTCTCAACGGCTCGGGTGAGAAACCTGACGGTTGCGCAAGCGGGCGGTTCAGGACGACGGTGCCGCGTCCCGCAGCTTCGCCAGCAGGGACTCGGCGACCTCGTCGAGGAACCGCTGCTGGGCCTGGTCGCCGACCTGGACGAGGGCGATGTCCGTGAACCCGGCCTCCCAGTACGGCTGGATCTTCGCGACGATCGCGTCCAGGTCCGGCCCGCACGGGATGGTCTCGGCGACGTCGTCCGGCCGGACGAACTGGCTCGCGCCGGCGAACGCCTCGGTCGTCGGGAGGTCGGCGTTCACGCTCCAGCCGCCGGCGAACCAGCGGAACTGCTCGTGCGCGCGCTCCTTCGCCGTGGCCGCATCAGGGTCCCACGAGATCGGGATCTGGCCGATCTTGCGGGACGGCGGCGGGGCCTCGCCGCCGATCGCGTGCGCCGCCTGCGCGCGGGCCTCGTCCCAGGAGGACAGCAGCTCCGCCTCGGGGTCGGTGGCGACCAGGTGGTCGGCCAGCGGCGCGAACCGGGACACCGACTGCGCGCCGGACACCGCGACGCCGATCTCCACCGGGGTGTCCGGGAGGTCCCAGAGCTGCGCGGAGTCGGTGCGGAAGTGCACGCCGTCGAAGGTCAGGCGGTCGCCGTCGAGGAGCGAGCGGATGATCTCGATGGCCTCCTCGAGCATGTCGTGCCGCTCGCCGACCGCGGGCCAGCGCTCGCCGACCACGTGCTCGTTCAGGTTCTCGCCCGCGCCGAGGCCCAGGGTGAACCGGCCGTCGGAGAGGACGCCGAGGGTGGCGGCCTTCTGCGCGACGACGGCCGGGTGGTACCGGACGGTCGGGCAGGTCACGTAGGTCATCAGGTCGACGCGCGACGTCACCTGCGAGACCGCGCCGAGCAGCGACCACGCGTACGGCGCGTGCCCCTGCTCGTCGACCCACGGGAAGTAGTGGTCGGAGGAGACGACGAAGTCGAAGCCGGTCCGCTCGGCATCGGCGGCGTACCCCACGAGCTGCTTGGGGCCCGACTGCTCGGTCATGAGGGTGTACCCGAATCGCGTCATGCGACCGAGCCTCACACCGACCGGCCGCCCCGGCATCCGGAGCGGCCGGTCGTGGGCGCCGACGGGTCAGGCCGCGGCGAGCGCCGCGCGCAGGGCGTCGACCAGCGGGGTGGTCGGGCGGCCGATCAGGCGGGACAGGTCGCCCGGGGTCTCCGCCAGCAGGCCGTCGCGGGTGTTCCCCTCCAGGGCGACCACGAAGCCGACGGTGCCCTCGTCCAGACCCGCCGCGGCGAGGTCGGCGGCGCGCTGCTCGGGCGACACCGCGCGATACGCGACCGGGCGGCCCAGCACCTCGGACGCGGCCGCGGCGAGCTCGTCGAAGCTCCACGCCTCGTCGCCGGACAGCTCGTACACGGCGTCGTCGTGGCCCTCGGTGCGCAGCACGACCGCGGCCGCCGCGGCGAAGTCGTCGCGCGGTGCGGAGGCCACCCGGCCGTCGCCGAACGAGCCGACGATCTCGCCGGTCTCGCCCGCCCGCTGCACGTCGCCCACGTAGTTCTCGGTGTACCAGCCGTTCCGCAGGATCGTGAAGGTCAGGCCGGACGCCCGGAGGATCTCCTCGGTGGCCTTGTGCTCGGGCGCGAGCACCAGCGGCGAGGTGTCGGCCTTCGGCGCGGAGGTGTAGACCAGGCGACGCACGCCGGCGGCCTTCGCGGCGTCGATGACGGCGCGGTGCTGCTCGACGCGCTGGCCGACCTCGCTGCCCGACACCAGCAGCACGGTCTCGGCGCCCTCGAGCGCGGCGGCGATGGTCTCCGGCCGGCCGTAGTCCAGGGTCGCGACCCGCACGCCGCGCTCGGCGAGGTCCGCGAGGGTCTCGGTGCGGCGGCCCGCGGCGACGATCCGGTCGGCCGGGACGCCGTCGGCGAGCAGGTGGGTGACGACGAGGCGGCCGAGGTGGCCGGTGGCGCCGGTGACGACGATCGACATGGTGGAGCTCCTCCGAGGTGGGCGTGGCCGGCCGCCTGACGCGTCCGGCACCTGCCACAACGGCCGACCGTCGCCCACCCTTCCCGGTCGCCGGTACCCACTTTCGCGTAAGGTACTGGCATGGCGGTAAGCATCGAGGACACGGCCCCGACGGTCTCCGGATCCGTGCTGAGCGACCTGCTCACGGACGGCGTCCTCGCCTCGGCGTGCCCGAGCCGGGTGGTGCTCGACCACGTGACCAGCAAGTGGGGCGTGCTGGTCCTGGTCGCGCTGTCCGAGCGCACGCTCCGCTGGGGCGAGCTGCGCCGGCTGGTCGAGGGCATCAGCGAGAAGATGCTCGCCTCCACGCTCCGCACCCTCGAGGCCGACGGCCTGGTGCTCCGCGAGGCCACCCCGTCGATCCCGCCGCGCGTCGACTACTCGCTCACCCCGCTCGGCCGGGAGCTCGCCGACCACCTGCTGCCGCTGATGGGCTGGATCGTGCGGCACGCCGACGCGATGGTCGCCCGCCCCTGACGCCCGCCCCCGGCACGCCCCGCCCGGGGGGTGTCACAGCGGGGGCGCCTACGATGGCCCACCGCAACCCCCGCACCCGACCGAAGGACGAGCACGTGCGCCGTACGGCCGCCACCCTCCTCGCCGCGTCCCTGCTGCTGCTCGCCGCGTGCAGCGACGGGGGCT
>Ga0164309_10001629_pt1 | contig 10844 bp, 10 predicted proteins | sample Whisoiple_247_MG_FD_109984 | JGI IMG/M metagenome (GOLD analysis project Ga0164309, IMG submission 109984) | Soil microbial communities amended with fresh organic matter from upstate New York, USA - Whitman soil sample_247_MG | ecosystem: Environmental > Terrestrial > Soil > Unclassified >... | reverse complement strand
CGCGGACATGTTCGACGCCCACGTGCCCGCGAAGTACAAGGAGTACGCGCCGCGTGTGGTCGTCGAACCGGACGGTGTTCAGCAGTGGTACTACGGCGAGATCCGCGGTCGGAACATGGGCCTCAACGCCGTGGCAGGCAAGCCACGCGAGATGTACAACGTTGACGCCTCACGCTACGACGAGATGCGGCCAGGTTGTTTCAACGTCGACGAGCGGGTCCGCGACATGAACGCCGGCGGCCAGCTCGCCGGTCTGAACTTTCCCAATTTCACCGGCTTTTCGGGGCAGGTTCTCAACCAGGGCCCGGACCGTGAGACCAATCTGGTCATGATCAAGGCGTACAACGACTGGCACATTGACCAATGGTGCGGCGCCTACCCGGGGCGATTCATCCCGTGCGGGATCCTGCCGCTGTTCGATGTCGCCGAAGCGGCGAAGGAGATCAAGCGACTCGCCGACAAGGGCTGCCACGCGGTGACCTTCTCCGAGAACCCCGAGGCGCTCGATATGCCGAGCATCCACACCAAGCACTGGTACCCGCTGTTCGACGCGGCGTGCGAGCACAAGACGGTGTTGTGCACCCACGTCGGCTCGTCTTCGAGGTCTCCGATGACGTCGCTGGACGCGCCCCCGAGTGTCGCGATGACCGCGTCATCGATGATGAGCATGTTCACGTTCGTTGAGCTGCTGTGGGCCGAGTTCTACACGAATTTTCCCGAGATCAAGTTCTCTCTCACCGAGGGGGACGTCGGCTGGATGCCGTACTTCCTCTGGCGCGCGGAACACGTGTACAACCGCCACTCCGGCTGGACGAACGCGCAATTCCCTGACGGCTACAGCGGTCCCATCGACGTTTTCAAGCGGCATTTCTACACCTGCTTCATCAGCGACAAAGTCGGTGTGAAGAACATGGATTGGTTCAACGAAGACATGTTGTGCTGGGAGTCGGATTTCCCGCATTCCGACAGCAATTGGCCGTTCGCGCCAGAGGACATCATGCAGACGATGGGACATCTCGACGACACGATCATCGACAAGATCACCCACGAAAACGCAATGGCCGCTTATTCATTCGACCCCTTCAAGTGCATCCCGAAGGACCACGCGCGCGCTGGATATCTGCGCTCGCAGGCAACTGATGTCGACGTCGTCACACATGTTGGGCACAAGGCCAGTCAGCGCGATCGAGACGCGTGGACACGCATGACGACGTTCGCGCGGGAGCGGCAGGCCGCGGCACTCACCGTCGAAGCCACCGGGATCGCAGGCCGTGCCACGACGCTGGGCAACTGAGCAGGGTCGAACGCGTGACTGACGGCGAGGAGCCAATGGCGCCGTTCGCCGGTTGGCGAATCGTGGAATTGTCGAGCGGCATCGCCGCGTCGTACTGCGGCAAGATGTTCGCCGATGCAGGCGCTGAAGTCGTCAAAATCGAGCCACCGCAGGGTGATCCGATGCGACGGTGGTCCGCAGGCGGCGCGCCCGGCGCCTTGTTCGGATACCTGGCCGCTGACAAGAGATCGGTGCTACTGGGTGACACGGCGACACCGGAGGTGATCGCCGGTGCCGACCTCGTGGTCACCGACTTGACCGGCGACTGGTCACTTGACGACGTCGGGGCTCGCGCCGGGCTGTCGACGGTGATAGTCGCGATAACGCCGTTCGGAACCTCGGGGCCATACGTCGACCAGCAGGTCGTAGCCAACGAGTTCATTCTTCAGGCGCTGTGCGGCTCGATCGCGAGTCGCGGCTGGCCCGGCTCGGAACCCCTGCAGGCCGGAGGCCGCATCGGTGAGTGGTTGGCAGGGACCTTCGCTGCCGTGGTGGCCGCAGCCGCGGTCCGTCACGCGCGCAGCGCCGGTGGTGGCGCGGTGATCGACGTATCGATCTACGAGTCGATGGTCGTCGCGATGGGCAGCCTGTCGGCGATGTCGGCGAGCGTGCTCGGCGGCGATTCGCTGCTGGCACACCGCAGCGTCGAGCTCCCATCGATCGTGCCGACGGCCGACGGGATGATCGGGTTCTGCACGATCACCGCTCAACAGTTTCAGGACTTCCTGGTGTTGATCGATCGGCCGGACCTTCTCGACGACGAAGAGCTTGCGTCGATGCCAGGCAGGGTGCGACGACGCGACGAATTCCTGGCCATGGTTTCGCGGTGGACGCAATCCCGCACCACTGACGAGATCCTCGAGCAGGCCGTTGCGTTACGCATCCCGGTCGCGCCCATCGGTACTCCTGCATCGGTGATGAAGGTCGACCACTTCGTCGAGCGTGGCGTCTTCGTCGAATCCACGCGGGGAGTCGTTGCGCCCCGGGTACCCTACCGAAGTTCCGCGATCGCCCGCCGTGTGCCGGGCTCGCCTCCGGACCTAGGCGGCGACCGCGGACGCGTGCACTGGCTGCCGCGGGACAACAAACCCACGGCCCACGCGGTCGACGCCCTTCCGCTATCCGGAATCAGGGTGGCCGATTTCACCGCCTTTTGGGCCGGACCCGTGGCCACCCAAGTGTTGGCATCGCTGGGCGCCGACGTCGTCAAGGTCGAAGGTGTCCGAAGGCCCGACGGCATGCGATTCGCCGGTGGCAGGCCGCCAACCTGGGACCAGTGGTGGGAGTGGGGCCCGGTCTTCCTGTGCAGCAATACGAATAAGCGCGGAGTGAACATCGAACTAAGCCTCCCGCAAGGCCGAGAACTCGCCCTCGACCTGATCGCCCGAACTGACCTCGTCGTCGAGAACTTCTCACCGCGGGTGATGGCCAACTTCGATCTCGAATGGGACGCGGTGAGCGCCGCCAATCCGCAAGCGATCATGGTCCGAATGCCTGCGTTCGGATTGGACGGCCCGTGGTGCGACCGGGTGGGATTCGCGCAGACCATGGAGCAAGCCGCCGGAATGGCTTGGATGACGGGCCATCTCGACGGTCCGCCGATCATTCCGCGTGGTGCCTGCGATCCGCTCGCCGGGCTGCACGCGGCGTACGCGGCGATTGTGGCGCTTGTGGTGCGCGATCGGACCGGAAGGGGTTTGCAGGTCGAGTGCGCGATGGTCGAGTCGGCATTGAATGTCGCGGCCGAGATCGTCTTGGAATACTCCCAGAACGGTATTGCGTTGCACCGTGCCGGAAACCGCGGGCCAGGTGCCAGTCCGCAGGGCGTGTACCGGTGTCGGGGCGACGACGATTGGGTTGCCCTCGCTGTCCTCGATGACGCGGTATGGAAGGGCTTGGCGGCTCTTATCGGTCGGCAGGAACTCGGTCATGACACCGTGCTGACGACTGAGGCAGGCAGGCGTTCCCAAGCCGACCAGATCGACAAGCTGCTCAGCGACTGGACCAGCCAGCGCAGTGTCTCCGACGCGGTGCGGGCACTGCGCGAGCACGGGGTGGCGGCAGCGGCTGTGGTGGCTCCGCCCACCCTGCTCGACGATGAACATCTGCTTGCCCGTGGATTCTGGGAGACCGTCCAGCATCCCGTGGTGTTTTCTTATCGTTGCACCGGAATGCCTTTCAGGTTCGTCGATGGACCTCGCGGCTGGGTTCGGACGCCACCGCCTGTCTACGGCCAGCACACCAGAGAGGTGCTGATGGATGTGCTGGGGCTGACCGACGACGATCTCGCCGATCTGCGGACGGCAGGCGTGATCAGCGACCGACCGGCAGGCCTTTGAGATGGCCGTTACGCTCTGTATTCCGCCGCGCGCCGGCGAGTTGTGTGCGCCGGTGCGCTTCCTGCTGCGGGCCGATTCCGTCGTGATGGAACTGACTGCACGGCACCGGATCACCGGTGTCGAGTGGGACAGCGGCGAGTGCGCCGTCGCCATGACGGTCGACATCACAGATCCAGAAACCGCGAGACCTGTCGACGTCCGAATCGACGTCGTCGCGGTGGGGACGCCTCGCCCCGATCCTCGCACCCAACAGATCGGCACGATCGTCCGGGGCGGCCGGGACTACGACGTAGTGGGCACCTACCTCGGCGTCGTCGCCGATGAGAACTGAAGTCCTGCAGGATCGGAGAACGATTGAGCGCGAGGAAGCGTAGGGCCGCCATCGTCGGTGTCTACAACACACGACAAGGACGGCGGCTGGACGGCGAGACGTCGAGAAGCCTGGCACTGGAAGCGGTACGCGGCGCGCTGGCCGATGCGGGAATCGAGTTGGCTTGCGTCGACGGCATCACATCGGGTGCGCTGTCCACCACGTTGATCTACGACCTGCGTCTCGGACCCGCCTGGCAGGGCTTCGGTTTCGGGCTGGGCATGATCACCGAAGCGGCTGCGGCCATCGAGAATGGGCTCGCCGAGGCTGTCGTCCTTGTCGCCGCCCAGGCCGGTGAATACCGCGATCACGAGGCGACGGCTCCGTGGACACGGCCGGAGAACGAGTTCGTGGCGTCGTGGGGCATGTTCACCGCCGCGGAGTTCGCGCTGATCGCGCGCAGGCACATGCACGTGTATGGCACGACCCGCGAACAGCTGTCCATCGTCGCGGCAACCATCCGAAACAACGGCGCGCGAAATCCCGAAGCCGTTTACTACCAACGCGGTCCATTCGGGCCGGACGACATCACCGCATCGCGGCCCATCGCCGACCCCTTCCACCTGCTCGACTGCGCCACCACGTCGGAAGGCGGATGCGCGCTGGTGGTGGCCAACGTGGAGAAGTTCGACGTCGCCAGGCCGCCGATCTACGTGCTGGGCAGCGGGTTTGACTTCTACGGACCCTCATACCAGCATCCGCCTGCCTGGGATCTGACGGGGCGTTCGGGGACCGATCCGAACGGTGTCGTCGGACGGCACGCGTCAGACCTCGCATTCGCCCACGCGCGCCTTGATCGTGGCGACGTGGACGTGCTCGAACTCTATGACCCGTTCTCGTTCGAGATCATCAGGCAATTGGAGGCATTCCGTTTCTGCCCGGACGGCGAGGGCGGTCCGTTCGTCGCCGACGGACACATTGCGATCGACGGCAGCCACCCCGTCACGACAGACGGCGGAACCATGTCGTTCAGCCACGCGGGCACGAACCCGCAGATGATGCAGCGTGCTATTCGTGCGGTCCAGCAACTTCGAGGTGATGCAGGCCCGCTACAGGTTCCCGACGCACATATCGCCCTGTGCAGCAACGGAGGAGCGGGAGCGTTGTTCACCACCGTGCTTCTACTTGGAGACCAGCCGCGATGACATCAGAACACATCCTGCAGCCGCAATCCGGTCGCCTGCCGCACGCGGAGAGTCCCATCAGCGCGTCTTTCTGGGAAGGCTGCACGAAGCACGAGTTGCGCTACCAACGCTGCGCAGACTGCGGCCAGGCCGCTTTCCCGCCGTCCGAACACTGCCGATTCTGCCTGTCGTTTCGACTTGACTGGACGAGGAGCGCCGGCCTCGGTGAGATCTACAGCTGGACGCTGGTCCACCGGCCGGTCACGCCGGAATTCGCCCCTCCGTATGCGCCGGCGATCGTGACGTTGCGCGAGGGCTACCAGATGCTCACCAACATCATCGGAGTCACCGCCGACGAGCTGAGGGTCGGACTCGGGGTACGAGTCCAGTTCTGTTCAGTGAACCCGGATTTGACGCTGCCGTACTTCACCAAGGACTGATGGTGCCCCGTACAGGCGACTTGCCAACCACCGCCTACCTCGTCTTGGGTGTGTTGGCCGCCAACGACGAACAGCTCACCGCGGGGGAAATCAAACTCCGCGCCGAGTTCTCGGTCGGATACTTCTACTGGTCGCCGTCGGTGAGCCATGTCCGGCGTGAGCTCGACCGCCTCCTGGCCCGGCAGATGGTCAACGAGACAGGCGCCCAGGCCGGAAAGCGCGCCATCACCCTGTACGAGGTGACGGCGGCCGGCCTCGAGGCTCTCCGCAGGTGGGTGCAACACTTCCCCAGCCACGACCCGGTCGTCATCAAACATCCGGTCATACTCAGGACATGGCTTGCCCGCGGTGAGGATCCCGAGCGCGTTGCCGACGCGCTCGACCGTCACCTCGAGACGACGCGGGCGCGGCTGGACGAGGCACTGTGGAGCCGTCAACGGGCACATGACGTCGGTATCACGGAGGATCCCGATCAGCGCATCTCGCTCGCTGTCCTCGACTACTCCATCCGAGGTTTGTACGCCGAACTGTCGAACATCGAACAACTTCGTGACGAAATCGCGCGCGGCACGCCTCAAGACCCGGTGACGCGGGTGAAACGACCGAAAGGCCAGATGCGACGGCGGAGCGGGGGCCAATAGCAGATGTGGTGATTGCGGCGCGCTAACGGACGGTGAGCGACCGTTAGCGCGCCGAAATCACTTCACGGGTGCCGACGAGGGGGCACTTCCATGATTAACCCGATGTTGAAGAGAACCGTCGCAAAGCGGGGCCACCGGGTATGCATCGGCTCCGGACAAGCCTGGCTGTGGTGCTCGAAATGCACGAGTGTCACGCTGTGGGGTCGCCACGAAACATCGCTTCAACGTCATTGTCGGTCACGGCCGGGCCGGGCAGCGGTTGGCTGTCGGGCGCACGGATCCCGTCGACGAAAATGCATATGTGCCGGCGTGCGATGGTTGACCAGGCCGGGCCGAGGGGCAGCGGTTGGGTGACCATGGCGCCGCAGACGATGATGTCGGTGGCGTTGACGCCGGCACGCACTGTGCCATTGGCTCGACCCGCGGAGAGGAACCGCTCCAGGGTCGAGTTGATCCGCTGGCGGGCGGTAGTGGCCGCGTCATCGGCGAGTGGAGGTGCTCCACGCAGCGGCAGCACTAGCTGATTGCCCAAATTCAGGCCTTCGTTCAGAAAGGTTTCCACCGCGTCGGCGCCCGTCTGTCCCAACTCCTCGATGCGGTCAAGCACAGCGATGAGCATGTGATAGGCCCGAAGCTCCAGGGCGTGGAGGAGCGCTGTGCGGTCGGGATATCCGCGATAGAACGTGCCGACGCCGACACCAGCCGCGTCGGCGACGTCGGCCAGTGGGACGTTGCGCCCGCGCCGGGCCATCAGTTCGGCGGCCACGGTCAAAATCCTTTCCCGGTTCAGCAGCGCGTCACGTCGCACTGCGCGCCGGCCGGCCGTCTTGGGTCGAGTTGGCATCAGCCTCCCAGCACCTCCATCGCGGCCCACTGAAGCGAACGTTGGTGCCGCCAACCCTATCACTAAGCGGAATATTTCATCCGGAACGTCTTGAATCTCGTGCGGTGGCTGACCTAAACTTAAGCGGAATAATTCGTCCGAATAAATTCGAGGAGGAGTCATCATGAACGAATCTGGACGGCTGGCGGGCAAGCGGGCACTGGTCACCGGTGGCAGCCGAGGCATCGGTGCCGCGATCGCCAGTCGCCTGGCCGCAGAGGGTGCGGCAGTCGCGGTGAACTACGTCGCTAACAAGTCTTCTGCCGACGCGCTGGTGCGCGAGCTGACCAACAAGGGCTACCAGGCCGCGGCATTTCGCGCTGATGTCGCCGACCGCGCCCAGACCGCGGATATGGTGGCGCGGGTAGTCGATGAGTTTGGCGGGCTGGACATCTTGGCCAGCAACGCTGGCGTCGAGCATTTCGGCGCCTTGGAGTCGATCACCGCAGCCGACTTCGATCGCGTTTTTCGTATCAATGTGGCGGGTCAGCTGTTCGCCACCCAGGCAGCGGTGGCGGCGATGAAGAGCGGCGGGCGCATCCTTTTGACGTCTTCGATCAGCGCGCGCATCGCCGTCCACAGCCACACGCTGTATGCGGCCAGCAAGGCGGCGGTCTCGGCGATGGCGCTGAACCTGGCGCCCGAGTTGGCCGAACGTGGTATCGCTATCAACGCCATAGCACCTGGGGGGACCGCCACCGACATGGCGGCCGACGTCAGTGCGCGTTATATCCCGCCAGCGCTGCGCGGCGTCCCGGTCGAGAGGGTGATCAAATCGATGAGCGCAATCGGGCGGCTCGCCGAACCCGACGAAATCGCAGCTGTCGGTGCGTTTTTGCTCTCCCCTGATGCCTCGTATATCACCGGCGCCACCATTGATGCCTCCGGCGGGATGTAGCTTTCGCAAGGAACACTCGTGAAGCTATTTCTCGTCCTTCGGCACCACGCCGCGCCAATCGATGACCACGCGCGCGTCGTCGAGCACCTCGCGTGGATGCGTGTCCAGCACGAGCGCGGGAACGTGCTGATCTCGGGGCCCAGTTCGGACGGCACGATCGGTATCTATGTGCTGTACATGGCCTCGCGGGAGGATGCAGCCATGCTGGCCGCGAGCGACCCACTGGCACAGGGTGATCGGGTCCGTATCGAGATCATTGAATGGAATGTCCACCAATTATTTGGGATCGGCTCCTTCGACCCGCCGCGCACTTCGCCTGCCGCGCGTTGAGTTTGAGCCCGAGAGCCGGGTAGTCGTTTCGTCGGCGTGGGTGGTGCCTCCTTAGGGGCGTACCAGCACTGTGCCGATCTTGCCGGGTTTGGTGGCATGGCGGATGGCATCGGACAACTCTGCGATGGGATAGATGGCCGCCACGTCGAATTGGCTCGAGAACGCTTGGGCCATCAGGCAAGCGGTCGTGGTGTCGGAGACACGCTGCTCGGGTGAGCTGGTGGCTACCCAACGCCCGATCGTGGCGCCCCGCAGCGTCAGGCCGCGGTCTAGTAGTGCCGAGGCGTGCACAGGGATCGGCTCATCAGCCATGCGTCCGTACACCACCATGGTGCCCCCCGAAGACATTAGACCCAGGAGGTCTGCGCTGAGAGCACCACCAATGGGATCCAGCGCCGCCCCAACGGTGCGGCCACCGATCAGATCACGCGCCGCGTCGACCCAGTCGGGATCTTCGGTCACCACTACGGGCACCTCGGGAAACCGCTCGCGTAACCGCTGCGCGATCTCGGTTCTCCGGACCAGACTGATCGTTTCGATGTGGTGGTTGCTGAAACCCGCGGTGACCAGTCGGCCCACCGCGCCTCCGGCAGCGTTGTTGAGGACGACGCCGTCGTAGCCAGTGGCGAAATGCTTCTCGGCTTCACGGCGCAACATAAGCACCGTCAGAGGATTGACGAGCATCTGGGCGGCGACGCCGTCGGTAACCGAGTCAGGAACGGGCACCACGTACTGTGCGTCTGCGATGATGCGCTCAGCCCACGCGCCCGGCTGCGGGAAAACACTGACTCGTCCGCCGGGTATCACGTGGTGGACGCCAGACCCGGCTTTCTCCACGACGCCGGTAGCCTCCACCCCGGCGCCTAGCCGCCCGGTCGGTGAAGCGAGTTGGATGGCCTGCAGATCGCCCCAGTGAATGGGGAACAGGGTCACACGGACAAGCACTTGGCCCGGACCCGGATCTCGAAGCTCGTTCGTGTCGATGAGTTTGACCACGTCGGCCGGATCGCCCGCCTCCGTGTACACCGCGCTCAGACCCATGAAGCCTCACCCCGCCGCGTTTGTTCCTTATCATCTAGTACATAACTAGCGTAGAGAGTTTTGGTTCGATCAGCCAATAACGGCCCGGTTAGGCCCAAGCCGGATCCTGGGGCCGCCTTCACGCCACCGGTCGAGCATGGGTTGTGGAACGATGAGTTAATAACCAAGTACCATGCTGTCATGGCTCGACCACGAAAGTTTGACGAAGCCGAGGTTGTCCAGGCCGCCCGCGATCAGTTCTGGCTGCATGGCTTCAACGGCACCTCACTCGATGACTTGACCGATGTAACCGGACTGGGTCGTGGCAGCCTGTATGCGGCATTCACTGACAAGCGCACCTTGTATCTGCGGGCGATAGATGACTACGCGACCGCGCTGACGGACCAGGTGTTGGCCGATTTGCGCGTACCGGACAAGGGCGGCCGCGACCGGCTGGTTGACCACATCCGTGCTGTCACCAAGCTTTTGACCGCTGACACCAAGAGCCGGGGCTGCCTGATGGCCAAGAGTGCCGCCGAGATGGGGGCGACCGACAAGGAGGTCGCCCGCCGGGTCCGCAAGTGGCTCGACGCCTATCAGCGCGACATCGCCGAAGCGATCCGAGTGGCCCAGCGCGACGGGGACATCGACCTTGACGCCGACCCAGACGAATTGGCGCTGCTGATCCTGGCGCTGTTACGGGGGGCTGAGGCTCTGCGCAAGGGAGGAATGCCGCCGCGCGCGATCACCGCGGTCGCTGACCAGGCGATTGCGCTGCTACCGCGCCCGTAAGCGGCCAAGCCGCGATACCGTGCCAACACCCCCTGTGCACCAGAGCATGTGAATTGTTGGTCGTTCAGTACACAACTGTTATTGACTGAACGATACAGAATACGCTAGCGTGGGTGTTGCGATCGAACCGAGAAGAGGCAGAGCTTGTTCGCCAGAGTTGGAATCATCGGATCGGGAGTCGTAGGACGGTCCGTCGCCACACGGGCCTTGTCGGCGCGAATTCGAGTCGTGCTCAGCAACAGTCGCGGCCCGGACACATTGAGCGAGCTGGTCGACGAACTGGGCGAGGGCGCCTCGGCTGGCACCGTAGCCCAGGCGGCCGACGCCGACCTGGTGGTTGTTGCCGTCCCCTTCGTTAAGGTTCCCAAGTTGGCCGGCGAGGTGCCGGACTGGTCGCGGCGTGTCGTCGTTGACGCGACCAATCAGTTCGCCCAATACGAACCCATGTACTCCGGGTTCGTCGACCTCGGTGATGAGACTGGCAGCGAGTGGGTGGCCCGGCACCTACCGGGCGCCACGGTCATCAAGGCGTTCAACGCCATGTACGCCGAATACATCATGGCCGACCCTCGGCACCACGATGGACGCCAGGTGTTGTTCTTCGCCGGCGACGACAATGCGGTCAACGCCGAGTTCGCCGCATTTGGCGGGGCGCTTGGGTTCGCCCCAGTGCT
>Ga0164309_10001626_pt1 | contig 10852 bp, 7 predicted proteins | sample Whisoiple_247_MG_FD_109984 | JGI IMG/M metagenome (GOLD analysis project Ga0164309, IMG submission 109984) | Soil microbial communities amended with fresh organic matter from upstate New York, USA - Whitman soil sample_247_MG | ecosystem: Environmental > Terrestrial > Soil > Unclassified >... | reverse complement strand
CGCGTTTGCCCCCGCGCGGTTGCAACGATGTTCTGATCCTTCAGGCGCGCGGCATGCGAAGTCATGTCCCGGAGCTGCAAAACGAAACACGTGGACATGATGAGGTCCGGCCTCATTACACTTTTCACGAATGGTGGCATGACCACTCGCACGGGGGAGCAACAACGTTTTGTTCCGCGCGCGCCACGTTTTCGCCACGCTGTTGCCCAAACGTAACAGTTGAGAATCGGCGGTGTGGTAACTTTTGCGAAGTTCTGACCGCGTGCATCGGGCGATCTCGTGGCTCTTGCCATCGGGTTCGCGGGGGGATCACGAAATGAACCAGCGTTTCCGGCCGCTGACTTGTTTGTGCGCCTTGGCCATGCTCACCGCGTTTTCGAGTGATGCGGCAGCGGCTGCCCGTCACAAGCAAACTCACCATGCCAAGAAGGCAGACGCGGGCCCCAAGCATGCGGGGCGCAAGCACCAGGCTGCGCACAAGAAAGCCAGGCACGCGTCAACTGCTGCTGCCTCGCGGCGCAAATCGACAAAGTCCACGGATGACGCTCCGGCTGCAACGGCAGCTCCCCTGACCGGAGATCTGGCGGCGGTGAGGCAGGCGATCGATCTGGTGCGCAAGGGCAAAACCGGCGAAGCGACGGCTATCGGAAAAACGATTGCCGATCCGGCGGCCCAAAAACTCGTCGAGTGGTTCATCCTGCGCCACCCCGACGGTGAAGCGAATTTTAATCGCTTCGCGGCCTTCATTGCCGACAACCCACACTGGCCGAGCACGGCCCTGTTCCGCCGGCGGGCGGAAGTGCGGCTGTGGCAGGAGCGAAGCGACGCCGCGACCGTCCGCCGCTTCATCGCCGGTCAGCCGGCCAGCGCCAAGGGCAAGTTCGCGCTTGCGCGCGTGCTGCTGGCCGAAGGTGATCGCGACGGCGCCGCGCGCCTGGTTCGCGAGGCCTGGCGGTCGGACGAATTGTCGGACCGCGCCGAGACCGAGGCGTTCGAGGCATTCCGCGACCTTCTTACCGGCGATGATCATCGCGTGCGCATGGACAAGCGCATCGGCGCCAAGGACTTTTCAGGAGCGTCGCGAGCCGCGCGCCGCCTCGGCGACCAAGACCGCTCGATCGTGAAGGCCTGCGCCGCTGTTGCCGCGAACGCGACCAAGGCGCTCGACCTGCTCGATGCGGTTGCGACCGAGGCCCGGCAGGACTTGGGCTACACGCTATGCCGTATTAGCTGGATGGTGCGTCAGAATCGGCTTGAGGACGCGACGCGGCTGATGCTGACGGCGGCGCCGGAAACCATGGCGCTTCAGGACACCGACGAATGGTGGCGGCAGCGGCGTCTTCTCTCCCGCAAGCTGCTCGATCAGGGCAAGTTCCAGAACGCCTATCAGGTGGTGCGCGGCGCCGCACCGCCGGCCAATGAATATTACCGGGCAGATTCCCATTTCATGCCCGGATGGATTGCATTGCGCTACCTCAACGATCCCGCGACGGCGCGCGCGCATTTCGCCCTCATCGACGACGGAGCATCCAATCCGATCGTCCTCGCGCGGGCGAACTACTGGCGAGGCCGCGCCGCCGAGGCGATTGGCGCGAAGGACGAGATGCGCGCCAGCTTTGAAGCCGCCGCGCGCTATCCCACCGCCTATTACGGGCAGCTTGCGCGCGCCAAACTCGGCCTCGACAGGATTGAGCTGCGGCTCCCGCTGCAGCCCGACCCGGTTAACCTCCCCCAGGCTTTGGACGAACTCGTGCGCGCCGCCGACATGCTTTATACGCTGGGTGAGGGTGACGTCGTGCTGTATTTCGTGACGGATCTTGCCGAACAGAGCGCGGACGTCACCGCGCTGGCCGCGCTTGGCGAGTTGACCGGCCGCCGCAACGATGCGCGCGCCATGCTTCAGATCGGCAAGGCGGCGCTCGGCCGCGGCCTGGCGCTGGACCCTTACGCCTTCCCGACGATCGGGATCCCGCAGCACAGCCCGATCGGTCCCCAAATCGACCGCAGCATCATCTATTCGGTGGCGCGCACCGAAAGTGCGTTCGACCAGCGCGACAAGTCCCCGGCAAACGCGGTCGGCCTGATGCAGGTCACGCCGGAGGCCGGGCGTGACACCGCCAAGAGGTTCGGCGTCAGCTACGACTGGGAGCGGATGGTCTCCGATCCCGTCTACAACACGCAGATGGGGGCGGCCGAGCTCAGCGCGCTGCTGCAGGAGTATAAGGGCTGCCATATCATGACCTTCGCCGGCTATAATGCCGGCCGCGGCCGCGTTCGGGATTGGGTGAAGCTGTACGGCGATCCGCGCGACCCCAACGTCGATGCGATCGATTGGGTGGAACGGATTCCGTTTTCCGAAACGCGCAACTATGTTCAGCGCGTGATGGAGAATTTGCAGGTCTATCGCGTTCGTTTTGACACCGGTGCCCCGCTGGTCTCGAAGTTCGAGCAACCTCTCGGCGCGGCGCAGGAAGTCAGCTCGGCGTTGCCGCGTCCGTCTGTTCAACCTTCCCAGTGATACAACCGCCGCGATTGACGCAGCATTCGTGCCTTGTACGGGCGCGCACGTAAAGAATTCCGTTACGTGATTGCGGCGTATTTTACCCATGTTAAGACGGCCGCTATAGCGCCCTATTTTTGCCGCCGCCGGTCTGGAAAACCACCTGCGAGCCGATCGGCCCAGTGCGTCTTCGTCCCCGCCGCTTTGGCCGGAGCCGCGCATATCGGGGCGCATTTTCTTCCCGTCGGGCGCTCAGGGATGGCTTTTGCGAGGGCAGGCTTCATGACAGACCCATCGACGTCTCCCGAGGCGCCTAATGTCGCCGACACGACAAGGTTTCTGCGCCGGTTTGCCGACCTGATGTCCAATACGTACAACGCGACATACCTGCAACGCGCAGCCGAACTTCTCGAAACCATGACGGCTTGTGTGCTTGCAGCGTCTGACGAGGACGAACAATGGCGCCGCAAGTACGAAATCCTGGCTGATCATGCCAGTGCGCTGGAAGCCGAATGCGACGCGCTCAAGCTTGACATTGAAGGGCACCTGAACGTCACCTCCTCGATCCTGAGCGAACGGGACGCGCTGTCTGCATCGCTGCAGTCGCGAGAATCGGAACTTTCCGAACTTCGCGACGGATTCGAGGGGGAGCACCAAGCGCTCAAGGCGGCCATTGAGGCGCGTGGTGAGGAACTGGACCGGCTTCGCCGCGAACGGGAGGATTCCGCGGCAAGATTGAAAGTGCGCGAAGGAGAACTGGCCGCGCTTCGCCTTGTCGCCGAACGTGAACGCGCTGAACTTCAGGTCCGGATGAAGGCGCAGGGGGACGAACTTACTGCCCTCAGGGCCACATCTGACCGCGAGCGCGACGCGCTCGAGGCGAAGGTCGCTTCCCTTGAAGCCAAACGCGAAGAGCTTCGTGCCGCTGTCGATCGAATCAACGATCTCAAGAATCAAGCGATCGAACCTCAAGGCGCCGCCGATCATCTGATTCCTGCAACGCCCTGGCTTGAAGCGAACCCGGTACCGCCGCGGCCCGGCGACCGGGATGCTGTCGCCGGAGAGGCCGACGCCGTCGTGCCGAAGACAACGCTGCGTCAGGCACGTGCCCAGTTCGAATATCTGGCAAAACAGTTCATTCCGCTCGGCGATATCGCTTCGCAGGTGATGTGCGAATTAGGCGCCTACACCATGGACCTGGCTCTGACCGCGGGCCAAAAGACCGAGCATTTCCCGATCGACGAGGTCGCGTTGCGCACGCTCGCTCCGTCCGAACCGGCGGCTCCTCGCGCCGGTTCGGACTCTCCGTCGCCCGCTCAGGCCTCGGTGGCCCTCACCAGCGCAAGCAGTTCGTCGCCGTAATGTTCGAGCTTCTTGTCGCCTATGCCGGGGATGCCGCGGAGTTGCGCCGGCGTCGTCGGGCGCGCGGCCGCGATGCCGTCGATCGTGGCGTCGTGCAGCACGACATAGGCCGGCACACCGCGCTGGCGCGCCATTTCAGAACGCCATTTCCTGAGAGCGCCGACCAGAGCCGGATTGCTGGCCGCGACCTGGCCCGCGGCTTGCGGCGCAATGTCGCCACGCCTTGATTTGACGCGGGTCGCGCGGATACGCGAGCCCGCAACCTGCTCGCGCAACATCACCTCGGTCTCGCCCTTCAACACGCCGCGCGTGGTCTCCGTCAGCTTCAACGCGCCAAAAGCCTCGCTGTCGGGTTGAAGATGACCCATGGCAACAAGCTGACGCAGGGCGGCGCGCCACTGCCTTTCATTGAGCTCGCGGCCGATGCCGAACACCGATAGCTTGTCGTGCCCGAATTGCTTGACGCGTTCGGTCATGCGGCCGACCAGAACGTCGATCAGGTGCATGGCCCCAAAGCGTTGTCCGGTGCGATAGGCGCAGGACAACAGCTTTTGCGCGATCACCTTGCCCTCGCGCAGCTGCGGCGGCGACAGGCAGTTGTCGCAATTGCCGCATTTGGCGGCGCTGAGCGTCTCGCCGAAATATCCGAGCAGGTGGGTGCGTCGGCAGCTCGCGGTTTCGGCCAGACCGACAAGCGCCTCCAGCTTGGTACGCGAGACGCGCTTGAACGCGTCCGAGCCTGACGACTCTTCGATCATGCGCCGGTGCTGCACGATATCCGTCAGGCCATATGCCATCCAGGCGCTGGATGGCTTGCCGTCGCGCCCCGCGCGCCCGGTCTCCTGATAATAGGCTTCGATGCTCTTCGGCAAATCGAGATGTGCCACGAAGCGCACATCCGATTTATCGATCCCCATGCCGAACGCGATGGTGGCGACGATCACGACGCCGTCCTCGTTGATGAAGCGATCCTGATGGCGGGCACGCAAGCTGGCGTCGAGGCCTGCGTGATAGGGCAGCGCCTCGATGCCAGCCCCGGTCAGCGTGGCGGCGATGTCTTCGACCTTGGCGCGTGACAGGCAATAGACGATGCCGGCGTCGCCGGAATGGCGCTCGTTGATGAAGGTCTTGAGCTGCGCCGGGGCGTTTTGTTTCTCGACGATCTCGTATCTGATATTGGGGCGATCGAAACTCGCGATAAAACTCGGCGCGCCGGCAAGCCCGAGCCGCTCGACGATCTCCTTTCGCGTGAGCTCATCGGCGGTGGCGGTCAGCGCGATCCGCGGCACGTCCGGAAAACGCTCGGCGATCACCGACAGGCCGATGTATTCCGGGCGAAAGTCGTGCCCCCATTGCGATACGCAGTGCGCCTCGTCGATCGCAAACAAGGCGATATCAGCGCGATCGAGCAAGGCGAGGCAACGTGGTGTCAACAGCCGCTCAGGCGCGATGTAGAGCAGATCGAGGTCTCCGGCGACGAGCCGCGCCTCGACGGCCGCGGCTTCGTCAAATGACAATGTGGAATTCAGCACCGCCGCCTTGACGCCCGCCTCGATCAGCCCGGCGACCTGATCGCGCATCAGCGCGATCAGCGGCGAGACCACGATGCCGCAGCCTTTGCGCAGCAACGATGGCAATTGATAGCATAGCGACTTGCCGCCCCCGGTCGGCATCAGCACCAGGCAATTGCCGCCATTTTCGACATTTCGCACGATCTCTTCCTGCGCGCCCCGAAAGCCGGGCAGGCCGAACACGGAATTCAGCACCGAAAGCGCATTGGGCGCGATATCGGATTTAACGCCGGGCGCCGAGGCAAAAAAGGGAACAGACATGAGGTTTCGATGGTCCGGTGATGAAATCGCTATGGCCGATTGGGCCGCCCCACATAATTCCAAATCATGAATAACCTTTGGATGCTCGGCCAAACCCGCGCTTGACAATGCGGCACATCATCTCACTTGCCTACGTTGCGAATTTCAGCGATCAAGCGCAGATTCGCTCGGCTACAATGTTGCAAACCGGCCATACTGAGCGTTCTTGAATTGCAGGTCCTGGTAATGCGTGTCGGAGTTTTGGGCGGTGGTCTTCAGGGGTGCTGCGTGGCGTTGTCCCTGGCGCAGCACGATATCGATGTAACTCTATTCGATCGCAACGACAAGCTGCTCAGCCGGGCGGCAGTTGCAAACGAAGGCAAGATTCATCTCGGCTACATGTACGCGAACGACCCCAGCTGTTCGACGGCACGAATGATGATGCGGGGGGCGCTGGCCTTCGCGCCGTTTTTCGCGCGGCATCTCGGTTTGCCCTGCGACTCCATGACGGTGTCCCGGCCCGCGGCTTACGTCGTGCATCGCGACAGTCAGCGCACGCCCGAGGAGGTCTCGCATTATATCGCCGCCGTTCACGCGCTGATCCGCGACGCGAGCGCAGACAGGGGTGACGCCTATTTTGGCCGGGATCTTTCGGACCAGCCGCGTATGTGGACCACCGCGGAGCGGGAGGCGGAATTCGATCCTGAGGTCGCGCTGGCGACCTTCGCGACACCCGAGGTGGCGATCGATCCCGTGGCGCTGGCGCAATCCCTGCGCGACCGGATAGGTGCTGACCGGCGGATCGATGTGCGACTGAATCATGAAGTCTTGTCGGTCGAGGACAGCAACGGTCTTGATGTCTCAATGGATACGCCAGGTGGAGCGGTCCGGGAGCGCTTCGATCATGTCGTCAACGCCCTGTGGGACGGACGCTTTGCCATCAACGAAAAGCGTGATTTGCGGCCGAATCGTCCATGGCTGCATCGGCTTAAATATGGCGTCAGCTTCCGCTTGCCGTCAGGCGCGAGGTTGCCGCCGAGCGCCACTTTTGTGTCGGGTCCGTTCGGCGAAGTGGTCAGCTACGCCGATGGCCTGACCTATCTCACCTGGTATCCGGTTTGCTTGCAGGGAATCTCGACAGATGTCACGCCGCCTGACTGGGCCACTTATCCCCCCGAGCCGCTCCGTTCGCAGTTGGTGGAGGGAACGCTGGAAGCCATGGCGCAATTCGTGCCGTCGCTTCGTTCTCTCGATCCGCGGGGGTTGAAGGACGTCACTGTCAAAGGCGGCGTCATCGTCGCATGGGGGAAGACCGACATTTATGATCCGGCCAGCGAGTTGCACCGCCGCTTCGAAATCGGTGTCACTTCGACGGGCCGATTTCATTCCATCGATCCGGGCAAGCTCACGATGGCACCCTATTTCGCAGATATTTGCGCGGGCCGTATCCTGGAGGGTAGCAGGCATTGAATAGTCCGCTGGTGACCGTCGGTGTGCCCGTCTATCGAGGACAGCTGGAACTTCCGGTTACGCTGGAGTGTCTGAGAACCCAGACCTATCCCAATCTGGATGTGCTGATCTCCGTCGACGCCGCCGACCAGGAGAGCGCGAGAGCGTGTGAACCGTTCCTGCGCCGCGACGCCCGGTTCAGGTTGCAGGTCCAGCCATCACGTCTCGGCTGGGCTGGCAACACCGATTGGACCATGCGAGAGCGGCGCGGGGAGTTCTATATTTTTCAGCAGCATGACGATCAGGTGTCGCCGACCTACGTCGCCGACCTGGTCGAGGCTGCATCGCGCGCGCCCAACGCGGCGATCTGCTTTGCAGAAGTGCATACCAGCGGACTTCAAACCATGGTCAGTCGCGGGTTTCAACTTTTGGGCGCGCCGGTCGAACGCGCCAGGACCTATCTGCAAACCCTGGACTGCGTGCCGTTTCGCGGTTTGATCCGCGGCTCGGCGCTGGCTTCCACAGGCTTGTTGCTGAGCGATTTCGATCCGTTCGACAGCTGCGGCACCGAAATGCGGTTTATGGCGCAACTTGCCCTGTGGGGCGAATTTCGCTTCGTGCCAGGTCCGGTCTATTACAAACGCCTGCACGGTGCGAACTTGCATTTGAAACGGCAAAGCTGGTCCGAGCATCAGAAACAGCTCGCTTGGGCCTCCCTGGCGGCATGGATGATCGAAGTGGTTGCGCCGGCGGGCCGCGATCCGGAGGAACGGCGACGGTTGTTTGACATCGTGCTGGCACGCTTTCTTGTGCCGAATGATCCATGGAAATGGCTCAGAGCTCCGGCCCGCCGGCTGGCGTCGACTTCGTCCAGAGCGCTTGGTTCGCTTCGCGTCCTGCTCGATCGGCTCAAGCATAGCGAGCGAATTCTGAACACCGTGGCCGGGCGCTGGATGCTTTATGAAACCAGCGACCCGGAGCAGCGCTCTGCCCTGGTGCGCCTGATTTTCGATAGGCTGAAGAGCGGCGGCCGTTTCGATCCATCGGCTTGCCTTCAATCGACGTGGCAGGCGCTTGAGCAAGAAGCGAACAAGCGCTTCATCGGCAGGCTGAATCGGGGTACGAAGAAGGCTTAGGATAAACCATGACGAAAGCGGTGCTCGGCATTATCGGCGGTTCCGGCATCTACGACCTGCCGGGGCTGGAGAACGCGCGCGAGGAGGCGATCGGGAGCCCGTGGGGCGAGCCGTCGGCGCCGGTGCGGCGCGGCACCATCGCGGGCCTGCCGATCGTGTTCCTGCCGCGCCACGACAAGGGACACCGGCTGTCGCCCTCCGACATCAATTACCGCGCCAACATCGATGCGCTGAAGCGCGCAGGCGTCACCGACCTGATCTCGTTGTCGGCCTGCGGCTCGTTCAAGGAGGAATTGCCGCCCGGCGCCTTCGTGCTGGTCGACCAGTTTATCGACCGCACCCACAAGCGCGAAAGCTCGTTCTTCGGCAAGGGCTGCGTTGCGCATGTGTCGATGGCGCATCCGGTGTCGCCGCGGCTGCGCATCCACCTTGCCGCCGCGGCCGAGGCCGAGGGAATCGCGATCGCGCGCGGCGGCACCTATGTCTGCATCGAGGGTCCGCAATTCTCAAGCTACGCCGAGAGCATGACCTACAAGAATCTCGGCTATTCGGTGATCGGCATGACCAACATGCCGGAGGCCAAGCTCGCCCGCGAGGCGGAAATCTGCTACGCGACCGTGGCCATGGTGACCGATTTCGATTGCTGGCATCCCGATCACGATGCCGTCACGGTACAGGACATCATCCGCGTGCTGGCGTCGAACGCCGACAAGGCCAAAGGCCTGGTCGCGCGGCTCGCTGCGGATTTTCCCAGGGAGCACGAGCCGTGTCCGATTGGCTCGGACCGTGCGCTCGATACCGCCTTGATCACCGCGCCGGAAGCGCGCGATCCGGAGCTGTTGAAGAAGCTCGATGCGGTGGCGGGACGGGTTTTGCGCGCGTGAGATTGATAATATTGATGGGTACGTCATGAAGGTTGACGGCAAGCACTTCCGCAGTATCTGGCTCGAGGCCGACGGCTGGACCGTCGGCGCGATCGACCAGCGCCGGCTGCCGCACGACTTTGTCGTGGCGCGGCTGACCGACTGCGATGCCGCGGCGGATGCGATCCGCTCGATGCTGGTGCGCGGCGCGCCGCTGATCGGAGCGACTGCGGCCTATGGGATGGCGCTTGCGATGCGGGCCGACAGTTCGGATGCCGCGCTCGATCATGCCTGCAAAACGCTGATCGCGACGCGGCCGACGGCGATCAACCTGAAATGGGCGCTCGACGATATGCGATCGGTGCTGCGGCACTTGCCGCCCGCGGAACGGGCCGCGGCAGCCTATTCGCGCGCGAACCAGATTGCCGAAGATGACATCGCGATCAACAAGGGTATCGGCCGGCATGGTTTTGCGCTGATCGAGGCGGTCGCGGCGAGCAAGAAACCGGGCGGGCGCGTCAACGTGCTGACGCATTGCAATGCGGGCTGGCTGGCCACGGTGGATTGGGGCACGGCCACTGCCCCGATCTATCTGGCGCACGACCGCGGCCATGCCGTCCATGTATGGGTCGATGAGACCCGCCCGCGCAATCAGGGAGCCTCGCTCACGGCCTGGGAGCTCGGCCATCACGGCGTGCCGCACACCGTGATCCCCGATAACACCGGCGGCCACCTGATGCAGCACGGAATGGTCGACCTCGTGATCGTCGGCACCGACCGTGTGACCGCCAATGGCGACGTCTGCAACAAGATCGGCACTTATCTGAAGGCACTCGCCGCGCATGATAATGGCGTGCCGTTCTATGTGGCGCTGCCTTCGCCGACCATCGATTTCAGCGTCGATGACGGCATCACGCAGATTCCGATCGAGCAACGCGCGGCCGACGAGGTCACGACCATGACCGGGCGGACCGTCGACGGACGGATCGAAACGGTGCGGATCGTGCCGGAGGGCTCGCCGGTTGCGAATTACGGCTTTGACGTCACGCCGGCGCGGTTGGTGACGGGCCTGATCACCGAGCGCGGCGTGCTCAGCGCGAGTCGCGCCGCGCTTGCTGCCGCATTTCCCGAACGCACGGCGGCAGCGGCCGAATAGCCAAGGAAGCAGCTTGATGCAGAGCGCGTGGAACGATCGCGATGCCGAAGCGGCGGTGGCCCGCTACAAGAGCCTCGGCCGCGATCTGTCGCTCCGGGTCTACACCACTCGCCTGTTGGGCAAGGATCCGCGGCTGGTGCTGCACGGCGGCGGCAACACCTCGGTGAAGACGCGGCTTGCCGACCTCAACGGCGAACAGGTCGATGTCCTCTGTGTCAAGGGCTCCGGCTGGGATATGGGCTCGATCGAGCCGGCGGGCCTGCCGGCGGTGCGGCTCGCGCCGCTGCTAAAACTTCGCGGGCGCGAAAAACTTTCCGATGAGGAAATGGTGCGGCTGCAGCGCGCCAATCTGATCGACCCCGCTGCTCCCAACCCGTCCGTCGAGGCGCTGCTGCACGCGTTCATCCCGCATAAATTCATCGACCACACCCACTCCACCGCAGTGCTTGCGCTCACCGATCAGCCCGACGGCGAAGCGTTGTGCCGCGAGGTTTTTGGCGCACGCGTCGGTTACGTCCCGTACCTGATGCCGGGCTTTGGGCTGGCGAAGGCCGCAGCCGAGGTGTTCGATGCGG
>Ga0164309_10001624_pt1 | contig 10856 bp, 13 predicted proteins | sample Whisoiple_247_MG_FD_109984 | JGI IMG/M metagenome (GOLD analysis project Ga0164309, IMG submission 109984) | Soil microbial communities amended with fresh organic matter from upstate New York, USA - Whitman soil sample_247_MG | ecosystem: Environmental > Terrestrial > Soil > Unclassified >... | reverse complement strand
GCTTGACGAGCCGACCGCCGGCGTCGATCCCAAGGCGCGGCGCGAGTTTTGGGAGGAGATCCACAGGCTCGCCGCGGACGGCATCACCGTGCTGGTCTCAACCCACTACATGGATGAAGCCGAGCGCTGTCACGAGATCGCCTATATCGCTTACGGCGAGTTGCTAGCACGCGGCACCGCCACCGAGGTGATCGCGCAGTCGGGCCTGAGCACCTGGATCGTCTCCGGCACCGACCTGCACAGGCTCGTGTTGCAGCTGCAGATGTGCGACGGCGTCGACATGGTGGCGCCGTTCGGCACCGAGCTGCATGTGAGCGGGCGCGACAAGCGCGCCCTGGATGCCGCCATCGCCGATGCAAAGAAGGCGGACGGGGCGCATCGCTGGAAGCGTGGCGAGCCCTCGCTCGAAGATGTGTTCATCCTGCTGATGGACAAGTCCAAGGACAATTACGCATGAGCGCTCCAGCCGCCCCGACTGCCTATAACGGCGCCGGCGCGCGCCGCGATCCTGGCTTCATCGGCCGTATGTGGGCGATGATCGTCAAGGAATTCGTGCAGATGCGACGCGACCGCATGACCTTCGCCACCATGCTGTTCGTGCCGATCTTGCAGCTCACGCTGTTCGGCTTCGCCATCAATACCGATCCCAAGCATTTGCCGACCGCCGTGCTCGTGCGCGATGACGGGCCGCTCACCCGCGCCGTACTCGCCGCCATGAGGAACACGGACTATTTCGACTTCAAGGCGCAGGTGCGCTCGGCCGACGAGCTCGACCGGCTGGTGAGGTCTGGGACGGTGCAATTCGCCATCGAGATCCCGGCGAGCTTCGACCGCGATGTGCGGCGCGGCGATAAGCCGTCCGTGCTCGTCATCGCCGACGCCACCGACCCAGTGGCGACGGGAACCGCGATCTCGGCCGCGCAGGGTGTGATTGATACGGCGCTCAGGCGCGAGCTTCGGGGGCCGGACGACTCCGCCACGAAAAGCACAGCGCCCTTCGAATTGGTTTTGCAGCGCCGCTACAACCCGGAAGGCATCACCCAATACAACATCGTGCCTGGCCTGCTCGGCGTGGTGCTCACCATGACCATGATGATGTTCACGGCGCTCGCCGTGACGCGAGAGATCGAGCGGGGCACCATGGAGAGCCTGTTGTCCATGCCGATCAAGCCGGTGGAGATCATGATCGGCAAGATCGCGCCCTTCGTGCTGGTTGGCTTTGTGCAGATGACCATTATCCTCACGGCGGCGCATTATGTGTTCGGCGTGCCGATCCTCGGCAGCGTGCCGCTCCTCATTACGCTGTCGACGCTGTTCGCCGCTTCCAACCTCGCCGTCGGCTATACCTTCTCCACCGTGGCCCAGAATCAGCTGCAGGCGGTGCAGATGACCTTCTTCTTCTTCCTGCCTAACTTTCTGCTGTCGGGTTTCGCCTTTCCCTTCCGCGGAATGCCCCTCTGGGCGCAATGGATCGGCGAGGTGCTGCCGCTAACCCATTTCATCCGCATCGTCCGCGGCATCATGCTCAAGGGCAATGGTTTCGCCGACATGCGGCTCGACGTGGCGGCGCTCGCCATCTTCATGTTTGCCGCCATGGGGCTCGCGCTGTTCCGCTTCCGCAAGACGCTCGACTAGCCCCCAACCTTTCCGGCGCACAGGCGAAAACCTTGACTTGACAGGCAACCAAATGGTTGCATATTAGCGCCTTCGATGGATGCGGTCTTCAAGGCGCTGGCCGATGCCAGCCGCAGGCAATTGCTGGATCGGCTACATGCCGAGAACGGCCAGACGCTCGGCGAATTGTGCAAGGGCCTCGACATGACACGGCAGGCGGTGACCAAGCATCTTGTGATCCTGGAAGGCGCCAATCTCGTGGTGGCAAGGCGCAGCGGGCGGGAGAAGCTTCACTACATCAATCCCGTGCCCATCAACGAGATCGCCGAGCGGTGGATCGACAAATATGAGCGCCACCGGCTGAAGGCGTTGAGCGAGTTGAAACGAGCGTTGGAGGGAAGCGATGAGTAAGCCAAGTTTCGTCTATGTCACCTATATCGAAAGCACGCCGGAGAAGGTGTGGCAGGCGCTGACCGACAGCGCGTTCACACGAAAATATTGGGTCAATCACCGCAATGCCTCGGACTGGAAGGTGGGTTCGGAGTGGCGTCACGAAGACTACGACGATGCAAGCCTCGTCGACATTATGGGCCACGTGGTCGAGATTTCGCCGCCTCGGCACCTCGTGCTGACCTGGGCCTCTCCGAAGGACGCCAAGGACCCTGATAAAGTCTCCCGCGTCACCTTCGATATCGAAACCTATGGCGATGGCGTGCGCTTGACCGTGACTCACTCTGATCTTGAGCCAGACTCCGCGATGCTACAGGGGATCACGAGGGGCTGGCCGCTCGTGCTGTCTAGCCTGAAGACTCTGCTCGAGACCGGAAAGCCGCTGCCAGGAACCTCTAAGCGCATGACCAAGCCGCCGGAGTGATGCGCAGGCATTTCAATTGAGCCCAAGGATGGAGTAGAGAAGGGCAGGCCGAAACGGAGACGATCCTTGCGCCCGCTTGCCTTTCTCATCGGGGCTCTTGCCGGCTCTGCCGCAACCCCAAGCGGCCGCAGAACCCATACCGCCCTTGACCTCGAGCCGATCGCGTTGCCGCCGGTCAGCGTGCCCGCGGTCGGTGCATTCGCCCTCGGCGCGCTCGCCATAGGCGCCCATGCCATTGGCGCGCTCGCCATCGGCAGGCTCGAAATCCGAAAAGCGCGGCTGCGCGAGGTCGAGATCGACAGCCTCACGGTGCGACGCTTCAACGTCGCCGACGCGCCCATGACGGCAAGCGACGCCGACCCGAAGCCTTAGGCTCGGGCGCTTCAAAGAGGGGGAAATCAATGTCACTCAGGTCCATTCGCTTCGCGGTCATCATGCTCGCGGCGCTGTCGCTCAGCTTCGGCCTTAGCCATCTCATGGAGCTGCCTGCACGCATGGCCTGGGACCAGTATCTCTGGGTGGGGGCGACGGTGCAGGGCGGCCTCTACGCACTTTCCGGCCCGCTCGGCGTACTCGTTCAAGTCGTCACGATCGTCGCGCTGATCGTGCTTGCGGTCCTGCTGCGCCGCCATGGCGCCAGCGGATTTCCCTTTACCGTTGCCGCCGCTGCGCTGTTCGCCATCGGCCTGCTGGTGTGGTGGATCCTCGTCTATCCGGTGAACGTCGAGCTCGCCAAATGGGTCAATGGTCCGGTGCCCGACAACTGGGCAGATTGGCGATCGTTGTGGGAATGGGGGCAGGCGGCCAATGGGCTTGCCCAGTTCGTGGGCTTCGCGGCGCTCATTGGTTCGGTGCTGGTGAAGAAAGAGAGGAAGGACAAGAAGGGGCGCTAGCGCCCCGGCAGCAGGGGAGGCGCCCTCGCCGCCGCGCGATCTCCAGCAAATCGATTCCAATTGCCCAGGCGTCGGCCGCCCAAGGCATAGCCCCAAGGGGAAGTCGCTAGTGAGATTTGCTAAGCTCTTGCGGACTCTTTCAACCCCGTCCAGATTACCGCCACAACGGAGTGCGCCTACAGAACCCCGAGGGAGAGAGACGCCATGACGAGCATGGATCGGGCAGTGTCCGCGGACGATCGTATCGGGTTGTTGGACAAGGAGCGCATCATTGCGCCGCTGAACTACAATCGCTGGCTCGTTCCGCCGGCGGCGCTCGCCATCCATCTCTGCATCGGTATGGCCTATGGCTTCAGCGTGTTCTGGCTGCCGCTTGGCCGGGCCGTGGGCGTGACTCAGGGCCTCGGCAAGCCGATCCCGTGCCCCGGCGATGCCACCACCTTCTTCGGCAAGGTCGCCATCACCGGACACGCGCTCTTCGCCACCAATTGCGACTGGACCCAGTTCGACCTCGGCTGGATGTACACCCTATTCTTCGTCCTGCTCGGCACCTCTGCGGCGCTTTGGGGCGGCTGGCTCGAACGCGTGGGGCCGCGGAAAGCCGCCTTTGTCGCCGCTCTGTGCTGGTGCGGTGGCCTGATGATCTCCGCCGTCGGAGTCTATATCCACCAGCTTTGGCTGATGTGGCTCGGCTCCGGTGTGCTCGGCGGTTGCGGCCTCGGCCTTGGCTACATCTCCCCAGTCTCGACCCTGATCAAATGGTTCCCGGACCGCCGCGGCATGGCGACCGGCATGGCGATCATGGGCTTTGGCGGCGGCGCCATGATTGGCAGCCCGCTCGCCACCATGCTGATGAACCACTACGCAACGCCCACCTCGGTTGGGGTGTGGGAGACCTTCGTCACCCTGGGGCTCATCTATTTCGTGTTCATGCTCGGCGGCGCCTTCGGCTACCGGCTGCCGCAGCCCGGCTGGAAACCGCACGGCTGGACGCCGCCGGTCAATTCCAACGCCATGATCACCACCGGCAACGTCGACCTCAAGGACGCCCACAAGACGTTGCAATTCTGGCTGATCTGGGCGGTGCTATGCCTCAACGTCTCGGCTGGTATCGGTATTATCGGTGCCGCCTCGCCCATGCTGCAGGAAACCTTCGGCGGCAGGCTGTTCGGCGATCCTTCCGTGGGCTTTGCTCAGTTCAGCGACGCGCAAAAGGCGCAAGCTGCGCTCGTGGGCGCGGCCTTCGTCGGGCTGTTCTCGCTGTTCAATATCGCCGGCCGGTTCGTCTGGGCATCGCTCTCCGACAAGATCGGGCGTAAGGCGACCTATTTCACCTTCTTCACCTTGGGCTTCCTCTGCTATGCCTCGGCGCCGACCCTTGCCGACCTCGGCATGCTCGGATTGTTTGCTGCGGCCTTCTGCCTGATCGCGTCGATGTATGGCGGGGGCTTCGCCACCATCCCGGCCTACCTCGCCGACATCTTCGGCACGCAGTATGTGGGCGCCATTCATGGGCGCCTACTCACGGCATGGTCGACCGCAGGTATCGTCGGGCCGGTGATCGTCAACTACATGCACGACAGCCGCGTGGCTGCTGGCGTCGCGCCGGACCACATTTACCACCCGATCTTCTACGTCCTGGCCGGGCTGCTGGTGGCCGGCTTCATCGCCAACCTGCTGATCAGGCCCTTGGACAAGAAGTGGTTCATGAGCGAGGAGGAGGTGGCGGCACTGCAGGCCAAGTTGAAGAGCAGGGTCGAGGCGGTAACCTCCGCCGTAGGCAGCGGGGGCTTCGACATCAGAGCGCTGCTCGCCTCGGCCGCGGTCGGCATTCCACTCGCCTGGGGCATCTGGATGACCTTGCAAAAGGCCCTGGTGCTCTTCAGTTAGGGGTGGAAATTCCAAGTCCTGTCAATATCTTGGGTTTCAACAACGCGTTGCCCGAGCGGTTGCCAAACCTTCCTGTTCAGAATTTCTTAATGTGGCATTCAGACGGTTTTCATGGACGCGTCATGCGGTACTCATGGCCTCCCCTCATATTCAGGAGCGTAGGTTCACCGAAGGAGACGACCATGAAAGAGTGGCTGAAACCCGAGATCACCGAGTCCGAGGCTGGCATGGAAGTGACGAGCTACCTCCCGGCCGAGCTGGACCGCGCTTAATTCCAAGCGTCGATCTATTAGAGTTTGCTAAGTGACGGCCTCCGCGAAAGCGGGGGCCGTCACTGTTTTTGGCGTCTGCGTTGCGCCGAGGCGGGATGACAGAGTTCCGTCACGACCTTATGGTGCGCCTCCATCATCGGCCCGAGACGGCTAATTGCAGCACCATGAACGATGTGAAGACGCCCCCAATGTCCAAAGAGAGCGCCGGCAATTTCTTCGAGGATTTCAAGCTCGGCCAGGAGATCGTGCACGCTACGCCCCGCACCGTGACGGTCGGTGATGTGAGCCTGTTCACCGCGCTATACGGCTCGCGCTTCGCCGTGCAGTCCTCAGATGCGTTCGCGCAAGCCATCGGTTACCCGACCGCGCCGATCGACGACATGCTCACCTTCCATATCGTGCTCGGCAAGACCGTGCCGGATATCTCGCGCAACGCCATCGCCAATCTCGGCTATGCGGACTTGCGCTTCCTCAAACCCGTCTATTCCGGCGATACGCTCGCTTCGACCACCGAGATCATCGGGCTAAGGGAGAACTCAAACCGCAAGAACGGCACGGTCTATGTGCGCTCGACCGGGCGCAATCAAAGGGCTGAGCCGGTGCTGTCCTTCTTGCGCTGGGTGATGGTGAACAAGCGCGACGAGGCGGCACCTGCGCCGGAGCCGCATGTGCCGGAGCTGATCGCAGAGGTCGCGCCCTCGCGGCTTGGCCATGCGCTGCCGAATCTGAAGCTTGGCGCCTACGACTATGCGCTCGCCGGATCGGCCAAGCGCTGGGGCGACTACAAGATCGGCGACAAGATCGATCACGTCGACGGCCAGACCATCGAGGAGGCGGAGCATCAGCTCGCCACGCGCCTGTTCCAGAACACGGCGCGGGTGCATTTCAACCAGCACGTCGAAGCGCAGGGGCGCTTCAAGCGGCGCATCGTCTATGGCGGCCACGTCATCTCCATCGCCCGGGCGTTGAGCTTCAACGGCCTCGCCAATGCCTTCCATCTCGCCGCCATCAATGGCGGGCGTCACGTGGCGCCAAGCTTTGCCGGCGACACCATCTACGCCTGGAGCGAGGTCACTGATAAGGCCGAGCTTCCCGGCCGCACCGATATGGGCGCGTTACGGCTCCGCCTCTTCGCGGTGAAGGATCGGAATTGCGCCGACTTACCCGGCCAGCGCGCCGACGGCAGCTATGAGGACGGCGTTGTGCTCGACCTCGATTGCTGGGTCGCTCTCCCACGCTAGGACATCTCACCGTCGCACCCTGAGACAGGATGCCGCTGCGCACCATCGAACTCCTTTTGCCGGAGTGACTTACATGTTCGGGCAAAGTCGACGGGAGTTAAGCCAATGACCCAGGTCGCGGAAAAGGACAGGATGGCAAATCTCGACGCCCGCAAGTCCGGCACCTTCAAGGTCGGCGGCGAAATCTTGGTTCATCGCTTCGGCTTCGGCGCCATGCGCGTCACCGGCCCGGGCATCTGGGGTGCGCCGGCCGACCGCGGTGAAGCGCTTCGCACCCTGAGGAGTCTGCCTGGTCTCGGCATCGATTTCGTCGATACCGCCAATTCCTATGGGCCTGATGTCTCCGAGGAGCTGATCAAGGAAGCCCTCCATCCTTATCGCGGCATGCTGATCGCGACCAAGGCAGGGTTCAGGCGCCCCGGTCCCAGTAGATGGGAAACCGACGGAGACCCTGCTGCACGAAATAGAGGTCCTTGCCGCTCCGCATCTCTGGAAGCGTGAAGTCGGGCCGTGGATGCTCGTGATCCGGTCCGGTCAGCGCGGTGGCGTTGGTGATCAGCGTCCGCCAACGCCCTCGGTCACCGACCAACGGCGCAGCCCCTTGAGCGTCGAGATGGCGGCGAAGCGCGCGAGCAGGGCATCGGCGCTGCCGCCATAGGAGAAACGCGCCGCGAGCGCCACGAGCACGCCGGCACCCTTCGCGGTCCAACCCGTGCAGGAAGGAGGGGTCCAGGGAGGGCTTGCATCCCGGCGGGGGTCCAGACCCTGATCGCTGGGGCTGCTCCAGGGCTCGCGGAGGCGGGCAAGGGGCTGGCGCCAGCACAAGGCGGCCGGGGAGTCTCATCGGATGCTGCCATTGCTGTGGTACGGCCCGGCCCCAAGACCAGACCGACGATGAGAAGCATTCGCAGCAATGAGAGGGCGCGAAGAGCCGCGGGCCGGCGTCGTTGCCCCTCGCGGCCTCGTACGTTATGACTTGCCGGGTAGCTCGAATCTCTGGCCAAGCAAGACCTCTCCATGGGCGACAGCACTACGGAAGCGCGGCGGCCGCTCTCGCCGCATCTGCAGATTTACCGGCCGATGCTCACCATGATGATGTCGATCGCCCATCGCATCTCAGGTAGCGCGCTTGCTATCGGGTTCATCCTGCTCGCCTGGTGGCTGATCGCGGTGAGCTCAGGGCCCGACGCCTTTGCCACGGTCAACAGCTTCTTCGCCTCTATTCTGGGCCGCTTCGTGCTGTTCCTGTTCAGCTGGGCGCTGATCCATCACATGCTTGGCGGCATCCGCCATCTGATCTGGGATACTGGGCGCGGGCTCGACAAAACCAGCATCGAGATCTTCGCCTGGGGAACAATCATCGGCTCGACAGTTCTCACGGTGCTCCTCTGGCTCGCAGGCTATTGGCTGAGGAGCGCGGCGTAACCATGACGACACCCCTTGCCAAAGCGCGCGGCCTCGGCGCCGCCCATCGTGGGACGGAGACCTTCTGGCGCCAGCGCATGACGGCCGTCGCCAACATCCCGCTCGTCATCTTCCTGATCCTGTCCATCGTCACTCATATCGGCGCCGACTATCTGTCGGTGAGGGCCTATCTCGCCCGCCCGCTCGTGGCGCTTGCCATGCTGGCGCTGGTGATATCGGCCTCGGTCCATATGCGCATCGGGCTGAAAGAGATCATCGAGGATTATGTGCATGGCGAAGGCGCGAAAGTGGCGGCGCTGCTCTTGGTGACCTTCTTTGCTATCGGTGTCGGGCTCGCCTGCGCGTTTGCACTCGTGAAAATCAGTCTCGGAAGTTAGACGCTCGTGCCGCAAGACGCCACGCCAGGGAACGCACCCAATATCAACGGCCGTGCCTATCCGCTTCAAGACCACACCTACGACGTGGTGGTGATCGGCGCGGGCGGTGCTGGGTTGCGCGCCGTAGTCGGCGCGAGCGAAGCTGGCCTGCGCACCGCCTGCATCACCAAGGTGTTCCCCACCCGCTCGCACACCGTGGCGGCGCAAGGCGGCATCGCCGCGGCGCTCGGCAATATGGGCCCGGACGATTGGCGCTGGCACATGTATGACACGGTGAAGGGGTCCGACTGGCTCGGCGATCAGGACGCCATCGAATATCTTTGCCGGAGAGCGCCGGAAGCGGTCTACGAGCTCGAGCATTGGGGCGTGCCCTTCTCGCGCACCGATGACGGCAAGATCCTGCAGCGCGCCTTTGGCGGCATGACCACCAATTTCGGCAAGGGGCAGGCGTTGCGCACCTGCGCCGCCGCCGACCGCACCGGCCACGCCATGCTGCACACCATGTATGGCCAGGCGCTGCGCTATTCCGCCGAGTTCTTCATCGAGTATTTTGCCATCGACCTGATCATGGACGACGAGGGCCGCTGCCGCGGCGTGGTCGCGCTTTCCATGCAGGACGGCACGCTGCACCGCTTCCGCGCCCACCAGGTGATCCTTGCCACCGGCGGCTACGGCCGCGCCTATTTCTCCTGCACGTCCGCCCATATCTGCACCGGCGACGGCAACGCCATGGTGTTGCGTGCCGGGCTCCCGCTTCAGGACATGGAGTTCGTGCAGTTTCACCCGACAGGAGTTTATGGCGCCGGCGTGCTCATCACCGAAGGCGCGCGCGGCGAGGGCGGCTTCCTCACCAATTCTGAGGGTGAGCGCTTCATGGAGCGCTACGCGCCGAACGCCAAGGACCTCGCCTCGCGCGACGTGGTGTCCCGCGCCATCACCCTCGAGATCAGGGAAGGCCGCGGCACCGGCCCCGACAAGGATCACATGCATCTGCATTTGAGCCATCTCGACGAGGATCTGCTCGCCGAGCGGCTTCCCGGCATCACCGAATCGGCGCGCATCTTCGCCGGCGTGGACCTGACCCGGGAGCCGATCCCGATCATCCCCACGGCCCACTACAATATGGGCGGCATTCCCACCAATCTGCATGGCGAGGTGGTGTGCCCGAAGGACGGCAACCCTGACGCAATCGTGCGGGGGCTGTTTGCGGTGGGGGAGGCGGCCTGCGCATCGGTGCATGGGGCGAACCGGCTCGGCTCCAATTCGCTGATCGACCTTGTGGTGTTTGGCCGCGCCGCGGCGCAACGCTCAGCCGAAACGATCAAGCGCGACAGCGCCATGCCTGAGCTGCCGAAAGGCGCCGGCGAAGAGGCAATCGCCAGGCTCGACCGCTTCCGCTACGCCAATGGCGGCACGCCGACCGCAGCGTTGCGACTCAAGATGCAGAAGACCATGCAGACGGATTGCGCCGTGTTCCGTACCGCGCCGGTGATGCGGGAGGGCGTGCGCAAGATCCACGACGTGTGGAAGGAGAGCGAGGACATCCGCGTCGCCGACCGCTCGCTGATCTGGAACACCGACCTGATCGAGACGCTTGAATTCGACAATCTGATTTCGCAGGCCGCGGTGACCGTTGCGGGGGCGCTGGCGCGGGAGGAGAGCCGCGGGGCGCATGCGCGCGAAGATTTCCCCAAGCGCGACGATGTGAACTGGATGAAGCACACGCTGTCCTGGGCGGACTACGACCTCCGCGCGGTTCGTCTCGATTTCCGCCCAGTACACACCTACACGCTCTCCAACGAGATCGCCTATATCCAGCCGAAGGAGCGGGTGTACTGAGGCAATGGCAGTCGCGGCACTTCGCTCCGCCGGCTATTCCGGCAAGTCTCTCCCGGAAAAGCTCGGATTCAAGGCCGGCATGAATGCGGCCTTCATCGCGCTTCCGTTGGAGTTTGCCGCACTTGCCGATTGCGTCCCCTTCGCCAAAGTCGTCCACGCGGACCATTGGAATGCAAAGCTTTCCGCCAAGACGTTCGACGCGATCCACGCGTTCACGACCCGCCGCATCGAGATGGCTGCGAATCTCATCAAGCTGCAAAGGGCACTGAAGCTTCACGGCATGATCTGGGTGTCCTGGCCAAAGAAGGCGGCGAAAGTTCCGACTGATGTCACCGAAGATATTATTCGCTGCGAGGCCCTTGCGCTCAATCTGGTCGATGTCAAAGTGGCCGCTATCGACGCCGTCTGGTCCGGATTGAAGCTCGTCATTC
>Ga0164309_10001623_pt1 | contig 10860 bp, 14 predicted proteins | sample Whisoiple_247_MG_FD_109984 | JGI IMG/M metagenome (GOLD analysis project Ga0164309, IMG submission 109984) | Soil microbial communities amended with fresh organic matter from upstate New York, USA - Whitman soil sample_247_MG | ecosystem: Environmental > Terrestrial > Soil > Unclassified >... | reverse complement strand
GGGCGGTTCCCACAGCGACCACACTACCAGCCCGAAGAGCTCGATCGCGAATGCGAATCAATCATCACGACGTTCCTCAAAGGGCTGCACAAAGAGGCGCGCTACCCAGTCGCAACCGAAGACCTGAAGGTTCTGATTGAGCGCGATACGGAGGACCTGGATGTGTACGCCGACCTTTCCGTCTACGGCAACGAGGTCGAAGGCGTCACGGAGTTCAATCCGGGCGGCAGACCCTCGGTCAAAATCGCGTCGCTCTTGACCGAGGACCCTCGCCGCGAAAATCGCCTACGCACGACGCTCACGCACGAGTATGGGCATGTCCGATTCCACTCATATCTGTTCGAGACGGATTCGCCCCAAGGAAACCTGCTGCGCCAACAGCCGAGCCGCAACAAGGTGATCTGCAAGCGCGATTCGATGCTCGACGCCAAACAGTCCGATTGGATGGAGTGGCAAGCCGGGTACGCGTGCGGTGCGCTGCTTATGCCGAAGACAGCGGTGGTCACCGCGTGCCGGGTCTACCTTGAGCTACATGCGCTGTACGGAACGATCTCGCTCCAGACCGCCCACGGCGCCGCTTTGATTAGCCAAATTGTGGAAACCTTCCAGGTTTCAACCGAAGCAGCCCGCGTGCGGCTCCTGAAACTGGGTTTGGTTACCGAGGGGCCGCCCAATCGCACCCTTTTCGGCTGAATTCGGCTGAGTAGCGAGCCGCACCGTGAACGGCTTGCACGTCGGCTCGCCGCACGCTACGCTAATCAGCGTATCGGCGGATAAGCGGTTCCGCCACAGAATCCGACACGGAAAGCGAGAAATCCTCCATGAGTACCCAATCAAGCAGCGCCGAGGCGCACCACACCCAGGGCCACGACATTGTGGTCAACGGCAAGAAGCGACACTTCGACGGTCCGACCATCTCGTACGAGCAAGTCGTTGAACTCGCGTTCCCCGGCGGACCGTCCGATGTCATCTACACCGTTTCGTACGTAAACCCGCACGGCCACGATGGCACGCTCGCTCCCGGACAGAAGACCGCGGTCCACGAGGGGATGGAATTTGTCGTCCGCAAGACCGGCCGTTCCTGATTCCGGACTCCAGCAACTCCTGGATGAAGGGTATGTCGCCGAAGTGCAGCAGCAACACTTGCTGCTGCACTCGGTCCCGTACGTGACCGCTCAGGGATCGCTGGCCGAGGGCGTCCTCGTTTGCAAATACATCGAGGACGCAGGTTCGATCCTACCGCCCACTGCGCCCGGTGACGATCATCAGGTGTGGTGGATCGGCAGTTTTCCTTGTCGCGCCGACGGCAAGCTTCTGACTGAGCTCGTCGCGGATACGAACACGCAGAACTTTCAAATCTTCGAAGGCTGCGTCGCGCAGCATCGCTTCTCTAACAAACCCGAGATTTGGGCGGGTGGTTTTCCGGACCACTACGAAAAGCTCTCGCACTACGCCACCTTGATCCAGAGCCAGGCGCGAGCAATCGACGCCAATGTCGATGCGCGGACGCGTCGTGTGATCGTGCCACGCGAAGTCGACTCCGTGTTTCGATACGCGGACACATCGAGCGCGCGTGCCGAGATTGTAGCCACCTCAGCGCGCCTCAAACTCAAGAAGGTGGCCATCGTCGGCGTCGGTGGAACGGGAGCGTATATCCTCGACCAAGTCGCAAAAACGCCGGTGTGGGAGATTCACCTGTTCGACGGGGACATCTTCAAGCAGCACAACGCCTTTCGTTCGCCCGGTGCGGCCACCATCGACGAACTGCGCGAGCGTCCAAAAAAGGTCGACTACTACGTGCGGCACTACGATCCTATGCGCCGCGGGATCATCCCGCACGGCGAGTTTATCGACGCTTCGAATGTGGCCGCGCTCGCCGATTTCGATTTTGTCTTCGTTTGCGTCGACAAGGGACCAGCTCGAAAACTCGTGTGTGAGTTCCTCGTGGCTAAAGGCGTGCCCTTCGTAGATGTTGGTATGGACGTCGTCATGGACAAGGAGACGCTCGAACTCGACGGAACGTGTCGAGCGACCACTGCTACCAAAACCAAGAATGCCCACATCTCGGGCTGCCTTCCGACAGATGACGACGACGCGGAGGCACTATATCAACAGAACATCCAGGTCGCGGATCTGAACGCGCTCAACGCGCAATTGGCCGTCATCAAATGGAAGCAGCTTTTTGGCTTCTACCAAGACCGTTTCAAATCTCACCACGCCGTCTACACGCTGTCGATCCAATCGTTGACCCGTGAGGAGCGAGAGGAATCAGCGCGCGGATGAAGATCAGCACACTCCGTCCCGAATTCGTGGTGTCCGTTCCTGAGCCACTGACCGATGGCGTGCTGTACATCAGCGAACGCTATCGAATTTGCTCGCACAAATGCTGCTGCGGTTGCGGCGAAGAGGTCGTCACGCCCTTATCCCCCGCGGAATGGCAGCTGACTCGCGAGGGCGATCTTGTGTCACTGTGGCCCTCGATCGGGAACTGGGACTATGCGTGTCAGTCGCACTACATCATTCGGCGGAACGAGGTCATCCCATCGTTCTCCATGACGTCGCGGCAGATCGATCGAGTGCGGCAGCGAGATGCCGCAGACCTCGCTCGAATGGTCGCGGCGCGCAACCACAGCAAGGCTCCCTTGCCAGGTTCAGACGAGCCTTCACTCGATCCAAGCCGCGGCCCAGGTCAGCACTCTGATTCCGATGCCACACGCCCGCGGCAGGAACGCCTGCTTGACGCGATCTGGCGGGCCCTTTTCGGCCGCTGACAAAGCGCCTCGATCTCCCCGCCATCGAACCTACCTGAACATCAGTCACGTGCTAACATTCCGTGGTGAGCGAGCAGGACACGGCTGTGACCGACATGAGCCCCGCGCCGGCGCCGGTCTGGGGCCCGACGCAGGATTGCGTAGTGCTACTCCAAGCTCCTCCAGGCGAGCTCCCGGGAAAAGTCTTCAGACTCGGCGCGGCGTTGTGCAGGCTCGGTCGGGGGAGCGACAACGATATCGTGCTCGAAGACGAGCGAGTGTCGCGTCATCACGCCACCCTTGAACGGCTCGATTCGGGGTGGGCAATCACAGACAACCGCTCTGCGCACGGTACGTGGATTGACGGTGCGCGTATCAAAGGCACGGTCCCCTTGGTGAGCGGAGCGCGATTTCATGTCGGCACCAGCATTTTCAAATTTGTAGGCGGCGACGACATCGAAAGCAAAGTCCACGAGGAAATCTATCGCACGACAATTTGCGATCCACTAACCGGCCTCGCCAATCGGCGCAAACTCGATCAAGATCTCGAACGGGAACACGTGCGCGCTCGTCGGCATGGGCGCACGTACAGCGTGCTCATGCTCGACGTAGACCATTTCAAACGAGTCAACGATACGTACGGTCACAGCGGCGGAGACGCGGTCCTAATCGGAGTATCGGCTGCAATAGTTAGCGCAACGCGAAACGAGGTAGACCTGGTGGCTCGGTACGGGGGAGAGGAGATTGCCGTGCTTGCCCCCGAAACTGGTCTGGCAAGCGCCGTCATCCTCGCCGAGCGTATCCGCGCGACCGTCGAGTCGCTTGTGATTGAACACGAGGGCCGGCAAATCCGCGTAACGCTCAGCGTTGGTTGCGCCGAGTTCTCGCCGTGTGACGAGAATGCGCATGCCACACGTGAGCGTGCCGATAGCGCGCTATACCGCGCGAAGCACGGCGGACGAAATCGAGTCGCGTCCGAGCCGCAATGCTGAAAGGTCCCACGACCAGGGCCGCGTGCTTCGAGCCTGCAATTGAGGATCGCTTGCTCAGGGAACAGGTTAAACAGCGGGGCTACGAAGTTTCGGTGCACCTGTTGGACCGACATTGTCCGACCGCGCTGCTTGCACCTCAGCACTATACGCTTGGAGTTCCGCGAGCGACCCATTGAAGCGGTCTTCGTCCATCTCAGCCGCTCCCGGGATGCCGGAAATCGTCGCCTTGTTGGTAAACTGCCAGAATGTCCACTCTAGCCAGCCTTTGACGGCTGCGGGCGCGCGCGCCTCCCAATTCGCAACCCAAAGGTCGGCCTTGCTCGCTAGTTCTGCACTCGCTGGTAGCGCATTCCAAAAGCTCGGAGACGTGTAGATCAGCGGACGGCCCAGCATCGGCGCAACTGTGTCGACCCAAGTGTTCACGCCAGTGGCGATTTGGGCAAGAGGGACGCCGTTGATAACCTCCACGTCCAACACCGGCGGCAGCTCGCCTGGATCATCCAGCTGCGCGAGGAACAGCCTGGCCTGCGCAGCAGCGTCGACCTTTGGCCGAAAAAAGTGATACGCCCCACGCAACACGTTCGCAACCTTCGCGTCTCGCCAGTGGCGAGCGAACGAACGATCAATCAGCGTTGTGCCTTCGGTCGCCTTGATGAAAGCAAACGCGATTCCGGAAGCGATCACCTTCTCCCAATCAACAACGGGCTGATAGCCAGAGATGTCGATACCGAGAGCAAGGTCGGTCTGCGGACTTTCGTGATCGTGGGCGTACAACGTGACGCCTCGATGCACCGCACGGTTCTGAAAGTCCGGTGGATGCCATTCCACGCGCGCGAGTACGCTTAGCCCGTTAAACACCCTCGTGACGCTGGCGAGCATCGGGAACTTCTGTGGGTCGTGCAGGATCTTTATCGCCCATTCAGTCATTGATGGCGTCACAGCGAGCTGCTTCATCAGTTTGTAGCCGATAGGGATCGGAGGATTGTTCATTGCTTTTTCACCTTTCGAAGTCATTGCTAGCGGCGCACCCGCGCGTGCCTGCCGCGCGACGCGTGTTGGACGGCACAGCACTGTGCTGTTCGATGGGACTGCCCTGCGGCGCACGCACGCCTCTCAGAGGCACTCCTCCAGTTCCATGTGAATCGTCCCGTTCAGATCGGCGACCGGCGAGCTGCCCCCTGACGAGGAATGCGAGTCGACCTCCACCGCCGAGGAGCCGATCGTTTGATTGGCTCGAGCACGCAACTTGATGCTGGGCGGAGGGGTCGCGTCTTTGACGCCGAAGTTGCTGCCTGGCGTCAACGGGAGCCAAACCTGCATTTGGCGCGCCTCTGGAAACTCGGTGTGCGTCGAGTTGACCGAGTGCACGTTCTTCGCCCAGTTCGTGTACGTCGTGCCGCCATCGAGCGAGATGTCGAGGTACAGCACAACCTCGCCACCCGGGCTGGTCGCGGTATTTCGTACGTCGAGCGAGAGGTTGGCTCGGTAGCGCAGGGCCTCTTTCGGAGCGTCGAGAGTGAGTATAATCGCTGCGATTGCGCCAAATCCGTCAGGGCCGATCACGTCGGGTACGGACGGGAGCGCCTGAGAGCCGCCCATCAAGCTCGTCGCTTCCGTGAGCCGGATGCGAGCGCCCGGGCCAGGTTTCGGTACCTTCCCGATGATGGGCCCTGAAGGCGAAAGGCGAACTGGTGAATCAGTCATCTGCGTGTCCTCCGTTTGATTGGTGTTTGATTCGTCGAGAGGCAGACTTCCCCTCGATGGTCTTTTTTGGCGCCGAGTTCACTCGGCCACGCCCGCAAGCCGCTCCATCGTCTCGTCGTCAGGCCAGAGCGCGCCCTTTTTGATGTGCCCCACTGGAAGGGGGCACAGGTGAACTCCGCCGAGATTCATGGAGAGCCGGAAGTCCTCGGCAACCCAGGTCCCCTTCTCTGGACCGCTCCAGGTGAATGCTCGGTAGGATTTTTCCTCGAGCTCGAACGGCTCTGAACACCGCTCAAGATCGAGCAGCAACACGCGTGGAATTGCCACGCATCCGAGCCCGACCAGCCAAAGCCCAGGATGCCCCGGCCAGCGCGACGCCGCGACCTTGGCGGTCAGCGTTGCATAGACCGCAGAACAGGCGCGCCCGAGTTCGCGCGCTTGATCAGTGAGTGCCAGCGCGGTCTCGGCTGGCACCTCCATGTCGTCGTCGAGCATCAACACGACGTCGCGGTCTGGGTACTCGCGCAGTTTCTCGCATGCCCATGAAAGTGCCCTGCAACGCGCGAACGCGACGTCCGCGGAACCCGTCTCCATGAGCACCATTGCGCCCAGTTTCACCAAGCTTTGCAGCGTAGCCTTCGTTTGCTTTTCCAGTTCCCGGTTGGAACTCATCACCACAAGCGTGTGCTTCATCTTCGCCCTTCCCTTGGGCTCACCTGTTAGGCGGAGCCATTCGACGAGGAGCCGTTCGAATTGTGAGAATTGGCACCGGCTCCGGTGTTTGCCTTGAACGCCGCGCGCAACATGTTGTTCATCACGCGCGCCGGGTGGTCGCGCAGGTCGTAGACGGCGGCCTCTACTCGCGCGGCTAGGACGAGTTCGAGTTCCGGCTGGGACAAGCCGAGCGCCAAGCCGAGTTCGTGCCAACCCTTCGCGCCAAGATAGGCCCGAACGGCGTTCGCAGCGGCGACTTTTACGTCACTTCGCTCTGCCCGCGTGAGCGTACCGTCCGCGCTTGCAGTCTTGAGCGCAACAACCAGAACTTGCTCCACCTCGCGAACGGCCACGAACACCGTTTCATCGAGCCGCTGAAGCGCCGCCAGATGCTTTTCGTTTTTGACGCGAGCGCTGACATACGCCGCGACTTGGAACGAGAGCCAGCTGAACGCCGCCAAAAGCACGGGCGACAGCACGTCGATCGCGCGCCCAATCACGGTCCATAGCGTGTCGTTCATGATCCGTTCCTTCGTTCCTCGACTTCAGGGACAGGCCACAAACGAGCCGCAAGCGCGAACCGCAGCCTTTGATTTGGCCGTGGCCAAGCACGCGAGTGGCACCGTGGTCAGACGCTTCACGACCGCGCGCTGCAGATTGCTCGGACAATTCGAACCACCCTCCGCGCAGCCGACTGCCCTGATGTTTGCGCAGGCTTCGCCCACCCCCGGCGCCCACGCGGGCGCAGGAGGCGGGCCCGCGTCAACGACAACCACCGGATGTGGCGTTGGCGGCGGAGCTGGGGGCGGCGTTAATTGCGGTCCCGCATCCGCGACCGGGATCGGCGGCCTTGGCGTGAGTGGTGACGCGCACGACTCGCACGCCGCAACCTGCAAGAAAATAAGGCCGAACAGTAGGTGCCTCACGCGGCCATCTCCTTCTGCACATCCCAGGCATAAGCGTCGCATTGGGCAATCCACGCGGGCGAAACCAAGATGTTTCCGCCATCTCCCCAACCGGGTCCCCAGCTATTCCGGACGATAACGGCGTTGCCCGAAAATCCGATCGCGTAGAGCGCGTGCCCGCCGCCTTCCGGATCGCTGTAGTCCGGGACGCCAACCGGCGGTTGCCCTGGTGTCCAATCCTCGAATTCTCGGTCGACGAAGCTGTCGACTCGCACCGGCACACCCGAGGCGATGCAGTCTCGGATATCCTGCAGCTTTTGCGCGCCGGTGGTTCTGATCTCGTAGGCACCGATGATCAGCGATTCGCCATCCTGCTCGAGTTGGCCAAGGTCGGGCTCGGCGTTGACGTTGTCGTTCGTCACATCGCAAAAGAGCCCTTCCGGGGACCAGCCCATCGGGCTGATCCCCACCTCGCTAATGACGCGGATGACGGAGTTGGTTTCCGTTCCTATGTCCTGCAGCGGCGGCAGCGCCTGGTCATCGGGGTATCTCGCCGCTCGGTCGAATGCGCGAGCGGGCACGTACAGGCCGTTCTGCGAAGGGATCCATCCGAGAGGCGTGCCTTTCGCGGCAAATCGCGTGGCAATCGCCCCTGACGAGCTCGTGCCCTCACAGCACGAAAACTCAGTCTGATTCATCACCGGAGGCGTGTATTTCTCGAGATCGAACGACGCCGAAGTCGTGCCGCGCACGATGCCTCGTGCGCGCGCGATCCTCAGCGCGGTGTAGCGGTGCCTGCCGCGATCGAGCGCGCATCCCTTTGCGAACCGAGTCATTGGTGGACCCGACGAACTGCAAGTGGAACGGGCAGCGAGGCGCTCGCGTTGCTCGCACCGATGTGCTTCCTGCCGAATGCGCGCTGGATGTCTGCCCAGGCCGCGCGAAAGGCAGCCAGGCTCGCGTCCAATTGCTCGCTTGTAAGGTCCTTGGCGCCTTCGTCCGCGGCCGCCGCGGCCGAAAGCGCGGCGCGCGCTCGGGCAATCACATCCCGAACCGCAGCCTCTTCCTCAGCGCCTAGGTGTAGTGATGGGAGCAACGCCTCGGCCGCATCCACGGCATTTCCTGCGTCAGCAATGACGACCGCAGCCTTCGCCAAGTATGGAGTCGCAGGCGCAAACAACCCGCTGCAACCTGCGAGAGAGACGCTGAGGACGAGCAGCCCTGCCGCGGCGAACGGCGGGACATTGGGGCGCTTCGGTTTGTCCCCTTCCGTTCCACTTGGCGGAGGTTGGTCCGAGTGATTGTGGGGCGAACTCATGCCGGGCACGGCCAGCGCAAGCGGGATGACTCCCACGACGAGCACCGCCTGCGCGAAGTCCATCCAGGTTTTCACCGCCCCAAACGAGTTGAGCGCGACCGGGAGGCCCGCTACCAACGACGGAAGCCAGGCTTGCACGCCCTTCGGGAGGAATGTCCAATAAGGTTTGGTGAACGGCGCGAGACGGCTCGCTGCCATGAGGATCGCGACAAGGACAGCCGAGACCGCTACTGGGTTGAATGCTGCGAGTACTTGCTGTTGCATTTGCTATCTCCTTCTCCGTTGTGAGCGCTTCGTTGCACGCTGAAGAGAGCCGCTAGAAAGGCTCCCGGTCACTCGCGGCGCGCCTGGCCTCGCGCTGATACTCTTTGACGAGACGATCGATCTCGCGCGCCGCCCGTTGCTCTTGCATCGCGTAGATCTCGTCAGGGTTCTGTTCTGCCCATTCGAGGAATGCCTCGGTGCGACTCCGACGCTCCGAGCCCTTGATATGCCGCCGAACCTTGTTGAACACGCTGGTCAGATCGGGCGAAAGATTTCGGCGCACCTCGTCATCGGATTCGGCCTCGCGCTCTCGACGCGCATTGCGCATCGGGCCAAGTGATTGGCGCGCTGGCTTAGGCCGCGAGCTCTGCAGTTTGTCGAGGTATCGCTCCTCCTGGATCTCGCGCTTCCGCGCCTGAACCACCTCTTCACCCTCGCGGCGTGCGCGTTCCTTCCGCGCTCCGCAGCTTGCACGCAGGCGTTCGCGAGCAGCTCGGCATCGCAACCGAATCCTCTCCACGGACTCATTCCTCGCCTGACGCGCGGCCTTGAGTTGGGCACCAAGTCGAGCGACCCGCTGCGCGACCTTGGCACGGCGTTCTTGCTCGATCTCGCGCTCGAGCCGCCTTCTATCGAGACCAATAGGCATAGTTCCTCGTCAATCGCCGCTAGCTGCGGCGGCCTTTTGGAGCTGGAGGTGTGTAATCGGTGCGATACCAATCGAGGAACTCTTCGGCGAAATGCACTGCGGTGAGGCGCCGCTGCACTGGCGAGAAAATGAGGTTCCAGCGGTCGCCCGAACTACCAAACTCGCGCACGTATCTCTTCGCGCCAGAAGTCAGCAGGGCATTGAACGCTTGCGGTGCGAGTCGGGAATCGTAGACGCCGCGGTCCTTCTTCTTCGCGAGAGCGCGAAACACCGCGATCTTTTGACGATAGAGCGGCTCGGTATTGTCGATGAACAAGACGAGCTCTGAAGATTCCGGACTCATGGACGTGTCCCTTCGCGCGCTCTAGGCCGGTGCGCGCACGTGATCGTCGCCGACTTCGGCGAAGGCCGACGAATCGCTATGCTATTGAGTTGAACGAACGAACTTCCGAGGAGCGCAAACCCGAAGCCATCGAGTCGCACCCATTGAGTTGCACTATCGCTGGCGGGCTACTGCGCGTCCCCTACCCGGGGATCCTCACCCACCGTGTTCCGTTCCATTGAAAGAGCTCCGATTCATAGAAGGTCGTGATTCCAGCGCTCGACGTCGAGCGCTGCTGCATGTCGGATGCGTACTTGAGAGCATCTATGTTGCTGAGCAACTTGGGCTCCGACCATCGATACCGCCGACCGAGGTACCCTTTGGATCCGTAGCGCTCGACCTGAATACGGACCGCGTACCAGGCAGGCTGATTGCTCAGATCCAAGATCGACATGGCGTCCGTCAACTTCGCTGGGTGCTGCCGGGACTCACCGAAAGCATCGCCGCACGCACTCCAGTGCAGCGATGTCCTTCAGCGTGTTCTCCGTGAAGCGAAGAACCGTCTGCGGCTTCTTCTTCCTTTTCTTGCTGGCCAGCGGGTGATGCGACGTGGGTTCGGCGGCGACGACGAACTCGCGCACCGGCTTTGGAATGCGCACTTTCTTCTTTGCCTTGGCGTGCGGGGCTTTGCCCACCAGCGGCTTGTGGACGGGAACCTTCGCAGGCTTCCCTGCCAATAAACTCTTCGTCGGTGCCGCGTGCTTGGCCGGTTTGCCTCGGCCAGGGGGCTTCTTTCCAAGCACTGCCTTCTTCTTCCTTGGATGACCGGCTCCCAGCGGGGGCTTCTTTGACTTCACTCTGATCGCCATGACTTGCTTGCTTCCTTGTGGGTTGATTCAACCTCGAGTCCCTACGAGCGCAGGATCTCGGGCTTGGTGGCCTGCTCTGCTTGTTCGATCTCGCGGTAGTGCGCGTAGAGCGTGAGCAGCTGACTGCGGTTGGCGTCGGAGAGCGACGCAAACACGCCGCCCAATTCTTGCTCGTTCAGCCCTTTCAAAAACTTGCGCACCGTCAGTTGTCGCGCGGCGACGTCTGCGGGGCTCGCGCTTCCGTCGGAGAACGCGCGGTGAAGCTCCGCGAGCGCGAGCTGATTGGTGCCCGAAAGCGAACCGAGCACGCCGGAAATCTCGACTTCGGAAAGACCCGCAAAGAACTGGCGAATCGCGGCGTCTTTCGGCTCGG
>Ga0164309_10001621_pt1 | contig 10863 bp, 13 predicted proteins | sample Whisoiple_247_MG_FD_109984 | JGI IMG/M metagenome (GOLD analysis project Ga0164309, IMG submission 109984) | Soil microbial communities amended with fresh organic matter from upstate New York, USA - Whitman soil sample_247_MG | ecosystem: Environmental > Terrestrial > Soil > Unclassified >... | reverse complement strand
TTCTTAATCCATTGGCTTCAGGTTCAAGTCCTGAATGACCCACAACAACTAAAAGCCCAAGCCACCGCGGCTTGGGCTTTCGGCGTTTGTGGGCTGCCCCACTGCAGCCGCGAGTGCACCAGTTCTTCGCGGCGATCGATGCCGCGGACGGCAGTGCGACCCTGACACGTCTCTGCAAAGCGCGTCGCCGCGGAGCCCGCGTTCGGCGATGAGCGAGGGTCGCTCCCGCGCCCACGGCGCGTCGCGGGGACGGCGCCTCATGGGTGCCGCTGGACGCGTGGGGCCTGCCGGCGTCACCTTGCGGCTCGCGATCGCGCAGAGTGGCGCGAGGCTTTGGGGCGTCGTAGCGGGAGCTCAACCTCGCCCACCGCCGAACGCGAGCCCCGCGGCTCCTCGATACGGTCGGGAGGCCGCGCGGTGCGCAGCTCGTCGGAACTCCACCGGTGGAGTTTGCGTGGCAGCCGCAGCTGGCTCTCCTCACTTTGATGGTGGGCCCCAGCGACCTCCATTTGCTTTGCGGCGGCCGCCTCCGCGCCCCGCGAAGAGCGACGGGCAGACTTGGTCGAGAGTCGTGATCCCATCGCAGAAAGCCGATCGCTCTTCGCACTTGGTCGTACGAACGCGCGAACAACGTGAAGTTGCGCTGCCGCGATCTGCCGGCCGCGAAAGATTGGTACCAGCCCGATGGATCAGATCGTTCAGAAGTTCTTGAACTCGCAGAGCGTTGCGGTGGAGTACCCAGGATCGATTTTGGATTCGATTACCAATTCGGCGGCACCGGAGCACGTGGCCAACATTATCAGAATGGCGAATGGACAATTCCGGCTCGATCCACTTCAGATCTCTCACTGGCATGATACGAGCGTCGTGCGCATCGGGCCGCCCGAGCATCTAAACGCGGGAGAGACTTGGGTTGGCACGATTCACTCCCATCCCCAGCTGCCAAGCGAGGTGCTCGCGCAGTCAGAGGGATATGACTTGCGAACTGCACGAGCGTTTAGAGGGATCAACCGAAACTTTACCGCGTCATACGTGGTCGGCCCGAGCGGTGTGGGACCGTACGTTGGCGTGACAGATAGTCTTTGAGCCCCAGCCCAATCCCGGGGTATTGACTACTCTCAACGTTCGATGAAATTGCTCCTCGCAGCAACTCTATTGGTCACGGCTTCAATTGGGGGCTGTCACAGCGCAGGCACCGCGGCGCCCACCACGGCCGACGCCTCTCGCGGCCAATGTGACTCCCTTAATTCGATGGGTTCACGGCTCACTGACGCCGATACCGGCGTGGCACGCCAAGAGGTTGTGGTTAGCTCCACGCTGTTGTCGCGCGTCCCTAGCATCACGACCGAGAATATTTCAACGGCTGAAGAACTTCTCGCAGTCATGGTCAAGCAGAGTCCATATGAGCCAGAAGAGGCCGTGTATATCCTGAAGACTCCGCCGCGACCGACTCCGCCCGAGTACAAAGTCGTCCACACGCGCGCGAAGGCATCGTTGCTCTCTCAGGACATCAACGATCCGAGGGTCGGGATCGATTTCGCGGAAGCCGCCATTGACGCGGCAGCGGTTCAGGCGATTGAGCATTCTTGGGGCACGATGGCGCTACGTGCGCGATGGCCTGATCGTGAACACGCGATAGCCCAGATGAAGTTGGGCGGAGTGCGGTACGCCTTCGACTATCGAGGCGACAACGTCTACGGGCAGGCGGCGACCGTTTCCCCGCAACGCGGCACCTGTACCGGCGCACTAGCTGCAGTTGCTGAGCTCCTCGGGCGATATGCCGACGAGCGCGAGTCCGAGAAAGCAAGCCCAGCGCGAGATTCTTGTAGCCGACCTTGGCTTTGAAATCTGCGAGCCGATCCCTGTTGAGCAAGCCACGATGCCCGAGGGCCATCGCATCTAGATACATCGCGTCGCGCAGTTTGATTCCGCGCTCTCTGAGCGCGGCCGTTGCGCGCAGCGACTCGCTCGCCGCGAGGAACTTTGCGTGAGCGTGCCCGAGGGCGAAGGTGTACTGCTGCAAACGATCGAAGTGCGCGATGTCGAAGCCCGGTGTCCGCGGCTGCCCGACGGGTCTTCGAGCCCAGCGGACGGGCTCCGGTGCTGTCCCTCTACCGATGAGGTGAGCCCTGCTCGTTCGCTCGTTCGGCCATCCTGATTGGCTCTCAGACGCAGCCGACGTGACTACGATTCTTCAGCGAGCTTTTCCTCGGACCACAGGCTGCTGCTTCGTCAGTGGCTGGCGCCGCGTCGTGGACCGACCGAGAATAGTCTCAGTGCTTTCTGGCTTCGGGACCAGAAAGCTCGCATCCCAGTTACCGTCCCCAGCGTCAGCGTCCTCGAGCATCGGCTCACCCCCATCGCTCGCGCCGGTTGACGCGAGCTCGAAGTGGTATCCCTTCACGTCGATTAGCTTGCGGTCGGCCTGGATGGACATACTGACCTTCGACCCAAATAGCTCTTCGTATTTATGGGTGCCCAAGATCTTCTTCACAGGGATCCGGTAGACCACGGCACATGGCAGGAGAACCCGGGACGTATCTGACTCATCGAAGTCTGCTCCCATATAGTTAGCGAGATTCCGGAAAGACTCGAGCCCTTCGTCCCGAGCAAACCCGATCGAGTCCAGGGTGCCATGCTTTTCGGGGAGGTCAGTATTGAAGCCGATCATCCAGTCGTTCAAGGCGGCTTGGCGTATGGCGGGATCTAGCCGCTGGAGCGCCGGGATGACGGCGGCAGTTCCTTCCATCGTTCGAAGTCCGTCCACGATGTTCTTTGGTACGAGCAGCGAGCGATTGACCCCTATCAGCCGCGTGATGTCGACCTCGATGAGCAGGGTGACATCGAGATAGTCGTCTGCTTTCCGGTTGTAGCGGTCGACGGCCTCGACTGCACTGTTGAGCTGACTGTCAGCAGCATTGAGTTTGTCGAGCGTGGCGGTTACTGAGGTCACCTGCCCGTCAAGGCGACGGACCGCGTTGCCCGTCGCCCAAGCGAGGTAGGCGAGGGAGACGAGCGCAATCGCGGCGATCAGTGTCGCAATGTTCCGACTCAGCCACGTCACCGCGCGACGCGCAGCGCTCCGCGGCACGCGCGCCGGCCACGGCGGCAAGCGTTCGTGCTCCGCCAAGCCGTACGCTGTCGCCGCTTGCTCCAGGCGCTGTTCCAGAGAACGGAGCAGCTCCCGGAACCCGGGATGCTCTCGACTACCGTCCCAGCCGACCAGGCTAGCGCCTTGAATTCGATCGAAAGGCTCTGGCACCATCAGCTCCTCGATCTTCGCGGGTAGGTAGGTTCCGCGCGCAAGGGCCGCCGAGGCCTCATGCCGAACCCACGCCGAGAGAGCAGCCCGCCGCGACCAGAGCACGATCACGCACGCAGCCTGAGCGAGTTGGGTGTCGAGCTCTTCCGCCCATACGCCCCCGCTCTGGAGATTTTGGTCCCACCAAACCGTAAACCCCGCTCTTGCAAGAAAGGTCCTCAGCCGATGTGCGTACGCGACCTCCTCACTCTTGTAGCTGATAAAGAGAGAGCCACGGACCTCGGCCACCCCGATCAGGCCGACATCGGCGGCGATCGGCGTTGTGCCCTGATTCAACATTGATGAAGCTCAACAGACGCTAGTACGGGGCTCTGATCACGACAAGAGAGCGCGTAGCGTAGGGGCTGAGGTGGGTCCTCGTCGAAACCGGACGCCGACGAGCAAAGATCGGGACCCGCAATAGCAAACAACAACAACGAAAATTGAGTCCGCGATGGCGAGAAGCGCTCCTCAGACGGCAAAATGACTATTGGCGACTTGGCATCGCGGCTGGTCCGATTTGAGTCTTCACATCGAGGAGTATCTTCGGTGTTCCAATCCCAGCCCTGATCGCGATCGTAGACAGCAATCGATTACGCGATGTGCCGCAAGCGCCTATCGAGGGATGAGGAGTCGAACGCAGGCTGCGCGAGGGCTCGGCCGCCAAATGGCCCGGGCCGCGCCGGGCACTGGCGACCGTCGGAGCTGCTCGCTCTGGTCGTCAAGAGCGGCAAGAGCGGCACGCTTGAAGCGCTGGGGTGCGAGCAACGGTTCAAACCGCGCATTCGACAGGCTTGTTCTGACGACCACATTCGTCCGCGCGTCACGCCGCGGCGCGGTGGTCATGGAGCGGGCTCCAAGTGCCGGTACGCCGACCACGCCACGTGGCGTCCAGCAGCATGACGTGGGCGATGACGGCGTCGCGGATGTCCTCGCGCGTCCCTCCTGTCCCTGCAGCGAGTGGCGAGATCGCACCAAAACACCGCAAATTGCGGGCGTCCGCCGTCGCCGCGTGGACTCATCTTAATCCAATGGCCTCAGGTTCAAGTCCTGAATGACCCACAACAACTAAAAGTCCAAGCCACCCGGTTTGGGCTTTCGGCGTTTGTGGGCTGCCCACTGCTGCCGCGAGTGCACCAGTACTTTGCGGCGATCGATGCCGCGGACGGCAGTGCGGCCGTGAGCCGTCTCTGCGCAGCGCGTCGCTGCGGAGCCTGGAGAGCGCGCGTGGCACGCAGAACGGTGCGGTCTGTGCCGTTCGTTCATTTGCTCGGCACGGGAACGCACTGCATGCGCGATGCGCCGCGCACCCGATGGTACAATCTCGTGCGATGGCGATGGCACCATCAGCGCGGGCCAGGAGAGCTCAAATGGGAAAGAACCAAGCGAAAGCCGAGCTCGTTCGTCCACATGGAGGCGTTGGCTGTTGCTTTCATTCGCCATTCTGACGCTCGCTCTCTGGGCAACAATGCGCGCCGCGGGTCTGGGCCTCTCTGTCGCATGGATCAGCTATCCCACGCCTGAGTTGAAAGTGTTTCGCTTGCCCGGAGATTATTCCGTCGCGCTTTTTTCGGAGCGCTGGCTCATTATCAACCAGACTAGGCGCTCCGTAGTTTCCGCGTCAGTGCCCCCCGTGCTGTTCGAAAAGTGCGGGCTGGCATTGATCCTCCTCGATCGGCTTGGTGGGGTTCCGCTCGGCGACGGCGTCAAGGGCTGGGAAGGCGAGACCTGGGCCTTTACGAAGGATGGCGTCGAGTCACCTTGTCCGGGCCCACGCCCACGCTTCACATCCCTTTGCCAAGCGGGCAGTGAGTCACTTCGTGTTCGAACTCGTCGAGGAGATGCTCGCCCACCGCGACAAGCCGACGGGGCACATCTTTTTCTGGCCAAAGCGCCCGGTCCGGATCCATCGTCAAGATCGAACGCGCAATACTTGAAAATCGAGGTAAGCAGGGTAGTCACTCACTTGGTAGTTGTCCCATGAAAGACGAAGAAATAGAAAAGCTGAGCCGCCGACTGAGAGAGAGGTGGGCGACACAACTCTTTGACCACGGGGACTGTAGAGTCGAGGTCCTAAACGAAGGTGGAATAAAGTACATGGATCCCTCGCGAACGGTGTGGGTCTGGGGCGAGGTGCTTACTGGCGACATAGCGTATCTTGTTGAGAGTAAGTCAATGCACTATTGGGGAGACAAGACCGCAAGAGTTGATGATGCCGTCCGACGGGAAATAGTTTCGAAGATCGAAGAGGCATTTAAGGCTCACGGGTTAAGCATCGAGATAGAATGATGCCGCAGGGGATAGGCGCGGGAAGGGCACTCTGGTCCGGTCCTGGAGCGCGCAGCGGCAGCGGCTTCAGGCAATTTAGGAGCCATCAACTAGCATCATAGCAACCAGGGGTCCGGTCCGACCTCGCGCAACTCCAGCTACTCGGCCCCGCGCTCCGGTGGCGGGTCACCATCCAAACATCCTTGGACCAGCGTTACGATGTCACCTACGGTGTGGACGTTTTCCGTGAGCTCGTCGGGTACCTCGATATCGAAGGCCTCCTCGAGAGCGAGCACGAGCTCTACCAACCCCAAGCTATCGGCGCCTAGGTCCGCGATCAAATTCGACGAGAGTTTTACGCGCGCGAGCGGCACGTCGAGCTGTTCGACAACGATGCGCGCAATCTCGGACTCGATTTCGATCGCTGCAGCCGAGGTCGCCGGTGCTGTGACGTGCATACACGTCCTGCGCCGCCGCCGACGTGCAGTGGAGCCGCCGTAAGAGGCGTCGCGGAGGGCGAATAGGGCGGTGTGGCCGAGTGCGCTGCTGCCGCGCCCGTCTTTTCATCGTCGTGGGCTTCGAAGATGCCGGATAGTTCCAGCCGAACGCCGAACATTGCGAGCGGCGGCTGGCTCGCATATTGAACGTCGTTGGCAACGTAGCGAGCGGTCAGCGCGAATGCCGCGGTTTCGCTGGAGACGCCGAGCCCGAGGTCGACCCCGACCAGCGGAAAGAGCAGGTCGCCCCGAGTGAACATCGCTCCAAATGGATAGCTCACCGAAAAAGTGGCACCAGCGAGCGCGGGAGCTCGGACGAAGATCCCCGGCAAGAAGAGCAGGCTCGAGAAGAAGGCGGGGGAACCTCCCAGGTTCGTTGCACCGCCGGCCAATTCCTCCGAGAACCCAAGCCACGCCTGGGTAGCGGGCCGCTGCAGATCGAAGAGCCGTAAACGAATTGGCAGCTCGAGCCAAATGCCGAGTGCTCCTCCCGCCGAATTGGAGTGGTCCTCTAATATCGCGTACGCATTGAGTCCGTATTTGAGTGGACTCAGGTAGAACCGATTCGGCACCTTGTAACTTGCGCTCACGAAGGCGTCGGCCTGGGCCGTATCGCCTTTCCACAGCGCGTTCTCGGCAGCGTGATGATAATAGGCGTCGTTCACCCCCTCGATGTCCTTCCCAACGGCGATCGCTTCCTCGATGTACGTGAACCACAGGTCTTGTACGCAAGCCGCACGAGCGAGCCGACTCGGTTCGGGAGCGTCGCTGCCAGCTATCGGCAATTGGGCATCCGCCCGGTGCAACAGCCGCCCGAGCCACGTCGCGTCCGCCCTGTAACCGGGCTCGACTTCGTCATCGACGTAGATGAGGCCCGTGCGTCTGCCGGACGCAGCATGCGGCCATTGGACGTTGGTCACGGTGATTCCGGCGTGGCCAACGTGAAACTGGCAGCTCCCACTGCTCGAGCGAACTCCCGTGAGGTGACCGTTGACGTACGTGAGGAGATCCTGCGCCGTCCGAAACTGGAACAACCGCTCACGAAGCGTCTGCTCTTCGGGCGGCATCCCACGGTAGTCGCATGATTCGCAGAGGTGATCGAAGGCTAGCAGGTTCGTCGTGAACTGACGATTCAGCGCATCGAACAAGTGGCTCAAACGACGCCAATCAATGCTCAGGTCTTCGAGCAAACGAGCGCTCGGTGGAACCCGCGTGAGGTCGATGCCCAACGTGTCCTGCGTGATTCGAGCGATCAACTTCGACGACGACGCAACCAACGGCGCTTCGGGAATGGGGTGTGAAACCGCCTCACGGTGCGGGACCACCGGGGGCTGCATGCAACCGGCAACCGCGAGCGGTGCCCAGAGCAACAGGCGGGTGTGTCGACGCCGACCGGGGCGACTACTCAATGAGCACGCGGAGGAGCTTCCTTCCGGCCGACAGGCTCTCGACGACGCTCTTCGTCGCACCGGCGGCCGCGGCGAAGGAGTCATGGACTTTGAGAGCTGCCGTGTCCGTGCCATTCGAAAGCCAATCTTCGGGGTGCTCGGTGACTCGAATGAAATGAACGAGCCATAGCGGCGCAGATTCCGGCGTGGCATCAGACAAGTCGAGGATGGACAAATTGGGCTCGATCTCCAACGAGCCGGAGAGTGGACGCTTGCTGGTGATCAAGTAGGGACCACGGCCGTCGAGGCCTTGCCCGCGCAGGATAGTAACGGCACGTCCGACATCGTAGTTCTGCACGTGCCAGGCTACGTTCATTACTTCCGAGGGAGGAGGCACGGCAAGAACCGGGAAGTAAGTGATATTGTCGTTGCCGGACGGAGTCGCTCGGCCAGAATCGGGTATGTGCTCGAGGAATGCCCGGACGAGCGGCGTCACTCGGTCGTCGCTGGTGCTTCGCAGCAAGACGTAACTGTACGCACCGTAGTTTCCAGCCTCGAATTCTTTCGGCGTCAAGTCGTGTCGTAGGATCTTCGGTTGTCGACCGGCGCTCGCGCCAGCCGCGGCACCGGTGCTCGGACCAACGGCGCCAGCGCTCTGCACGTAACAGCCACCGAGCACCAGAAGGGGAAGTAGAAAAAGGACGCGTCCAGACCAACTCATGGCTGCCGTTCGCGCGGCCGTAAGCGCCGACGAAGTGCGTAGAAGGTCCAGGAAGTGAGCGCGCAGAAGAGAGCGAGTCCGACGAGCGCGTCGGGGCTCGGCAGTGCGCCGAAATGGAACCGAAAGACCAGAGTGACGGCAAGCATCGCGCCGAACGTGGGCAATAGAGACTGGCGTAGCGGCGAGGGCGGCCCTTTTGCAGAATGAATCGGAGACGGTTCGTCGGCCACGACTGACCCCTCCATGGACCCTAGAGGGGTGGCGCAGTTCAAGATATAGTCATTTTCTGCTCGCGCCGCCACGACCCACCCGCTCACTTCGGTCGTTGAGCTCCTCGCGGGCTAGAGCCATGAGCCCCGTCTGAATGTCGGCGCGCGTGTTGCCGAAACGGGCGAGGAGGGTGCTGACGGCGTTCAGGTGGAGAGCCCATCTGGAGTTGTTCGGCCGTGCAAGTTCTCTTAGTCAGGGATTCACCCGATGATTCAGGTCCGTCCGATTTTCGCACTGGTTTTTGCTGCGCTCTGGCCTTTCTTCTTGGGAATCACCGCCCTGTTGGATCCGAGCGCGACGAGCTCGAAGGGGGGCACGGGCATCGTGGTGGGTGCTGCCCTGCTCGTTGTCATTGCCGGTCTAGCCTACGAAGCTCGTCGCGACATCTGGCGCACCGCAAATTTCGTGGCATGGATCTGCACTGCCCCTGTGCTCGTGGCCGGCGTGGTGGTCGTAATCGGGGAATCGAACGAGGCTCGATTGAAGGCGCTCGGCGTCGTGGTGCCCTTTTTGGCGCTTGGCCTCGCGTCCCTTGTTTTCGTCCTTCGCAACCAGCTGGCGAAGGATGAGGTGCCGAACCTGCTCCAAGAGCGTTTCCCGAAGGCTCGCATTTGGGAAGCCGAGGGGGTGCAGTGGTCTGGAGTCAGCAACACCGCGATCGTGGGCGCGGACGGCGCATGGCTGAGCATCTTTCTTCAAAACTGTGTCGCCGCACCCAGGAAAGTGCAGATCACGCTTCAGGATGCCGGTGGCTTACTGGGGCTGAGTGGTGGCCTCAGTTGGCCGGCGCTTGTTCCGGTCGAACTAGGAGCTGGAGAGGTCGGCGCTCTCCATCTACGGATCACTCCAACTGGAACTCGAAGTGGCGACGTTCGTCTCTATATAGCTGTCGCGGCAGACGGTCCGCCCGGCAAGCGGATGCGGCGCTGGCACGCCCGTGTGGGTTCGAAGCGCATTAGTCCCTCTCTGACCGTCTTGGGGATGCTGGGCGGCGTCATCGCGTGGGGCGGCGGTGTTCGACTGACGTTCTCTGTTCCCGGCGTGGCGGTAGGGCGTCCGAGCCTCTCTTCGGCTCCGCTTCGTTGGGAACCATTGTGGCCGGTCCCCGAACCGCTTGACGAGCCTCTCATGCCGCAGATAGCGCGATCCCCGCGTTTCCACTAAAGTCGCGTGCAAAAGACACGCTGGCTTCATCAGCGCGACAAGGGGGCTTGGTGGGGGGATTGGCGGGGTGGGGCGTCAGGAAGCCATAGACCCCTTCCGCGTGATTCGAGCTACGGGCAGTCCGAGACCAGCGAGACGCCCCGGTTCACGAGCGTCGCGATGTTCGCGGCTTGATCAACGCAGCTGAGCGTAGGGTTGCCCGAGAGCAGCACGGAATCGCCCGCGGCCAGGCCTTTATTGGCCACGAGCGGCGAAATGTCCATGACCAGGTTGTCGTCCAAAGAGAGTGCTTCGAGCGCGAGCAGCGGTGATAAGGCGGACACGTCCGCCACTTGATTGCTGGAGAGGTGCAGGCTCTTGAGCTGAGTCAGCGTCTTTAGCGGAGAGATGTCCGAGATCTGATTATGCGATAAATTCAGAACTTCGCTCAGGGGTGTGTTCAGCCGTAGCGGTGACAAATCGACGATCTGATTGTTGGAGACGTCGAGGTAGCGGAGCACTGGCAGCCCGGCGATGGGGTTCAGCTTGGTGATCTTGTTGCTGCTCACGGACAGCTGGTTGAGACCGGTCAAAGAGGCGAGCGGGGCAAGGGACGACACTTGGTTGTTGTTCGCCCAAAGGAACGCCAAGCCCGGCATCGTGCCGACCGCGCCCAAGTCGGAGATCTGAGTGCCTGACACGTCCAGGTAGTAGAGGAGTGGCGTGTTCGAACTCAGTGCTGACAGACTCGAAATGGGGTTACCACCAAGCACCAACACTTGAAGCTGATGCAACGAGGTAAGCGGAGCTATGTCCGTTGCCAGGTTTCGCGCCAGGTCCAGATAGGTCAGCGAGGTGAGGGACTGCAGCGGGGCAAAATCCGAAGTGATGTTCCAGGACAGGTCCAGCTTGGTCAGCTTGGTCAGCTTGGCCAGCGCAGTTACGTCGAACACTCGATCGCCGCTCAGGTTCAAAGTGGTGAGCTCGGTCAAGCCAGCGAGCGGGCCGATGTCGGACACGGGGCTTGCCGACAAAACCAAGGAAGTGAGCTGAGTCAGTGAGCTCAACGCTTCGATGTTCGTGACCTGGTTGAATCGCAGAGAAAGGTCGCGCAACTGTGTGAGCGAAGCGAGCGGCGAAATGTTCGAGATAGCCGGATTCACGACCGAGATCGAACCCGAGCTATCCAAGTTGAGGCTCACGAGGTGGGTCAGGCATTGAATGCCATCGAGGTTGACGATGCGCTGGTGAGGGCCGGAGAGCACCGTGAGCGAC
>Ga0164309_10001620_pt1 | contig 10863 bp, 10 predicted proteins | sample Whisoiple_247_MG_FD_109984 | JGI IMG/M metagenome (GOLD analysis project Ga0164309, IMG submission 109984) | Soil microbial communities amended with fresh organic matter from upstate New York, USA - Whitman soil sample_247_MG | ecosystem: Environmental > Terrestrial > Soil > Unclassified >... | reverse complement strand
GAACCTCACCATCCGCGAGGGTGACGCCGTGCTCCTCGAAGGGCGCTCGGGCTCCGGCAAATCGAGCCTGGCTCGCGTGCTCGCGGGCTTCAATCGCCCCGAGCGCGGCCTATTGCTCTCGTGTGGTCTCGACCCGCAAAGCCTAGGACGTACCGGCTGGAACGAGCGCGTCACGCTCGTCCCGCAATTCAACGACAACCACGTGCTCGGCGGCAGCTTTGCGTACAACGTGTTACTCGGTCGGCGCTGGCCCGCACAACGAGAGGAACTCGCTCGAGCGGAGACGGTCTGCCGTGAGCTCGGACTGGGACCGCTGCTCGATCGCATGCCCGCTGGCATGCTGCAAACGGTAGGAGAAACGGGTTGGCAGCTCTCGCACGGTGAGCGCAGTCGGCTATTTGCCGCGCGCGCGCTGACGTCAGGCGCCGAGTTCGTAATCCTCGACGAAAGCGCTGCCGCACTCGATCCCGAAAGCACAGAGCTCGTACTCGACTGCGCCCGCCGCCGCGCCCGCGCCTTGCTCCTCATTCAGCACCCCTGAAAAACGCAATGATGCCCAAGGAGATCCAATGAACAACCGGCAAGTCAGCGAATCCGAGGCCCCCGGGTCCGATCAGGCGCGACTCGTCGCCGAGGCCCGTGATGGCCGCGTCGTTGAAGTCCAAGCCGCCGTGGGGACGAGCCTGCTCGAGGCGAGCGACGGCCCAGAGGGACCCATTCCCTTCTGTTGTCGCAGCGCAAGTTGCGGCACCTGCCGAGTCGAAGTGCTCGAGGGCGCCGACTGCCTCTCTCAGCCCGACGATGACGAGCTCGACGTGCTCAGCATGTACGCGGAGTCGCCCGATCGTGTTCGCCTCGCCTGCCAAGCCAAGCTCTGCGTTACTGGGGGAAGCGTGCGCGTGCGCGCGCTCGAACAGTGAGCGCTCGGTAACACCACCCTTGTGGGTGATGGTCGGTGGCTTTCAGTCGCCAAACGAATACACCACAGTACAGCTCGGCAGGTCCACGCGCACGCCTTCGAGCGTCGAGAGAACGCGCGGGTCGGGCTTCTCTCCCTCTCCGTAGCGGCTGACGCTGAGTAGGCGTTTTCGGTCTTTGGGCTCGAGTACCAAACTCACACTGCGCCATTCGCCGGGGCCACCACATGAAGTCATGCATCGGGCCATGGGACAGCCAAAATTGACGGTCCAACCAGCGGTCGTGATGTCGATGACGTCTCCATGCGCTTCGACGTTTGCGGTGCCCTCGCAGCGACCGCCGCTTTGGTTGTACACTTCACGAAAGACGCGCACGGCACCGTTTTCGAGCGGCACGAAGGCGTGGAATTTGAAGTCCGCTTCGGCATAGCCGACGCAAAGACCGGAGCAGGTTTCGAGCCCGTATGCCTTGCGCACGGCTTGCTCGTCGCCGGGCTGTGGCTCCTTGCTCCATTCCGCTTCGGCCAGGTTCTTTCGGCTGAGGTCGTTCCAAACCGCGAGCCAGTTCGGATAATCGTGACCGTCGAGCCGAGTCAGGCTGGCGGGACACAGGGTCTTGCCATCGAGTTTGCGACGAGCGGCTTGGGTGGGATTGAAGTGGAGTGAGGTCGCGTAATAGGCACGCGCATTGTCTTCGTCGCCGTTGCGTTCGGCGACGAGTCCACGATTGAACCAGATCTGCGCGGTAAGCTTGGGATCGTCGCTCGCGCCGAATGCTTTGTCGAGATCGGCAGCCGCACCTTTGAGATCGCCTTGCAGTAGCCGCGCATAGCCACGCTCGCTGTGCGCGCGTGCGTCGTCGGGAATGGCCGCGAGAGCCTCGCCGAACGCACGTTCGGCACCGACCGAGTCGTGGTGCTGCGTCGCAACGCGACCAGCCCCGAGCGCGGCTTGGTAGCGCTTGAGCTGTTCGGGCGTAATCGGTGGACCTTCTAGGGTTCGCTGTGCCGAGCTGGCGGTACTTGCACTCGCAGCGGCTGAGGCACTCGCGGATGCGCTGTGCGTTGCGCTTGCCGTGACGGAAGGTGGCGGGGGATTCTGCTTGTCGTGGTGGCAAGCCAAGAGCACAAACGATCCGAGAACCACCCTCGAGATATTCTGACCCATCGCGATTCGCGGATGGTATGAATACCGGCAAATCTCGTCAACTCGGTGTCCCTCGTCCGACACTGGAGCCCGTAGCCCGGCGGTGGCTACGCGCGCTGTTCGCGAAGACCAAGGATCTTGGGCGGCGAGGGCTCTCCCTCGATATACGGCTTGTTGTCGATGAAGCCGACGTAGTTCTGGCTTCGAACCATGAGCTTGTTGCTGTCCGGGTAAACGCACACCTCGTGCGGATCGTGCGGCCCGATCGCGAGGTAAACGAGATCGTCGTCGAACGGGTTGCCGATCTGGTGCGCCGTCTTCGTCCCCGCGGGGCACGACACGCAGTCTCCCGCGCGCAACTCGCGGACGTCCTCGCCATAGCGCAAAATGCCGCGCCCAGAGAGCACGAAAAATACCTCGTCTTCGCGCTCGTGATAGTGAAACGGGCACATCGTGTGTCCCTTGGGAACACGCGCTTGGTTCACGCCCAGTCTGCCGCCCTTCGGGCGCATCGACGGCGTGAGCTGCTTGTCGAAGCCACCCCAATGCCCGTCGGAGCGATAATCCTGCTCCTCAACCTCGTCGACATTCACGACATGACCCGAGACGTTGCTCATGTGGGCGATGATACCTAGCGTCCCGGCCATCGTCTGCCCAACAAAAGTTGCGTAACCCCCGCCCGGTGACGGCGTAGCAGGCGAGCGATGACGCCGCGTTGGCTCATCGAGGAGAGATCGATGAAAACAGTTCGATTCGGCCGCTTCGGCGGTCCAGAGGTGCTCGAAGTCGTGGAAGAAGCAATTCCCGAACTCGAGGCAGGCCAAGTACTCGTCCGTGTGCGGAGTTCGGGGGTGAATCTCGCGGATAGCCTGATGCGCGAGAACCGCTACGCGGTGACCCCGGAGTTGCCGGCGATTCCGGGATTCGAGGTCGCCGGAGTCGTCGAGCGAGTGGCACCCGGCGTGGCGGGAATTGCAGCTGGCGCTCGCGTTGCCGTACCGCTGTTCGTCGCAGGGGCAATTCAAGGTGGCTATCGCGAATACGTGGCTGTCGACGCTGGCATTGTCGTGCCGCTGCCAGATGATTTGTCGTTCGAGGCGGCGACGGCGCTGATGATGCAAGGACTCACGGCGCTCTACCTAGTGGAGCAGAGCCGTCCGCAGGGTAAGACGGTCCTGGTCAACGCTGCGGCGGGTGGGGTGGGGTCGCTCTTATTGCAGCTCGTGAAGCTTGCGGGTGCACGGCGCGTGATCGCCGGTGCGAGCTCCACGCAGAAGCTCGAGTTTGCTCGCTCGCTCGGCGCAGATGCCGGTGTCGACTACACCGACGCAAATTGGGTCGAGTCACTCGCGCGAGACACCGACGGTGTGGGCCCAGATCTCATCTATGAATCGGTCGGCGGCGATGTCACGCGTGATTCCCTGCGCGCCTTGGCACCCGGCGGAACTCTCGTCATTTACGGGGCGCTCAACATTCAAAGCTTCGCGCTCGGTGTGCCAGAGTTGGTTTCGCTGATCTTCAAGAACCAATCCCTGAGCGGCTTCGCGCTGCCCACGCTGCTCACGCGCGATGGTTTGAAGCCCCGGCTCGCGCAGCTTTTCGCTTGGGCGCAAAGCGGCGCGCTTCGCGTCACGATTGGCGGGCGCTACGGGCTGGAGCAGGCCGGGGATGCTCACCGCGCGCTGAGTCAGCGCCGGACCGTGGGGAAGCTCGTCCTGGTGACGTAAAGGGCCACCGCGCGGGCAATTCCCGGCGTCGCGGCTACTTGATCACCGGTCGGCACTCCGACGTGACCTCGACTCGCAGCGTCGAATCCAGGCTGCTGAGCGCGCTGCGCGACAGGCTGAGCGTCTGTGTCGCGGCTGAGTACGTGTAGGCGGCGCTGTCGAGCGTGCGCTCAGAGCCGTTTTTCGCGACCACGATCACTTGGCTCACGTGCTCGTCAGCGGCTAGCTGAACTGAAAATTCGGTTTGGATTAGGCCTTGAGCGAAGCTCAGTACGCCGGCAAGCGCCGGCGCGTACGATTCGCAGATGGGGAACAGGTGGCTCTTGTCGCCGACGAATTGCGCAATGTTCGTGGCGTTGCTTTGGCCTTGCTTGAGGCTGCACGAGAACTCGGGTTCGAACACGATGGCCTCGAGCTGATAGGCATTGGCCTTGAAGACTGCGTTGGCCTTGGTCTTGAAATACGTGCCGATCTCCGCGGTCGATGAGCCAAACATCAGTGGCTTCGGCGAGAAACCGCCTGCCAGCGAAGTTGTGTACTGAATGTTCAGGCCGCCGCCGCTGCAGCCCTTCCAGCCGCTGCCTTGCTTCGCGCAATAGGCTGCCAGATTTTGGTAGTTGGTGCCGTTGAGGGTGAAGGCTTGGGTGCAGGGGTTGACCGTTGCGTCGTGCAAATCGACCGAGCAAGAGATGCTGTCGATCGAGGTGCACTCGCGTTGGCAGCTGGTCAATGTGCGACCCTTTTCACAGAAAGTGCCGGTGATCTGCGCCTCGTCGGCGGTGCACGTGCCGGCGACGATGCCCGTACAGTCAGGGTAGTTTCCTTGCGAGGCAGAGCCCGTTTGATCGGTCCCAGCGATGCGGTTCCCCAGATCGTCGAAGGCAGCGCAGGTGAAGTTGAAGCCCTTCGTCTTCGAGCTGCCGAGGGCACTGTAGCGGTAGACATCGCAGTTGGACGTGCACGCCGTATACGCGGACTCGGCCTTCACGGTCTCGAGCGTCGCGCTGAAGCCAGCCAAGCAATCGAGAGGCCTGCTCACGTCGTCTTCGTCCTCGATCAGGAGGAACACGGCATTGGCCGGAAGCACACTCGGGTCCTGACTGATGTAGCGGCCGAGCGTGCACAGTGGTTGCTCCTGCGGCGAACCGTTGCCTTCATTGGCCATGATGGCACTGGCCACGGCATCGCGCTGTGCGGCAAATTCGGCGTCGGTCATGTCCGGACGAATCACGGCGATCGGTGCTGGCATCGTGAACTTCCAGGTGCCTTCGACGTGGTAGGGGGTCGTTCCGATCGCGCTCGGACATACGATCGCGGTGCCCGAAGGATCGGTGCACGTCTGCTCGAAAGTCGTCATCGCGTTTTGGTAGGCTTTGCCCGTCTGCGGATCCTTCCAGGCGACGACGCTATCGCCCGAGAGCGGCGTGATCGCAGTCGCGCTCGAAGCACCGTATTGGGTCGGCGTGAGCAGAAAGACGCGCACGGTGCGACCTTGGACTTGCGTCAGCAGATCGTGTAGCCCGTTCGATAGCTCATTGCGCGACCAAGCCACGCTGTCGGAGTTGTCAGCCACGATGATCAGATCGAATGGCTGAGGCTCGCCAAGCGTCACCGCGGTGAGGCTCACGTTGCGCTCGCACTTGGCGCCCGTGCCCGCTTCACCCGATGAACCAACGAAGAAGCCCCCGCCGGCACCGCCCGTAACGAGCAGATTGTTCCCCCCAGCGCCCGGACTCCCAGTGCCCGCACTGCCCATGGCGAGCTCCGACGATGGGCCTTGCGAGTTCGGGCCGCAGCCCACGGCCATTCCCAATGCCAGCAGGCGCGCGCCCCCACTCAACCACCGTAGAAGCAAACTTTGAATCTTCATCTCGCCCTCGGCTGCAAACTAGCAAGGCACGTGCCCGATCGCACGACGTGCGCGCGCAGCAGAAAATCAGCCACAATTTATGGCGGCACCTGACAGGCCAGTCGGAGGCTGCGCCGCCTTGTGCCAAGCTTCGTGCTCCCCGTGCTTGTTGCTCCGCAAAAAGTCGCCCAGACGGGGTGACACCATCGCGGTCCCGTGTTGGATTGCCGCCCGGAGTGCTGACTTCGTACGGACTGCTGAGCCTCGCCGATCATTTGCCGGATCCGGTGACGGGGAAGGGCGTCAGCCAGTCCGAGCGCCTTCAGCGCGTCGTCGAGTTGGCCGTGCGCGCGGAGCAGGCGGGGTTCGAGCGAGTCGGCATCGGCGAACATCATTTCGGGCAGTACATTTTGCCTTCGCCGTTTGTGTTGCTGGGTGCGATCGCAGCAAAGACTCAAACGCTTCGGCTCGGTACCAGCGTGACGCTGCTCGCGGGACTCGATGCCGTGCGGGTGGCCGAAGATTTGGTCACCCTCGACGCGATCTCCAATGGTCGTGCGGAGCTGACGGTGGCGCGCGGAGTCGAGGTGGCAACTCAAGTGGCATTTGGCATTGCGGACGAGAGCGAGCTCCGAGCTCGCTTCGAAGAAAACCTGCACCTTTTGCTACGGCTGTTGACCGAAGAGCAAGTGACTTGGTCGGGGCGCTTCCGGTCACCGCTGTGCGAGGTGCGCGTCGAGCCTCGCCCGGTTCAGCGCCCGCACCCGCCGCTTTGGGTGGGGGGCGGTCTGTCGACCGTGTCGTGCGATCTCGCGGCAGAGCTCGGACTGCCGCTGAGCTTGCCGAGTCTGTTTTGTTTCCCCGAAGACTATTTGCCGATCCTCGAACGCTATCGGACGAAACTCACGGCAGCCTGTAGCGCGGAACAGTCGTTGGTCGCTTATCCGAGTCACGTGCATGTCGCGCGCACCAGTCAGGAGGCGCGCGAGCGCTTTCGGCCTTACCTCGAGAACTACCTGCGCGCAGCCTCGAGCTGTCGTGGCAGCCAAGGCCGACCGATTGACTATGAGAGCTTGCTGCAAGGATCGACCTTGTGCGGCAGTCCGGCTGAAATCGTGGATCGTATCGGAGCCATCAACGAGCGGCTCGGCTTGCGGCATCACTACTTGATGCCGGACCTCGGCGGCCTGCCGCCGCGCTTATTGGACGAAGTCATGGACTTGCTCGGCAGTGAAGTGCTGCCGCAGTTGCGACGGGAATAACACGTCTCACGAGGTGCGTGGCTGGGTCCCGACCGCCCCCCCAAAAATCAAAGCGCCGAAGCTGGTCGCGAGCGGCGGCGGATCTCGACGGTCGTCGCGTGCAGCACACTTCGGTCGCGCGACGAACGTGTAACGCGCTCGAAAATTTCTCGCGCGCGCGAGCTCGAAACGTTGACCAGTAGGTCCATGGGATGAAAGCGTTTTGATCGCGCATGCCCGCGTCTGGGCTGCGCGTCATTGGCGGAACTCAGAAAGGTCACCTCATGAACCTGCGTCGTCCCTCGTCCATCTTGCTGATCTCCCTCGTACTCGCTACTGCAGGAACCGGCTGCGCCGTGCAGGCGTATTCGGCCGAAAATGCCTCAGCCTTCGAGCAGGCGGTCACGACTACGGAAGGCTTCGAAACTGGCTCGAAAACGGCCTATGCCGCCGGCAATGTCACGCTCGGCTCGGGCTCCTGGAACATGAATGATGCCCTGATTGGCAATCTGTCGACGGATGTGAAAGTCGGTAGCGCTGCTGCGCGCGTCAGGAACAGCGGCATCGTGACCATGAACTTCGATCGCACCGGCGCAGGTGTGGTGACGATCAAGTCGGCGACGTTCGGCAGTGACAGCTCTGGAAGCTGGGGGCTTTATTCTTCCACCGATCATGGCAGCACGTGGTCGAAGATCGGCAGTACCGTGAACACGACGAGCTCGCTGTCGACGGCGAGCTTCACGGTCAACGCCTCGGGCAGCGTGCGCTTCTCACTGCGCAAGCTCGACGGCGGTTCCAATCGCGTCGACCTCGACGATATCTCGATCACCGACTATTCCGGTGGTGGCAGCGGCGGCAGCGGCGGCGGCGGAGGAGGAGGCAGCACGGGCGCCAGCGTGAGCGTGCATACCAAGCTCGGTTTGCCCTCCGCTGCGTCGCCCAGCAATTGGAACGACTATCTGTCCGTCAAAGCACAATACGTGGTTGCTTATAATAGCTCGCGTAAAACGCCGAATTGGGTGAGCTGGGAGCTCAATAGCTCGTATATCGGTAGCCAAGCTCGACTCGATGATTTCCGACCCGATGACACGTTGCCGGCGGGCATGCCCCAGGCGAGCCTCGCGGACTACAGCGGCAGCGGCTATGACCGCGGGCATATGTGTCCGTCGGGCGATCGCACGGCGTCGGCGGCTGCCAATTCTCAGACCTTCTACCTTTCGAACATGGTGCCGCAGGCCGCAAACAACAATCAGGGCCCGTGGGAGAAGCTCGAGTCGTACAGCCGAACCTTAGCGGGCCAAGGCAAGGAGCTGTTCATCATTTCGGGCGGCGTGGGCAGCGCGGGCACGATTGGCTCGGGCGTGGTCGTGCCGGACAGCACATTCAAGGTCATCGCGGTGCTCGATAGTGTGGGGCAAGGGCCGGCGAACGTGACCACGAGCACGCGCGTGATCGGCATCGTGATCCCGAATAACAACAGCCAAGTAGCCAAAGCCGACGATTGGAAGCCGTACCGCGTGTCGGTGCGGAGCATCGAGGCGCTCACGGGTCTCAATTTCTTGTCCGATGTCTCGACCTCCGTCCAAGACGTGATCGAAACGCGCGTGGATAATCTGTAAATCGCGCGGCCGTGGGCGTAGCTGCGATCAGGTTTCGATCAACTTCGTGGCTACGCCCAGCCATTCACCTTCCAGCGACTGCCCAAGGGCGTAAACGTCGACTTCGATTTCACCGACGCGATACACGCGAGCGTTTGCGAGCTCATGGCTCAGAAAGCGAACCAGCGTCCGATAGCGCTCGGCGACTGCGCGATCGGCAGCCGTATGATACGGCTGTGACCGCGTGGCGCGCTCGAAAAACGCGGCCAGCTCGACACATTGCATGGGGGCATCGATGCGCGACAGCTGCGCGCAGATGGCGCTCGGCAATTCTGTCTCCATGACCGCACCAAGTCGAACCACGCGCAGTGCATGGTCCGACTCGCTAATGAACAAGAGGCCAGACGCCAGGTTCGCAAGTTGGACGAGTGCCCGGTCAGTCGAGGCGAGCGGGGAGGGGGACATCGAAAGATTATGCTCCGCGTGGCGAGTGTCACTCGTTTCGTCTGCTCGCGCTAGAGTCCCCGGGTGCAATCGAGCGGGGTTCATGGGTTATGCTGGCTCGATGCAAAAGGTGGTGTGGCTCGCTTTGCTTGCGTTCGTTTGCGGTTGTTCGGGTTCTGAGGAGCCAAAGACGTTCACTTGGCGGGAAGTGACGCCTTGTCCGATTCCGCGATTCGAGGCAAGCGGTGTGGTCGTCGACGACGAGCTCTGGGTGATGGGCGGGTTTCTCTCTCCAGCTCTCGATGTCACGAAGCGCATCGACATCTATGATCCACGCACCGATAGTTGGCGTCTGGGTTCGGAGTTGCCTGGTGCAGAAACGCATGCCGGCGTCGTGAGCCTGACGGCCCATGACTTCGTGATGATCGGCGGCTTTCAAGGCAACGTGCTCGACCGCGTGACGACCGCGGGCGTCTGGCGTTGGACTGGCGCGAGCAGTGCCTGGAACTCCTTGCCTGACTTGCCCTCGCCGCGAGCCGCCGTATTCGCGGCACTCGTCGGCAAGGAGTTGCACGCTGCTGGCGGCCTGGCCGTGGACGGCAACACGGACACCGGCGAACACGACGTGCTCAGTCTCGACGGAGCCGCCGCTTGGTCCACTGCGGCGATGCTCGCGAACCCCCGCAATCACGGTGGCGGCAGCGCATCGGGCGGCAAATTCTACGCGATCTCGGGGCGACACGGCTGGGACGAAGTCGCGGGCGACGACCCGGCGCTGGACGCATTCGATCCAGCCACCAATAGCTGGACTGCACGTGCACCCATGTCCAAGCCGCGCTCGGAGATCGGTTCGGCAACGCTCACTCTGTCCGATGGACGGCTCGTGACCGTCGCTGGCTCGATCACCGGTAAGCACCCCAGCTCCGACGTGCTCGTTTACGATCCGCAGAAGGACTCGTGGTCGAGCCTGCCGTCGCTCCCGATACCGCTCAAAGGCGTGGTCGCGGTTCGCATCGGCGACAAACTGATCGTCACGACTGGCTCGCCCACCTCGACCGATCCGACGGACAAGACGTACGTCGGTTGCTGTCTATGAGGAGCTCGACTCTCGAGTGATCGCTGCCGTGAGGCGTTTTGTCGCGTCGAGGCGGCGCGACTCGCTCGCGTTCACGATTGTCGCTGAAATTGAGCCGAATTCTCGCAAGGCACAGGCTTTGCTGAGGGGGAGTTCGATGAGATTCCCGAAACTCAAATGCTTACTGTTCGGCGTTGCCGTGTCTTCTGGCGTGACTCTGATCGACGATGTTGCGCATGCCGAGACGAACATCATCAAGCAACCCGAGCGACATCCGCACTACGTGTTCGAGGCTGAACCGCATTTCTTGCTCGCGCCCATCGGCTCTCAACCGCTCCTGCCGGGCGCCGGTTTTCGCGGCACGGTGGTGCTCGCACAAGAAGGATTCATCGATCGCATCAATGACAGCGTAGGTCTCGGGTTCGGCGTGGACTACACGCGCGACAACACCTGGATCCCAGTCGTGATGCAGTGGAACTTCTGGCTCAGCGAACATTGGTCGGTGTTCGGTGAACCGGGCTTCGCCTTCAGGTTCGCCGATCACGGCCACGCGAACCGCGCTGATTTCACGATTTACGGCGGTGGTCGCTTGCGGCTCAGTGACCGCGTGACGCTCACGATGCGCGTCGGCTATCCCGCGTTCACGGCGGGCTTTTCCTTCCTGCTCTGAGTTCTGCCAAGGCAGCGCGCGGCGCGATCGCCGCGCGCTACCTTCGTGGGCGCAATGCTCAGAGCAGAGGCGGGTTCGCGTTCTTGACGAGATCCAGCGCCTGCTCGGCGAACCAGGCGCCAGCCGCCGGATCGACCTTGCCCCACAGCGGATCGAAGTGATTCTGCGCGTCGCCAGCGCTCAACCCCCACGGGTT
>Ga0164309_10001618_pt1 | contig 10867 bp, 9 predicted proteins | sample Whisoiple_247_MG_FD_109984 | JGI IMG/M metagenome (GOLD analysis project Ga0164309, IMG submission 109984) | Soil microbial communities amended with fresh organic matter from upstate New York, USA - Whitman soil sample_247_MG | ecosystem: Environmental > Terrestrial > Soil > Unclassified >... | reverse complement strand
CTCCCTGAACGTCACCGAGAACATGTCGAACAGCGAGCCGAAATTCATGTCCTGCGGCATGACGCGAAACACCGCCGCGCCGCCATGACCGTGCAGCGGCTTCATCACCACCGCGCCGTGTTCGTCGCGGAATGCGTTGATCTCGTCGAGGTCGCGCGAGATCAGTGTCGGCGGCATCAGCTGCGGGAAATTCATCACAAACAGCTTTTCCGGCGCGTTGCGCACGCTGGCTGGGTCGTTCACGACCAGCGTCCTCGGATGCAGCCGTTCGAGAAGATGCGTCGAGGTGATGTAGGCAAGGTCAAAGGGCGGGTCCTGTCGCAGCAGGATGACATCGAAGGCCGCAAGCGCCTCGCGCCTGGCCTCGCTCAGGGTGAAATGGTTTCCTGGTTCGTCGCGCACGGTCAGCACCTGGACCGGAGCCACCAGCTCCTCGCCGCGCAGCGACAGTTTGTCGGGCGTGTAATAGGATAGCCCGTGGCCGCGCTTCTGTGCCTCCAGCAGCAGCGCAAAGGTCGAATCGCCCGCGATGTTGATATTTGCGATGGGGTCCATCTGGACGGCGACGTTGAGTTTCATGGCGGCTCTCGGGCTGGCGGATCTCGGTTCGGCTCTCGGCTGGCGAGATATCAGGTGCTGGCGTCGAACGCTGCTGGCAGATGACGCGGCAGACGCCTCGGCGCAATCAGCATCGCGTCGAAACGCAAGTTGAATTGCGCATGTTCGGGATGCGTCATCAGCCAGCCTTGCGCGGCATCGATGATCCGTCGCTGCTGTCGCGGCGTTACCGCATAGGCGGCGTCATCGAGGCTGGCGCGCGCCTTGACCTCGACGAAAGCAAGCACGTTGCGGCGGCGCGCCACGAGGTCGATCTCGCCGTAAGGTGTGCGAAAGCGTTTTGCCAGGATGCGGTAGCCCTTGGCCATCAGAAAAGCGGCGGCGCGGGCCTCGGCGGAAAGGCCGGTGCGAAACGCGGCCACGCGTTCGGGAGAGGCGGCCTTCGCCGGCCCTGTTTTGGCGTCAACCTTCGCCATTTTCACCTTCCGCATCGCGCTCTCTTGCAAGCTGCAACGCACGGGCATAGATCTCGCGGCGCGGATGGCCTGACAACTCGACCACATGCGCCACAGCGTCCTTGACGCTGTCGCGGGCCAGCCTTTCGCGCAGTAATTCGTCCAGTTGGTGCACGGGCATGACGGCCATATCCGCGGGCGGTCCGATCACCAGCACGAACTCGCCACGGGTTTCCAGTGTCCCGGCGGCCAGCGCAAGCTGCGAGAGCGGTGCGCGTCTTGTTTCCTCGTGCAGCTTTGTCATTTCACGACAAATCGCGCCATCGCGACCGCCCATAATATCGGCGAGATCGGCTAGCGTGTCCTGCACGCGGCTGCCCGATTCGAACATCACAAGCGTCGCCTCGATCCGCGCAAGTTCCTTGAGCCGCGTGCGACGCGCGGTCTCTTTCGACGGCAGGAATCCCTCGAAGAAAAACCGGTCGGTCGGCAAAGCTGCGACCGACAATGCCGCCATGACCGCAGATGGCCCGGGCAACGCGATCACGGCATAGCCGGCGGCGCAGACCTCGCGCACCAACTTGAAGCCGGGATCGGAGATCAGGGGCGTGCCGGCGTCGGAGACCAGCGCGATGGAAGCACCCTGCGCCAGCCGTTCCAGGATTTTCGGCCGGGCCAGCGCGGCGTTATGTTCATGATAGGGGGTTAATTGCGCGGAAATCCCGTAGCGCTCAGTCAGCCGACGGGTGATTCGGGTGTCCTCGCAGGCGATGATGTCGACGCCCGCTAGAGTTTCCAGCGCGCGCAGCGTAATGTCGCCGAGGTTACCGATCGGCGTTGCGACCAGATGCAACCCGGGCGCGGCCTTTGGCGCGGTCAGGGTGTGGTGACCCACGGAAAATGTCCTGATGACAGAACCGGCCGCTTCCGATGCGTCCATGGATGGTGCTTTTGCCCGCATTGTTCCAATCTAGAGGGGACAAGGCGTAAGCGCTATATCGGCCGCTTCGAAAGGCGGGCGGGAACCGGACCCAGGCGAGATACCCAGCCGCTGCAGCCGGCGTCCGGACTGGGTATAATCCATTTGTTTTGGTTAACTATTCGTCGACAATATGCCTGAATCCATCCTCTAGCGTCATCCAAGGGTGACGTCGTGGTCGATTGCGGTCGGTCAAGATCAGTCAAGAGAAGAGATGTGATGGTGGGTCTGCTCGATTCCAAGCCGCCGGTGGAGGAACCCGAGACCGAAGAATCTCGGTCCCGGCCTATCACGGCGACCCGGCGGGCCGTCGTCGGCCTCATCTTCGGCGCGCCGTTGCTTTCGGCGTGTGCTGGCGTGCAGCAGAGCCTTAGCCAGTTTTCCAACCCGCTCGCATCGCCGGACCCCTCGCCCGGTCCTGCCGGACCGGCCCAACAGCCGGAGGCGGTCGGCAACGGACAGGTCAAGGTGGGGTTGATCCTGCCATTGTCGGCGGCCGGCAATGCCGGCGTCGCCGCGCAATCGATGAAAAACGCCGCCGAGATGGCGCTGGCGGAATTCCAGAACCCGAACATCCAGCTCCTGATCAAGGACGACGGCGGCAGCGCGCAGGGCGCGCAGCAGGGAACGCAGCAGGCGCTCGACGAAGGCGCCGAGATCATTCTCGGCCCGCTATTCGCGCTGTCGGTGCCGGCGACGGCGCAACTGGCGCGTGCCCGCGGGGTATCGGTGATCGCGTTCTCGACCGATTCCAGCATCGCCGGCCGCGGCGTTTATCTCCTGAGCTTCCTGCCGGAGTCGGACGTCAACCGGATCATCGACTATTCCGCCTCGATCGGAAAGCGATCCTTTGCCGCGCTATTGCCGGACAACGCCTATGGCAATGTGGTGGAGGCGGCGTTCAAGCAAGCGGTCGGCCGCAAGGGCGGGCGGGTGGTCGCGTTCGAAAAATATGGCGCCGATCGCGCCAGCGCGGCGCGCACGGTAGCGCAAGGATTGGGGTCGGCGGATGCGCTTTTTATTGCCGACGATGGCGATTCAGTAGTGGCTGTCGCCGACGCGCTGACCGCGGCGGGCGCCAACTTGAGAAATATCCAGTTGCTCGGCACCGGCCTGTGGGACAATCCGCGCGTGTTCGCAGCGCCGTCCTTGCAAGGTGGACTCTATGCGGCGCCCGATCCTGCGGGCTTCCGCAATTTCTCCGGACGCTACCGCACCCGATATGGCTCCGATCCCGTCCGCACCGCAACGCTCGCCTATGACGCCGTGGCGCTGGTCGCCGCACTTGCGCGGACCCAGGGGCAACAACGTTTCTCAGCCGAGGTGCTGACCAATCCGTCGGGCTTTGCCGGCATCGATGGTCTGTTCCGCTTCCGCTCCGATGGCGCCAACGAACGCGGCCTCGCGGTCATGCGAGTCGGATCGGGCGGCGGCGTTGCGGTTGCGGGATCGCCGAAGAGCTTTGGCGCGTAAACATAGCGTTGTCGAGCGAAGTGGGCACCGGTTCGCGTGAAGAAAACGCGTCAAACCAAAAGAGTCTACGCGGCCAGATCCGCCACCACCGCGTCCAGCACCGGGAAACCCGACTGCGTCACCCGCAGCCGCCCGTCGGCGTCGACCGTGATCGCGCCTTCCTCGCGCAGTAACGCAATCCGGGCCGGATCGAGCATGCGGCCCGAGAGGGCGGCGTAACGCCTGGGATCGATGCCTTCGGCGAGCCGAAGCCCCATCAACAAAAATTCGTCGGCGCGCTCTTCGCTACTGAGCAAATCGTCAGTGACGATGCCATGGCCGCTGGCTTCGACGCGCATCAGCCAGGATTCCGGCCGCTTTTCGGTTGCGATTGCGTGCCGGGTGCCGTCGATATCGAGGCGCGCATGCGCGCCAGGACCGGTGCCGGCATATTCCTCGCCGCGCCAATAGACCAAATTATGCCTGCACTCCGAGCCGGGACGCGCGTGATTGGAAATTTCGTAGGCCGGCAGGCCATGCTGCGCGCAGACGTCCTGCGTCACGTCGTACAGCGCGCGCGCGACCGTTTCGTCGGGCGTCTTCAGCTTGCCCGCGGCCTGCAGGCCGAAGAACGGCGTGCCTTCCTCGATGGTGAGCTGGTAGAGCGACAAATGCTCCGCGGCTTCCGAAATCGCGAGCTTCAACTCACCGGCCCACATCTGCGGCGTCTGGCCGGGACGGGCATAGATCAGATCGAACGAATAACGATCGAAGGCGGCGCGCGCGATCGCCACGGCGTCGAGCGCTTCGCGCGTGCTGTGCAGTCGTCCGAGCCCCTTCAGCGAAGCGTCGTCGAGCGCCTGCACGCCGAGCGAAACCCGGTTGACGCCGGCCGCGCGGTAGCCGCGAAACCGCGTCGCTTCCACGCTGGTGGGATTGGCTTCCAGCGTGACCTCGACGTCGGTCGCAACGCGCCAATGTTTTCCAATCGCATCGAGAACCGCGCCGACGGTTCGCGGCTGCATCAGTGACGGGGTGCCGCCGCCGAGAAAGATCGACGTTACCTCGCGGCCAGGCACGCGCGCCGCGGTGGTTTTGATCTCGCGCGCAAACGCCTTCGCGAAGCGCTCTTCGTCTATCGGCGCTTGCCTGACATGGCTGTTGAAATCGCAATACGGACATTTCGACAGGCAAAACGGCCAGTGCACGTAGACGCCGAACGCTTTCCCGTCAGGCCGGCTCAAGGCATATCTCCGCGAGTTTCACAAAGGCGCGGGCGCGATGCGATAGCCCCAGGCCCAGCGGTGGCAGACCGTGTTTTTCGACACTGGTCATCTCGCCGAAGGTGCGCTGATGTCCGTCCGGCAGAAACGCCGGATCATAGCCAAAACCGGCGCTGCCGCGCGGCGGCCATATCAGCGTGCCGTCGACGCGAGCCTCGACCTGCTCGAGATGATCGTCAGGCCAGGCGACGCAAAGGGCCGAGATGAAATGTGCCTTGCGCTTGTCGGGCGTGGTCGCGCCACGCTCCTGCAACAGTCGCTCGATCCGGGCCATCGCCGCAGTGAAATCCTTGTCCGGTCCGGCCCAGCGCGCCGAATAAACTCCGGGCGCGCCGTCCAGCGCATCGACCACCAGACCTGAGTCGTCAGCGAATGCGGGAAGTTTTGCGGCCTGCGCCGCGGCGGTCGCCTTGATCCGCGCGTTGGCGATAAACGTCGTGCCGGTTTCATCGGGCTCGGCCAGGTCCAGTTCGCCGGCCGGTAGCGCCTCGATGCCGTAGGGTGCCAGCAGTTCGCGCATCTCGGCAAGCTTGCCGGGATTGTGGGTCGCGATCACCAGTCGGCCGGTGATTCGACGGTGCATATGGCTATCTCGTTTTCGAGCGAAATGGTGGCCGGTTCGCGTCAGGAAAAGGCGTCAAGACAAAGTTCAATTCCATTCCCGCGGGCGCGCGATCTGACATCACGCCACCGCCATTTTCTGCAAATCCACCAGCCTCGCTGTGCCTTTGCGCGCCAGCGCCATCAGCGCCAGGAATTCGTCCTGCGAGAACGGGGTTTTTTCCGCAGTGCCCTGCACCTCGATGATGCGGCCATCGCCGGTCATGACGAAATTGGCGTCGGTGTCGGCCTCGGAGTCTTCGGCGTAATCGAGGTCGAGCACCGGCGTGCCGCCATAGATGCCGCAGGAAATCGCCGCGACATTGTCGCGCAGCACATTGGCCTTGATCATGTTGCGGGTCTTCATCCAGCCGATGCAGTCGGCAAGTGCGACCCAGGCGCCGGTGATCGAGGCGGTTCGCGTGCCACCATCAGCCTGCAGGACGTCGCAATCGACTGTAATCTGGCGTTCGCCGAGCGCTTCGAGATCGACGGCGGCGCGAAGGGAACGGCCGATCAGGCGCTGGATTTCGACCGTGCGTCCGCCCTGCTTGCCGGCCGCCGCCTCGCGCCGGGTCCGCTCCAGCGTTGCGCGCGGCAGCATGCCGTATTCGGCGGTGACCCAGCCGCGCCCCTGGCCCTTGAGCCAAGGCGGGAGCCGCTCTTCGAGCGTCGCCGTCACCAGCACATGGGTATCTCCGAATTTGACCATGCAGGAACCTTCGGCGTATTTCACGACGCCGCGCTCGAGCGACACGGCGCGCAGTTCATCCGGCGCACGTCGGCTTGGCCGCATGTGAATCCTCCGATTGTTCCGAAAGTTTCGGTAAATGACGTGTTCGCGGTGCTTGTAGGAGGGGGAAGCCCCAGCGGCAAGGGGTTTTGGTCGTATTGCCGCCTTGTAACCGTCCGCGAACATGGACAGATTAGGAATATCGAGGGGAGTATTCTGTGGCCCAACACGATCCGATTGGCCTGATCGCGCCGAATGCCGGCCTTGCCCAGCTCAATGAGCGTTCGCGAGATATATTTCGTCAAATCGTCGAGAGTTATCTTGCGACCGGCGAACCCGTGGGGTCGCGCAACATTTCGCGGCTGATCGCGGTGCCGCTTTCGCCGGCCTCGGTGCGCAACGTTATGTCGGACCTTGAGCAACTCGGCCTGGTTTATGCGCCGCATACGTCGGCCGGCCGCATGCCCACCGAACTCGGCTTGCGTTTTTTCGTCGACGCCCTGATGCAGCTCGGCGATCTCACCGAGGCGGAGCGGGAGTCGATTCAAACCCAGCTCGCGGCGGTCGGCCGCGCACAATCGGTCGAGGCAGCGCTCGGCGAGGCGTTGACGCGGCTGTCAGGGTTGACCCGCGCGGCGGCGGTGGTACTGACCGCCAAGTCCAATTCGCGGCTGAAACATATCGAGTTCGTAAGGCTTGAGCCGGAAAAGGCGCTGGCGGTGCTGGTCGGAGAGGACGGCCAGGTCGAGAACCGTGTGCTGACGTTGCCTTCGGGCGTTCCTTCCTCGGCGCTGACCGAAGCCACGAATTTTCTCAATGCGCGGATCAGGGGGCGCACCCTGGCGGAAGCACGGCTCGAACTTGAAACCGCATTGACGCAAGACCGCACCGAACTCGATCAACTGACCCAGAAGGTCATCGCTGCGGGATTGGCGAGCTGGTCCGGCGGCGAGAAGGAAGATCGCCAGTTGATTGTGCGCGGCCACGCCAATCTGCTGGAAGACTTGCACGCGCTGGAAGATCTGGAACGGGTCCGGCTCTTGTTCGACGATCTCGAGACCAAGCGCGGCGTGATCGACCTGCTCGGCCGTGCCGAACGCGCCGAGGGTGTGCGGATTTTCATCGGATCGGAAAACAAGCTGTTTTCGCTGTCCGGTTCCTCCACCATCATCGCGCCCTATAGCGATGGTGCCGGTCATATCGTCGGGGTGCTCGGCGTGATCGGGCCGACCCGGCTGAACTATGCCAGGGTGATTCCGACGGTGGACTACGCCGCACGGATCGTCAGCCGCATGCTGGGCGGATAAACTGTAGCGTTTTTGAACGAAGTGGCCGCCGCATGAAGAAAACACGTCAAAATGGGCCCGGTTCTGATCCCATCAGAGCCGGGATCCAGCTTGATTTTCTGGGTCTAAAGCACGATATCCCCGCCAGCAGCTCCACAATTTGATCCAGACGCGATTTTTCGAAAAGGCGACCCATGACCGATCCCGACCGGCCGAACGAAGATCCGGCGAATACGGCGCAGGCCGGCGAGCCCGTGATCTCCAAGCCCTACATCATGCCCGACGATCCCGAGGAAGGCTCGGTGGAGGTGCTGACAAAGGAAGCCGCCGAGTCGCGCGACAAGATGCTGCGGACGCTGGCGGAGATGGAAAACCTGCGCAAGCGCACCAGCCGCGAAGTGGCCGACGCCCGCACCTATGGCATCACCGGCTTTGCGCGCGACGTGCTCGAGATCGCCGACAATCTGCAGCGCGCGCTGGACGCTGTGCCGGCGGAAGCCAAGGCCGCGGCCGATCCCGGCCTCAAGGCGCTGATCGAAGGCGTCGAACTGACCGAGCGTTCGCTGCTCAACGCGCTGGAAAAGAACGGCGTCAAGAAATTCGACCCCTCGGGCGAGAAATTCAACCCGAACTTCCAGCAGGCGATGTTTGAGGTTCCGGATCCGTCGGTACCCGCGGGCACCGTCGTGCAGGTCGTGCAGGCCGGCTACATGATCAGCGAGCGTGTGCTGCGGCCGGCGCTGGTGGGGGTCTCCAAGGGCGGCGCCAAGGCTGTACCCGCCAATGGCAATGAGCCGAACGACGCGGCTTGAATTTCCGTAAATCTCGCGGCGGCAAGTCCTGCAATAGCAAGTCCTGCAACAGACAGTAAGTCTTGCACCAACAAGTGCTGCGGTCAGCGCGTCTGAATTCCGTCGCGGACGGCCCGGAAGCGCGGGAATGCTTTTTCCCATTGGTCGCGCGGCGCGATTCCGATAATCCGCATGACCGTCGTCCCGCCGAACCGCAGCCATTGCACCACGGTGACCGGGGTGTTGTCCTTGCCGGTGGACGCATCGAGCCGGGTTTCGAATCCCGGCATGCTGTCAATCCGGATCGGCTCCGACATGGTCAGCCGTACGCCACGTATTCCGGGAATCGTCCGCGCGATTTCCTGGGCGAAGCGGTCGCGGTCTTCGGGTTGCGCCGGCGTATTTCCGATCAGGCCGATGATCATGAAGGGAGCCCCCTCAAATCCGGTCGCTTCATCATTGTCGGAAAGGATGACCGCGGCGCCCGCCCCCATCGTCCGGACGTTCTTGAAATCGGCGAGGTCGGCGACCTTGAACGACAATTGCGCGAGTTGCTCGTCAACCGGAACCTGCTTGCGCACGACAGCCGATGCGAACATCTGGCGTACCGCCTGGTCCGTGTAGATCTTGCCGGCGTTTTCGGGAACCTGTACCGCGATATAGCCGGAAAATGTTTCGGCCGGCATGATCATTGAATAGCGGCGCACGTTGACGCCGTCATTCACGGCGGTTTCGGTAGTGTAGTAGGCGGTACCGGCCGCGGTCTCGATCGTCGCGGGCTTGACGCCGGGAACGCTCGAGGATTCGGCCTTGAAGGCTTTCGCGACCTCGCCATAGGCGTCGGGCGGAAGCTCTGCTACCAGGACCCTGACGCCGTGATCGTCGGTTTCGAATCCGGTGAAGGTCTTGGCCGGGATCAGGCCCACCAGCGGCGTCAATCCGACCCGGCTGCCCGGCGGGAAGATGGGATCGGCCGCAACAGCCGAACACAGGCTGGCCACAAGCAGGGCGGCGGCGGATACAAATCGAATGGACTTCATGAAATTCTACTCGGTTGGCATTGAGGCCCTTCAATGGTCGGCCAAACACGGGTCGACAGGGCTGTTGGCAAGACGCGCTGGCAGGTTTTGTCGGCAAGACTTGTCGACGGGGCCTCGGCCTGTGTGCTTTTAGCTGCTTTGCCGCCTTGGCAACAGGCCAAGAGATGCCGAGAGACGCCAAGCGGTGGTCGGCCTGAGTCGCGCTCCTGGCTCCGCTAGCCCTTTCATCCGCTTTTGCGCTACGGGATCCCGCTGGTGCACTTAACTTATAGGCCCTCGCTCGGTGGACATCATCTTCGCCGGATGGGGTTTTAGGGGCTCAAGATTGCGTCCGGTCCTTGCAGGCCCTGCCCCCCCTCCTATATGAGGCTCACCGTCGCAATATCGCGAGTATTTGATCGTCTGGGGGTTCGGTTAGGTGCGCCGTCAGGGCCCAGCCAACCTGCCGCAAAAAGAAGGATATGAAGACCATGGGAAAGGTCATTGGGATCGATCTCGGCACCACGAATTCGTGCGTCGCCGTAATGGATGGCAAAACGTCGAAAGTCATCGAGAACGCAGAGGGCATGCGGACGACCCCGTCGATCGTCGCCTTCAGCGATGATGGCGAGCGCCTCGTGGGCCAGCCCGCCAAGCGCCAGGCGGTCACCAATCCCGAGCGGACTTTCTTTGCGGTCAAGCGCCTCGTCGGCCGTCGCTACGACGATCCGATGGTCGAGAAGGACAAGAAGCTTGTCCCCTACAAGATCGTCAAGGCGTCCAACGGCGATGCCTGGGTCGAGGCCGACGGCAAGACCTATTCACCTTCGCAGGTCTCCGCCTTCGTCCTGCAAAAGATGAAAGAGACTGCGGAAGCCCATCTCGGCCAGAAGGTCGAGCAGGCGGTCATCACCGTTCCCGCTTATTTCAACGACGCGCAACGTCAGGCCACCAAGGATGCCGGCAAGATCGCCGGCCTTGAAGTGCTGCGCATCATCAACGAGCCGACGGCGGCCGCACTCGCCTACGGCCTCGACAAGTCGAAGGCCGGCACCATCGCGGTGTATGACCTCGGCGGCGGCACCTTCGACGTTTCGATTCTGGAAATCGGCGACGGCGTGTTCGAGGTGAAGTCGACCAATGGCGACACTTTCCTCGGCGGCGAAGATTTCGACATGCGGCTGGTCAGCTATCTGGCCGATGAGTTCCAGAAGGAGCAGGGCATCAACCTGCGCAATGACAAGCTGGCATTGCAGCGGCTGAAAGAGGCGGCTGAAAAGGCCAAGATTGAATTGTCGTCGACCACCCAGACCGAAATCAACCTGCCCTTCATCACGGCCGACCAGACCGGTCCGAAGCATCTGACGATGAAGCTGACCCGCTCCAAGTTCGAGGCGCTGGTCGACGATCTCGTCCAGAAAACCATCGAACCATGCCGCAAGGCGCTGAAGGATGCCGGTCTCACCGCCGCGGAAGTCGGCGAAGTGGTGCTGGTCGGCGGCATGACTCGCATGCCGAAGGTTCAGGAAGTGGTGAAGCAGTTGTTCGGCAAGGAGCCGCACAAAGGCGTCAACCCGGATGAAGTCGTGGCCATCGGTGCCGCGATCCAGGCCGGCGTGCTGCAAGGCGACGTCAAGGACGTGCTGCTGCTCGACGTGACCCCGCTTTCGCTCGGCATCGAAACGCTGGGCGGCGTGTTCACCCGCATCAT
>Ga0164309_10001617_pt1 | contig 10873 bp, 7 predicted proteins | sample Whisoiple_247_MG_FD_109984 | JGI IMG/M metagenome (GOLD analysis project Ga0164309, IMG submission 109984) | Soil microbial communities amended with fresh organic matter from upstate New York, USA - Whitman soil sample_247_MG | ecosystem: Environmental > Terrestrial > Soil > Unclassified >... | reverse complement strand
TCGAGAGCGACACCTCACCGAGCCAGCTCCAGCAGCTGCAGGCGTCGGTGCTCGTGGTCGCCCTCGGCGGATTCATCGACGCCGGCCACACCCAGCGACTCATGGCCGACCACATCCTCGAGACGCACGAGTCGCGCGTCATCGCCTCCTTCGACGTCGACCAGCTGCTGGACTACCGCGGCCGTCGGCCCGTCATGGTCTTCGACCGCGACCACTGGAGCAGCTATGACGACCCGAGCCTGCTGCTGCACCGCGTCGTCGACAAGGAGGGTGTGCCCTTCCTGCTCCTCGTCGGCCCCGAGCCCGACTACCAGTGGAACCGCATGGTCGAGGCGACCACGATGCTCGTCAAGGCGTTCGGCGTCGACCTCACCGTGAGCGTCCACGGCATCCCCATGGCCGTCCCGCACACCCGACCGCTCGGCGTGACCGCGCACGGCACCAACCCGCGCCTCGTGACCGGCAACGACCCGGCGTTCGGCACGGTCCAGGTGCCGGCGAGCTTCTCGTCGCTGCTCGAGCTGCGGCTCGGCGAGGCAGGGCTCGACGCCATCGGTTTCGCCGTCCACGTGCCGCACTACCTCGGTCAGAGCGAGTTCGCCGACGCGGCCGTGCTCGGCCTCGAGCGGGTGCGCGCTGCGACGGGGCTCGACCTCGACCTGCGCGAGCTCGCCGCGACCGCCGGGCTCAACCGGGCCGAGATCACCCGGCAGATGGAGGAGTCCGACGAGATCTCCGCTGTGGTGCACGCGCTCGAGCAGCAGTACGACACGTTCCTCGAGGGTCGCCAGCAGCGCAACCTGCTAGCCACCGACCTCTCGGACCTCCCGACGGCCGACGAGATCGGCGCCGAGTTCGAGGCGTTCCTCAAGGACGTCACCGACGAGGACCAGGGCGACGACCGCACCTGAGGCCTTCTGACGAAAGGCGGGTCCGACCACCTGGTCGGGCCCGCCTTCGTGTCCCCTGCTCCCGTATGCCGTCGGCCGCCGCCGATGCCGCTCCCCCCGCGCCCCGCTCGCTCGTGTTCGGCTCGGCTGCCTCGGGTCAGGCCTTGGCTTCGCTCCAGCGGCGGACGATCGAGGTGTCGGCGACGAACCGGACCTCGTCGGTGCCGGCCCACGTGCGCGCCGCGCTCGTCAGCGTGCCTTCGACGGAGGCCGCCGCGGCCGCGGCGTGCTGCTCGGGCACGTGGACGAGCAGCTCGTCGTGCAGGCACAGCACGATCTGCCCGCCGAGCGGGCGCACCGCGTGGCGCACCGTCGCCGCCCACGCCTTGAAGAGCTCGGCCGCCGAGCCCTGGATGATCGCGTTGCGCGCGTAGCGGCCCCGCGCCCCGTCCGCGCCCGTCGCCGAGAACTCGGCGCTGCCCGACGGCTCGGGCGCGCCCGGCTCGAGCGCGGGCACCGGCACCCCCCCGAAGCGGATGAGCCGTCCACCCCACGTGCGCACCGGACGGCGGGCGACCCCGTCGGCGTAGGCCCGGTCGAGCAGGCTCATGGCCACGGGGTAGGCGCGCTCGAGGTCCTTGAGGGCCTCGCCCGCCGCACCCGAGCGCTGGCCGTACATCGCTGCGAGCACGGCCACCTTGGCCCGGGGCCGGTCGGCGCCGAGCTTGGCGGCGACAGGTGCGTAGAGGTCGTCGGCGCGGGTGGCCTCGGCGAACGCCCGGTCGGCGCTGACGACGGCGAGGACGCGCGGCTCGATCTGGCCGAGGTCGGCGCGGACGAAGACGTGGCCCGGTGCCGCGCAGATGGCTGGACGCAGGGGTGCGGGGAGGTTGTGCAGACCGTTCTGCGCGGTCATGCGCCCGGCCGCCCCGTCGCAGGCGGTCCAGCCGCCACGGAGCCGGTCGTCGGCGCCGACGTGGTCGTCGAGCCAGCGGTAGCCGTAGGTCGTCGCGATCCGCTCGTCCTTGCGCCATCGGAGCAGCGCGTCGACGAGGGGATGGGTGTGCCGGTACGGCTCGAGCACCCAGGCGCGCGTGTTGGGCACGTCGACACCGACCGAGAGGAGCAGGTCGCGCACCTGGCCCGGGTTGCGCAGGTCGGTGCGCTCCCGGCCGGGGGCGTGGCGAAGCACGACCGCATCGCGCTCTGCCCTGATGCGCGCCGCGTCGGCGTCGTCGTCGGGTCGCGCCCCGGCGGACGCCGCGATGAGGTCCTCGGCGGCGGGCCGGTCGACGGGGAGCCCGTCGCGCTCGAGCTCGAGGCAGAGCACGGCCGCGGCGGACTCGGACCACACGGTGCGTTCGAGCCGGCCGACGTGGTCGCCGCCGAGGCGGGCGAGTGCCTCGCGCTGCGCGGTGCAGCACTCGAGCGCCAGGACGGCCAGCTCGCGCAGACGGGCGTCGTCGGTCGCCCACGCCAGAGCATCGGCGCGGAGGTGGCCGGCGGCGGTCAGCAGGGACACGTCCTCGCCGGCAGCGACGTCGAAGAGGTCGCCGTCGAAGCCGCTCAGCCGCGGCGCGCGTGGCGCGGGCACGTCGGCCTCGTCGAGCCCGCGGCACCCGGCCACGACATGACCGGGCGTCGCCCACCAGCCGCCGTGGACGATGCGGTGGGCCTCGGCGAGGTCCCACGTGCGGGAGACGTCGACACCGGCGCCGACGACGGGCCGCAGGGTCGAGGCGGCCGACCACACGACCCAGCGCGGACCGAGCCGCGTCGTCGTGTCGACGAACCGGCGCACCACGTCGCCGAGCGGCCACGCCTCGTCGACATCCGGCCCGACGGCATACGCCCCTCGGGGGCCGACCACGAGCGCGACGAGCGGTGGACCGGAAGCCTTGTCAGTCAAGGCAACCCGCGATCCGCTCGATGGCCTCGCGGAGGATGTCGGGGGAGGTCGCGTAGTTGAGCCTCGCGTGCCCCGCGCCGCCGGAGCCGAAGATCGGACCGGGGGAGAGCGCGACGCGGGCGCGGCGCAGCACCTCCCCGGTCGGGTCGTCGCCGAGGCCCAGCCCGGAGAGGTCGAGCCATGCGAGATAGGTCGCCTCCGGCACGACGAGACGGGCGCCGGGCAGCTGCGCTGCGACGAGCTCGGCGAGCAGCCGCCGGTTGGAGTCGAGCTCGCGGACGAGGCGGTGCACCCACTCGCGCCCCTCGCGGAAGGCAGCGGTCTGCGCGATGACACCCAGGTGGCTCGCGCCGAACGTGACCCAGGGGTGGAGGCGGCGCACGTCGTCGGCGGCGTCGGCCCCGGGGACGATGATCGCGGCCTTGAGCCCTGCGAGGTTCCACGCCTTGGAGGCCGACGTCACGGTGATGCCGCGCTCGGCACCCGCGACGGCGAGGTAGGGCGTGAAGGTGCTCGTCGGCAGCACGAGCGGACCGTGGATCTCGTCGGAGACGACCCGGACGCCGCGCTCGTCGGCGACCCGGGCGAGGGCCGCCAGCTCGTCGGGGGTGTGCACCGAGCCGGTCGGGTTGTGCGGGTTGGAGAGCAGGTATGCCGCGCGGTCGCCGTGAGCGGTCACCTCGGCGAAGACGTCGGCGAGGCGGTCGAGGTCGAGCCGGTGGTCCGGACCGAGCGGGGCCTCGACGACCCATCGCCCGCACGCCTCGATGACCTCGTAGAAGGCGTTGTAGACGGGCGGGCTGACGACCACCGGGCCACCGGGGTCGGTGAGGAGCCCGAGCAGGTGGGTCACGCCGGTCAGCACGTCGGCGACGCGTGTCGTGCTGTCGTGGTCGAAGCCCCAGCCCCACTCGTCGGCGGCGAACGCGGCGATCTCGGCGGCATACTCCTGCGTCAGGGCGTAGCCCGTGTCGCCCCGGGCCACGGCGGCGCTCACGGCGTCCACGACCGCGGGGAGCGGCGCGCAGTCCATCTCGGCGATCCACATCGGGATGACGTCGGGCCCGTAGCGTCCCCACTTGACCGACGTGCGGTCGCGCCGGAGGTCGGCCAGCGGGACGCCGAGGATCGTCGCGCCGTCTGCGTGCCTCTCACCCATGGGAGCGACCCTACGAGAGCGGGGCGTCGTCGTCTCCCGCGGTCCCCGGTCGGCTCGACTGGGTACGAGGGTGCCACGAGCGACCCGGGCGGCATACGGTGGCGTCGGCGGCGAATCGACAGCCGCCACACAGGGACGACGGACGAAGGGGTGGAGCCGGTGGGCATCTTGGGTTACGGCAGGGACGAGACCGTCGAGGCATCGGACGCGACCGCGGTGAAGCTGCGCACGGCGAAGGACGCCGGCGCGCTGGAGCGGGCTGCCCTGCCGGCCGAGGGAGGTCTCTCGGGAGCCGCGACCCGACTCGTCGAGCGTCTCCTCGACGTCGGGATCGACGGCAAGGGACCGTTCGACCCGGCCCACGAGGTCGCCGCCAACGCGCTCAAGCACGCCCGGGGAGACCGCGACCAGGCCCTGCGGATCATCGTGCGCGACCACCGGCAGCTCGGCGCGATCGGCGGCTTCGCCACCGGTCTGGGCGGCTTCTTCACGATGCCGCTCTCGCTGCCGGCCAACGTGCTCGAGTTCTACCTGCTGGCCACCCGCATGACGGCGGCGACGGCCAAGGTGCGCGGCTACGACATCGACCAGCCCGAGATCCGCTCCGCGATCCTGCTGACCCTCGCGGGCGCCGACAGCGACGACCTCCTCAAGAAGGCCGGTCTGCAGGCCGGCGGTGGGAAGCTGTCGTCCGTCGCGTTCGACCGGCTGCCCGCCCCGGCGCTCATGGTCCTCAACAAGGCGGTCGGTTTCCGCCTGCTCGGGCGCATCGGGCAGGGGACCTTCGCCCGGCTCGGGCGCCTCGTGCCCGTCGTCGGAGGCCTCATCGGCGCCGCGATCGACGTCTACATGCTGGGCCGCATCGGCAAGCAGGCGGCCAAGGAGTTCCCTCCCGTCGAGACCTTCGGTCGCTGAGCGACCGGCTGGGCAGGCCTCACCGTGAGGGACACGCAGATCACCGTTGCGCATCGCCGTCCGGGCCGGGGAATCGCACGCGTCACCCGTTCGTTGGGCCGGGCATGAAGCCCGCATCCCGGATCAAGATGGCCGCGACCGTCGCGTCGGTCGTGCGCGCCTCGACGCGACCCGGCGCGCCCAGCCTGCCGGAGCGGCTGCAGGCCGTGCCGCGCCTCGTACGCGCCACCGTGGACGGGACGTATGCCGGCACGACCCTCAAGCGGCTCGGGCTCGTCGCAGGGGCGGTCGCCTACGTCGCCTCGCCCGTGGACCTGCTGCCCGAGGCGGTCCTACCGGTCATCGGCGCGGCCGACGACGCCGTCGTCATCTCCTGGGCGGTCAAGGCCTTCTTCGAGGAGACCGAGCGCTTCATCGCGTGGGAGGTCGGTCAGGGTCTGCACCGGCAGCGGCCCCGGCGTGGCTCTGCGAGCTGGGAGCCGGGTGGCGAGCGGGCGACCGAGGCGTCGCGCACGACGGTGCAGGGTGAGCCGATCGCGGTGCCGGGCGATCCGGCGACCGAGGCGTGGGCCGGAGGTGCCGAGGACGGACTGCGCCGCGACCGTGACAGCACCGGGGCTGCTGCACCCCGCCGCATCGTCAGCCGCGTCACGCGTGTCAGGGGCAGGTCCGCCAGCGGTGACCCCGGGCGGGGTCGGGACGACCGGGCGCGACTTCCGGAAGGGACACGCCAGGCCGCGACCGACTACGTCCTCGAGTCGGTGCGCAAGCGCCTCGAGCGCTGAGCCCAGCCCACTCGGCGACACGGCGTACTGCTGCGGCGTGCTGCGTGACGTGAACCCTGCCGCTGGGTCCGCGATCCACACCCCCTGACACGAAAGGCCCTCGGTCCACAGGAGCCGATCGGGGTCTGCCGGTCAACGGTGCGTGCCGCGAGGCTCGGGACATGCCGAAGATCTCACTGTCCGGGCCGGCCGAGCTGCTGACCATCATCCCCTTCCACCTGGGCTTCCAGCCGGAGCGCAGCGTCGTCGTGGTGTGCTTCCACGGCAAGCGGCTCGGGCTCGTCGCGCGGCTCGATCTCGTCGACGAGACCCTGGCCGCCGAGGCCGCCGCCCAGACGGTGCCGACCCTGCTCCAGGGTTCCCCGTCGTCGGTGGCCCTCGTGGGTTTCGAGCAGGTGCGCGACGAATCGCTGGCCCTGCTCGAGGCGCTCGCCACGGGCGTCGAGGACCACAGGGTCGTCGTCCGGGAGCGACTCGCGGTCCTCGAGGGGCGCTGGCGCTCGGTCGGGTGCGACTGCTGCCCCTCGGAGGGCTGGCTCCTCCCGGAGCAGGCGGACGTGCCGGCCGTGGCGAGCTACGTGGCGCTCGGGCACTCCGTCCTGGCGGACCGAGAGGGGCTGGCGAGGCTCGTCGAGCCGCTCGCCCCCACGGAGCCCCGGCACGACCTCGCTGCCGCCGCGATCGACGACTGGCAGCGCCGCTATGTCGCAGCCGGTGGCTCCCTCAGCAGGACGCCGGCCCGGGCGAGCCGGACGGACCGGAAGCCCGACCGGGGTCGGCGCCGTCGACCGGCGGGACGGGGGCGCCGACCCGGCGCGGCGCTCGGGGTCCTCGACGGCGGCGACCCGACGGCCCGCCAGTTCCTCGTCCACGACTCCCTCGTGGCCTGGGGAGGGGTGCTGCACGGCGAGATCGAGGGGTACGGCGTCGAGCACTGGCTCCCGTCCCTCGTCGGTCCGCTGCGTGACCCGCGCTTCCATGACGCCCTGCTGGCCTGGCTCTGCCCCGGGATGGCCTCGGCCGACTTCCTGTCCGACGACCTCGCAGCCCTCCTCGGGGTGCTGCTCGGTCCTGACCTCCGGCTCGCCCCGGCCGCGGGCGATCACGAGACGGCCGCCGTCCCGACACCCGACGGCGCCGAGCCCGGTCGCTCCCCGGGATCGCGCGCGGACCCGGGCGACCCCGACACTTCGGAGGGGTCGGGGACGGCCGTGCAGGAGCGCCTCGAGGAGGGCGACTCCGATGCGCTCCGAGCGCTGTTGCAGCTGCTGGCTGCGGGGCCGCCGTCGTCGGACCGGCACGACGACGACACCGACGACGAGGACACCGACGACGAAGACGACCACGAGGACGACCACGAGGACGACTACGAGGACGATGGCGAGCCGCCGCGCGACGTCTTCGAGGCACGACGGGTGCTGGACGAGCTGGACGCCGTGGGGACCTTCGCGGCGCTCGAGGCGTCGGTTGACCGGGACGCACCGCGCTCGCGCGACCTTCGGGCCGGCCTCGCCGCAGCGCCCGACGCGCCTCCCGAGTCGTGGCTCGGAGACGGCAACGACCCGAGCGGCTGGGAGGAGTGGGACGAGGCTGCGACGCCACGACTCGTCCTGTCCCGCCTCGAGCAGGTCTGCCGACTGACGCCGGCGGATCATGCGGTTCCCGTCCTGTCGCTCTTCGCCTCGATGGCGTGGTGGTGCGGCGACGGTGCGCGGGCCGGGGTCGCGGTCGACCGTGCGCTCGAGCTGGAGCCCGATGACGGGCTGGGGCGGCTGTTGCGACACGCCCTCGACGTCGGACTCCGGCCCCGGGAGTGCGCCTGAGCGTCTCCGGCGGCGGCGCCGTCCGTCCATGTCGTGGAACGGCGCGCGGCCTCTCCGTGAGGCCTCGCGTATGGTTGGAGCAGGTCATGAGTACCAGCGACAAGCCCCGGCTCGCTGGTCGGCAACCCTCCTTCGCGGTGGGGTGCCCCGGGTGAAGACCTGGCCGCCCCGTCCCCGGGTGCGTGCAAGCGCGAGGACCGAGGAGTACCCCGATGACCGTCACCCACCGGACGCAGAGCACCCGCCGCCGGGCGCGGCCCGGGACCGCTGGCACCGGCCAGACCGGCGACTCGGCGACGAGGGACCGTGCGGCGACGAGCCACGTCGACCCGACGGCACCGGAGCCCCGCCGGCCCGACGGCGCCTGGCGTGACGGCGACCCGGTCGGCCGGCGGCAGTTCGCCCACGTCGGTGACATCGAGCTCGAGCGCGGGGGAGTGCTGCCCGACGTTCGCATCGCCTACGAGACGTGGGGCCGGCTCAACGAGGCTGGCGACAACGTCATCCTCGTCGAGCACGCACTGACCGGCGACAGCCACGTCATCGGTGAGGCCGGCGACGGACACGCCTCGCCCGGCTGGTGGAACGCCCTCATCGGGCCCGACGGACCCGTTGACCCCGAGCGGTGGTTCGTCATCGCGTCCAACGTCCTCGGCGGGTGCCAGGGCAGCACCGGCCCCGCGAGCCCTGCGCCCGACGGTCGTCCCTGGGGCAGCCGTTTCCCCTACGTCACGGTCCGCGACCAGGTCGCCGTCGAGCGACGCCTCCTCGACGGGCTCGGCATCCGCCGCCTGGCGGCCGTCGTCGGCGGCTCGATGGGCGGGATGCGTGCGGTGGAGTGGGCCGCGACGCACCCCGACGACGTCGACCGCTGCATCGTGCTCGCGTCGACGGCGTACGCGACCGCCGACCAGATCGCCTGGTGCCAGCCGCAGCTGTTGGCGATCCGCAACGACCCCGACTTCGCGGGGGGCGACTACTACGAGGGCCACACGCGTCCCGACACCGGCCTGGGCCTGGCCCGCCGCATCGCCCACATCACGTACCGCACCGAGACCGAGCTCGGCACCCGCTTCGGGCGCGAGCCCCAGCTCGGCGAGGACCCGTTGCGCGCCGGCGACCGCGGTCGCTTCGCCGTCGAGTCCTACCTCGACCACCACGCGGGCAAGCTGGCCCGGCGCTTCGACGCCAACTCCTACGTCGTGCTGACCGAGGCGATGAACTCGCACGACGTCGGGCGCGACCGCGGGGGGCTCGAGGCCGCCCTCGAGCGCGTCCGCGCCGAGTGCACCATCGTCTCGGTCGACACCGACCGCCTCTACCCGCCCCGGCTCTCCGACGAGCTGCACGCCGCCCTGCCGGGGTCCCGACGCGCACACATCACCTCGGAGTTCGGGCACGACGGCTTCCTCATCGAGGAGGACCAGGTGGGTCGCATCGTCCGGGACGCGCTCGAACGGCTCCGCGACTGAACCCATCTGCGCGCCGGGGCGGTTCGCCGACAGGCGGTGCTGTCGCACGCTCGTCGTCCGCGTCGCCGACGCCGCGGTGAGACTTCGCCCGGGACGCGCCGGACGCCTCGTAATCGGGTACGGTGCGAGCACTGGTTGTTTCCGTCCCAAGGAGGTCCGGGAAAGTGGCCATCGTCGTTGGTTATGTCGCCACCAAGGAAGGTCGCGCGGCGCTCAAGCGAGCCGCCGAGGAGTGCGTCCTGCGTGGAGCGAAGCTCGTCGTCATCAGCTCCCACCGGGGCGGCAAGGACTTCGACGCGAACGAGGCCAGCCAGTTCGAGAGCGAGCTCGCCCGGGTGCAGACGCTCCTCGAGGAGAAGGGCCTGGAGCACGAGGTGCGCCAGCTCGTCCGGGGCAACGACCCCGCCGAGGACCTCATCTCCGTCGCCGAGGAGGAGAAGGCCGACTTCATCGTCATCGGCCTGCGTCGCCGCAGCCCGGTCGGCAAGCTGATCCTCGGGTCCAACGCGCAGCGCATCCTGCTCGACGCGAGCTGCCCGGTGCTCGCGGTCAAGGGCGACTGAGCCCCTCTCCGGCACGTCGTCCGGCCCGGTTCGTGCGGGCCGGACGCCCGTTCGCGGCACGCGGGTTGGACGCGCGTTCGCTCGGAGGGCGTACGCCGTTTTATAATGTCCGAGTACCGGATCGCACGAGGCGCACCGAGAGCTCGAAACAGGGATCGACTCCGACAGGCCAAGCTCTTCCGGCACCAACCCCCATTCTCGTTCGTTGTGATGGTGCATGCCCGGATTCGGGTCGACCATCCGACGAGACCTGCGACGAAAGGCGACTGCATCCGTGCCTAAGGCAACAACCGCTGGAGCTCCCAAAACCCTGCCGAAGGTGTTCCAGCACGAGGCGATCATGCAGCTCCTGGTCAAGGGCAGCAGCAGCGGCACCATCACCGGGACGGAGATCGCGCGCGCCCAGGTCGATGCAGGACTCGACCTCAAGCAGATGAAGCCGGTCCTCACGACCCTCGAGGCCCACGACATCGAGATCGTCGTCGACGCGCCGCACTCCAGCACGACGAAGAAGACCCGTACAGGGACCAAGGGAGGCACTGTGGCCACCGCACGCAGCACCACCGCCGCGGCGACGAAGTCCGCGACGCGGACGACGACCGCGACGACGAAGACCGCCGCCAAGAAGACGACGGCCAAGGCGGCGCCGACCCGTGCCGCCGCAACCACCGACGACGAGGCGGCCACCGCCCCCAAGGCGGCCGCGGCCCGCACGGCCAAGAAGGCTGCCACGAACGCCGGTGTCGCCAAGGCGGCCGCGAAGCCCGCTGCCAAGAAGACCGCCACCCGCAAGACCGCCGCGAAGAAGGCCACGACGTCGGCCGACGGCACCGTCGTCGCCGGTGACGACGCCGAGCCCGAGGATGCGCCGGTCGGCGAGCTGGAGGAGGTCGTCGTCGAGCCCGTCGACGTGGACGACGACGCCGATGACGGTGACGAAGCCACCCCCGCAGCCGCCGCGAAGACCGAGGAGACCGAGGAGTCCGGCTTCGTCATCCGTGACGACGACGAGGACGACGCACCGGCCCAGCAGGTCGTCACCGCCGGCGCCACGGCCGACCCGGTCAAGGACTACCTCAAGCAGATCGGCAAGGTCGCCCTCCTCAACGCCGAGCAGGAGGTCGAGCTCGCGAAGCGCATCGAGGCCGGACTGTTCGCCGAGGAGAAGCTCAACTCCGGCGACAAGATCGACATGAAGCTCAAGCGTGAGCTGTGGTGGATCGCCCAGGACGGGAAGAAGGCCAAGAACCACCTGCTCGAGGCCAACCTGCGACTCGTCGTCTCGCTCGCCAAGCGCTACACCGGCCGCGGCATGCTCTTCCTCGACCTCATCCAGGAGGGCAACCTCGGCCTCATC